>OLNR01000225.1_pt1 | contig 53072 bp, 39 predicted proteins | sample 1672231 | NCBI WGS metagenome assembly OLNR01 (sample SAMEA3136662, study PRJEB25190) | human gut metagenome
TCCACCAAGTTCTTCTCACTTGGGCCGACTCAAAATCCGTTGGTGGTGACACCGTATGGGTTCGACCCCCATCACCGGCACCAATCGTACCTAAGTGGTTTTTACCGCTTAGGTACTTTTTGTTTGGCAGACATCTTTTCTCCTTGTCTGCCAAGTTGTCTGCCATTTTTGCCTGAAATTGGCCCTAAATTTGCCCAAAATGGCAGACAAGCGGGCTGAAAATCCGTTTGGAAATTGTGAAATTTTGCTTCTATATGCCCTCAAGCGCTCCGCTTGGGGGGAATTTTTTTGCCCATTTTTTTGTCCTGGCTTCCGCTTAGACTGATGCAGGCCGAAATCATATCGGCTGCTTCCTGTTTGCTGTCCGTATCAATATGGGCGTAAATGTTGGCGGTAGTGGCAAAGCTGGAATGACCCATCCAGACCTGCACATCTTTCATCGGAATTTTATTTTTGATGAGCAGGCTTGCGCAGGAGTGACGCAGATCATGGAATCGGATTGGACGCAGACCGTTTTTGCGCAAGATGTTGCTGAAGTTTCCGCTTATGTAATTTGGATTAACAAGATTCCCCAAATCATCTACACAGATGTACTCCAGATATTTTTTACAATAGCTTCTACCGCACTGCTTGCGCTGCTTTTCCTGACGGGCTTTCGCTGCAATCAATGCGGTTTCAACCGCCGGTATCAGCGGCAATGTGCGGAAGCTGGAATTGTTCTTTGTCCGTTCTTTGGATATATCTACCGCCTTTCCGTCCACATTAACACGCTCGAATGTGTGCGAAATGGTGATAGTTTTATTTACAAAGTCAATGGCCGACCACTTCAGCCCCACCACTTCGCTGCGGCGCAGACCATAATAGGCAGCCAGAAGAACCGGCAGTTCCATTTTTGTTCCGGCAAATATCGGGAACATCTCCATCAGCTCATCTGCGGTGTAGTAGCTTGCTACGAAGTTATCCTTTTTTGGCCTTTCCACATCCGAGGCTGGGTTATGCGGAATCAACTTCAATCTCACCGCATCAACCAGTGCTTTGTGGATGTTGGCATGGTAATGTGCAACCGTATTTCCGCTGATATTGCGTGTGTTCTTTTCATGGGCATAGAACATTTCTATGTCCAGCACATTGATTTCGTTCAGCTTAGTTCCCCGTTGTGAGAAATAAGGAGCAATCCATGTGTTTACATTGGCAGCATAACCCGAATAGGTAACTTCCTCCCACGTACTTCTTTTCCACTGGAGCCAAAACTGTAAATAATCCGAAAACAGCATATCCGGGCGTGGAGAACTACTCTCTGGCGCGGCGCTCTGCACGGCCTTCCGTTCCATCACGCCATGCACTTCTTCTCCGGCGTTGGCTTCCCGAATCATTTCGCGCATAACTTCTTTGGCCTTTGTCATGTTTCGCGCAGTAGATAAACCTGTACTTAATGTTTTACGAATTCGTTTTCCCTTTATGTCGGATGGCATATTCAAGACAACATAATAAAATCCGCGCTTTTGTGTAAGATAGCCGGTCACTTTTGTCCTCATAGCAATCTCCTTTCTGGCTATCAAACATTTGTGTAACCGTTATTAGCATAGCAGACTTTCTTTCATTCCTCCACACTGTCAATCAGGAAATCGTCAGTGTTGCATTCGTCAGACAATCCGTTTTGCAAAAAGCGAATCACATTTATCTTGGGGATTCTGTAGCTGCGGCCCAGCCGGAATGCCTTGATTTTCCCGGAAGTCAACAGTCTGTAAGCCGTCTTTTTACTTACGGGTCGCGAACCGCCCAACATTTTACAGAGCTGGGTCACATCCACCACATCCGGATATTTACGGAAAATTTCTCGCTTTCCAAAGGTTTCTCCCATCTTAGCCCGTCTCCTTTACTGAATTTGCAGATTTAATTCCACAAGCATAGCGGTCACCTGCCAAAAGCAAGTGACCGCCATAATCTGGAATTAAATATTATCCTATTCGACACTACTCCCCGGATAATAGGGCGAATCCCCGGTCCGGCTGCTGGCGCAGCTCCCGCTTCCTGTACCAAATGTAGGCAGTACCGCCGCTTCCTTGTGGGTAGCGCAACGGTGCGTATCATGATTGCTGACCCTTTCGCGGCATCAAACAGGTTCCACTCTGTTCTTTTCAGCAGGCAGGGGCGCTCCTCTGCAAAGGCAGGATCATGGCGTTGCCTCTGAATCGTGCTTGCCGACACTCCTTGGGTTGCGGCAAGGTCAGTTGTATGTAACTGGTGATTCGGATATGCAGTTATCAAGGTTCTCAAGGGGAAGAGGGCTTTTTTGTCCCTCTATAATATAAATATCAATTTACAGGCAAAATCGTTGGGGTGTTTTTGAAAAATTTTTATATTTTTGGGATTTTGGGGTTATCGAATCCTAAACTTCGATAATGCGATCAAAAATGCAACAGAAAGGGTTTGATACAAGTCCATATCAAATATGCCGTCATGCCAACTCAGCTTTTTGATTAGCGGCTGGTACTGTTCATACAGTACGGTTGCCGCAGCAGTATCGCCGCTTTGCGCGGCTTTCAGAAGATCAATATAAGCACCCATCAGGTATTTTCCTCCATTGCCTTGCGGATTTTCTGCAAGGCGTTTTTCTTGTGCCAGCGAACAGTTTCCGGCGACAGGCTCATCTTTTGGGCGGTATCTGCTGTGCTGAGCTGATTTACATACAAGCATAAAACGACCTCACATTCTTTTGCAGTCAACAGTGGAAGATAGTTTTTCACCATATTCCATGCGAGCATTTGCTCAATCCTCTCCTCAAAAGAACTATCTTCTGGCTCAAAATCCGGTTTCAAATCTTCAATTGAGGACTCAAAATCACGAATTTTTCCATATTTTTTCAGGTATTTACTGCGCTCATTCCGGAGCGAAACAGAGAGATATGCTGTTAATTCCGCGATGATCTGTTCATCTTCGGCGGGAATCAAAGCGCCGTTCTGATTATACTTTTTCGACATTTGGTTTGACCTCCGTTGTTTTTGACTTCATTTCATGCAAAAACAGGTGGAGGTGCTCGAGCACAGTAATATATCGTTTTTACGGCATATTTTTTGATATGAAGGCAAAAAAATATGCCAGATGGTCGATTTGACCATCTGGCATATTGCGGTTTTATCGGTTTGGCGCAAAGCGTCGAACTAATGTATAATATAAAGCCTATTCAGCAGAATCCTCTGACGAGGATGCAGTTAAATCTGGTATTGCGTCAATAACCGAATCAAGTATGGCAAAGACCGCCTTGCGCTGATGTGGTTCGAGCGCCCTTATACGCTGATCCAGTTCTTCGTCCACAACACAGTTTACAGATTCTACTTCGTCACACAGCAAAACATCTGCGGAAATATGCAGACTGTTTACAATTTTAATAAGTGTTGCCATACTGGGAAGTTTCCGGCCGCGCTCTATCAAGCTGACATAATTTTTTGAAAGACCAATCATTTCAGCCAATTGTTCAATCGTCAGCCCCCGTTTTTTTCGTTGCTGGCGAAGCCTCTGTCCTAATAAAGCATTTGTCATAGCATTCTCCCAGAAATATATCTAATAGTGATACCAAATTACTTTTAGTATAGGAGCGATGCTTTTTATGATAAACAAACTAATGGTGCTATTTGTTCCTAATGGTTTGACTTTTCGAAAAAATAGTGTTATCGTAAAAATATATGGACGAGTTCAATGAACTTATGCGTACACAAAAAAGTATCCGCTATTATTTGAATAGCGGATACTAAGAAAACAAGATCTATGATTGCTTGTAATGAATTGTTAAAGATCAGAAATTATGATATCATCGCTTTTCTTTAATAGCAAGGGTTGATTTGTTGATTTCCCACGAATTTGGTGAAAAATAGCAATTTGCTGTTTTTTACCATATCGTGAAGTATTATTTCGTCCATATTGTTGCCTCATGCGAAAACACTGCTATTGTTTAAGTTGTCAAATCATAGTCAATGAATGGAGGCTGCAACAATGGCAAGACATGGAGAAAATATCCATAAGCGAAAAGATGGCCGCTGGGAAGGGCGCTACATTAAAGGTCGAAGTGAAACCGGAAAAGCAATTTGGGGCTATGTATATGCGTACAGCTATGTCGAGGCAAAATCAGCATTGATTCGGAAAAAGGTAAAAGCAGGTGATTACACGGTTCCGCTTGGGGCACAAGAGCTTACATTTTCGGTTCTTTCGGAACTATGGCTTTCAACGCTGAACGACTTAGAGGAGTCTTCCATAGCGCATTATCGTTATTCAATTGAGCATTATATTTTGCCGGTCATCGGGAACCTACGAATTTCACAGCTTTCCGGTGCAAAATTGGAATTATGCGTTTTACAGATTATTTCTCCGGTTGGTGGAGAGCATAAACCTTTTGGAGCAAGCCTTTCACGGGAATGCATCAGCCTTGTCCGCAGGCTATGTAAATACGCATACAAACTACATTTAATGCCCATGATTGAACTGTCAATCAAGCCTGTGAAGGAAACGAACGAGTTTCCAGAAGCGCTTTCTCTTGAAGAGCAGGCGGCTGTCAGCCGATTTGTTTTTAAGAATCCATCCACACGAAAGGCAGGCATATTATTTATGCTCCAGCTTGGGCTTCGGATCAGCGAGGTATGCGGCCTGCAATGGGGAGATATTGACCTCGTGCATAAGGAAGTCCATATACGCCGCGGCGTTCGGCGTATTGCCATTGGAACGGGGAAAACCTCGGTTGTGGTACAAGCACCTAAAACAGAAAGTTCCAAGCGAGTATTACCAATCCCGCCAAAGCTTTCGGTTCTACTCCAAATGCTGTACCAGAAAAACACATTTGGCAGTGATGTGTGGTTCTTACCATGCAGCAGTAAACCAGTAGAGCCTCGTTGCTACAGAAAGAGCATTCATGGTTATCTTGCGAAGGCCGGTGTACATGATGTGAATCCACATATGTTACGCCATACATTTGCTACAACCTGCCTGCAGGCAGGTTGCGACATTAAAACACTCAGCGAGCTTATGGGGCACTCTAATCCCAATATCACATTACAGCGCTATGTTCATACCAACATGGAGCGAAAACGACTTGCTATTGAGCAAATATTTGGCACTGAATAGAAATTTGTGGTCAATTATCAGTCTGCTTTTGCTACCTTATGCCCATTGCTGGGGGATTTATTGCGAGGGTATCTGCTATTCAAATAATGGCAGATACTTTCCGCAATAAAACCTAGTAAATTCGTAGGTGAAGTAGGCGAAACGCAATGCGAATTTACGCAAGTAGCCTTTAGGGGTTAAAGGAATCTCCCATGCGCCATCACTTTTTTATGAGATGGGCATCTGCTACGATGGCGGCGCTGATGTTCTTTCAATGCACAACACCGGTCGCTTTTGCAACGGATGATACTATCTTAGCTGAAAGCAGTATAGCTGTTTCCAGCGCCGACTCTGAAAGTGTACCTGTAGACAGTGATGCAGGTTACATCCCGGAGCAACCTCCGGAAAATACATCGGTCAATTCTTCAAGCATGAATGCGGCTTCTTCTGAGCCTTTGACTGGGGATTCTTCGGCCTCTTCCGATTTGCCTGAAGAAGCCTCGTCAAATGGCTCAGTAGAGAGTCAGCCGGAATCTGACACAGATCAGATTTCCACCTCGGACGAGACAATCGATTCCGAGCTTGCTGAATCTTCATCTGAGAACACGGATGAATCGGCCAAATCTCTTTATCAGGACGGAAAAATTCTGATTTACACTTGCGACCAGTTAGCCGAAATCGGCAGCGGGCAAACGCTGACCGATGCAAGCGGGACTGCCGTGACCGATGAAAACGGTGCGGAAATCACCTACGCTTTGGACGCGCAATATGCAATTGCCGAGGACATCGAACTGACAGGTGATATGCTGCAATGGCAGCTGCCGGAAGATTTCACAGGCAGCATCACACCGCTGACAGAAACCAGCGATGACCTAACGCTGTATGATGCGCAAAGCGATACTATCTATCTTTACAACCCGTACCAGATGGCGGTGCTGCATGAGGAGAACCCAGACGCAGAGCCGGTCATGGATGGCGATGCACAAGCTGAGACCTTCGGCAGCGGTCAGCTGATCTACCCCAACGGGGAAGGTGAGCAGTATCTGACATACAGTTTAACCCACCACTATGTACTATCTAAACAATTCAGTTCCGAAGTTTCAGTGCAGCCCTACTCGGTTACCGTTACGGGAGGCAAGGCGGACGGTCGCGACTTTCCGGGGCAGGTTATTAAGGAGCTTGACGGTAAAACCTATATCCTGATTGGTAATGAGCAGCAGCTACGGGCAATCGGAACAGATGCGGTAGTGTACGGTGCAATCTATCAGGCGTATCTGCATTTGGGTAAGTGGTATGTCGATAACGGAACGGACGGCAAGCCAATTATGCTGTATGGCGGCGATGCCGACCTGACGACAGATCAGAATGGCAGGGCGGACTTTACCTTTGGCGAAATTCGAAAAACAGATAAAAATCTGAGTGCTGAAAGCGCTCTTTATACCAGAGGTCAATGCGGTGTCAATCAAAAAACGGGCGAGATCGACCCCAATTTGGATATCGACAAGGCAACAAATCAGAAATATGCAGCCAACGCCAACTACATCATCTTCCGAGACATTGACCTGAGCAGTGCAAACTGGACGCCGCTGACTTTTCAAGGGACTATGATTGGTGCCAAGCTTGGTGCTAATGCGGCGACAGACGCACGTCTCTGGGATAACACTGAAATCGTTACTGCGGAAAAGCCGGTGATTTCAAATGTGACAGTAGCCCAATCTAGCAAGCTGAATGTCGGCGAACAGATGGGCGTTGGCTTCTTCTCCACAATCTCCAGCGAGGTGAGCGAGAATGATATCGGTCTCAGCAAGGGACTGGTTCAGGTTTCCAACCTCAAATTCCAGAACATTTCTGTTCAAACAACGACCAGTGAAACTTATTATCCCGAAACACTTGTCAGCACATTGACAAGCACATTGGGTAAGCTGCTGGGTGGCGTTTTGAGCGGTCTGACCTTCATTCTGACCTTTGGACAGGTGAAAATCGACTTAGGTAAAACTCTGGGAGATGTTCTCGACGCCCGAAAGAAAGAGCCCACGGCCTTGGCAACCGGTGCCATCGCCGGACGAGTGGAGGGTCAGGTGTTGTTTTCCGGCATCGAAGTGGTCAAGGCCGATGTGAAGAATGTGAACAACAACACCGGCGGATTTGTTGGGTATACTGTTGGCGTGACCGAGTACGATGGACTTTCAAATGCATTGGGCGGCCTGGTCAAGCTGCTGTCCAACATTCTGAATGTGATTCCCGGCTTGGGATTGGGTGATTTGATCACCATTTTGCTGGGCAATGCCATTCCCTTAGGCAAGCTGATTCCTACGGGCTATATCAATGCAAAATTTGTCGATTGCAGCATTGATGGTCTGAACATCTCCACATCGATTGAAAAGGACTACGCAGGCGGCTTTGTGGGGCAGCAGTCCGGCAGTATCATAGAAAGCTGCACTGTCAAAAACAGTAGCCTTTCCCTGCAGGGAAAAAATTTCGTGGGTGGCTTTGTGGGCCTTGCCCGAGACAGCATCATCAAAGGTACCTTGTCCGGTGCGCTGGATATTGAAACCAAGCTGCCTAAGATGAATCCCGAAAGCCTGCTTCTCAACTGCACATTAGACAACACGGTCATAAACATTCAGGGCGAAAACTATGCGGGCGGCTTTGCCGGCGGTCTTGCTAATACTGCGGCTGTCAACTGTTCGGCCGCAGCGAGCGAATCGCTGACGGTTCATGCCACAGGAGCCAATGCAGGCGGCTTTGCAGGTATTGCAACCCTAGGCTGGGCGGCCAATCTTGGCAAAGGCGATAATAAAGATGACCTTCTGGGCGGTGTGGTTGATTTGGTGGTCAAGCTGCTCAGCAGCAACCCTGGTGCGGCATCTTCACTGCTTTCTCTGGCAGGCGTGAACCCTTCGTATATCTTAGGGTGTACGGTGGATGCACCGCTGACGGTCACCGGCACAGACTTTGTGGGCGGCGTTACCGGGCGTGGTGATGGCGCATATATTGCACCATCCAGTGCCGAGTATCTGAGCAAGGTATCGTACTGGAGAAACAAAGTATATGAGTCGGGAACGGATGAGGTGCGGAACACGACAGTGTCCGGCCTGCAAAGCGTTTCTGGTCATGATTATACCGGCGGCATTGCGGGCTCTCTTGGAACCGCCAGCGTAGCAGGCTTATTAAACACGACCCTCGGCGTTGCCTCTTATCTTGCGTTTACTGTAGACAGTGTAACGCTGAACGGTATAACCGATGGCTTTTCCGTAAGCGGAAATGAGCGTGTCGGCGGCGGCTTTGGCGATGCTATTGGCGGTACCATCAACAATGTTTCCGTTAATAATCTAAAATCTGTCGAAGGCAAAAACTATGCAGGCGGCTTTATTGGTTTGTCCGGTCCCGGCGAATTGGTTGGAACCGACGGCGGTTTGACCGTCAACCTGCTTGGTCTGAATTATCTCTTGAAACTCAACAATCTGCTCTCTTTGGGGCAGGCGGTGGAGGTTACTATCACAAACGCCAATGTGAACGGCATTGGCGATGGCTTTACGGTAGAGGCCACCGGCGTTCGTGAGGAAAACTCAGTCCGGGATTATACAGCTTCTGGCTTTATGGCCCGCAGCAACAGCACCAAGGTGGAAAATGCCCATGTTACGAACCTGAAATCCGTAACAGCAGCTAATGACGGCGGCTATGCGGCAGGCTTTGTGGCGATTTCCAAAACAGGCGGTCTGGCGGAGGTTGGCGATGATAACTCCGTGAAATCCCTGATCGAAGCCAACGGTCTTGTCAATGCCATCGGCTATTTGATTCCCAGCTACACAAACTGTACGGTTTCTTATGTGAATGGCGGCAGTGTTACCGGTGATATTGCCGGCGGCTTTGCAGCCGACTTCCAAAGCGGCAAGGTGAACAACCAAAGCCGCGGGGACGGCAATTACTATGCTGTATACAATCTGGATGCCGTAAACGGCCAGTCCTATGCAGGCGGTTTTGCCGGGCGGGTATACTCCGGTGCTTTGGCAGATGCCTCTAAGGGTATCAGCATACTGGGCGGTCTTACCGGGCTGAACATCAGTTTGACCGATCTGCTCAGTGTGATGAGTTTCTATGTGCCTTATGTGCAATATGCCGGTGTAAGATCGGATAACGGCTTTACCGTTACGGCAACTAAGCTGACAGAGGATACCACCGTGGGCAGCGCAGGCGGCTTTGTAGGCTATGCCAGCGGTGCGCAGATATCCTATTCGGATGTTACCAAGCTGAAACACACGGTAGTTACTCCCCCGGATAATCTGGAAGATATATCCGCGCCTACCTACTTCAACAATGAAAGCACCTACGCAGTCACAGGTGGTCGCTATGCCGGCGGCTATGTAGGTGAAATGGACATCGGCAGTGCAGCCTCTGTGGGCGGCGGTCTGAATATTCTGGGCAAAAGTATTGAACTTACCGGACTTTTGGACGCCCTCTCTGTGGTCGTAACGACCATTGAACACTCTGATGTCACTGGCGGAACCGGTGGGTATGCCGTTCTGGCAACTGGTGATTTGGACAACAGCAAGGGCAAGGTCGGTATGGCTGGCGGTTACGCTGGCGGCATATACGGCGGTCACATTCAGGACAGCCAAGCAGTCAACTTCTCGTACATAATCGGTGAGATTGCCGCAGGCGGTTATGTGGGTGAAATGCAGCCCGGCGATGTTGCCAAACTGCTGGACAATGCCAGCGTTTTGAGCAAGGTGCTGAACATTGACACAGTGCTTGCCTCTGTCTTGCAAAGTTTCGTCCCGTCCATCCGCAACAGTTCTACCAACTGTGTGCCCTGCGGCGGCGCAGTACGCGCAAATGCTGCATCGGACGAAACTGTGCCGCGCGGTATGGCTGGCGGTTTCGTAGGTCATAACATGGGCGGCACCATCCACGGTTTTGATACTTCTCTCTGGAAGAAAGAATATGCCGAGGATGACACCAGCAAAGCCTACAACGGTCCTATGAGCCTGTGCAAGGCCGAGCGCATCCGTTCGGTCTACGGGCATGAGTACGCGGGTGGTTATACAGGTCTTATGGAACCCGCAGACACCGCGAAAGTCGGCGGACTAAAGGTTCTGGGCGGCTTGATCAGCGTCAATAACATTCTTGGCGCGTTGGGCGTTATCTACCCGGTGCAAACCAACACAGCGGTATATGGTCCCCTCGCCGGTCTGGACATGAATACATGGAACAGCTGGGTCGAGTATGTCGGCGTACACGGCGGCTACGGATATGAGCTGGCAAAAGCCGGTAAAGTCAATTCGCAAGCCGAGCTGGATGAAAAACTTGCTAACTACATCTACGGCTACAATGTCGTTGCCGGACGCAGTGAGTTTAACAATATGCTCTACGGCGGCGATGCAGGCGGCTATGTGGGCTGCATGAACAGCGGCACATTAACAAACTGTATGGCCTACGATGCCAAGCTGGTCAGTGCTCTGCACAGTGCAGGCGGCTTTGTCGGACAGATGAAAACCGGCGGCGCTGTGGAGCTGGGATCGGTCAATATTCTGGGCCGCCTGAACCTGAATGTGGGTCAGCTGCTGAATATCGCCCAGCTATTTGTTCCTGCGGTACGCAATTCCTCGGTGCAGGGCTACCAGTCAGGTCTTACGGTACAGGCTACCGGCTCACCGGATAACCATTGCGGATATTCGGGCGGTTATGTGGGAAGTGCCTACGGCGCACAGATCCAGCTGAACGGCGAGGACAAGCTGCTATCCGCTGACCAATGGATGCCTACCGACAAGTATGCCGCGCCTGTGGCTTCCTGCAATGCTACCAACCTGCGCCGTGTTACAGGTCGCATTGCGGTCGGCGGTTATGTGGGTCTTGCCTCGGCAGGCAGTGTGGCGGGGGTGAACACCAATGCCTCCAACGGTCTGCTGCAGGGCATTTTGGATCATTTAATCGCCACACCCGGTGATTTGGCCACCGTGCTGAAAGCCACCGCCACCACCATCCATGTGGCAACGGTTTCGGCTGCGGATAAAGAATGGGGCTTTGTGGTAGATGGCGCTTATAAAGACGGTGGCACCGTAAAGTATGCTGCTTATGCAGGCGGCTTTGCGGGTTCGTTGGAAGCCAGTGCGGTGGGCGAAAAGGACTCTACCGCCAAAAAGATACAGGTACAAAATCTGCGCAGTGTAGACGGCGGCCTGTATGCGGGCGGATTCTTCGGATTGGCCGATGTAGCTGGTGTGGCACAGGTATCCGGTAAAGACCCAAACGGCAGCGAAACAAAGCTGCTCAGCGGCTTGATTAAGCTGGGCAACACCTCGGTGCTGGACGCATTCCGTACTTATATTTATGATTCCTCGGTTACGGGTGTTCAGGACGGCTTGACGGTACAGGCGCACACATCGCAAGCGCCAGAAGGCAATTTCACTGAAACTCGCTATACCGGCTGTGCAGGCGGCTTTGGCGGCGGTATGATGGACGGCAGTGTGAAGAACAGTGCTGTTTCCAATCTTGCCAACGTAGAAGGACTCAACTACACAGGCGGCTTTGTAGGGCACTTGGGCAAAAGCGGCGTAGCTGACATTGATGATCTAAGCGTTCTTGAAAAGCTGCTGGGCGGCACCGTGGGTGCGCTCGATTTGTTCGGCTCTCATGTGGATAACTGCACTGTGACCGGCTTTGGGCTGGGCACGGTGGTCGAGGCTAAAGGCGGTGAACAGCCCATTGCGGGTGGCTTTGCCGGGTATGCTGACCTTGCCAAAATCAATGGCTGCAGCACCACGGCGCTGAAACAGGTCACCAGCAGCAAAATCGCAGGCGGATTTATCGGCAAGACCGATATGAACTATGTGGTTTCCGCCAAATTGCAATCCAGACTGCTGAACATTGTCTTTACCATTGTCAATAAGCTGCTGAGCATCCTGTATGTGGGCGACTTGCAGAATCTGGGTGTATTGGATGTTGATTTGGGCTGGGTGCTTACAGTTAAACTCTTAGCCGATGGCAAAACGCTTGCCGTTTCTTTGCTTGGTTTGCAAATCGGCGTTGCACTCAACAAGAAGGCGGGACCCGGTCAAAGCGACCTTGCCATTATCACCATCGGTGACTCGGTCATTGAACTGCCATGTACGGAAAACGGCATAGATAAAGACAACATCCCCAATGTAAAAATCAACCTCATCAAGGGCAACCGAACCGACATTGACGGCTGCAGCGTTACAGGCATTTCTTCCGGATACGATGTATTTGCAGGTGGTGCCGGAAATGCAGCAGACGGCACAGACAAGGAAGGTTATTCCGGTGGCTTTATTGGCCTGAACCATGAAGGTCAGGTCAAGAACAGCACCATGACCCTCTGCGATGTGGTGCGCGGCACAGAAAAGCTGGTCGGACCCTTTACCGGCGTGAATGATTTGAAGTCGGTTTACAGCTTTAATACCATCAAGTCGATTGAGGGCAACAACAACCACTATTCCATCTATCGTGCTTTCAACAAGGCGCTGAATACGGTTGTCAAAGCGGACAAGACGCCTTTTGGTACGGCTGAGCAGGATGTCACAACCGGCACCAATTACAACCGCTATGAGGTGCTGCATCTGGACAAAATCGCGGCCTTTGGGGATTTGCAGAATGCGCAGATGGAAGGTCAGGGCCTAACGACAGATCTGAAAGCCTACGCAAGTCCCGCCAAGGCGGTGCTGATGCTGGACACGGTAAATTCCCCCAATCCTGATAACACTACATCGGAACCGGCAGATACCGCCGACCCCTGTAAAAAGTATGTGGAATTGACCATAAGCAAAATCTGGAAGGATTTCTCCAATTTAGATGGGAGCCGACCGAAATCTATTACGGTCAATGTGTATCAGCAAACCTACGACATTCAAGGCACCTCCATTGGTGAGAATGTGCTCTACAAAACTGTTAAATTGACTGAGGCCGACCGGGAAGCCGGACACGCCGCAACGTGGCGAAAGGTACTGGAAAATGCCCCGGTAGCCAAGTACAAGGTGGATGCCGACGGCAAGATAACGGATGAGATAGAGTACTACTATGTCTATACGTTTGTGGAAGAGGATGTTCCCGGATATACCGCAAGTAAATCCTACAACGACAAGACATACCATGTAACCTTTACAAATACGCACCAACCTAAGCTGCCGTTTACCGGCGGGTTAGGGGACCTGCTGTTTGTGGCTATCGGCGCGGTTTTGATTCTGTTCGCTTTAACGACAGGCAAAACCCGCCGCAAAGCAAAAAGGCAAGGGGGGTACAAGACGATGTAACCTGTATTCCCTGTACAAATTCTTACGTCAATCAAAAAAAGAAAGGAATAATGCAACCATGAAATTCACAAAACGAATTGCAACCATCTTAATGGCACTGGCTATGATGCTGTGCCTGACCGTACCGGCTTTTGCGGCTGAAGGATCTGCAGCAACTACCGCACAGGCCAAACTGATTGTGTCTGGCGCTCAGCTGAATGGTAAGACTGTTCATGCTACCAAGATGTTCACCGCAAGCTGGGTAGACTCCAATAACAACGGCAAAATCGACACCAATGATAAGGTTTCCTACACTCTGGATCAGGAGTGGGAAGGTCTGTTCTGGGCAGGCAATGAAGGAACTTGTCCCACTGGCAGCATTGATGTTTCCACGCAGACCGGCGCAACCCTGAGCGAAAAGGCAGTGGCTTATCTCAATGCCATGACCGCCGATTCTACTGAGTTGAACACTTTTGCTGCTACGGCTGCAAAGTACAAGACTGCTCATTCTATTGCTGATACCAAGACTGCAACCGGCGACGACAACACTGCAACTTTTGAGGAATTGGTTCCCGGCTACTACCTGGTTCAGCCCGACAAGGGTTCTACCAGCACCACCCGCAAGACCGATGCTATGCTGGTCAACGTTCCCTCTGACAAGGCGGCAACCTTGCAGCTGAAGAGCGAGTACCCCTCTGTTGAGAAAAAGGTCGATACCAACAAAGCCGAAAGCAACGCTCAGATTGGTCAGAAGGTCAGCTTTACCCTGACCTCCAAAGTGCCGGATATGAGCGAGTTCGAAACTTACTACTTTGCTTTCAAGGATACCATGAGCAAGGGTCTGACCTTCAACAACGATGTTAAGGTTACTATTGGTGAACAGGAACTGGCAGCGGACGCTTTCAAGGTTACTACTGCCGACGGTGAGAATGGTGCCCATGTAATCACCATTGAACTTCTGAACATGAAAACTGATGGCACCGCCAAGTACACCGCCGGTGCCGATATCAAGGTGACCTACTCCGCAACCCTGAACAAGGATGCCGTTGTTGGCGTTGATGGCAACAAGAACGAAGCAAAGGTCGAGTACCAGAACGGTCCTGCAACGGATGATCACGGCACCTCCAACCCCAGCATCACCACTACCCGCACCTACCCTGTCAAGGTTCAGAAGCACGCTTTCGAGGACAACAATGCAGACTCCTTCCTGGCTGGCGCAAAGTTTGCCCTGAGCACCTCTGAAACCGTTCCTGCCTTCACCAAGGGTGTGGACGGCAGCTACACGCTGGACACTTCTGACACCAATGTAGTTCGTCTGGTTGGTTCCGATGCCACTTATCGTGTTGCTGAGAAGAACGATGAAGCCGGTGCCGTAACCTACTTCACCACTGTTGGCACTTCTGCTACCACCATCAACGGTCTGAAGGCTGGTATCTACTACCTGCACGAAATCGAGGCTCCGGAAGGCTACAACAAGCTGACCGCCCCTGTTAAGGTCACGATTACCGAAACCACTGGCGAGGACGGCAAGGTTACCGGCGTCACCTACACGGTCGGTGATGGCACGGCATCCGCTGATTCTAATGTCAAAATTGACAACAAGACCGGCTCCATGCTGCCCTCTACCGGTGGTATGGGTACCATCGGTCTGACCGCTTTGGGCGTTGGCGTTGTTGCCCTTGGCGTTCTGGCTCCCAAAAAGAAGAAAGAAAAGCAGTAAATGAAAGATCGGCTTTGGGGTCTTGCCCGGCTCCTGATCATTCTTGTGGGCATGGGCATTCTGGTGTATCCGTCTGTGAGTGAATATCTCTCTGAGAAAAACTCCAGCGTGGCGGTTTCGACCTACGATGACTCCATCCGCCGTATGGAGCAAGCCCACATGGAGGAGCTGCGCGCTCAGGCAGAGGCATATAACCAAAGACTGGCTGAGAGCAACGGCTTTTCCAAACCGGCGCTGGATGAATACAACAACCCCATCACCCCGGAAGACTACTGGGATATTCTGGATGTCGATGGCAATGGTATGATGGGCTACATATCCATCCCGCGCATCAACGTGACAATTCCTGTGTACCACGGAACCAGTGAGGAGGTTCTGCAGGTGGCTGTTGGTCATATGCAGAACACCTCTCTGCCTGTGGGCGGGGAAAACACCCATGCCGTATTATCCGGGCATCGGGGTTTGCCGTCAAAGGCGTTGTTCACGGATCTGGATCAAGTTCAGGTCGGGGATTTGTTCAGCCTGACCGTGTTAAACGAAACGCTGTACTACCGCGTGGATCAGATTCTGACCGTTCTGCCCAACGAAACCGATGCGCTGGCAATCGAAAAGGGAAAAGATTATGTCACCTTGGTGACCTGCACCCCCTATGGTGTCAACTCACATCGGCTGCTTGTGCGGGGCGCGCGAATCGATTACACGCCTGAAAACGGCACCGCAGCAGCGGAGGCAGAGGCAGAACTCTCGGCGTGGATGAAAATACCCATGCAGTATCGGCATTTGCTTTTTGGGCTTGCCGTTCTGGCAGGAATCCTGTTGCTGCGTGCGCTGGTAGTGTGGATACGAAAGAAATTCAGGTAAGGGGGAAAATCCGCAATATGAAACCGAAAAGGTATCGCTACGGAGTCGGTTTTGTGCCGGTTTTCCTTTTTATCCTGTGTGTTTCGACTATGTTTTGTCTGCCGACTGCTGCAGCGGCGCTTCAGGGAAGTCTGGAACTTCGGTGCAGCATTGAACGCGAAAACAATAGCGTTCTCTTGGCAGGGGACGAGTACGCGCTGTGCATGGTGGCAACGCTGGAGGAAACGCAGGGAGAACTGCAATATCAGACACTTCCTGCATATTCCTTTGCCGACTGCGACTGGGCACAATGCAGCGCAGCCCAACTGCGGGAAAAAGCACTGCAACTTGCCCCCAAGGCGCAGAAACGCAAAGATTTTGCCGCAATACAGCAAACCGATGCAAACGGCACGGTGATATTCCGTGACCTGACACCGGGGCTGTATCTGGTGGTTCGGACAAATCCGGCACCGGAAAACACGGCATACACCAGTGACCCGTTTTTGGTCAGTATCCCTACGGTGGTAAATGGAACGGCTGCTTATCAAGTGGTAGCTGAACCGAAATTCAGCTGGGATACCAAACCTTCGAAACCTGCGGTTCCGTCGCTGAAGCCCGATCCCTCCTTGCCGCAGACCGGACAGCTGAAATGGCCGATCCCGGTTTTGCTTACGGCAGGCTTGGCGCTGATGCTGCTGGGCGTATGGCTGCAAAGGAAGTCCCGCCATGAAAAATAAAGTTGGGAGAATCTGCACCGCGCTAGGCGCGTTGCTGGTGCTGGCGGCGCTGATGCTTTGGGATTATAACGATGCCGAAGCAAATCGTGCAGAGGCAACCGCGCAGGAACTTCTTGCGGAGGTGACCGCGCTGCAAGCAGACCCTGCTGAAAACACGGCACTGTCAGCCACACCGGAAACCGCACAAGAGGGAAACTTTCTTGGTGTGCTGACGATTCCGGCATTAGACCTTGAATTGCCTGTATACGCAACCTGCGACGATGCTCTGATGAAGGATACTGTCTGCCGATATTCCGGTGCTGTAGATACAGAAAATCTTGTGATTGCAGGCCATAATTACAGACGGCATTTCGGGAAATTGAGTGATTTACAGCAAGGCGATGAAGTCATGCTGAAAACCATGGAAGGAAACACCTATACTTATCAGGTTATGGCTTTGGAAACGCTGAATGCTACGGCTGTAGATGAAATGACTTCCAGCGAATATGCCTTAACACTTTTCACCTGTGACTACAGCGGCAATGCGCGCATCGCGGTTCGTTGTCAGCCAACATTCTAAATCTAGGGCTGCAAGTTGACGAAAGTTGCTTGCAGCCCTATTTTTGATTGTGTAAAACAGGGCTGCTCACTTCAGCAACAAAAAACGCCTGCAATTAAAATCGCAAAATACGCATCTTTTTTATTGGGGATTCACTACGCTCAGCGGATTACAGCGCACACCGTTTTGCATGACCTCAAAATGCAAGTGGTTGCCGGTACTGTCGCCGGTAGAACCCACATAGCCAATCACCTGCCCTGCCGTTACGGTTTCACCAGCCGTAACGGCAGGTTTTGTCATGTGGGCATACCGCGTGGAAAGTCCTGCACCGTTATCCAGCAGCACCTGATTACCGTAGCTATCGTTCCAGCCGCTGACCAGCACTGTGCCGCTGTGGGCAGCCAGGATGGGTGTACCTTCCGGCGCTGGAATGTCCGTGCCGCGATGCCCGGCGTTGCCAAAGGCATCCACTTCCCCGAAGTGGCAGGATATATAGGTGTGCCCCGGCAGCGGCCATTGCAGGGTGCCGTCACCGACCACGCCGCCGACACCGCCGCACAATGCCAGCAGATAAGGACGCAGTTCGTCCGACAGCAGCTCGTCAAGAATGTCGCGCTGGTCTTGCGTGAAATTGTATTCTTCAGCCAGCTCGGCTACACTTTTGCTGCTGACCGTGATGTGCAGAATATGCTCTGTGACCGGCTCCGGGTCCAGTTCATCCTCAGTCGGCTCCGGTGTGGTGGTTACGGTTTCGATTTCTGAATCGATTTGGTGCATGGCCCAGAAAACATCTTGTATCAGATGCTTTTTGGCTTCGTCTATTACTACTACATCACTATCGGAATTGAGATTGGTATGCACCGCAAAGACGGCCAGTACTTCGGGCCAATAGCTTGCCCAAGTGTGACCGTCCTCGTAGTCATATTCGATGGTGGTTTCGCTGCACTCCGAGTGAGCCTCAACAATTTCATTGATGGCTTCGCCAAAGTCGGCGTTGGTTTCCGCAACGATTTCCGCAATGCGGATGCTGTTCGGGTCACCGGATTCATCGGCAAACAAAACGCCCATCGGTGAGCCGATCACCGCCGCAGCAGCTCCGATGACCATGGCCAGCACCAGCACCACCCCACCGGCACCGAGCAGGGTCAACAGAGTTGCTGCCGCCTGCCGAGCTGTGCGGGCAAGCAGCTGCCTGATGGCACTCTTCAGGTAACAGAACAGCGCTTGCAGGCGGGTGGCAGCGGTTTTTTTGTGTGTTGACATTCCCGGCAGGGTGGGGATTTCTGTACGGATTGGTGCGATGATGTTTGTGGCAGCGTGTTGCTCTGCTTGCTTTTGGAAGTGTCTGCGCACAGCCTCTTGGATAAGGCGTTGTCGCTTCAGGCTTTGCTGCCTTGTCTTTATCAGCTGGCTTTGGGAGGTTTGTTCCTGCGGTAATATGCTGTCAGTCTTGGGCGTTTGGGACTTGTTTTTTTCAATGGCAATCGCCCGAAAGCGCCCGCGCTTAAACTGCTCCCGGCGCTCCTGCGGGGGAAGGACATCCACCGTGGACTGTGGAGTTCTCTGGCTATCGGCAGCTGGTGCGGCTTTTTCCGTGCTTTTCTGCCGCTGCTCTCGTCTGGCTTGCATAACGCGAAATTGCTTATAGCTGATCTTGGCCGTGCTAACGGCGGCATTTTCTGCTGTACCTGCGGCTTGTTCGGCGCTGCTGCGGATAGTTTCTTCTCCGTAGTCTATTTCTTTGTTGTCCTGCTCTGTCGTGGCCTGCTCGGCCTTATGTATGCTGCTGCGCACAGCGGATTGTATCATCGTTCGCCGCGCCAGATTGCAGCTGCGGTCGTCAGCGCTCATTGTAGTTATCCCGGTTGTGGAGGACCTGTTTGCGAGCTTGCATATCGTTCATCACGCGGTTATACTGCTCCGGCGTGGCTTTCATAGGGTAGATTCCCAGTGGAGTATCCGTAAAAATGATAGGATCATGGTACAGCTTTTCATAGCGCTTGAACTGTTCGCCCGTCAGGCTTATGAAGTTTCCGTTGCGTAAGCCGCAGATGAAAAAGCTGCCCATGAGAATATCGTAATCTCCGAGCAGACGATTCGGCGGCATACCATTTAATTTGCCCTCTTGGTTGCACACGACACGAACATTCGTTCTCCAAGGGGCCACGGATTCAATATCGCCGCCCACAAGTTTTTGCATGGATTTCAAGTCGTTTTCAACAATGCGCTCTTCCGGGTACTTTCCCGGCTGAACATATAAAACGCGGATTTGGGCTTCTTTAGGCATAGTAAAACTCCTTTGTAAATAAAAATCCCGCTATGCCTTGTCGCACAGCGGGTTGTGGGTGTAAAATGGGTATCAGTAAGAATAAGGGGATTGAATGATGACGCTTTTTATCAATGCAGCTGAGTATGACTATCACACCTTGGTCAAGGTGGCAGAAATGGCCGGTCTGCACGGCATTATCGGCTTTCACGAAACCGAGGATGGGTATTTATTGAGCTTTCCTGATAGTAAGGAAACGCCAACACTTATAAATCTTTACAAATCCTATCTGAAAGATTTGGAGAATAATATCTGGGTACATTAAGGTAGTCATGCGAATCAGAAGTTAGCATAGGGAGGAAATCAGTGTGCCACAGATGAATAAAGGCGGAAAGTTTATTTTCGGAAAATCACTCATCCGCGAAGATGGCGTAATTCAGTTTCCAGAGCAGGCGATTCGTGAATACGACATCACTGCGGAAGGACGAGTTTATCTATTTACAGGGAGCAAGAGTACAGGCGGATTTTGTGTTACACGAAAGGGTCTGCTTGAGCCGTCCAAGCTTGGTCACATATTAGTGGAAACTCCTGCGCTAAAGGATTACACTGCAAAGCAGGGAGAATTTGTCAAATATAAAGGGCGATCCTATTCGTGGGTGGATATCACTGACGATGGAAAAATCGTGTTGTCAAATGAGATGATGTCATTTCTAAAGATTGAACCGGGGATGAAACTCCTATCCATTCGTAGTAGCGATATAGCTTTCACGATGGGGGCATACGGACGGTTGGTAGAGGAATCCATGAAACACGAAGATGAAATATCAGTGTTCTAAACAGGCAAATTCCAGTTTATTGAATTGCGGCGGGCTTCGGCCCGCCTTTGCTGTTCCCTGCATACTCACTCCACCTCTCCGGGTTTGGTGCTGATGAGTTTATACACCTTACCTGTTGTCGGCTGCGTATTTTCAAAGGGGATAATATTGTTGCCCATTTTCAAAATGCCCTGCCCGGCAGTGGCCAGCTTCAGATATTCTTTCTGCGGCTTGGACAGGGTGTACAAATCTTCCATGGCGTCAATATCCTTGGTCTGGCGCAGCATCACCACAAATTCACTGTTTGCAAGTACGGTTCGTGCGGTCGGATTTCTTAGGCACTCCTCGGCATTTTGGGTAATGCCGGTGGCGTATGCGTTGTATTTTCGATACCGTTTCCAACTCTGATATAGAAAGTTCGCGCTCTCTGCATCACGCAAAAGCAGGTAAATCTCATCGAAATATACCCAAGTGGCAGCTGTTGCGTCCTTTCGGTTGGTGTTCATCACGGCAGTGTTTATGAATTCAAGCATGGAAATCATGGCAACAGGTTTCAGCTGCTCACCCAAACGGTTGATATTAAAGCAAATCAGCCGGTTGGACATATCCACATTTGTTGGTTGCGCAAATGCCTTCATACTGCCAGTTGCAAAAAGCTGTAGCGCAAGTGCCAGCTTATGTGCACGCGGTTCGCGCTGCCTTTTCAGTTCTTCCCACAAATCCACCAATGTAGGGCATGGAATGGTGTAGTTGGATTCAATCAGGGGTTGATAAATATTCTTAAGGCAGTCATCCACGATGCTTTTATCGCCCGGCATGACATTTTCGGCTTTCATTATTTTCTCAAACAGTGATAGAACAAATTCGGCCTTTTCGCTTTGCGGCAAAACACCTTCTTTTTCATTGTAGTGAAAATCCAAAGGATTGAAGTGTGTTTCGCTAACAGGAGAAATATCAACAACCTCACCCCCCATAGTACGAACCAAAGGGGCGTACTCGTTTTCCGGGTCCACTATATAAAACTTTGCTTTGGAGTATCGCAGATACAACATCAAGATTTCCAGCTTAACAAACAAAGACTTACCACCGCCAGAAGTTCCCAAAACCATACCATTGCCGTTTACCAACTTAGAACGAAGCCCCACAATCAGATTCCCGGACACAGCGTTGACGCCGTAAAAGATACCACCGGGATCAAGAATTTCCTGTACATTGAACGGTACAAGAGCGCACAAGCCCTTGGTAAGCATAGTGCGCACACTGGCAATGCGCCGCAGACCATACGGCATAGCTGTGTTAAAGGCGCGCTCCTGCTGAAAATGCAGCTCGGTAAACCGACAGTTGAAGTTGGCTGCCGTGGTTTTGAGTACGGCGGTTTCCGCTTTGAGTTCATCCAGCGTGTCGGCAAAATATGCCACGGATAACAACACCAAGAACATCTGCTGGTCGTGCTCCGCCATCTCGGTACGGATATACTCAATGTTCTTCTCCTGTGCTTGGGTTTTGTACGGCACCGTTGCCACAAAGTCGAGATTTTCCACCGTTTTGCGATTGAACCGTACCTTTTCGGCATCTGTTTTCATGCGAGAATCCTCGATTTCGCGATATGCGTCCTCGGATTCCACCGGCTGAATGGCAATAGATAAAACAATGTACGGCACCTGCTGAAGGAGCGTTGCTAGGAATTTATCGTCCAGCTGCTGCGGGTACTGGGCAATCGTCATGCACTTGGCATAGGAATCGTCAATCTCGATGTGGTCTTTGCAAAAGCGCATTGCATCCGGCGCAATGGCATCCCGGAAATCCTGTCCCAATCGGGTGCAGTTGTCAAAATCAAACTGGAAGTGCGTTTCCTCTCCGATGCGGAAAAAGTTATGTAGCACTTCCAGCCGGGCGTTGTTATCCAGCGCACAGACTTTGCAGCCAATGTTGGACAGCTCGCCCAGCATATTCCGCTGTACCTGATTCAGCCGTTCACGGGCATCTTTGCTGTTCTGCTTGTTGGTGGAGAGAATCAGGTATTTTTGCTGCTTCACATTGCCGATTTCTTTCGCATAGGCTTTCATCAGGCGATTGCGTTCGACGCGGTATGTGTCGAGGCCATCATTGGCACGGTGGTACAACACATCCCGTTCAAAGGAAACTTCGTCCATGCGCTGGCTGACAATGCAAAGCTGCGCCCAGCAGTCAGTAGGAATATTGGAATAAATCCTGCCCATCTGACTAAGGATTTTTTCTTTTTCCTCATCGCTCTGCATGGCGTAATTGATGTCGGACACGCTCCACATCTGGCTGTACACATCGCCGGACCGCCATGTGCCGTCGGCATAGATTTCATCAACGGGAATAGATTTCTGTACAGAGCGCGGAAAATGATAACTTCCGCGCGTTCTGCGCGTGGAAGCATATTCATTTAATCTCAATTTTTTTCACCTTCTTCTTGCTATTAAAGTTGTATTCGGTCGTCCATAAACGCCAACCGCTGCCCAAAACCGTGCTTTCCAACGCGGTGATGAGAAACTGCTCAAAGTTCAAGTCGTCATAGCGGAAAAAGCCCGCGGCAGCAATGGGCACAGCAGCCACAATGCACACCCAGCTTGCTGTTTCCCGCCCTAGCACCGGTTCCAGCGTCAGATACGCTAAGACGGCTGCGCCGATGGCGATGACGGAGCAAATCAGCTGGCGCAGAGTCAGGCCCATAAAAATTTCTTCCTGATAATGGCGGATCTCTTTGTTGATCGGTATCTGCATATTTTATAACCCCAACATTTCGTGAATAATACGGTCAGAGCCTTTCACCAGCCCGACCAGAACCAGCATATTGAATACGGTTTCGGCAAGATAGCTCCACACCATGCTGGTGGGTTCGCTGCCCGTCACCGTGGGTGTGCAGACAAAAGCGGAGTATATGATGCAGGCCAGCACGATGACCGCACCCTCCAAGCACACGCCGATATAGCTTTTTACAAAAGAAATGCCCACAGACTGTGTGCTTTCCCCTGCAAAGCTCGCCAGCGGCAAGGGTGCCAGCGCCGTGTACATATACAGGCGAAAGAACCGCCCGTACACGGTGAGGATCATCACGAACGATAGCACGGTGATAAACAGACTGCCCAAGATCGTGACAAGCCATAGCGGGATGCTGGCTAAGAAGCCGACATTTTCAATGGCAGACTGCATCTCACCGGGCAGTGTGACCATCGCCTGCGAGATGCCGCCCATACCGGTAGCCATATCACTGACCACGCCGTTGCAGATGGAAAAGATGTTGAGCATGATGTCCATGCCGTATCCCACCAAGGCTTTGGCGGCCACAAAGCGGATGAGATAGTGCAGTGCCGCTTCGGGGCGTTTGAGTTCGTGAAAGTTCATCGTATTCTTGAACAACGATATGGCGAAGAACAGCACGATCAGCGCATAGCCTATGCCGACCATGGCGCTGTGCAGACTTTGCATCACGCCCCATACAGCCCCGCCCTTAAAAGATTGGGGGCTGGTTGTCACCAGCCCCCAAAGCTCTGTCAGCTTGCCATTCCAAGTGGAGAAGGCGCTGTTCAGATTTTCTACGATCCAGTTTTGATTCAAAGGTTCACCTTCTTTCCGGCATAAGAAATGACCGCCTTGCCCGAAAGCAAAGCGGTCAAAGACTGGTTTCATACGCCGTATTTCTTATTCAATGATTTCCACACCCTGTCGTGGCTTTGCCACTGCGTGTCCGTAGAAGCAGCTTGTTGTTTGGCTTTTTCCAATTCTTCGCTCACATAGCACTGATACAAAAGTTCATCGTGCGGCGATTGAATAGTTGCTTGCATTCTAACCGACACCTCTTTTTTGCTTTAATGTGCCACAGTATGCCAATACATACAAGTGCTGCACAGCATTTTTCACAGAATCATATCCAGAATATCCTTGGCAAAGTAGATGATGACACCACCAAAGAAGGTCATAAAGCCCTGCGCACGCTGCCCGGCATCGTGGCTTTTGAGGGCGAGACCGATCTGCACAATGCCAAAACCCAGCAGAATGGCACCAATAGCTTTAATGGCACTGAACACAAAATCGCTCAGTGCATTGATGGTCGCCAGCGGGTCGTTGGCGGCAAAGGCGGGCATTGCCATGGTAAAGGCAAGGGCAGCCGTGGTGGCAGTGACCAGATAGATGCGTTTAATTTTGCGCTGGCGGGCATCGTTTTGGTCGGGCGTATTATAGGTTTCTTTCTTGTTCATTGTGAATTTCCTCCATGATTTTTTTGATTTCTTCGTACATTACATCGGTGATTGCGGGCTCGGTCAGCCCGGTCACAACATCGGGCGATATGGTCTGTGCGGTTTGCGCATAGTCGTCCGGCATACGGTAAGGGGCGGCTCCGCCGTCCGGGGTGCGCTTTACATTGGGATGGCGCATCAAATCAAACTTGTGGTCTACGACCGGCGGTTCGCTGCGCAGCAGTACCAGACAATCCCCATCATCCATGCGGCGGATCTCATCCGGGCTGCAAAGGTCGCGGGCAGTAAGCTGATAGCTGTCACTGCTGGAACCGCGGCTGCCGCGCCCAATGCTCTGGCTTTTGGTGCGTTCTGTCATCTTGCCGATGTACTTGGAAAGCCATTCAAAGGTAGCATATTCGTTGCCGCCAAGGTATATCAGGCTGTCGCAGTTGCCGATCATGCCCTCCCAATCATCCTTGTACAGGCTTTGAATCTGGCTTTTGGACTGCAAAATAATATCACAGCTGATATTGCGGCTGCGGCATACAGCCAGAATGTTCTTGAAATTGGCAGGCAAGGCGACATTGGCAAACTCGTCCATCATAAATCGCACATGGACCGGCAGTGCGCCGTCAAATTTCGGCTCAGAATCCGCCAGCCGGAAAAGCTGGTCAAAAAGCTGGGTGTACAGCATCGTGATGAGGAAGTTATAGGTTTTGTCATTGTCCGGAATGACACAGAAAATCACACGCTTTTCCAGCCCCAGACGCGGCAGGAACATGGTGTCGGTGTTGGTCATTTCGGCAAACTGTGCGGTGTTGAACATATACAGGTTGGCAGAAGCGGTGATCAGCACAGATTGCAGCGTTTTGGTAGAACCCAGCTTAAAGCTGTTGAACTGCAGCACTGCCGGATGCAGCGGGTCGCGCTCCTGCAGCTCATTAAACAGCATTTCCAAGGGATTCGGCCCCATGTCGCCCTCTTCCATCTGACAGTTCTGGATCATGTACATCAGGGTGGAAAAGTTCTGCTCAGATACCGGCGCTTCGTAAATGAGATACAGGATCAGCGCGGAAATCAGCAGCACCGAGGCATCGTCCCAAAATTTGTCGCCACCGCTGGCCGGGGCATCCTTGGGCTTGGTGTTGTTGACGATGGCATACGCCAGTTTAACGGCATCTTCATCGGAATCGATGTAATGCATGGGGTTGTAGTGCCCTTTGAAATGCACAAGGTCGATCACTGTGACCGGAATGCCCATCGATTCATAAAACCCGCCAAGAGAGCGCACAAGCTCGCCCTTGGGGTCCAGAAATAGATAAGAGCCGCTGGCCTGCATGGCATTCGGTTTCACATAAAATCGGGTCTTGCCGCTGCCGGAGCCGCCGATGACCACCACATTCAAATTGTGCCGGTGGGCATGGCTGTCTGTGCTGAATCGGATATTCTGCGAGAAGATATAGTTCTGCACCTTATCCTTGCGGTTTTGGTATTTTGCATTGAGTTGGCGCACACTGCCCCAATGGGCAGAGCCGTGTTCCTCACCGGGGCGGCGGTCAGCCTGATCGAGCTTGTAGCAGTAAACAGCCAATGGATAAATGGCAAGCACCGCCAGCAGAAATTTCGGTGTGTTCTGGCACCAGTGCAATGCGGCAGGGTTCTGCATTAGTTCTGACAGCAACGCTGTGATTTCTGCAAGACCGTGAGCCTGCTCTGCCGCCTGTGCAAGCGCAGCCGCAAACCAGAGCAGCGGCAGCAACAGCAGTGCCCATAAAATCAGCTCGGTTTTATCGGTGCGGTTGGGGTTCATTCAGCATCACCGTTCTTCCCGCTGCGGAGCAGGCTGACCGCGCTCCAGTTTCAGGCGCTTGCACGCGGCATCCCCAAAGGTGACTGCCATTTCCCGCACTTTTTCCAAAGCCCTGCGTTCCTCGCCGTCCGGGATGTGTTCTTTCATGCCCTCCAGAGTTTGAACCGCATCCGGCGGCATCGGCAAGCCCAGCCGTCCGCAGACTTCCACACTTATGGCTGCGGCGGTCTGGCGCAGCAACTCGTTTTCCGAGATGCCGGCATAGGCGGATTCAGCAGCCGCCATCACGATCTCCGCGGGCAGGCGCTGCAAAAGTTCCTGCGGGGGTATGGCAGCGCAGAATACCAGCTCCTGACGCTCGGCATCATAGCAGAACCCTTCGACTTCGTTTTTTGGAAGAACCGGGATCGGTGAGATCTCGCGCATCACATCAATGGCTTTCTCAATCTGTTTCGTGCTTTCCACAGCGGCAATCGGGTACGGCTTGTTGCCGTAGGTCTGAGAAATATCAAACACCTTGGCAACGGCATAATATCCATTGCTGCGCACGATCTGCGCGATCCCCGTGCAGCCCTTGCTGACGCGCCGTCCGTACTTGCTCCATTCGTCTGCCGACATAACCGCGCAGGCCAGCGGATTGGCGCGCAGGATCAGCGCCGTATTCCCGGCAGTGATGTGGCTGCCCAGCCTGCCGCGCTGGTAAAAGTAGTTGGCAAGGGTCTGCCCGCCGGCAAACACATCTTTCAGCGCTTCTTCCTGTGCAGCAAAGGTTTCCTGCCGTTCTGCCAGCTTTTTTGCTTTCCATTCCTCAATATTGAAACCATCTTCGTACATCATCGAGTCTCCTTTGTGACCGCTTCTTTGGTTCCTTTTTGCAGAGCCTTTTGCGTTTCGGATATTGCTTTGGCGACCGCACGGTAATGATCGATCTTCATCCGCACCGAGGGGCGCTTATCATAAGTCATAGAGCCTTTCTCTGGCACCCGCAATTCTGGCCCTTGCGGATTGCGGGCGGACGCTTTTTTTCGGTCGGTCTGTCCCTGCGCTTTCGGAATGTTGTAACCCATCTGCTCATAGATGCGGTTGAGCTTGCTGACATCCTCCGCCTTGAACATAATATCAACCTTTTCCCCTTGGGCAGATTTATCCTTGATAACAGCAAAGAGTACGCCGTATTGCCTGGCGTACTCTTTGAATTGGGATACATCTTCGGTTTTGATGGGGATGACCTTCAGCTCCTTATTTTCGCGCAGAAGCCGGTCTAAGCTGGTTTTCCCTCGGACCTTCGGATTCTCTTTGGCATAGGCCAAGGCCAGTGCCAGAGAATTCTTAAAGCCGAGAGCCGTCAGCTTAATAGCCACCTCGGAAAACTGAAGCGCCTCTCGCGCCATCTGGTCGGCTGCTTCGCCGCTTGTACTCATCTTCCTTCACCTCGTTCCTTTCCTGTTGTGCGGCAAGCTCTGCCTGCCGCAGCTTTTCCTGCACCATGGCGGCATCTGCTTCAATGTCGGCACAGATATAAAACTCATGGCGCAGGGCTTTGATTTGTTTGGTCAGTTTTTGGATCTGTTCCTCCCGCGCGGCGCGTTCCGGCTCTTGCTTTTGCCGGTACAAAACCTTGCGCTGGCGGGCAAGCTGTTCGATTTGATTCTCTAAATTGCTCTTGTGGGCCTGCACCTCGGCAAGAGTTTGCAGGCGGTGTTCCCACAAAAGATGTGTCTGCTGCTGATAGCGGTTGAATTTCTTGAAATCCTCGCGCAGCAGAAAATAGCAGCGTTTCGTGGCTCTGCCGTGGTAGGCTTTGCGCAGCAAGGCGCAGTAGCGATAATAGCAAGCCATAAACCCGGATACCTTGCGGTGCGGTTTGGATAGGCTGCTGCGGCACCGCATTTGTTCGCCCACGGGCGTAAGCTCCGGGAGCAGCCACTGGGCAGGCTCCGGGACGTGCTGCGCTTTATATTCCCGGCGCATATCCGAGGGCAGGTGCCGGAGCTGCCGGTAATAATCGCGCAGCGCCGATTCGGAATACCGTGCATCCAGCCGGTCAATGCGCACGCTGCGCTGCGCACTTTGGTGCCGAACCGCCATGTGTTCTACGCGCGGACCATATTTGACCATATAGCCCATAGCCTGCAATTCGGCAACAAAGCCATCAAAGGTGTCAGCAGCGGCCATGGCAAGCTCCACATCCTTGCGCACCATGCTGCGGATGGTCGGCTTGCCGGTTTTGCCACTGAGCCAATCGGCATAGCCTTGCCCTTTGCCGTCGGTTTCAATGACTGAGAGCCGGTTCTCACGGCAGAGTTCATCCGAGATTTTTCGGATGCCATTATAATAGGTATCGAAGTCATTTCGGAACATTCTTCCGTCTATGAAGGAAAGCGAATTGGTTACGATGTGGTTATGCAGATGTCCCTTGTCCAGATGGGTGGAAACGGTGCATTCAAAGCGGTCTGCCAGAAATCGGCGCGCAAACTCGCAGCCGATTTGATGCACCTGCTCCGGCGTAGCCTCACCGGGGGAAAAGCTCTGTATAATGTGGTACGCCAGAATGCCCTTGTCAGTTGGCATGAACCAAACGCGCTTGGTTTCTTCCATGCTTTGACAGGCAGTGTCCGGGTCACATTGAAAGCCCGACACATACAGCTGGTGTTCGGTTTTGTCCTGATTTTGCGTATAGGATAACAGGCGCTTCAAATCGCTCTCGGTAAAGATTTCAGTTTTATTGGGATTGCTGGTGTAATCCAGACACCTTTGCAGATGATGCCTGACAGGTATGATTTTGGTATAGGCTATGGCACACCGCCTCCTTTGATATACATCCAAACTTTTTCCATGATCTGCCTTGCAATCAGAAGGTCCGTGTTGTTTGCGTTTCCGCAGACATTTGCCACATGGGCAAGCTGATTCAGATTGTTGCCAAGGGCAGATATTTGGTAAGACATTTTTAAGTAATCCGCTGTCGGGCGTTCCAAAAGCGGTGCATTCATCAGTGCCTTGCGCAGTACCTGCTCTTGATTGAGTCCGGTGCTTTTGCTCAGGTAAAGCAGACGATCTCTCTCGGACTGATTCAGGCGCAACAGTTTTTTATAGGGGCGTTCTCTCATAGTTCACCATCCAAGACGGGGGTTTTAGGGGTGCTTCCCCTAACAAGAGGGCGATGTGATATCACATTGCCGTGCTTGCTCGTACTGTTCCTGCGGAACAGTACGCCGCCTGCCAAAAGGTTTTGCGCACTGGTGCCGTGCCGCATAGGTGTCAATTTTTCTGCCCAGCTTGAAATTTGCCGCACGGTATTCGATGTTATATTCCGTGGCGACCACCTTTACCCTGCGCTTCATAAGCTGTCTGAAAAACGAAAAGAGGTGTCCTTCGCTGCGGCTGATATGGCGCATCCGGCAGATATACACAGTGTCGATTTCGCCTTTGCGGATATGCCGCAGCATTTCCCGGTATCCGGGTCGCAGCAGCCATCCGCCATGCGCATCGGTGCTGCTGCCCACAACGGTGCAGCCATCAGCATGAGCCTGTAAGGCGCAAACTTTTATGCTGTCCATGGTCCCCACATAGTCGCCGGGAATTCTGGCATAAAGCCATACGCGGCAGGGACTAAGTTCTTTTTCCATAATTTCCTTGTTTCCCTTCAGTATTAGATTCGTTTGGCGATCACAAGCAATCTGCCGTTGTCGGTGATGTTGTCGCAGGTGGAAAGCGTGAGCAGCTTGTCGCCGTACTCAGCTGAAATGCCTGTATCGTACAGCGCCCGCGCTTTGCAGGCCGACACATAATCGGCAAATTCTTCCGGGGATGCTGCGTCCACAAACCGATAGAACGGGAACGCATCGGCAGCATCTGCCTGCACGGTCGTGTGGATCACGGCAAAAATCACATAGGCGCTGCTGCCCAGCTCCGTATCGAACCAGACGGTTTTGTGTGCTTGCCAGAAATCCTTGCTGCGGTACTTGGCAAGGTCTGCAAACATCGAACCGTCCTTCATGTTGTGGCCGTAGATGATCAGGTTGTCCGAGGGGGCTTGCGCATCGCAATCTGCCTGCATAAAAGGGCAGCCGTAGTCCGTGTAGTTCTTTTCAAAGTCGTGCTTCAGGTAATAGTTGGGGTCTGCCGGTGTCTGCATCACGGGATAGTCGATGCCGGTGTCCTCGATTTGAATCCAGCCGACCATATCAGAGTTTTCCAAATACAGGTTTCGGCTGGTTGGCTGTACCGAGGATTGCGATAAGATTTCCTGCTGCGTGTCCTGCTCTCTTACGGCGGCAAGGTTGCTGTAAAGGTGCGCCTGTTGTTTGGACTGTGCGGCATACATCAACAGGAATGCGATGCTCGTAAGACCTGCAATACCGAACAGCCCTATAAAAAGCGAATATAGAAAGTTCTTCATCGTCTGTTCAACGCTCCCCATATGTAAAAAAGCTCAGTTGTTCCCCCTCCAGACAGAACCGTAAATCTAAATCGTGTAGCGTATAGCTGCGGTTGAACCGTTCTGTTGCCTTATTGGGGGCATCCTGCAATTCCAGCAACAGCTGCCATAAATCGGGGTGGGCGTTGTACAGGTGCCTAAGTTCCCGCATGGATGCATTGGGACAAAACCAGCAGCCTCCGCGCCCTGTGAACGCATATAGCGGGGACAGCAGCTCCTCGGCTTGGCACATCGCCTGCGCATCTTTTTCGGTCAGGTTGTACTTTGCCAACAAAGAGGTTTGGTTTTCCTTAAGCCGTGCCAGTCGTATCGGTTCATCGGCGGCAATTCCCAGATAGTAAACCGTGTCCTGCGGCAATGTTTTCTGGTAGGTGCGTATGGGCGGCAGTTTGCAGTCCCTCTGTATACTGCAGCGTCCGGTCAGCGGAAATGACGCCAGCTTTCCCTCGGCATTACCGCGGCTTACGATGCGGTAAAAGCAGTCCAGATATGTCTTGTTCCCGCGCAAGACCCTTGTGGGAATGCCGTGCTTTTCAAAATACGGGATTGCTGTTTCATAGATGAACCGCTTATGCTCCGGCAGTTCCCCTGATACGGTATCACTGAACATCACCTCGGAATAAACCAGTTCATCCAGCGGTTCGCCGTGCTGTAAGGCGAGCAGCGCCGTGGCGATGCTGTCTTTGCCAAAGCTGCAAGTCAGAATATGCTTCATTCGATTTCCTCATAAAAAATGGGTGGCCCTCGCGGGTCACCCATAGTGGTTGGATGGTTCATTTTGGTGTTCCTTATTTCGTTTCGGCGTCATGCTCGGCAACGGATTTGCTGTGGACACACTTGAAAATCAACACCGCCAGCCCGGCAAGCGAAATACTGGCTACGGTCAGCAGCAATCCCAACGGGAAGGTATCGCCGGTCTGCGGAATGATTGGCTGCGGTGCCGGAGTCGGCGCAGGCGTGGCGCTGGGTGTCGGCTGCGGGGTTTCCGTGGGATGCGGTGTTTCTTCGGGATGAGGCGTTTTCTCCGGGGTGCGGGCATCCTTCATCACAACAGTCTGCACTTCGCCGGTGGGAAGAACGGTAAAGCGAATGCGCTCCGCAATGTCATATCCATCCGGTGCCGTGATCTCGGTGAGCGTGTAGTCACCGTCAGGCAGCTTTTCGATATAGTGCGGCGTATCGGTGGATACCCAGCGGTCGATTTCCTTGCCATCCTTGTCGGTAATGGTCAGCTCTGCACCGGGGAGTTCCTTGCCGGTGGCAATGTCCACCTTGGAAATTTGTACCTTCGTGATGTCATCACGCATGATCACGGTTGCATCGTCCAGCAGCTTCCAGTCATCCCAAGTCCAGAACAGGAAGTTCTTTGTGGTCAGGTAATAGACCTCGGCTTCCTGCAGGTTGTTGCCGTCCTCGTCCACCTTTTGCAGCAGACGGAAGGTAATATCATCTGCCAGTGCGTAGCCATCGGCGGGGCGGGTTTCGGTCAGGGTGTAGGCATCGCCCAAGTGCAGCCCCGTCACCCGGTGGGGCGTGTCGGAAGATACCCAAGAGGTTACTACATTGCCATCTGCATCTTGAATGGTCAAGGTGGCACCGGGCAGTTCCTCGTCATTGGTCAGATCGCGCTTGCTCACCCACATTTCGGTGGGTTTGTCGGTGCAGGTGCTTTCCAAGACCTGCACAGCCTGCCCGTCGTAGGTAAAGGTGACTTCCATGGGCTCTTCGTTGACATAGTAACCCAGCGGGGCGCGGAGTTCTTTAACGATATACTTGCCGCTGTTGGTGGCGGCGTCCTTGTGGGTGCTGCTGCCGTACTTTTCGCCGCGGATGGGAATATCGCAATCGAAGTAGGTGGTGCCGTCCGCATTGGTTTCGGGGCTGGTAGCTACCAGCTCACCGGCTTCAAAAACAAGGCTGCCGTCTGCATCGTAGATGTCATCGGCGGTGTACAGGTTAAACACGGCACCTGCAAGATATTTGCCAGTTTCGCGGTCAATCTTGTACACGCCCACACGGGCCTTTTCGCGGTCATTATAGAACTTCAGGGTCTGCTGCTCGGCAAGCGCGGCATCTGCATTTTTGCTGCGAACCACCGTGAAAGCCTGTTCAAAAGCACCATCGCCAGACTTGGCAATGCTCTTTGCCATTACCACATCGTTCAGCTCGTTGTCCCATGCAAAGGTGACATCGTAGCTGTCCGCAGTGCCCACATAGCCATACGGCGGCTTGGTTTCCGCAATGTGGTAGCTGCCCAGCGGCAGGGTCACGCTGACCTCGCCGATGGTGCCGTCGTGGATGACGCTCAGGAAATCATAGGTCGCCGCGGTGCGCGCAGGGGCAAACACGGCAGTGTCGGCGGTGCCGTCACCGGTGGTGACCACTGCCACCACATCGCTCTTGGCGTACCAGAGGGTGCGGTTGCCGTAGTTATCCAGCTGGCGATCCTGCGTGTAAATGTCCTCGGCTGCCGTGATGGTGTACTCGGCACCGGCCAGCGGGCGGGTTTCATACACGAAGTTGCCGCTTTCCGCTTCGCTTGTCATCCACGGGTCAATGCCGTCCGGCTCAGACTGCCAGCCGGTCAGCACCTCGCCGGTCTTGCGGATGGTCAGCTTGCCAAGGGTTTCATGGTTGGCGTATTTTTCACCGATCACAAGGGTGTCCATGCCGTTCTCGTTTTTATCACCGGTCGCCTGATACATGCGGTCGGTGGTGATGGTAAAGTCTACATAGAAACTGCCGTCTGCGTCATCGGCCAGAATCCCGTTTTCGTAACCTGCGGTATCCTTCCATTCGTTGTAGAAGCCGTTGGGGCCGGTGATCTCCACAATGCGGTATTTGCCCAGCGGCAGTTTTTCGGGCAGGGTCAGGATGCCTTCGGCGTTGGTATAAAAAGTGGTGACATTCTTGGTCAGGTGCCCGTTTACTGTGTCGGTCATGGTCACCAGTTTGGGATTGCCCTGATCGTCATAGCGATAGTGCCCCATGTCATCCAGCCAGTAGATCTGGAACGCCGTGCCCGGCAGCAGCACGGACTTGCCGGTTTCCTCATCGATTTTGGTAATGCGCAGATAGACTTCGATTTCCTCGTCCAGAACCGTGAATTTCTGATAGCTGTCAGAGCCGGTCAGAGCGCTGTCTTTGGGCGCTGCCATGGCACACCAAGGGTTGTTATCCTGTGCAGGATCAACGCTCACAAGGAACGGCTCTGCCTGATACAGATCCTTCGGGGTGGTGGTTTCCACCACAAGGTAGGTGCCATAGGGCAGCCCCTGTACGCGGATGTTGCCGGTGTCACTGCTGAAGATCTCGGCCAGCTGGTATTCGTTGGCGTTGCCGGTGGGCTGCCAGCCGTCGCCCTTGCCGTTCTTGTTTTCTCCGGCAGCGGTCAGGGTCTTGTTGTAGGCGGCGATCTCAGCGGCGTTGACCTCGTAGGTTTTGGCAATGGCCTGCGTTTCACCCGAAAAATCCCACTTCAGATGCGCATTGTCATAGCTTTTGTTGATATAGGCATCCAGAATGCTTTGCAGCGTGTAAGCACCGGTGCGGGTCTGGTCAAATTGCTCTGTCTTAGACAAATCCGACACCAGATAGAAGGTAAACCCAGCATTTTCCAGTTCCAAACCATTGGACTGCCCGCTGGAGGAAACGATCTTACTGATCTCCACATTGCCCTTGGCAACCTGATCCTGACTTTCGGAAAGGGCGTTGTCGGTATGCAGATGATAGTTTGCGCGATAGCTGGTCTTGTCGATCTGCTCACCGGCAGCCTGCCGGTTATCGCTGAAGGTGGTTTTCTCCACATACCAGCCCTCATCGGAATAAGCAGGCGTGATGTAGTAGTTGTGTTCATCGCACAGATAGCCGTTGGCAAAGGAAAGCGAATAAGCATCATAGGTCCAGCTGCCGTCCAGTGCCTTGCCCTTGGAGATGGTGCTGAACTGGTTTTTGTACACCCAATCGGTGTACTGCACGCCGCTGCTTGCCAGTGCCGAAACCTGTCCGGTGGCGGCTTTGGTACGACTGTCCACAGTGGGATAGGTGCCGGAAACAGCAAGAGCGCCCTCACGCAGCGGAATGACCGTGCCGGTGGAGCGCTCTACTACATAATATTTGCCGAGGTACAGGTTTGCGAAGGTCAGCCAGCCGTCCTCGATTTTGGCGCTGGCTATCAGATGGTCTTTTTTGAGCACTGGCAAGTAATCCGATACCCACTGCCCGCTGTTGTCGCGGATGGTCGTGTGCCAGATGGGATTGCCATCGGCATCCACGATTTTGGAATAATCAACAACGCCGGTCACACCGTCCGGGTGGGTGATGTCCTCGGCAGCATAGAGGTCATACACGGCACCGTCCAGCGTAGCATCGCCGTGTGCCTGCCCGGTGGCAAATGCCGTGCCGTGGGCTGCCTTGCCGCCCACATAGCGCACTGCATCCAGATCCACCTTGGAAATGCTGATCTCACCCAAAGTGCGGTCGTTTTTCATCTCGCCGTCTGTGGCGGTGGTGGTGTAGCTGTTCTCATTGGCGGCTTTGCCGCTGTTGTCGGTGTTGTAAACGCGCGCGGGTTCTTTATACTGAATCTCCGCAGCAGGAGCCTCGCTGGCTTTGTAAATAACAACGGTGGTTTCCACACCGCTGCTGGTCACCAGCTTGGTGCCGCCCTTGTCGGCTGTCAGAATATCGGCGCTGTAGTCGGCATTGTCCAGCCAAAGCACCGCATTGTCGTTGGCTTCAGTGATTTCGATGTAATAGGCGCGCTTGCCCAAGGGTGTGCCTGCCGTGCCGGGGTGGTCGATGTCTGTCCAGTCACCAAAATATCCTGCAGGGGCTTTGGTTTCTACAAGGATAAACTTGCCCTGATTGCGCTGGGTGTAATACAGCGTGTGGCGCATGACATCCGTGGTGGCATAGGCGGCGCTGTTGATGACCGCATAAGTGCCATCTCCCTGACGCTGCACGCTGTAGGTGTTGTAGCCGCCGGTGGGCTGGTATTTGCCGGTCACCACATCCCACTGATAGATCTCATACTGGGCATCAGCTGCGATCTGGCTGCCGGTTTCGCTGTCGGTTTTCTTGAGGTTGACCTGCAAACTCCACTCATCATTTTTCATAACATAGTCGTTGTTGGTGTTTGCGGGTACCGAGATGGTCTGGCTGCTGCCGTTCGTGCCCCAATACATTGTAAAGCCATACGGCACATTCGTTTCCTGATAGCGGAAGGAAATGCTTGACAGCTCTGCCTTGGCGGAAGCAATCGCATTGTCCACCATGCGCTGCGCTTCGGCCTTCAAATCCGAAATAGCGGCATCTCGGGCGCTGTCCGCGGCAGAATCCGCAGCATCCTGCGAAGTATACGGGCCAACCCTGCCGCTTTTGCTGCCGGTGGTTTTGCTAACAGTATAGTGCAGGCTCCAGCTTGCACTGGCATCGCCGCCGTTCAAGTGATAATTATTGTCGTTCGTATGCCCGCTGGTGGTCACAGTCTGCTTGTCTGCCGGGCTGATGCTCCAGCTGCCGCCGTCAATGCTGCCAGACTTGGCGATGGGCTCGATCTCAATGGTTGCGCCATCGACTTTTTCCTGCGTTTTCAGCTGGATCTTATCCGTGCGGACTCCATAGGAAAAATCAAAACTGCCGCTGGCGGTCTGAGCCGGTGCCTCCCAGCTGGCGTAATATTCCTGCTCGACCGGCTGGGGGTTCGGCTCCTCATCGCTGATTTCAGGTCCGATCAGGGCAACGGTCTGCCACCCTGCGCGACCGGGATTATAGATGTAGGTGTAGTAACCGCGGGCAGAGGCGTAGGTTTCCACGCCGTTCAGCAGTTCGTCGGCAGAGGCAAGATAAATTTCCGCCGCGGTGCTTTCGGGAAAGTTCTCGATAATATATATCTGCACATCGTCATAAATTGATGTGCAGAAATCCAAGAGAGAGGTTTCTTCACCCTCATCAGCGGAAAAAACAGCGGGCAGATCATCTGCACCGCTCAAAGCAAGCTGGTTCAAGCCGCCCCAGATGCGAATCTGGTTACCGTAGTGGTCACCGGGGACGCACTGGTCCGCGCTGACGGTGGAAGTGTTCACATAGGTGTACGGCGGACAGCCGGCAGGCTGACCGTTGGCACCGTGGGTGCAGCAATAGGCTTCCTCACCATTGAACCAGATCAGCCATGTGCCGTTGACCTTGGCAACCTTGGTGATCTTGCCGCTGGTCACCGCAGGGGTGGGGCGCTCAGCAAAGGCGGCAATTTCACTGTCGGGAAAAGGATACTCGGCAGCGGCATTGCGGTCAATGGTCACCTGTAAGGTTTTGGTCAGGGTGCTGCCGTCCGGCGCGGTGTAAACCAGCTGCGCGGTAAAATCTGCATCTGCCTGTACATATACACCCAGCACAGCAGCAGAGGTTTCGCTGTACTCATTGTGTAACAGGCTTTCGGCATCCTCGGCGGGCGTACCATAGTAGTCCAGCAGGGTCACAGCGTCCGGCAGAACCAGATCAAGAGTACTGCCATCGGCAGGATACTCCACTTGCGCCAAAATCGGCACAATAGCGTAGTCGGTATCTTCCAGCAAGGGTGCCGCCAGCGTCAGGTTGTCGCTGTCCAGCGCCTCGTCGTTCAGATAGCTATCCTGTTCTAATTCGGTATCCCACGCGCCAAGCCCGATTTTGGTTTCGCCGGTCGCTACCGGCAAACCGAAGCTGCCGATATAGGAGCCTGTGGGGGTGTCCGGCATATCCGCGTAGAGGATTTCACCGTCAAAGGTGTAAGGCTCGTTTTCTTCAGCGGGCTCTTGTGCGGCTTCTTGTGCGGGCTGCTCGATTACAGATTCTGCATCTTCCGAAGCGTTTTCCGCAGGGGATTCTTCGGTGTTTTCTTCCTCAGGGGGTTCTTCCTCAGAGCTCTCTTCGGTTTGAGCCTCGGATGGTTCCGGCGCTTCTTCGGTGTCCGCGCCGGGGTCCGGGCTGCTGGCATCGGTCTGTCCGCTGTCGGTTTCGGTTTCAACGGTCTGTTGTTCCTCGGCAATGACCGTGCTTTCCTGCGGCGAGGGCGTTTCGGCAAACGCACCGATCGGGAACACAGAGCAGCACATCATGGCTGCCATAGCCAGAGCCAGAATGCGTTGGCTCCATTTGGTTTTTCGGTTCATTGTAATCACCTCGTATTATCTTTCGGGGGTTGTTTTCTCTCGCTCCAGCTGGCGCAGGCGCGAAGCAAAAATATCGATCAACCCGGAATGAGATTTCAAATTGGCGTAGTACACCGCCTTGTCATACCCATCCGCATTGATGTCGTGGATCGTTCGCACAGAATCCGCCCATCTTCGATTCTGCGGGGAAATTCGCGCATCCCCATCCCGCACTTGGATGGCTGCTGCAACAATATAGCGGGTGCGTTCTGTGCCGTATCCGGCCAATACCTGCTGCACGGCACCATCATCCAGACACAAGCCGTTATAGTTGTAAGAAATGGCGTCATCGATTTCATCGCGGCATTCCTCGTTCAGCTTCATGGAGGCGCGGTATTGCGGCAGTTCCTCGTGTTCGCGGGCGTATCGACCGGTCTGATAGTATACGGGCGGCCAAGTCTTTTTCGTGCTTTCCATCAGGTTGATGTCGGCGCGGTCCTCAATGCACATGAACATAATATCCAGCGCATTGGTATCGTGATCGCGATAGTCTTTGTAAATGTCCGCCAGCGGTGCCTGGGATTCCAGCAAAGCGCGCAGCTGTGCGGGGCGCAGCGAAACATTTTCGAGCGCGATCAGAATGTCCTCGCGGGAACTGTACTCATACGCGTGGTTCAAAATTTCTTCGGGCGGCTGTGCAAGCAGCCACGCGCGGTATTCATTTTGCTCTTGCTGCATTTTTTCATGCAGGTTATGCTTCATAGAATTCCTCCAACAAAAAAAGCGCCCACAAATGTGAGCGCTTAAGTAAGATATTCAGTTACAGAGATTCAATCAGTTCAGAGATTTCCTTGACAGTTTCCAAGGTCTGCCCAAATGTAATAGCTGCTGCATAGGAATTGCTCATGCCGTAGCTATCCCATAACTGTTGCATAGACGAATCATCCCTTAGGTCATCCAAAATTTCTTTCCAATCGGCAAGATCTTCCAGAGATTCTCGCTTTTCAGCCGTATGCAGAACAGCATCCTTTAAGACTTGCGGGCGAATTTCTGACTTTCTGGTGCGATACAGCGTGTAAAGGTCATAAAAATCGCGCGCTCTTGTGGTGGTTGCACCGCGGCGGATAATGGTTTCATACTTTTCAGCAAGTATCGTTTCTATCGTATAAGCCATGATAGAAATTTTCTTTTCGGAATCAAAGCAGGGAAACTCATATTGTACCGCAGCAGGGGTGATTTTGTCGCCGGTGGTGATGTCGATTTTCATGGGTGTGTTGATTTTCCCATACAGAACATCAATATGCGCGCGGAAGTTGTTGTATGCATCAATTTCACGGATCGGTGCAATGGAACGATATTCAAAGCGGATACCGTCACCAACATCAACTGCCAAAATGGTTTTGAGGGCAGAAACGATTTCCTCTTCTTCCATTTGGATACCGCGCACGGTGGTATCCATATCCATCGTAGTTCGACCCTCAAGCCCAACCATTGAGGAAATCAGAAGTCCTCCCTTGAGAATGAAATTTTTCTGATACGGCGAAGCCGCCAGTCGTTCCAGCAGACGTTCAAACATAAACATCTGCAAAATTTCCTGAGCGCGCAGATGCTTTTCGGCAGCAACATTGCGCGCCCAGCCTTTTAATTGTTCTGGTGATCTCACATCAGCACCTCCATGTAGGTACGCAATTTATCGTCAACCCCAAACTGTTTTCCATACTTTAGAAGTTTTCTGGGATTTGGTTTTGACGCAAAGTAGATCTTCAGTCCATGTGTAAACAGTTGCTTGTCGATTGCATTTCTGTCGCGCACCAAGTCGCAAATGCAGCGTTCGCGGTCATACAGGATAACATTTCCGCCTTGTGGAGATCTGCAAGTGGTTTTGCCTATACCGTGAAGACTTCCTTTAACATAGTGAAACCGAATATTGGGATCGCGTTCTTTGATGCGACTGGTGTTATATCCTTGCGGCACACTGAATTCAAAAATGTGTGGCGTTCGGTCTGACAGTCCCCAAAAGTACATGGCACTGCCGTAAGAGTAGACAAGATTCTCGCTTCCGCTTTGCAAAAGCGTAAACTCGTCTGGAACAAATCCGGTCATTGTATATTGTCCGCGGGCAATGCGCGTCAGAACACCTTTGTCTGCGTATCGTTTTAATGTGACACGGTTTGTGCCTGCTCGCAATGCTTCCTCTGTAGTAACAATGCCGCCGTTCGCATCAGCTATCGTTTTCAATACAGCTATCGTAGCATTCACTCCACACACCGCCTTTCAAAAAGTTACTACTGTGCTTTAATTATAGCACAATAAAGCACAGCTGTAAATGGGCTTGTGGGAGATTTTCGTGGGAACTAGTTAAAGGTCACGACCCAATAGGTGTATTGCCCTTCTGCCGTCTGGCAGAACCAACAGCCCACACCCATGCTGGTGAAGCCGGGTTCCATAATGTTGGCGTAGTGGGCAGGGCTGCCTTGCCAGCCGGTGCAAACGGCGCTGGCGGAACCCAGCGGACCGGCGGCGCAGATCTCGCTGCGGGTGGTCATACCGCTGTGGTCAAAGGGACCGCCTGCCACAAAACTCTCGCATCGGGCATCGGCTGCGGCGCTCAAACCACTGTCCATTGTTAAGGGTGCCAGACCACCGGCAGCGCGCATAGCGTTGATGTTTTCCTGCACCGCCCAATAAGCGGAATCGGAGCTGTCAATGCTCCACCACTGTTCGGTGCCTGCCGCCAAATCAAATGGCACAGCACCATAGCTCATACTGACCTGCGCCGGGGCAGGTTCTGCCGTCGGCGCTGCCGTGGGTTCCGGCGTAGGGGCAGGAGTCGGCGCGGGGGTAGCGGCAGGTGTTGCCGAAGGTGTCGGCGCGGGTGTGGCGGTAGGTTCCGGGGTTGCTGTCGGCTCGGCAGTTGAAATCGGTGCAGGTGTTTCTTCGGCTTCTGCGCTTTCGGATGTCGCTGCCGACAGCTCCGTCAATTCAGCGGATTCCGGTTCCGGTGTCTGTGCGCAGGCTGTCAATAAGGACAGCATCGCAAGCATTACGATCCATTTTTTCATCTTGAAAACTCCTTGCGGGGGCCATCTCTGACCCGGTTGCTTCTTCTTTCCTTCATCTTAAAACCTTCTACCTTTCTTGTCCACGCTGTCGATTGTCCGAACGACACTGTTGCTCTTCGTCCGGCACGGTATCCAGCACAATATCTTTTTCGTTCAGGTTCAAAAGCGCCTCCAGCTCGGCAAGGCGCTTGCTCTTTTCAGCCAGCTCGTCCGCCTGTGCAAAAGGCTGCGCAAGCTGTTCCTTGGCGTTTTCCAGCTGTTTTTGCAGCTGCACCAATTTGGATTCAAGGTCGGTCACGCTCTGCGGCAGGTTGTGCAGGCAGTTATCCAAGCGTACCGTGTTGCCGACCGCATCCGCGCCCAGCTGCACCGGATTGATACCGCTGCCCACAAGATACGCCAGATACATTTTGTCCATTGCAAAATAGGCAATCTGCAAATCAAAGCCCTTGTACCGCCCGATGGAAACCGGCTCGGTGCGGTTCATTGCCATACCCAGCAAACCCAGCAGGGCTTTGCCCGCATCCTCGCGCTTGGTGTAAACCGTGTCCATCAAGGTGATGGCGAACGCATCCTTGCCGTCCGCGTCGCGCTTGGTATTTTGCTGCAATCGTATGGTGTCCGCTTTGGCGTTTTCCAGCTGCTGGGCGGTCTTGCGCATTTCTGCGGGAAATCCCTGTGTAATGGCATCTTCCAGCCGGTAATGCTCGTTGTTGTAGGCGGTTTTCAGGGTTTTGAGCCGCGACACCTGAATATCAAGATCCATTTTCTCTTTGATCATCGGATTACCCGCTGCCAGCGCCTTGACCTCGGCATAAGACAGCGCTGCATCGTCCAAATCATCCGCACTGCGGGCAGGGCTTTTGCTCGTCATAATTTGCCCGATGAACTTCTGTTTGGTTTCCAAAAGCTGCCACATATAGCTGTCGAATGAAGCTTCTGTGACGTAACGATACTCATATACTTCGGCATTGGTGTTGCCTTGGCGAATCATACGCCCGTTGCGCTGCTCAATGTCAGAGGGCTTCCACCCGCAGTCCAGATGATGCGTGGCCACCAGCAGCCGCTGCACATTGGTGCCTGCGCCCATCTTGCCGGTGCTGCCCATCAGCACGCGCACATCACCGCTGCGCACCTTGGCAAACAGCTCGGCTTTTTTCACCTCGGTGTTGGCGCTGTGGATGAACTGCACCTCGTTTTCCGGGATGCCCATAGTAATCAGCAGATTGCGCAAATCATCGTACACATTAAAGCCGTCTGGTTTCGGGGTGGATAAGTCACAAAACACTAACTGTGTCAATCTCTTGTCTTTCGTTTCACTCCAGATACGGTACACATTCTCGGCGCAGGCGTGGACTTTATCGTTGGGGTTTTCGGGCAGATTGGGGTCGATCAACCGCTGGTCCAGCGCCAGCTTTCTGCCGTCGTTGGTCACCTTGAGCATATTGTCCTCGGTGGGGTCTACATTTCCCGCGCGAATTTCCTCGGCGCGGTCGGCAAGGTCTGCCACCATCTGCTTTTGCTGGGGGCTGGGCGGCAGCGCAACATTGATAGGCTTGCCGCCCACCAGTTTAGGCACCGGCAGGTTGAGCATATCCGCCGTCTGCACATCCGCCACCTGCTTGAACATACTCATCAATTCCGGCAGATTATAGAATTTGGAGAATCTCGTTTTTGTTCGGTAGCCGGTGCCTTCCGGCGCAAGCTCCACGGCTGTCACGGTTTCCCCAAAGGTGGATGCCCACGCATCAAAGGAGGAAAGCCCGTGCTGCTCCAAGGTTTCCCGCTGCAAATACCGCTGCATCGTGAACAGCTCCGCCATAGAGTTGCTGATGGGCGTACCCGTGGCAAACACCACGCCGCGGCTGCCGGTGATTTCGTCAAGGTAGCGACATTTCATATATAGGTCGCTGGCGCGCCGACTCTCGGTTTGGGATATGCCTGCCACATTGCGCATTTTGGAAAGCACCGCAAGGTTCTTGAAAGCGTGGGCTTCGTCCACCATCAGGCTGTCTACGCCAAGCTGTTCAAAGGTCACCACATCATCCTTGCGGGATTGGTCGTTGAGCTTATCCAGCTTTTTCTCCAGCTGCTTTCGCATACGCTCCATCTGTTTGACGGTGAAGTTCTCAGCGCGTTCTTCTTTCAGTTGTGCGACCTGGTTAATCACATCATGAATCTGGCTTTGCAGGTATTCGACCTGCCGTTCCTGCGACAATGGGATGCGCTCAAACTGGCTGTGCCCGATCACGATGATGTCATAATTGCCGGTTGCAATTTTGGCACAGAACCGTTTTCGGTTGGCTTTTTCAAAATCCGTCCTGCGCGCTACAAGAATATTTGCGTTGGGGTACAGCTGCAAAGCCTCTCCGGCAAGCTGCTCGGTCAGGTGGTTGGGGACGCAGATCAGGGTCTTGGTGCAAAGCCCAAGGCGTTTCTTTTCCATCGCTGCAGCGACCATTTCGTAGGTTTTACCCGCGCCTACGACGTGCGCCAGCAGCGTGTTGCCGCCGTACAGAATATGTGCGATGGCGTTTTTCTGGTGTGGGCGCAGCGTGATTTCGGGCGACATACCGTGGAACAGAATATGGCTGCCATCGTATTCGCGGGGGCGCAGGGAGTTGAACCGTTCGTTGTATTCCTTTACCAGCATCTGGCGGCGGGTCGGGTCCTTCCAGATCCAGTCCTTGAAAGCGTCCTCGATCTGCTGCTGTTTCATCTGGGCTTCCTGCGTGGCAGCGGCGTTCAGAACGCGGATTCTGTTGCCTTGCATATCCTCCTTGGTGTCAAAGATGCGCACATCCCGCAGGTTCAGGCTTTCTTCTAAGATGTGGTAGAAGTTGGCGCGCTGCGTGCCGTAGGTCACGGTGGCTTTAATGTTGCCGCCCGTAAAGCTCTTGTTGGTCACATTCCAAACGCCGGTCAGTGGGATGTACAACACCTTCACGCGGTCCCGCACATAGTAAGGCGCGTCCACCTGCTCATCGGCAAACTGCTTGATGAGTTCAGGTGCCAGCCAAGTGGCACCCAGACGCACGGCAATTTCGCTGGCCTCCAAGTCCTTCGGCTGCACGGTTTCCAGTGCCTGTACATTCACGGCAAAAGCGGGGTTATTCTGCGCCGCCAGCTTTGCTACCTGTAATTTGTGGCGCACATCGCCGGAAAGATATTCATCGGCGGTATAATAGCGCGGTTCACCATCAGAATTCTTTTCCAATGGGTCGGCAAAGATAACGCCTTGCAAATCCTGAATCAGTGTTTCTTTGTCCTTGCCGGTCAGCTGCTGCATATACCCAAAGTCGATGCCTGCGCGCTCACCGACACTCAGCGCCAGCGCCTCGCTGGCGGTTTCCACGCGCTCGGCAGGGCGGGCGGCGCGGATGGTGCGCTTTGAAAACATATCCGACTTGCCGATGAAGTTGCCCTCGCTGTCGAGGTTTTCCAAGGAACACAGCAGAAAATATCCGCTGTCATCCCGCATATCCAGCGATGCACCACGGCTGTTGATGAGCCCAAACTTACTGTGGTAGTGGTCGTACTGGCGGTTGAGTTTGGCTTGCAGCTCCGTGATGACTTCATCCGGCATATCTTCCAGCTGGGCTTGAATCAGTTCCCGCGTGGTGTCCCGCAGTTCGATCAGCAGACGCATACGCGCCGCGGAGGTAGCACCAAGGGAAACCTCGCGCATAATGGCGTTCTCGCGGTAGTAAAATTTGCCGTTACGGATACAAAAGCTGAAATTGCGCACATCGGGTTCGGCAGGTATGCTGGCTTCGACAGCGCTGGATTCCTGCAGCTTGATGTCCTGAAAGTGAAATTCACCGTGCAGATGGGACATGGCTTCTTGCAGCACATCGTGAAGGGGCTTATCGGCAAACGCTTCGCAGGTCAGGGTAGGACCATACGGACCGCTGACGGTTTTCAGTGTGCCGCAGACCATTTCGGGGTGTTCGGCAAAATAGCTGTTGAGGGAAAGCCCGTCCTCCGTCTGGGTGGTGTGCAGCCAGCCTGCGTCCTGCTCCAGAATGCGGTCACGCTTTTGCAGGAAGATGATGTCCGCCATAGCCTTGGTTCCGGCTGACTTAAAAGTGGAATCCGGCAGACGCACGGCACCGATAAAGTCGCATCGGGCATTGATGTACCTGCGCACTTCTTCGCTCTTTTTGTCCAGCGTACCGCTGGTGGTGATAAAGGCGATGATACCGCCCGTGCGCAGCTTGTCGATGGATTTGGCAAAAAAGTAGTCGTGGATCTTGAAATGCAACCGATTGTACTGCGGGTCAACCACACTGTAATCCCCAAACGGTACATTGCCGATAACCACATCAAAAAAGCTGTCGGGCAGGTCGGCTTTTTCAAAGCCGGTGATTTGGATGTTTGCTTTCTGGTACAGCTGGCGGGCAATTCTGCCAGTCAGACTGTCCAGCTCCACGCCGAAAAGGCGGGTGGTCGGCTCATACAAATAGCTGTGGCTTTGCCCAAAAAACGCACCCACGCCCATACTCGGTTCCAGAATCGTACCGGCACCCACGCCCATTTTGCGCAGGGCGGTGTACATTGCGTCAATGATTTCGGGCGGGGTGTAAAAGGCGGTCAGGGTGCTGCTGCGGGCAGCGGCGTATTCTTCCTCTGTCAGCAGGCTTTTTAGCTCGGTATATTCGCTGTGCCAGCTGTCCTTGTTGGGCTCAAAGGCATCGGACAAACCGCCCCAGCCGGAGTATTGCGCAAGAATTTCCTGCTCCTCGCCGTTTGCGTGGGGACCGCCGTCCGCCATACGCTTTTCGATGGATTTCAAAGTGCGAATTGCGGTGATGTTGGCGGCAAACTTTTCGCGCGGTGTGCGCGGGGGTGCAGGGTCCTGCGGCGGGATATAGTTGTTCGGCTCATAGGCTTCCTTGAGAGCAATGAGTTCCGCCGCCTGCAAGACCTGCTCGCCAAAACCAGACGAGGTTTCTTCTGCGGGTTCGTCTGACGGTTCTTCCGGTGTGTCTGTTTCCTCAATGACCTGCCCCTCAACCACCGTGTCGGGTGCCGCCAGAGCTTGGTTTTTTGGATTTGCCGCCAGCAGCCTTGCAAACTCCGCACGGCTGACGGCGCGCCCGATCAGCGGAAAATCCTCATCGCGCAGATGCACATCGAAGATGCCGATTTCCTCCACCGTAAAGGGGTGGTCGTTTTCCAGATAAACGGTATCTCCGGCAGCCAGCGGCTTCTTTTCGGGTGCCTTTTGCGGGGTGTGCTGCTCTTCAAAAGCTTCCTCGGCTTCGCCGATGAAATCCTCAAAACCTGCCCCGGCTATGCCTTGCTCTGCCAGCGCATGGTTATCGTCAAAGTGCTCGATATGTACGATTCGGTTGTCCACCTCATAGCGAATCTCGCTGCGCATCAGGTTGGCATAGATCTGGACATCGTGCTTGCTGTCCTCGGTGGTGGAGTACGCAAAGTCGATGTGCGTAAGGTCCGAAAAATCAGGCTCGCCCAGCCCTTCGCGTTCGCAGAAATCGGAGATGGCCGTTTTGGCGTGGGTCAGGGCAGCTTCAACCGTTTGTCGGTGCAGCTGCTGCTCGGCAAGCCAGGCGTTGTATTCTGTCTTTTCCTCAGCGGTCAAATACTGGTCATTGTGGACCAAGAGCCGCATTCGCTTGGCAACTTCCGGCCAGCGCAGCAGTCGGCGATAACTGTTGGTGCCGTTGTAAAAGTCGCGCTGCACGGATAAGCCCTTGCTGTCATAACTCACCCAGCCGCCTTGCCCGTCTGCGAATTTCCAAGTGCGGCCGCCAATGCCGTATTCCTTTTTCAGGTGGTCAGCCTGTTCTTTTTCCGTGGGCAGCTGTGGGGCGGAAAAGTATTCCTGCAGACGGAAGTGACCGCCCGCAAAGCCGCTGCCGCTGCACAGCACCTCCGTGATATCCTGTTCGGTGATATACTTGCCGGACGCATCAATGGTCGGGCTTTTCCAGTTCTTACGTTTCGCAGCTTCCTCAATGACTTCCTGCTGCTTTTGCGCGTTCGAAAGCCCGACGGCATCGCTCTGCTCCGGGGTCAAGGTCAGCTGCTCCAATTCCGGCTTTGGGGCAGTGGTGCGGATGGGCACCAGCAGCTGTCCCTGTTCAATCAAGGCGGCGATTTTATCCGAAACCGCATCCCATGTCAGGTTGCTCTGCGCGGATTTGGTCAGGTAGTTGCCCTCCCAAAGTTCCAGATGCTGGTCATGCCGGATAAAGCCCGCCATGCGTTCGCCTACATACAACTGGGTGTAGATCTGTTTGTAGCTGGTTCTGCAAAATTCACTGCGCGAAGCAAGGTCAGGGTGCTTTTCAAAATACGCAAGAATGTCTGCGTTGTCGGCGCGGGTGCTGGTCTGCTGCGCCAGCAAGCCCAGAATCAGGCTGTCATCCAGCGGAGGCAGGTCGGGAGTGGGGATAGAAAAAGAGGAGGGCGTTTGCACGCTCTCCTCTAAAGGGGGCTCTGTTACAGGCTGTAGATTTGCTTCATCGCCAGTTCCTCGGCCTGGGCTTTCAGTGCGTTCATCCACTGCGTCCAGCCCAGAGGGTCCGTTTTCCGGTCTGGCGCTGCGGTCTGCTGCATCAGCAGCTGCACGGTCTGCTCGATCTGCCGGTTCACTGCGCTGTTGATCTCTGCCAGATGCGGGTACAGCGTTCCCTCCATCTGCATCATCTCGTACAGGATCGGTGCTTCCTCTGCCAGAAATTTCTTGCGCATACTGCCGTACTTGCCGATCTCCGGCTTCGGCGTTTCTTCCAGCATCAGGTTCGGGATCACGAACTCGTTCGCCATTTTGTACTCCATGGTCGGCCTCCTTGTATTGGTTTGTTATCGATTGTTCGCCACCATAATAGCGGACTTTTTCTTTCCTTGCAACACTGTCGATTTCCCGTGCGATGCTGCCGATTTGGTGCATAAGGGGTTTGGAGGCACGCTGACAGGCACTGCCCAGACAAAACGCCAAGGCTTTGGTATCAAACTGCCCGACAGAATCAAAAGCAGACAGATCCAGCCGCTGCGTATCCACACCGCACCGCAGCGCCGCCATATACAGGCAGCTTTGGGTGATGAGCTGTAAAAACAGCTGCTGTTGATCCTCCGGCTTTGCCCATTGCAAACTGCTGCCGTCTACCGACTGTGCCAGCGCTTGCAGAAACATTCCGCGGCGTTGGGCAACATAAGAGGTGGAAAGCATCAGCAAGGCGTTCTGGATACTGTCTGCCTGATTGTCACGGATGATTTTATCCCACACGGGTTTCCAGTTTTGGTCGGTGACTGCCCACGGCAGTCCTTTGTCGGTTCTTGCCTGCGGGATCGTATCAGAAATGTCGAACAGATACCGCAGTGCCAGCATTTCTTTTTTGACATCCAGTATCGGGATGCCGTGCGCGCCGCGTTTGACCTGACGACCTGCTTCTTTGTTCCAGTATTCCATATCCGCCACGGCTGTTGCGGTGGGATTCTGGCAATAAATCAGCAGCTGATTGGGAAAATTGTAGTTATAGGCGATGGCCGCTGTGTGCAAAAATGCTTTCCAGCACTCGCCATTTTTCGTAACGGCTTGCAGCTGCTGCTTGGCAAGCGCACGAATGTCTTGAAATTTAGCCATGGCACATCTCCTTATCGTTCGCCCCTCTCAACGCTATGTTTCTTGGCTTGTTCCAGCTCCGGCAGCAGGTCATCCACCTGTTTATAGCCAATCGGCTCCACATAATAGGCGTGTGCCTCACCGCCCTCATGCGTCACAATAATATCGCTGACAGACAAAGAGCGCATCTTCCTGCCGTTGGGGCGGTTTTCCTGATTGTGCAGGCAGTAAAGGCTGTCCAGCGTCTGCCAGCATTCCATCTGCCCGCGGTACACCAGCTTATAGGATGCAGCATTTATATGGTCTTTGGTGTAGTTATACCGTAAAAACGAAATTTTCCGGTCGTTGGTCTGGTAGATCTCATACGGCAGCAGCTCATGCTTTTCGCTTCGCAGCCCCCACGGAAAAACAGTGCCCTTTTCAAAGGTAAGGGGCTGGCTCAGATTCTCCGGAAACACAACCGGAATGATGGGCTCGCCGCAATACAAAGAAGCATAAATTCTGGTTTTGAATTCCTCTGCATCGACATACGGAATGCGCTCCTGAACGCATCCGCTGCTGTCAAGATATTCGATATAGCCGATGACATTATCGTGTTTGCTCATCTCGGTGATTCTCCTTTTTCCTTTTGCGGGGCAGGCCGTTTTCATCGTACATATTCGGGTTTGCAGCGGGGATATGCCAGCCAAACAACGAACCTGCTTCCATCGCGGCAATCTGCGCCTTGTCGGCACCATGGTATTGATTCAATTCTGCAATGCGTTTGTCTATTTCTGACTTGCTGCCGGTAAGGCTTTTCAGCGGAATATATCCGGGTACACCGTATTTGATGGCAATGGGCTCGCCGGTGCTGTGCAGGTGCGTATTGCAAAATTCCGGCATATTCTTTGCTTTACGCTGTACTTCCATCAGAGCCGCTTTGCGATAGGCATACAGGTAAAAATTGTACTCGCCGCGCATAGGATTGCACCGAAGGTAAAACAATCTGCGCTGCGTTTCGATGCACAGCGCAAGCTGGATGCAATCGTTCAACGGAATTCTGGCTTCCTGCCATCGCGCGGTATGCTTAGCCATGGTGGCGCGGTCTTTCATCAAACCATTTTCGCGCAGCGCAGAAACCACATGATCAAGTTCTGTGCAGAAAACCTTGTGTGCATCCTCCGCCATGATTTTTCCGGTGTGCGGAAACCAGCTTGTAAAAAAGCCCTTGCCATCCGAGCCAAAATCCCCACGCAAATGCCCAATGCAGGCTTTTTCCTGTGCTTTGTCTGAGGTGCTGTAACAGTAGATTTGTTCTTCTGCAGGGGCAGCGCCAATGTGCATCACGGTGCCTTTATAATTCATATCCATCATCGACTCAACCTTTCCCAAAAAGGAATCTTACTTCCAAAGCGCTCGTCCTGCGGACGAATCTTTGCCGCTGGGAAATCACCGAACCGCATATCTTCCACCTGCGGCAGAAACAGCAGGCGGCTGTATCGGTCTGCCTGTTCCTTGGATAAACCCACGATCTTATCTCCGTTCAGCCCGCAGATCAGAAACCGCCCTCTGATGGTCAGCCCATCATCGTTGATTTGCCGGTTGTATTTCAGCCGGATTTGCTCACAGCTGCATATCAGCCCGATTTTGTGGGTCCCAAACGGTTTCAGAATCTGATGATCTCCCTCAATGACCTGCGCTGCGGCTTCTGCCGCGCTGGCAAAGCCTGCCTGATAGGGGCAGTACCCGGGTTCCACGACTAAATATCTCGTCATAGGAACACCTCATCGGCTGTCATGCTGGTGGCTTCGGTAGTAGTTTTCCAACAGCTTCACAATGAGATTCTGCATTTGGTCGCTGGTAAACCCTTTGGGAAAATAGCGTTCGACCTTGGAAACGGCAATCGTGAGCTGCGGCTCGCGCGGCTTTACGCTGGGGGAACGGGCAGACATGATCCTGTGAATTTTGTCCTTTGTCAGGACGCTTTCCTTGCTGGCAGCTTTCAGCTTCTGCGCTTGGGATAAGGACGGCGTACAGCCTTCCTCTTCCATGTAAGAGAGAAATTCTTCCTGTTCCTCCGGCGTCAGGTAGCTTAGCTCCACAGCGGGGGTGGTTTTGAGTCTGCCGTCATCCACAAGCTGCATCAGGTCGGGGGTGAGGTTGTTCAGTCGGATAAAACGCTGAACTTGCCGTCCGCTTTCACCGTTTGATTGACCAACTAAATCGGCACTTTCAAAATTCCCGACAAGTTGTCGGGAATTTTCTTTTAACGGTCTACCGGCTTTTCTTCTTATTGCCTCCAACTTCATCTGGTACGCCTTGGCCTTTTCGCTTGGCAGAATATGCTCGCGCTGACAGTTGGAATCCACCATCAAAATAATGGCTGTGTCATCGTCCAGTTCCCGCACAATGCAGGGCATGGTGTCCACTCCGGCGCGCTGGCTGGCGTGGCAGCGGCGGTGTCCGGCTACAATTTCATATCCGCCATCCCGGCGCGGGCGAACGATGGCGGGGGTCATCACGCCATATTCCTTGACGCTGTCTACCATCTTGTCCATTTCTTCATCATCGCGCACCTGAAACGGATGCCCCTCAAAGGGGTGCAGCTCCGACAGCGGCAGGATCTGGATTTTCTCTAACTTGGCATCCTGCCGTTCCTGCTCGCTGGAAAAGAGATTATCGAGCGAGGGGAGTATGATGTTGCTGCCGTACTCTCTCATTCTCAACGACCTCCTTTGCCAAGGTTTTATAGGCGATGCTTGCAGGACCGCTGGCATCGTAGCGCAGCACGCTGTGGGCGCTGGAGGCGCTCTCCGCAGTGCGTGTGCTCACGGGAATTTCCGTGCGGTAAATTTTTAGTGCGTGTCCGTAGGAACTCCGCAAAGCAGCACAGACATCTTTGCTCAGGTTGGTGCGCCGGTCCACCATGGTCAGAACAATGCCGTCAATTTCAAGCTCCGGCTTGATGCGGCGCGTGATCTGATTGATGGATTTGAACAGCGACACCACGCCCTTCAGGGCAAAATGCTGTGCCTGTACGGGGATCAGCACCTGGTCAGCAGCTACAAGCGAAGCCACCGTAAGGATACCCAGTGAGGGCATACAGTCGATCAGGCAGTAATCGTATTTGTCCTTGAACGGTTCCAACGCCTGTGCCAGAATGCGCTCATGTGCCATTACATTGACCAGCCGAACTTCCATATCAGAGAGCCCTATGTCCGAAGGGATAAAATCCACCTGTTCTTCATGGTGCATCACTACCTCCGGTGCCGGTTCGTCTGAAATAACGGATTCCATCAGGTCGCTGAGGGTGGCGCTGTTGGCAGCGCCGGTGTAGCCAAGGTAACTGCTCAGGTCCCCCTGCGGGTCGGCATCCACCAACAGCACCTTGTAGCCCATGGCGGCCAGCGAGGTGCCAAGATTCACGGCGGTGGTCGTTTTGCCCACGCCGCCCTTTTGATTTGCAACAGCTATCCTATCACTACTGTGACAGCATGGGATTTCAGGAGCTGCCCGCCTTTCAGAAACCGGAGAATTACCTGAAAGCCGCCGAAATGTCGATGGAGGATGATTACGGCATGATCGACGGCATTATCAACAACGGCCCCAAACTGCCCACCGTTGCCGACCTTGAAGCGCAGGTTAAGAAAAGCGAAATCCTCTCGAAAGAAAGGAAAGTACCTGACTTTGGCAAACAAGAAGAAACCCTTAAAGAAACAGAAAATCCGCAACTCCGAATACTACGATATGCAGCTCGTTCTTGACGAACTGTATGCCGCAAGTGTCAAGGGGCAGCGGTTCTGCAATCTTGTGGAACTGATAAAACGCCCTGAAAACATCAAGTTGGCCTACAGAAATATCCGAAAGAACAGCGGCAGTCGGACGGCGGGTGTGGATAATAAAACAATAAGCGATTTGAACAAGTGGAACGAAAATGCCTTAGTTGCCCATGTTCAGCGCAAGCTGGACTGGTATATTCCTAATGCTGTCCGCAGAGTGGAAATACCAAAGGATAACGGGAAAACCCGTCCCCTCGGAATACCCACGATTATGGACAGGCTCATTCAGCAATGTATTCTGCAAGTATTAGAACCTATCTGTGAAGCAAAATTCTTCAAGCGAAGCAATGGTTTCAGACCAAACCACAGTGCAGAAAATGCCATTGCCCAAGCGGAGAGAATGATACAGAACGTCGGTTGCCACTATGTCATTGATATAGACATTAAGTCTTTCTTTGATAATGTGAACCACGGAAAACTGCTGAAGCAGATGTGGACACTCGGAATTAGGGATAAAAAGCTGCTGTCTATCATTTCTGCCATGCTAAAGGCAGAAGTGGCTGGAATCGGTTTTCCCGAAAAGGGTACGCCACAGGGCGGTATCATTTCCCCACTGTTGTCAAACATCGTCCTGAATGAACTGGATTGGTGGATTGTCAGCCAGTGGGAGGAAATGCCCACCCAAAGGAACTATGTACACAGAATCTATGCGAATGGAACTCCCGACAAAAATAACGCCCGCCAGTTCCTTGGCAAGCGTTGCTTCATCTTTCCCGGTAAGGTGCATCATGTAAGGCATATCGACCTTGGCACGTTCCC
>OLNR01000240.1_pt1 | contig 51970 bp, 46 predicted proteins | sample 1672231 | NCBI WGS metagenome assembly OLNR01 (sample SAMEA3136662, study PRJEB25190) | human gut metagenome
CCGCATCAATTATCATAGAAGATTTAAATTTACAGAAAAAATTTCACACCGTCGATTTTCCCACAATGCTTATCTTTTGGTCTTTGGTTCGGAATAGTGTAGTGCTGGCGGTCTATCTCTTGTTTTCGGTTGCTTGCTTCTTTACCGTACATGAGCATTATCACAAGGAATATATTCCATCAATGCCATCGCAAATTCTCCCATACCCCTCTTAGTTACATTACTGATATCAACATCCATGTCAAAGCAATCTGCAAATGTTGCTATCCTTGCGACCTTTTCATCACCACAGGAGATAATTGGTTTTACCTTGGAAAATGGAGTATAATCCTTCAACAGATCAATCTCTTGTCTCTGAGCTACCGGCGCATCAAATCTTGTTTTTCCCTTCGTATTATTCGATCCATTTACTGGATTTGACGGCGTGGTTTTAACATTCTTTTGCTGCGCAATAATCTTTATCTTATCTAAAAATTCGTCTCTTTTTACTTCCCATTCATCTTCATCTATTGATTCAAGACCAAACTCCTTAATAATACCGTTTCTAAATTCTCTGAGTCTCTGTTTTATATCCGGATCATCTAATTTAATACAGATCTGATTTTTATCAATACATCCGGCTAATTGGTTAAATGTAAATCCCGGCAATAAAAATCCTGTCCATTTACACCTCATTACCCAAGCTGCACCCATTTCATTTAATGTAGCTACGCTGGAATAATAATTATCCGAAAAGGCGTACACGACATGAAGGTCGCTCGTCTGAAATTGTTTGGCTAACCAGTCATATATGTTACATCCAACCGGAATATTACATTGCGGAACGGAAGTACAAGTTATTTGATTTTTATGCACTCCTATTGCTACAAGCAGATCTACAAATGCTTTCATATATTCTGCATCTTTGCTGCTGTGTGAAATGAATAATTTGTGTGGTTTGTTTTTCATCTTTTTGTACCTTTCTTTCGGGATTTTATTGTCTTTGCTTCATATTTTGTATCTATTCTTTTTCTCTTCAAATTTCATTTTTCCCCAGTCAAACTCAACCGTATGACTTTTCGTTGGATTCCAACTATTGCTATTTTTTAATATACTCAAATAACATTCTTCTAAAGTCATTAATGTCTCCTATTCTTCCAGCAAACCCACATATTCAATATAACTCCAGGTATTACTGCCATCCAAACCAACTTTCTCCTCCACAAAGAGTTTACTTTTTTCTTCTGTCGTTTTGCAAATATCCACGATGATACATAATGTATACACTGACGATAAGCAAACATACATGGTATCTCCTGATGTTCCAGATATGCCTCTCGCAACATAGCATAACTAACTGGACATTCTTCATAACTTTGCAACACTCGGCTCGTCATTCCATCTTGCTGATAATTTACAATACACAATATATGATTGCATATATATAGGGGTTTATTTATATCCATCTTTAACATCATATAATACGGATTAAAATCTTTTTCTCCTGGAATCTCTGGCATTGGAATATAATGCTTGGTATCCGACATAGAATATATAACCTTTATATCGCCCTTATGATGATACTTTAACTTAAGTTCTAACAACCCCACTATATCTACATCCGGCAATTTTCCTCCACATATAGTTCCGTCCTGTAGCGCATCTAACCCAACAATTCCACAAATTGAAAGTTTCTTCTTTTCTACATAATCGATAGCATCATATATTCTGTCCACAGCATCATCAGCAAGCCAGTCATCAGAATCTATGCACATCCAATAATCCGTTATAATATGTTCAAATGCCAGATTGTATGCCGTGTACATACCTCCATTTTCTTTTCTATAATATTCTATTTGGAATTCTGACTCATCCACAATCCATTCACTTACCAGGCTTTCAAGATTATCAGTAGATCCATCATCAACAATTATCCAGACAAACCGTTTGTTCTTCTGGCGTCTCATACTTTGATAACAATTATTTAAACAATATGCACGATTATATATCGGTGTGAAAATAGTTAATTTTCGTTCTTTCATTTTCAAATTCTCCTGCAGAACAGATAAAAACGAATCATATTACAAGTAAACCAATACCCAAAAATTCTATGAAATAATCTTATCACCTTCGTCTTTTTATCCATTGCATAATGAAGCAAATATTGATATTCTTTAAGTATTATTTTCATTTCTCGGGATAAATACTGCTGATGTCCCATACAAATTCCGTATTCAAAAGCCAGTAGACCAGCAACCACCTCCGGATCCGGCACTTCATTTTGTTTTACCTTTTCTGCCCATTTTTGAATAATCGCTGCCAGATGGTTTGGTCCTTCTGTACTTCTACTTGCTGTACTATTGCCATGTTGACGATAAGCATATGCCAATCCATTCAAAAATGAAATATATTTTGCCCTAGAAAATAGTTGAATTACCCAGTCTATATCTTCTGCATATCCACCTTCCGGAAATAATATATACTCTTCTTCCAAAAGAGAACGTTTAACACATTTATTACACGCAGATGCAAGTACCTGTCCATCTCTTACCAACATTGGATAAATCTCATGAACACAGTGACATAATTTCGTATCAGGAAATGCTTTTTTTCGATACCTTTTCAGCAACCTTCCCTTCTCTGTATATTTGTCCATCTGAAACATAACTAAATCCACATTCTGATTCTTAAAGCAATTATATAACTCCTTCAACAAATCCCTATTAACCCAATAATCATCTGCATCTAAAAAAAGAACATATTCGCCGTTTGCGACTCTTAATCCCTTGTTACGCGCGGCTCCTGCCCCCTGATGTTCTTGGTAAATATATCTCACATAAGGATACTCTGCCGCAATACGCAAGCATATTTCCCCCGTCTGATCTGGTGAACCATCATCTATAATTATTATTTCAAATGAATCAAATGTCTGATGAAGAACACTGCTAATACATTGCTTTATGAATTTATCTGATTTATATGAGGGAATAATAATTGAAAAAACTGGTGTCATACTTTTTTCCTCATTAATTAATATTTTGCTTTTTCAAACAATCTATATTTCATAGCCATTACCCACACTCCAATAATAATTCGTAGAGGTCAATTCTAAGATTTGTACTTATGCCAAATACAAATGTAAATATTTTTTCTCGTGAAACAATACACAATTCATATACTACGGACTTTCGATTTTTTCTGTTTGGTCTGATAATCCATCATAAACACTGATGATCACTACTCTTTACATTTTTTTCAAATGTCTTCATAGACGGATCATTTCGTAATCTGAACTGCCGATACAGTTCAGGGATAAGGTACAACACTACATATTTCACTTTTCTGTGGCTAAGCAAAGTTTACCTTTTCTCTCTTTGTAAACGCTCTCGATAACACATAATATATTCTATAAAATTATAAATAATATGTTCTATTCCCATTATTATATAAGATGTTGCTATACACAATATAAGCATAAATCCTAACATTAATATAGGATATTGTGCTCTTATTACCAGCCCTTTAAATAAAACTAAATAAAAGAACATGTGTGTCAGCCAAATATTCGTCGAATGCTTTCCTAAATACAGGAATATTTTCTTAACTATCTCTGGTTTTTTTATCAAATTAAATATCATAAAGCTACAAAATGCTACGATTCCTACTAACACTGCTTTATGGAGCAAATTAAATAAACAAAATATTCCTATCCACACAATTATTAAACATTTATTTTGCCATCTCAATTTCACATGTGTTTTTAGCCAACTATTGCAATTATCAACCAGTTTTTCTTTACAAATAATTGCACCCGCCCAAACAAAGGGTAAAACAGTAATTAAATTTACCAATTCCTTTTTTATGAACAAAACCACTTTCATTTTTGCCGGTACGTTTGGAATTAATCCTATTTTTGTGACAATATACCAACCGATTTCAAAAAGCAAACACATAATAAGTCCTTTTTTATATTCTACTTTTTTAATCGGATTCAATAATATTTTTGTTGGAATCAACAATAATAAAATATATGTATTCAAATACCACCATGCTCCATTATAACTGTGCAAAAGAATAATACTTTCCAAAAATTTAATTAATGATCCCGGAATCATATTATCTGCATCAAAGATAAGGCCAAGAATGGAGAAAAGAACTAAGACAATCCAATAATTAACCATTAACTTCATAATTCGATGAAAATTATTTTTCCACGAAGATTTTTTCTTTTCTTCCATATATTGTCTGGCATATCCAGCACACAATGAATAAAGTGGAACACAAATTTCTGAAAAAAAGCCAAATAAAAACACAACAGGGATTGTACTATTTATCCATAATAACGGCCTTCCGAACACATCTTTTCCTGTTCTACAAAATAAATGTAAAACAACCATACAGAGGATTGCCATTCCTCTGGTCATTACCGCATCTTGTTTACTATAAATTTTATTTGCCATTTATTACTCTTTTTCCCTCCTGCATTTCTTTCAATATTATTGTAAATGCTCCATAGTGCATATATAGACGCTTTCTCTTTTGCTTTCTGCATAACGTCTATCTTTATTAATATGTAACAATCTTTTATTTTGCTAGATTTCCATCTTTTAACCCAAATGGAGCAACCTTTAATAAACTATAGTTCTTTTAGAATTTTTCTTTTTTGAGGATAACATAATCTATAAATCAGCTTCACTATCACATTTCCTATTTTTTCCCCAAATCTTTTACAATACTTATTTTTTTTAACATTATACTCATGTAATATTTTTTCACTCTCTTCCTTCCAAGAAGCATCAAACCAATGAATTGTATATGTATGAGTTGTTTTCCTCATGATTTTAGTTTCATAGTCTAAAGGGCAAAAATATTCTTTAGGGAAAATTGCGGCATGTTCAATATATTTAATTCCATTAATTATCTTAGCATTTTTTAAATATTGAGATATTGCCAATGTATTTCGTTCCGGACAAGGCATTAGATCAAGTTTTCCTGTATCTGATACAAAATGTATATTTTTGTATCCATCCATCATAATTTTTACTATGGCGTTCTTTTTTTCAGCTCCAAATCCCAATCCAGTTGCAACATGTATATCATCTTCTAATCCCAAAAATGCCGAGTATTGTAAAAATTCATCTATATTTTTTATCACTTCTACATCTGTATCAAAATAAATCCCACCATAATTATAAATAATCCAAAGTCTCGCATAATCTGTCACAAAAGACCATTTTTTAGCATTATATGCTTCTTCAACATACTGATTGCAATGAATGTCAAAGTTTTTTTCATTCCACTCAATAATTTCATAATCCGGACAATACTTTTGCCAACTTTTAATACACTTCATAACTGATGTCGGTTTTGAATTTCCACCAAACCAACAATAATTAATTTTCTTTTGAATCATATTACACCCTCTTATTTATCATAAAGCTTATAAAACGCCCTTATTCCCCATAAACGAATATAAAAAACTAATGAATTCATTTGTAAATTTTTTGCAATTTCTTTAAATTTCAACTCTTTTCTATGATCATAAAAATATTGCATATATTGAGTCCATTTATTTACTCCTCTTATTTTTCCATATTTAGCGCATTGTGCTAAATACAACCCATAACCTTTCGGATTTTTTTTATACAAATCCTTTACATGCGCAGTTAATCCATCTGGTAAATAATCAGATATATATATAATTTTATTAAAATAGCGTATTTTATATTTATCAAATGCAATTTTATCCCATACAACACATTCCGTTATAAATTTTTCATTTTCAAACGTAGGAAATGGATACTTTTTTAAAATGCTCGTATAAAACACTTCTGCTTTATCTCCATATATTCCATATTTTTCTCTTTCTAACGAAGTTATGTCAAGAATATCTCCACAAAATGTTTTCCCATTTTCTTTCTTCTCAGAATATCCTCTTTGACCACACACACCAGCAAATTGTTTTTTCTCATTTTCAGGAATTGACTCCTCTATTTCTGTAATAGTCTTTAATGCCGTATCAATTAAATAGTCGTCTGAATCAACTATAAAAAAAAGTTCTCCCTTTGCGATCTCAATTCCTTTATTAATTGCTCTATGTTTTCCTCCATTTTTTTGTTTTATGTATCTTATTTCAAACAGATTTTTATCCTTTTGTATTTTCTTAAATAAATCCTCTGTTTCATCTTCTGAGCCATCATCTACAACTATCCACTCAAAGTCTTTAAATGTCTGACGTTGCAGCGAATGATATAGTTTTTCTATGATATATGCCCTATTATATGTAGGTGTAAAAACTGTAATTTTCATTTTTATTTTTCTCCATTTTTTACAATTTGTTTAATTTCTAAATCATCAAACTGTACATGTCCCCAATACTGATGTAACCATAAAATCTCATCTATAGATTCCTCTATAATTTCAAAATACATTGCTGGCTCTACTCTATCTACCCCTACTTGATTCCCATAATTATCTCTCTCATACGCAAGCGCAACTACTTTATATTTTCCTGGTGCAAAATGTTTTGTTTCCATATCCGCTACTATATCTATTTGTTCTCCCTTTTTTCCAGAAACCATATTATTACTGAACATAGTTCCTGCTATTGTTTGATCTAGATAGAAAATCTCAAATCTGATTCCCACATTACTTATATCTTCATTTATTTTACAATGTATTTTTAATTCTAATTTTTCACCTTTTTTTATTTGTGTTTTTATTCTATTTAAAAAGTCAATACCTGTTAATTGAAGTCTACGCGATTCGTTTATTGACCTTTTTACATTTGAGTACTCGTAAGATAATCTAAAATCTTCGTTTTGATGCATATATATTTCGATGGCCTTTTCTACATCTCCATCAAAGATTAATTTACCTTTTTCGAGAACCACACACCTATCGCATAACTGCCGTATTGTATTCATATTATGACTTACATAAAGAACAGTTCTTCCTTCATTTTCTGCTACATCTTGCATTTTTTTCAGACATTTTTGTTGAAACTTCATATCTCCAACAGCTAACACTTCATCCATAATTAAAATTTCAGAATCTAAGTGTGCCGCTACTGCAAATGCTAATTTTACATACATTCCCGAAGAATATCTTTTAACCGGTGTATCAATAAATTGACGACATTCTGAAAAGTCAATAATATTATCTAACTTTCTATCTACCTCTTCTCTACTCATTCCTAAGATTGCACCATTTAAATAAATATTTTCTCTACCTGTTAATTCTGGATGAAAACCAGTACCCACTTCAAGCATACTACTAATTCTACCATTAATATATACAGCTCCCTCTGTTGGTGCTGTAACTCGTGATAAGATTTTTAATGTAGTAGATTTTCCAGCTCCATTTCCGCCAATAATTCCTAATCGTTCTCCCTTTTTTACATCAAAACTAATTCCATCTAACGCCATGAAACTACCTTTTTTAGTATCTATATTTGTTCCTATTTTTGTATTTGGATCTTCTTTTCCTCGTATACGAGCCCACCAACTCTGTATATCCCCTTGAAGAGTTCCTCCACCAATAACTCCTAATCGATATCTTTTTTTAACATTGTCTAATCTTAATGCCAATTTACTTTCCATATTTTTCTCCTACACTGTATCCATAAATGTTTTCTCTACTCTATTAAAGATAATTACTCCACCCAATAATATTATTAATGTAACTACTATACTTATTCCTAAATAAAGTATTGAGAAAGTTCCATTTCCTGTAAATGCATATCTAAATGCTTCTACAATGGGCACTACGGGATTTAACATAAGTATTTCTCCCCATCTTTGCGGAATTGAAGATACTGGAAATATAATTGCACTCCCATACATCCATAACTGTACACCAAAAGTTACTAATACTGCTAAATCTCTATATTTCGTCGTCAACGCAGAAATAATAATTCCACATCCCATTCCAAGCAATGCTAATTCTAATACTAACAGTGGCGTAAGAAAAACTAATACATTTGGGTGTATTACTTTATTTATTGTATAATACCCCACCACAAAAAGAAGAATTACAAACTGCACCAGAAAAGAAATAAGTCCCGATATTACTATCGAAATTGGTGTTACAAGCCTTGGAAAATATACTTTTCCAAACACTCCAGAATTCGCAACAAATGTATTAGATGTCTTTGTAAGACATCCTGAAAAATAAAGCCACATAGTATTTCCCGACATGTAAAACAAAAATTGTGGCATTCCATCTGTGGAAATATTAGCAATATTTCCGAACACCAATACCTGCATTAATGTTGTTAAAATAGGATTAATTATAATCCAAAGTGGACCTAATATAGTCTGTTTATACATTGTTTTAAAATCACGTTTTACAAACATTATTATTAGATCACGATATTGCCATAGTTCATTTAATTTTAAATCCAAAAGTTTATTATACGGACGAATTATTGTTGTCCATTTTTGTTCCATTTTAAATCTCCTTTGTTTATCTTTTACACATGTTATATATTTTCCAATAAATGCACATCAACTTAGGATATGCCGCCTCATAAAACCATTTGTTATTTTTAAAAGTAATTTTCTTTCGTTGCTTTTTTAGTTCTCTCCTCAATAAATGTCTCATTTTATTTTCGTATTGTTTACGAATATTATCATCAGACTGTTCTATCTCTTTTATATGGTTTACTATATTCCAAATATATCCTATTTCTTGTTCATATTGAAGTTCTATTAATCCTCGTTTTTGAAAAAATTCTATTCGTTCTTGAATTGCTTCCAACGAATCTAATCTTTTAGGACTCCATTGATTCATAATGCTTCTAGGATTAACAAAATATGCATACAGCGGCGCTTCAATCATTGCAATTTGTTTACATTCAAAAATAATTTTATATGTTACAAATTCATCTTCATGTAACTTTCCAACTGGATATCTAATTTCTTCAAAACAACATCGTTTATATAACTTTCCCCAAGCAATCGTAGCATTTACTCCATACTCCCTATAAAATTTTTCTGCTTCAATCTTTTTAACATCCAATAATTCTTGTGGAAAACTATGTAAATCTGATTCTGTTCTTTCATAACTACAAACACTCATTTTAACAGCACATTGTGTAGCTGCAGTATATAATTTTTCTAGCATTTCTGGATGTAACCAATCATCGCTATCAACAAAACTTATCCATTTACTATCACTATTCTTAAATACCCAATTCAATCCTGTATTTCTTGCTGCTGCTAATCCCTCATTTTTTTTATGAATAGCTATTACCCTTTGATCTTTTTTTTGATACTCGTCACAAATTTCTCCACAATTATCCGGTGATCCATCTTCTACTAATATTATCTCAATATTTTGAAATGTTTGATTTAAAATACTATCTACACATCTATGAATGTATGCCTCAACTTTATAAATTGGTACTATTACACTTATTTCTGCCATTAGTTTATCCTTCCTAATAGTTTCATAATTTTAGACTTGCTAACCCAATATATCCACATTAATTTGGGATACATAACTTCATATGCTCCTTGATTTTCACTAAATGAGATCCACCCATATCCCTTTTTTCCATATTTACGAATTAACTTTCTCATTTCTGTTTTTAAAATACGTATTTGCTCATAAGCGTTATTCTGTGATGCATTATGAAATTGAACTATAATATTGTCCATCATATTTTTTACACTTCTTTCTTGACTACGCATTAATCCTCTCTGTTCAAAATAGTTAATTTGTTCTTTATATGCTTCTAACGCATCTAAATACTTAGGGTTCCATTTTGAATGCATTAAACTCCCTTCACGTAAATAGTAATAATATATTGGTTCATCTACAAATGCTATCTTTTCTTCTTCAAAAAGAAGCTTATATGTTACAAATTCATCCTCGAATAATTTCCCTTCTGGATACCGAACATTTTTAAAGCATTCTTTTGCATACAATTTTCTTGTAGGAGCTACCGTTCCCCTCATACAATTAACTTCCTCTGCGGAAAGCAATTTACATTCTTTATTTTTTATCTTAGGTAATTCTTTTTTCCCATCTGTATCAAAAACACCACATTGACTTATCCTTGTTTTTTTCTCTAACACAGCTGTATATAGCAGTTCTAAATAATGTGAATCCACCCAATCGTCACTATCTATAAATGCAATCCATTTTGACTTACTATGGTTAAACACCCAATCAATTCCTTTATTTCTTGCTGCTGCCGCACCACCATTTTTTTGTGTAATAACAATTACTCGTTGATCTCTTTTAGCATACATTTGACATATTTCATTACTTTTATCAGTGCTTCCATCATCAATAAGTATTAATTCAAATTGTTTAAATGTTTGACCTATTACACTTTCAATACATCGCTTTAAATATTTTTCCACATTATATACAGGTATAATTACACTTATTATAGACATACGTACTTCTCTACTTTCTTATTTGAGGACTTTTTCTATCCCACGTCCCATTTAATTTTTTATTTTGTAAGATATATTTCACTTTACATATGGAATCTTCCTCAATCTTTTCGCTAACAATTGCCCCTGCTCCGATAATACAATTATTTCCTATTTGTGTACCTTTTTTTATTAATACATTGGTCCCAATCCATACATGATTTCCTATAATCACACTTTGTGGTTCATTAATAGTATTTCCTTTTTCATCTAATATCTGATGATAATCACTATCATATATTATTACATTTCTACCAATCATTACATCATTACCCAAAACAATCCTTTGCGCGGCTATAAGTACACTTTCGCTATTTGTTGTAAAAAACCCACTTTCCAAGCATGCTTTTGGCAATACTTCTACTGTTGTACCATATGAAATTTTGCAGCCATTTTGGGCATTCCAAACTGCATTCTGATAAATGCGCAAACGAGTTTCCGCCTTAGAGCCTCTAATCTTATTACACCCTATTTCAATGTCCCCACCTATCATACATATCCTTGCTCCCTTTTGTATCTCTACAACAGCATTTTTATACGGAATTATTTTGCTCCTATCTTTACGTACTATCCGTTTACAAAAATAATTTAAATAAATAAATTGTAATTTACGCACTTTTTTCATAAATATTATGTATTGAATTATTTTTTTCATATTCTAATCCTCCTATAATAAATACTTTAATTACAAAATATTTTTACATTCATTTTTATAATTTAATATTTTATATAAACGTTTTTTATATATACTGCCCATTCTTTTACGGTCGGCCTTTTAACCCTTTTTAATTCCTTGAAATATTTCCGAATGAGTATTTTTTTCTGTGTATCTATTGCATTTCCATACCGAAGTCTTGCATAATGCTGTCGAACTGGCATAATATATTCACTTGCTCTTTTATCTTTTATTTTCTTTATTGTTTCGAGCAAAATCTGTTCATAATCCGACAATTGAGCAATAATTTTTTCTCCTGTATTCTGACTATGTGAATGACTTTCCGAATGAATATAATACTTATATACTGATTCTTTTACATAACCTGGCTCTCCATAATACCAAGCTAAGGGAAGAAGTATCTGTGCATTCTGTCCTCCTCTTCCTGTATATATTTCTCGTTTTTCTATTACTTTATCTAATGCATCTATTCTCATGAAATATCCCGTAAAAAACACATTTTTAACAAACAATATATCTTCAAAAAAAGATAACCTATTTTCACATTCTTTTCTTTTTTCTTTTATTTGTATTATTTCGTTCTTAATAAATTCAACTTTTCCATAACAATACACATATGCAGAATTTTCCTGTAAAAAATGAACTCTACATTTTACAAAATTCTCACTAATCTCATCATCTGAATCCATACATAATAAATAATCTCCCTGAACATATTTCAATCCATTATTTAAAGCTGCAGCCTGTCCCTCATTTTCCTGAAACAAATATGTTAGTCCTATATTATGTAAATCAAATTCCTCTTTATATTTTTTTATAATCTCTTCTGTGTGATCTGTTGAACCATCATTTATAAATATCAACTCTATATTCCCATAACTTTGATTAAGTATGGACTTTAAAAATCGTTCCAAATATTTTTCTCCGTTATAGCATGGTGTTACAATACTTACCTTTTCAGTTTTCATTCTTCTTTCTCCATATTTTTTCAAACACTGAGTTGATTTTCCAATATAATACTATTATCTCTGGATTAATTGCGAAGGCCTTCAAATACCATGCTGTTTCTTGCGGATATCTTTTACTGGCATGTCCCACTTTATATATTTTCTTAAAGCAATCAGAAATTTTATTCATGGCATTCTTATCATGTAAAATATCTCTCGTTCGAGAATATTCCCATATAAGAGAATGTAAATACTCATCATAAGCCACGTCCTCAAGTTCATCAAATCCACAATCTTTAAAAAAATAAATTCTTTCTTCCAATGCTTCCAGATAATCTAATTTTCCTAAGTGAAATGGTTTGTTCATCAAACTATTATCACAAAACGAATAGTATACCATTCTCTGTGGTAAAACAGCAATTCTTCCACATTTATACAATATATGATGAGTTATATAAATATCTTCGAATATCTTTCCTTCCGGATATATTATATTATCGAACAGTCTACGCGCATATAACTTTGCCCATGGTGCAACATATTGTAGAGCACAATAGTCATTCTTATAAATTCTATTCAGCGCCTCTCTATTATCAATTATTGAACTTTCCAAAGATAAATCTACTGAAAAAGAAAATGCTTCATCCATTCCTCTTTCAAATCCACAAATAGCTAAATCTGCCTTATTCTTTTTTATCTCCCTAATCATTAATTCGACAGCTCTTTCATATAGATAATCATCACTGTCAACCATCATAATATATTGTCCTGTTGCTTTTTTTAGTCCAGTGTTTCTTGCTCTACTAACCCCACCATTGTTTTGATGTATAATCTTAATTCTTGAATCCTTTTCAGACATATCTTCACAAATTTCTAAGCTTTGATCTGTTGATCCATCATCAACCAGAATAATTTCTAACATTTCGTAAGACTGTCGTGATATTGATTCTATACATCGTTTTATAACTTTTTCTGCATTATAAATTGGTACAATAATACTTATCAAATCCATTATCCATATCCTAAAAAAATTCTTTTATCTTTTTCTTTACGTTTTCTGCGTCTTTTATATATTGCGGCATTCTTTTCTTCAAATGTTCCTTTATATGATTCTCATTTTCCTGCAACCAAATAAATGCCTGTGTCAATTTATTTTCTTCTTTTATCTGCTCAATAGGAATCACATAATTTTCTTCACTTCCAAATATATCTTTCGCTATTCCCCTGGATTTTATAGAATATCCTACAACAAGAGTCGGAACTTCTGTAGAATATGCTGCAATAGTCGCATGGGTCCTTGCACCAACAAAGAACCGACATTTCGCAATATATCCTTTTAACTGCATACAATTACAATCCTGAATTACTGCAATTCTCTCACTCTTTTTAAATTCATCATATAATTTATTCAAAATGCTTCTATCATCGTTCCCCTCCCATATCACATGCGGAATCAATGCAACCGCATAATCTGTCTTATTTAAAATATAAGCCATGAGATTTCTATAGTTATCCAACAACACATTATCTTCTTGCTCTCGTTCCATTACTAATGGACTTACATTGATTCCCACCGTATTATTTTCAACAAAATTAGATGGTAATTGCACTTCTTCTTTTGGTAATGTGAATGCTGAATCCGGTGACAATCCGATACTTTTAAGCCCGGCCTTTTTTAATAATTCATAAGTCAAAGATTCTCTTGCTGAAATATAGTCATATGATTTCATATCCTCGACAAATTTCGGATCATTAAATAATTTTTCATTCAAAGAGCATCCTAAAAGAATTGTCTTACAGCCTCGTTGGCAGATCATTTGATGCAATTGAATATATTTCGGATAGTCATCATAACAATAAATGTCTCCACCTACCGATATCTCTATATCTCCTGTCCTAAATTCTTTTATAGTCTTTCTATATGGTAATATATCTATTGGGAAGTAATCATTTTTCTTTTTCAATCTATAATATGCTTTAATAAAACTAGGAGACAGTTTTGAATATGCATTTTTTGCACTTTTAACATTAGTAAACTGCTGAATACCATAATGTAAATCCTGTTGCGGCATTTCTGAATATAGGATAATATTTTCTTCTTTAAACAATTCACACACAGTACGAACCAGTGCTTCACATCCGTGATTTTCACTGCCACCATGATTATACAAAAAAACTTTTCTCATACTTACCTTTCCCCTTTTAACACATTACGTATTGCTCTCTTCAGCCTCAAAACAACATATGTTCCGCTTTTTAATCCACGATTATATCCCGACATTATTATCTGCATAGCTTTTCCGCCTTCTCCCAGATAAACTATATGTTCTTTCTTCAATCTGTTAAAATTATTGCTATATAGTTTTTTTCCTTTCGCTGCACTCATCATTAGAATTGTATACGCATAATTCGAAATTATTTGATTATATTGCTTTTCTTCCCATTCTCCAAATGAATGATGCTTTCTTAAAAATGACTTTGTTTTCTTTTGAATATTAATCTGTTCAAAAAAATCTATCTTGTTATCATCCATCGTAATAGCAGAATTTATAGTTTCCTGCTCATAATAATATCCTGTATAATCTGTAAACCATACTTCTTCAATACATCCATATATTTTTAAAAAGAAATCGTAATCTTCTGCCAAATTTATTTTACTATCAAATCGTATCTTGTTTTTTTCTATCACGCTTTTTTTTATAAGTTTTGATGATACAAAACCATAAATTCCAGTAGCTAATTGTTCTTTATAAAAGGTTTTCGCCATATCTTTTATATATACATTTCCATCTAAATATGGGCATATCCGTTCTATAACTTTTCCGTTCATATCAACTTTTGCTACTCCACCAATTACCATTTCCTCATCTGGCCTATATATTTTTTCAAGATAATTCTCTGCAACAAAATCATCACTATCTATAAAAGTAATATACTCTCCCGTAGCTTTACTAATTCCAAAATTTCGTGCTTCAGATACACCTCTATTTGAAGTATGGAATACTTGAATTCTTGAATCTCGGAATTTCTTACATTGATTTAAAGATCCATCAGTCGACCCATCATCAATGATAATTAATTCCCAATCCTTAAATGTCTGTACAAGAATAGAATGAATTCCTCTTGCTATGTATTTTTCTTTATTATAAACAGGCATAACTATTGAAATCTTACACATTATCATCTGCTCCTTATATTTTCTTTAATACATTCCACATTTTATGCCTTATCAACCAAATCTGTACCTTCAGTTTCCATGACCATTCTTTCGGATAATCGAATTTATAAAAAGCCTCTGCTAATTTTTCAGATTTTAAAATTTCCTGCGCCTTTCTATTTCTTACTTCTTTATCTAAATCTGCATGCTTTAATTGTCCCAAACAATTGCATGCATAATAAATCTGATGCAAATTTAATTGTTGTGAAAAATTATACTCTTTTTTATTGTCAAAAAACATTCTCAGATGGTCATTCATAGTACAATAAACATTCCACGCACCTTCACGATAACTGGTCGTAATTGTTCCCGCATTTTCATAATACTTATATAATCCTCTTCCCTTTAAATAATAAAAAGAATTAGCATAATACCCAACAAATGCACTAAAAATATTATCTTCCGACCATTTAACCTCTTCATCAAATCGTAAATTATACTGTCTCAAAAAATTCGAATTATATAAACAATGCCAAACTGACAACAATGGACCATAATCCAGATTACGCCCCATAATTAACTCTGGATAAATTTCTTTAATAATTCGGTTCTTATCATAGTATCCTTTTGCAATATTAAGACTTTTTAAATTTTCTCTTCCATCACGCATAATCCTCTCATAATCCGACATAGCGAAATCACAATTATACTTATTAATCACATTATATAATTCTTCATACATAGTAGGTAATATTGAATCATCCGAATCTACAAAACCTATATATTTTCCAGTAGCAACATTGATTCCGGCATTCCGCGCACTGCTTAAACCGCCATTTTCCTTATGTACAACTTTAATTCTCTTATCTACTTTCAAATAGTCCTCACACATTTCAGGACATTTATCCGGCGATCCATCATCAACCAAGATTATCTCAATATCTTTCAAAGTCTGATTCAACAACGACTGAACACATCTTGATAAGTATTTTTCGACTTTGTAAATTGGAACAACAATACTAACCAATGCCATTCTTTTTTCCTCTTTCTCATTACAAAATTAATCTAATTAGCATGTACACATATTATATATTTTTTTTACTTCTGTAACATTAGAATAATTCTTTTCTGTACACTTCTGTGACATTCTCTTCATTTTTTCTTCATCCTTTAATATCCTTGCAATTTCCACTGCACACTTTTCATTATCCATGGTCACAATTATACCATCTACTCCATTTTCCACTTGACTGTTTGCCGTAGCATAATTAGTAATCACTACAGGCTTTCCCAACATCTGTGCCTCTTTCACAGAAACACACTTTCCCTCATATCTTGAAGGTTGCACATATAAATCACATCTACAAATATAAGGATATGGATTGGATTTTTTTCCAAGCATGATAACATTTTTTTCCATACGCTCTTCTTTTATCTTTTCTTTAATGAGGTTTTCATCTGGACCAAACCCAATAAGATACCATCTTACATTCATTCCTTGTTTTACCAAATGTTTACATATATTTGGTACATTATCAAAATTTTTTGCTGTACAATATCTTCCAATAGATAGTATTTTTATACTGTCATCCGGCATCTCCTCTACTGGAATAAATTCCTTTGACTGGCTTATAATCAATTTTTCTGGAATAATATTTTCTATTTTAATAATCTTCGTTGATAAAGTTGGGAAAATTTTTAGAAAGGTTTTTGTCACATCATCAGATATTGAAATTATCTGATCATAAGCCGACCACATCTCTAGTTCTGATTTTTCATTAATCTGAACCTTACTATAATCTGTATGTATCCAGGCTATTTTCTTTTTGGCATGTACTTTATGTGTAACAATATAATGCGGAGTCAGGAAACTAATTGCCAAATCATATTCCTCATCCGGCTGTATCTCCGGCATAAAGCGATATGTATATTTATGGCTATACTCAAGTGGTACTCCACTATCTGTATGTCCACATTTTTTTACATACTGATCTGCTTTTATTTTTCCATACATTCTTGCTGCTGTTAATATTACATGTCCTTCTTTCAAAGTCTGTACCATTGGACGTGCAAGTACTGTATAGGCCGGAATTTCAGGTAATAAATTAACACCTTCCGGAATAAAAGAAAGCAACTCTCCTTCATGCCGTAACAAAAACAGATCTACTTTATACTCCTTTTTATCTATCGCATCCAGTAATCCAATCAGACTTCTCTCAGCACCGCCCAATTCCAATGCATGTGATACAATCAATATCTTCTTCACTTTTTTAACCTCTTAAAACAATCCACGCCAAAAATGCGGTGAAATGGTTTTGTAATTTTACTTCTCAAAATCGTCTTTTTATCCATCCAACTTTTCGAATACCAATGAATAGACACTGTATTCTCTGTTTTATTCAACTTTCCTGTCGGATCGTCATATGGATTGAAATAATCATATGGGAATACTTCCGTTCCGTCCAATTTTTGATATTTTCCATTCAATTTTAATCCATAGGGAAGTAACGCTTTGGTATTTAATTCCGGACATTTTATAATTGGAAAATTGCCCTCTTTATCCGAAGTGAGTTCTATATACTGATCCATCATTGCATGTACAGTCTTGTTTCGTGCTTCTGCACCAAATCCCAATCCTGTCGCAATATTTTTATCATTTTCAAATCCATAAAACGCATCACACATTAACAATTCATCTGGGGTTCTTATCAGTTCCACATCTGTATCAAAATAAATTCCACCGTTCTGATAAACTACTAATAGTCGTGCAAAATCACTTAAAAACGCCCACTTTTTATTATCATAACACCATCTCAAATATGGATATTGATCTATATCAAAATTATCTTCATTCCACTCAATAATTTCATAATCCGGGCAGTATTTTTTCCAGCTTTGAATGCATTTTTTTGCTAATTCCGGTTTTTCTCCCCTTCCAAACCAACAATAATGAATTTTTTTAGGAATCACTTTCTATCACCTCTTACATCTCGCTTATCTTGCTAATCTTCCCTTATGCAACTTATCATATATAAAATTCGGTAACAGGCCGACAATAATCGGTCGAAGAGCAAACAAATAATTCCACTTTTTCAATCGAAATGTTTTTATTGCCAGTCGTTTCACATAATACTCATTCAGCCGATTTTTAAAAGAACGTCTGCTATATGCATTTCGGTCATCCCGCATCTGATATAAACATTTATGAATATTTTTCCCACGATATCCACATTTGTACATTTTTATCCACAGATGATAGTCTTCTACTCTTAATAACTTGTCAGAAACAGAATATCCCTTTACTTTCATATATGCCTCTCTCTTTACCATACATGGCGCATGGCAAAAAGGACTTTCTTTTACAAAATCTTCTGGCACCGGATACTCTGGGTGACTGATTTTCCCCCAGACTCCACTTTCATCGAAGAATTCCATATCTGTACTGACAATTGATATTTCCGGTTCTTTCTCCAACACGTTTATTTCTATTGCGAACCGCTCTTTGTCACATCGGTCATCTCCGTCCATTCTTGCAATATATTTTCCCTTAGCCTGTTTCAGACATTTATTTAAAGTATAATTTAATCCTCTGTTCTTTTCATTTTGTAATACAATAATTTTCTCAGGATATTTTTCTTTATAGCTTATTGCTATTTCGTATGTATCATCATTTGATCCATCATCACACATAATTAATTCCCAGTCTGAAAAAGTCTGATTAACTATACATTCAATTGCCTCCGATAACGTATCTCCACAATTATATATCCCCATAATTACACTGATTACTGGATTTTTCCCATGCATTATAAACTCCCCATTTCTAACATAAAACTTTATATTTTAAATGAGATTCCATACAAAATGCATCTGATAATAATAAAATGCCAAATAAGCACATATAGTCATAAGATATACCAAACGCGCTGATCTCTTTGTAAACATATTGTCAATTTCCCATGGCAATAAGATGTAACTATACAATGAAAAATATATCGGAAGTCTTCCAATAAAGATACCACTTGTAAACATAGATACAACGTAAAATCCTACCGATACAATCGACATATTAGTACTAAGATTAATAATTGGATCATCCGCATTTCGTATATATTTAAGCCCAATTAGCGATAATATCGTCGGCACTGCATATACTAATACACGCAACACATTGGTTCCATCATCTTCCCAGCTCTGCCAGTCAGATACAACATTCTTATACTGTGTTTCCGCAAGCACACTGGCCAATATATTGGTAAATTCTCCAACTGATACAACAACTACTATAACTGCCAGAATGAATAATAATGTTTTCTTATTCCATGCCTTTCCCTGCACAATAAAAATAAATGGAATCATTAACAATGCACTTTGGTGCATCAGCGATGCGATCAAAATCAATACAATTGCTTTTACATACTTTTTATCCAGAATGAATTTAATTCCGATAAAAGTAATAGTTACCGCTGTAAATTGTCTTATTCCATTAAACATCCATGATATATAGTCTGTTGACGCAAGGAACAAGAAAAAGCTCATAAGATATCTGCTGGAATATTTACGATATACATAAAAAAGCATTCCCGCCTGAAGAACTGCTATAATAAATAGATATACAACACTTCTGTTTCCAACAATACATTTTATAACTGCAGATAAAAAGTAAAATCCTTTATCCTTTTTCACCGTTCCAATGTATGATATAATCCCGCCAAACGCTCTCGGCATATCCTTATATCCCTCCAGATATGCTCCTGTGTCCATAATGCCGCCACGTTGACTGCACATCCATACAAGCGGCAATACTGTCACAACCGCCCACACCGGTCTCCATCGATATTCTTTTTTTCCACACACTGTCTCTACTCGTTTTACCGATGTCAGCATAGACAATATTGCCATGACAGCAACCCATCCAAGTATTAATATATAGTTCTTGTCCATATTCTTCTCCAAATAACTAATTGATATTGCAAGGATTTCCTTTCCTGCTACGTATATCTTTCGATATTTAATTTTACCATTCTTATTATACTCTCACAATCCCCTGTATCGTCTTCTTCACAACCTTATTCTTATCGAATTCCTGCATCATCTTATCTCTTGCGCAGAGTCCCATCGCTTCACGCTCTAGGTGGCTCATATGGGCGATTTTATCCATTTTCAGATGCAGATCGTTCCAATCCCTGGCTTCACATAAAAAACCGCTTTTACCGTCATCTACGGCTTCCTTGCAGCCCGGGATATTGCTGGTGATCACCGGTCGTCCGGTTGCCGCTGCTTCCAGAAGTACATTTGACATTCCCTCATGATAGCTCGGTAATACAACACAGTCCGCTCCTGCATAATATGGTCTTGGATCTTCCTTAAATCCATGGAACACTGCGATTCCGTCGCTGACCAGCTGATCGATTTTTTCTTTATATTCATCCTCGAAGAATCCTACCAGATTCAGGACAAATGGCACATCTTTTCGTTGTAATTCTTTTGCGGCAGAGAACAATTCATCCATTCCTTTTTCTTTCATGATTCTTCCAAGATATAGGAAATGTACTTTGTCGTTCTCTGGATATTTCTGATAGTCATAATACTGAAGATTCACTCCCGCGCCCTTCAGCAAACACATCTGATCACGACGTATGATCCGCTCCTGTAAAAATACTTTTGCATTTTCTTTATTTTCAAAATAAACGGTCTGAGCTTTTTTTAAAGCTACTTTATACATTCTTATAACGATTTCCCGTAGTCCTTTTTTCTGAAATGCTGTCCCAAGTCCCTGTACATTTACACAATAAGGAATTCTCATTCTTCGACAGGCATATCCGGCATATACGTTAGGTTTAATAGAATATGTAACTACCATATCCGGATGATATTCTTTCAGTAATCGGCGGTAAGTCATATACAGCTTCATATCTGTCTTCGGATTGATGCCGCGTCGGTCTACGTCTGTCTCGATCATCGTACAGCCCATAGCTGCAAAGTCATCCTCATGTCCTACGAATGGTGTGCTGATGATCACATCGTAATCTTCCATGAGTTTCTCGATCAGTTCTCTTCTGAACTGCCACAGCATATAAGAATGATTGGTGATGACCATAAGTCTCTTCTTGGCTCCGGTTCCGCCTTCTACGACTCCGTCACTTCGAAGTACGGAAAATATTGTTCCGATAAAGCAGCGAATATCCATAAGTGGTCCCATCTTGCGTACATATTCACCATCCAGTCTTGCTTTTACCGGAATCTCAAGTTCATCTCTTCCGTTGATCTGCGCCCATCCGGTAAGTCCCGGTTTCACATCATTTGCCCCATATTTATCTCGTTCTGCGATCAGGTCATCCTGATTCCAAAGTGCCGGTCTTGGTCCGATCACAGCCATATCTCCTCTGGCAATATTCCAAAGCTGCGGAAGTTCATCTAATGATGATTTTCGCAGAAAATGTCCTACTTTTGTAATATACTGATCTGGATTCTCCAGAAGGTGTGTCGGCTTATCATGCGGCGTATCTGTGCGCATGGAGCGGAATTTGTACAGATTAAAATATTCCTTATGCATTCCTATTCTTTTCTGCGAAAAAAAGACAGGAGCTGTAATCCCGTCTTCTTTCTTGATTGCCACAATAATTGCCAGATAGACGGGTGATAATACTACCAGACCAATCCCTCCAAGAGTTCTTCCTATTATGTTCTTGATTTTCATATATTTTCTTTGTCTGAAAGATAAATGATTTTCTTTGAACATAGCTGTTTATGCCTCCTGTATTCTCTATTTTTATTGTGTTTGCTTATTTAATTTTGGATGATAAGTCGGAACAATACTTTCCACGATCAGACGCATATCATCGGTCTCACTTTGTGCCGCCTGCTCAAGAACTCTGAGTGCATGGAAAAGTTTAACTTCATCTACATCAATCGGATGTCCGATATGTATCAGTTTATTCGGTGTGTCTGTCATTCCTTCCTCATCCATCAGAAGTTCTTCGAATAATTTTTCTCCCGGACGAAGTCCTGTGAATTCGATTTTAATATCCTGATCTACTTTATATCCGGACAGACGAATCATATTCTTTGCAAGATCCAGAATCTTTACCGGATCTCCCATATCCAGTACGAAGATTTCTCCGCCTTTCGCATAGGCACCCGCCTGAAGTACCAGTGATACTGCCTCCGGTATCGTCATAAAGTAACGGATGATTTCCGGATGCGTAACGGTCACCGGTCCACCTTCAGCAATCTGCTTTTTGAATAACGGAATGACGCTTCCATTACTTCCAAGTACATTGCCGAACCGCACTGCTACGTATTCTGTGTTCGATTCTTTATTATAAGTCTGTATGATCATCTCACAGATTCTCTTAGAAGCTCCCATGATATTCGTTGGGTTCACAGCTTTATCGGTAGATATCTGTACAAATCTCTTAACGTTCCATTTATCTGCCATTTTGACCATATTATAGGTTCCAAGAACGTTATTCTTAATTGCTTCGTTCGGGCTGTCCTCCATAAGCGGCACATGCTTGTGTGCTGCCGCATGATAGATGATCTCCGGATGGTATTGCTCGAAAATACTGTCGATACGATTCTCATCACGTACAGAGCCGATCAGTACTACCAGGTCAAGCTCTGGATGCTTTCTTACCAGTTCCTGCTGAATATCATATGCATTATTTTCATAAATGTCGAAGATGATCAGCTGCTTTGGTCTGTGTTCTGCAATCTGTCTGCACAGCTCACTTCCGATTGAACCACCGCCTCCGGTTACCATAATGACTTTCCCAGACACATAGTCCATGATCTCATTCAGATTGATATGGACTTCATCTCTTCCCAGAAGGTCTTCAATCTTCACCGGGCGAAGCTTACTAGCCTTTACTTCTCCAGTAACCAACTGGTATACTCCCGGCAGGATCATAAGTTCACAGTTCGTATCCTGACAGATCTCCACAATTGGTCTGATCCTTGCTGAATTCACAGATGGTATTGTCAAAATAATCTGCTGTATATTATATCTTTTAACATTCTTTTTAATGCTGTCGCGGTTACCGACAACCTTAATTCCTTTGATATATCTTCCGATTTTCTTCGGATCATCATCTATAATACATGCAACCTTTTGATCCAGATATTTACTATTCTGTATCTCTGTGATCATAGTTCTTCCGGCCTCGCCGCCACCGATGATCATGACCTTCTTTCTCTTAACCCACGGAAACTTTCGATTCTGTCTCCGCAGACGGATCAGTCGGTAGGATACTCTCGTTGCCCCGATCAAAATCATCAGATACATCGTATCCAGCACATACCAGCTTCTCGGCATAGTGCTCCAGGTAAATGATATAACAACAATCTTTGCAACTGCTGATAACAGACAGGCCGCAATTAGACTAAATACTTCTTCAATCCCTGCATATTCCCATAAACTACTGTAAACATGGAAAAAAGTGAATATAATTAGCGTAACAACAATGATGAATGGTCCATATTCATAGATTACTTTTAAGAATTCTGGAGGAATCTGATGAAAGTCAAATTCGAAACGCGTCAGCAATGCTAAAAATGATGCTGCAATGATACATAAAATATCAAGTATAATAAGGCAGACCCTTCTTATTAATAGTTGATAATTTACTTTTTTCTTTTCCATTCTTACTTCACCAATTATCCCTTATTTTATCCTTTATTGACTCCCACCACTGATACCAGCTTGTTTCTCACCACCTATAGGTGGGAGTCATCTCCCAGCTGATATACTTCTTAAATTTCAACTAATTATTATATCATATTTTTCTCATTCATTAAATAGCATCTCATACAGATTTAATGTATCTTAACACATATTCTCCCGTATTCCACTGCTCCGGCGTAAAAACGAAAAGTTATCCACATAATCCTCATTAGTTATCCTTTTTTTGTATGAAAAATAGCCATTACAATTATCGTTAATCGTAATGGCTATTTTATATTAAATTTCATTATATTCATATTTTTTATTATCGGAGGTTTCTGTTGATCTTGTTCCCTGCCTGTTTTCCTTTCTTTTAGAACTATAACATGTAATTCAAAGTCGCCGATTTACGCTTCATTGATTTGATTTATATAACCCTCATCTTCTATATTGAAGTTCCTTACTATTCCCTATCTATAACTTTCTCATAGTAGTTATCGCTATCATTCTCTTCCATGAGATTCTTCAATATACTCTACGACCATCCAGCTATTCCGTCTATAGCATCTCTTCTTTATAGAACTCATTTTTTATATAAATCTCGATTAGTTCGATGTTTCTTTACACATCTTCTAATTCCTTGAATTACTGCGGTATCTTTATCCTCAATATGTTCTGCAAATGTTTTCTCTTTTATACCGGTTATCTTTTCTTCTCCGATTTATCTTTTTTATTCAATCTTCTTACCGGATTTTTATAATCTATGGTTAAGGCTTATTCTGTGGGAACTTCCATTTGCCATACCACCAACATATTGACTATTTATAGATTCTGAATTGTCCAACGGTTTAAGCCTCCTTCCTTTCTATTTCGTTCGTCCCTTTCTCGTCAGGACTTCTATCGATGATTCCTAAGGAATTTATTCTATCAAATCTTCTTATACGAATTTCGATTTAACCTTTTGGGTTATTTTAGGTTATTCTATCTTAATCTAAAATTTGTTGATTTAATTTTCGATTTAATCTTTTCATTAAATTTTTTTACTGAACTTTTTTGGTTCTTCTTTATCATTTAATTTTTTTGATCATATCTTATATTAAATCTTTTTTGATTTGATATTTTGTTTTCCTTTGGATTGACTATATAATACCATCTAGGTTTTGTTTTGTCAATACTATTTACGATATTTATTTTAATTAATTTATAATTGTACTATTTTAATAGAATATTCTGTATATTTATATTTTATCAAGGTGTTTTCTGATGATGTCTCATGATTTTAGTGTGTGATACATGACCATCTAATACACAAGAGAGCAGGTAATCCCCTGCTCTCTTGTTATCTTACATTTTCAGTCTTATAATCATCTTATAGTCAGATACTAATAATTAATATAGCCCTGAAGCCACATATTCGCCTTAAATCTGCGTCCTACTGCCGGTTCCCCAAGAAGTCTCTGTCTCGGCACGCAAACGTCAAATACAAGGCCATTTACGTCTAATTTCATCACGTAAACATTTTCCCCTGTATACTCATTCACGATTTCATGGAGTTCCTGGATCTCACCCAATATGGAATATCGGTCACACTCCACACTATACGGCATGATGTATGTATCCACAATGCTGAATACGTCTTCCGTCACCAGTCGCCTTGACACCTTTGAGTAAGTATCAATGTCTTCCAGTGTGAGCGTCTCGATTGCATTGGGATCTCCGGATTTTGCAGCAGAAAGAAGCTGCATGCGGTTATACACCTCTTCTCTCTGTCGTTCTTTTTGTGAATGATCTTTCTTTACCGGCAGCAATATAGTCCCTGACTCGCATAATCCTGCAAGTGTTACAGATGTATAGTTCATCTTGTTACCGCTCAATTGCTTTTCTTTCAAATACTGTGGCACATTTTGCAGATAAAATATAATCGTAATTCCGATTTTTGCATCTTCACAGATTCCTACATAGGCCTCTCTGTCCATTCTGCGCTCAATCGTGATATCTGCATAGGACGTAATTCCTGTTCCAAGAAAATATGGATAATAATATCTTTTCGTAAAGTTATCCACAGAATCCATGTCTCCGCACAGACATATCCCCATTCCAGGTCCGAATTCCTTCTGATATTCACAAAAATCTAATTCTTCGTCCTGATATACAAGCTCATGACACGTATATTGCTGTTCTACTTTATCCAGTATCTCATATAATTCTTTTTTTGACTTCATGCTGCCAAATCCTATGGCATTCAGATATTGATGCATTTTTATTTCCTTTTGATTTCAGTCATACCACCCATATATGGACGAAGTACCTCTGGGATTCTTACAGAACCATCTGCCTGAAGATTGTTCTCCAGAAATGCAATCAGCATTCTTGGTGGTGCTACTACAGTATTATTCAGTGTGTTTGCAAAATATTTGTTTCCATCAGCGTCTTTTACACGGATTCCAAGTCTTCTTGCCTGAGCATCTCCAAGGTTAGAGCAGCTTCCGACCTCGAAGTATTTCTTCTGTCTTGGTGACCATGCCTCAACGTCACAGGATTTTACTTTCAGATCTGCCAGATCTCCAGAGCAGCACTCAAGTGTACGGACCGGGATATCCATAGAACGGAACAGATCTACTGTGTTCTGCCATAATTTGTCATACCACATCTTGCTCTCTTCCGGTTTACATACAACGATCATTTCCTGTTTCTCAAACTGGTGGATACGGTATACTCCTCTTTCCTCGATACCATGTGCTCCTTTTTCTTTACGGAAACATGGAGAATAACTTGTAAGTGTCTGTGGAAGCTGATCCTCTGTCAGCATTGTATCGATGAATTTACCGATCATGGAATGCTCACTTGTACCGATCAGATACAGGTCTTCACCCTCTATTTTGTACATCATGGCATCCATCTCTGCAAAGCTCATAACTCCTGTTACTACATTACTTCTGATCATAAATGGAGGAATGCAGTAAGTAAATCCTCTGTCGATCATGAAATCTCTTGCATAAGAAATAACTGCAGAATGAAGTCTTGCAATATCTCCCATAAGGTAATAGAATCCATTTCCGGCTACTTTTCCGGCACTTTCAAGGTCGATTCCATTAAAGCTTTCCATAATATCTGTATGATATGGAATTTCGTAATCAGGTACGACCGGCTCACCGAATTTTTCAATTTCAACGTTCTCGCTGTCGTCTTTTCCAATTGGTACAGAAGGATCGATAATATTTGGAATAATCATCATATTCTGTTTGATTTTAGCTTCTACTTCTTTTTCTTCTTTAGATAAAGCCCCTACTCGTTCTGCATTTTCCTGAACTTTTTTCTTTAACTCTTCTGCTTCTTCTTTCTTTCCCTGTGCCATACATGCACCAATCTGTTTGGAAATCTGATTCTTATCAGCACGAAGAGCCTCTACTTCCTGTTTAATCTCACGGTTTCTCTGATCTAATTCGATAACTTCATCAACCAGTGGCAGCTTATCATCCTGGAATTTATTTTTGATATTCTGTTTTACGACCTCCGGGTTATTTCTGACAAATTTGATATCTAACATCTCTCATATCCTCCTTATTTTTCAATAATCTCGCTTTTTTCAATCTTTTCTATATCATGGAAGATGGCTTTATCCAGTGCCTCTGCCTCTTCCTCAGCAAGCTCTACATAGCTTTCACCTTTTACGATTTCTTTCACATAAGTGTAACATCCTTCACGACTGTGCATTGCATTGATGATCCAGCCGCTGTCATTTCCATCCAGCATAGCAAGTGCAAAACTCAGTTTTCCACCCATCTCGTTAAATGCATCGTATTTTACAATTCCGACTTTCTGGTAATTTGTCTCTAATTTACGGTTTAACTCACGGATTTCTGTTCTGTTCTGCTTTGTAAACTTAAGAACCGCCTCTGCTTCCTCGAATTTATCTTTCAGACTCTGCTCAAGGGATTTTCCATCTTTCCCTTTCATAAATGTTGCATAGCTGTTTTTCAAACGATTGTATTTCATGGTTACATTTACATATAGTATAAACAAAACTACGAATAGAATCAGCATAAACAGGAAAATAAATGCTGGATCTATCCCCAGTGCATTCAGTATCTTGCTTTCCATATTATTCTTCCTTTCCAATGCTCATAATCATATCGAACATTCGTTCTAATTCCTCATCAGAATAGTATTCTATCTCTATTTTACCTTTTCCATTTCCTTTAGATGCTATACTAACTTTTGTACCCATAACTTCTTTCATTTTATTCGCAAGGTCTTTATAAATGAAATCATTTACGGTCTTTACTTTTTCTTTTGGCTTTTTCGGATTTTTGATTTCTTTTACAAGCTTTTCTGTATCACGTACACTTAATTTTTCATCAAATATCCGGTTTGCCAGATTATACTGTTCATCCTTATCGTCAATTGCAAGTAATGCTCTTGCATGTCCGGTCGAGATCATGTCATCAATAATCATTTGCTGAACACGCTCGTCCAATTTCAGAAGTCGCATAGAGTTTGTGACTGCAGTTCTGCTTTTTGATACACGCTCGGCCACTTCATCCTGTTTCAGATTAAATTCTTTCAACAATCTCTTAAATGCCATTGCTTCTTCAATTGGATTTAAGTTTTCTCTCTGGATATTTTCAATTAAACCGATTTCTACTATTTCCTGTTCTGTATACTCTTTTACAATAACAGGGACTTCCTTGACTCCGGCCTGTTTGGCAGCTCTCCAACGTCTCTCTCCTGCAATAATCTCATAATAATCTTTATTCTTTCTTACAAGAAGCGGTTGCAGTACTCCGAATTGTTTGATTGAATCTGCTAGTTCAAGAATTGCATCTTCATCAAACTTTTTACGCGGTTGATCTCGATTCGGCTCAACCATATTGATTTTCATCATTTGAATACCCGAACCTGACTCAGACTCCCTCTTTTCTTCAGCCGGCTCTTTTGCTAATGGCTTATTTGATTTCTCAGGAATCAGACTATCAAGTCCTTTTCCCAATCCTTTTTTCTTAACAGCCATGGGAACCTCCTTATTTTTTATTCTTCTCTTTCGATAACCTCATCAGCCAATCTCATATAGCTTTCTGCTCCTGTTGATTTTGGATCATACTTATTAATTGGCAATCCGTAACTTGGTGCCTCTGCCAGTCGAATATTTCTAGGAATTATAGTTTTATATATGTTCTGTTGCAGATTGTCTTTCACATTCTCAACTACCTGAAGAGACAGATTCGTTCTGGCATCATACATTGTAAATACGACACCTTCTATTTCTAATTTTGAATTCAATCTGTCTTTTACTAATTCAACTGTATGTATTAACTGGCTGAGTCCTTCCAATGCATAGTACTCACACTGAATCGGTACAATAACAGAGTCTGCCGTAGTCATAGCATTAATCGTCAGCATACTCAAAGATGGTGGACAGTCTATAATTACAAAATCATACTGATCTTTTACCTGATCAATTGCATTTCTAAGAATATATTCTTTATCATCTACACCAATCAATTCAATTTCTGCTGCTGACAAATCAATACTGGTCGGAATAATATCAAGATTTTCAAGAACTTCTTTATTAATTACTTCTTTGATATCCACTTCTCCAATAATCAGTTCATAAATAGACTTTTCCACAGAATCTTTATCTACACCCAGACCACTGGTGAGATTTCCCTGCGGATCCATATCAACAGCAAGAACCTTTTTCCCTTTTTCAGCAAGGCAAGCTGCAAGGTTGATAGATGTGGTAGTCTTACCAACTCCGCCTTTCTGATTAGCTACGGCAATAATTCTCCCCATATTATTAATTCACCTTTCATTCTACATTTCGTTACAAGTTATAGTATACCACAAATGTTTCACGTGAAACATAGTTTTTTGTCTGAATTTGTGAAAATAAGGATATAAGATTCAAGAATGCCTCGGCATTCTTGCTGCGAGGTGCGCGTCATGCAATTGCATGACATACTTCTACTACGCTCCCATTACTTTTATTCTCGTGTCGAGAGTAATGAATCTGTGCTTTACTCTTTTTAATGTTTCACGTGAAACATATTATATATGTAAGAGCAGTGGCTGATATATAATAGAAAAAGGACTTTTTCAAACATAGGTTATTTTTCATTTCATTGTGAGTATAGTGTTATATCAAAAATTATTGTCTGAGTCTCGTAGAGACGAGTTTAATTTTGATATAATTTATACAACGCACTAATGAATTAAGATGGACGTTCTTATCTTCACTTCTTTTCATGTTTCACGTGAAACATATTTTTATATATAAAATAGTTGTGGATATGAAATAGAAAAAGAGAGTCCTCAAACTTAGGTTGTTTTTCAATTCATTGCGAGTATAGTTTTATATCAAAAATTACTGTTTGAGTCTCGTAGAGACGAGTTTAATTTTGATATAATCATATACGCCTTTAACATAGGATTGAAATGGATATTCTTATCTTCACTTCTTTTCAATGTTTCACGTGAAACATTCTTATATATAAGTAGTGACTACGATATATAATAGAAAAAGGACTTTTTCAAGCATAGGTTGTTTTTCAATTCATTGCGAGTATAGTTTTATATCAAAAATTACTGTTTGAGTCTCGTAGAGACGAGTTTAATTTTTGATATAATATTCAAGAATGCCTCGGCATTCTTGCTGCGAGGTGCGCGTCATGCAATTGCATGACATACTTCTACTGAGCACCTCTGCAATCCTGCCGGAGGGTATATCAGCTGGGGGATTGACTCCCAGCTGATATACGACGCAGCAATGAATTGAAATGACCTGTTTGAGAAAGTCCTTTTTCTATTTACTATTACTATTATACTTTTATATAATGTTTCACGTGAAACATCTCAATCTTATAATGGTTCTTTCGCCGGCAAGCCTGCTTTTCGTGGATATTTCTTTGCAGTATTCTTGTTCTTCTTTATTTTTACAAATGATCTTCCGATATCTGTATCTGGCAACTGGAATTTTACCACTTCTTCGATTTTTCCGCCTAATATCTGTACTGCTTTTTTTGAGTTGTTTAACTCTTCATCAATTTCTCCGGATTTATAAGGTATAAAACATCCACCTACTTTTACATAAGGAAGACAATATTCTGATAAAGTCGCCAGATTTGCTACTGCACGGGAAACACACAGATCATATTGTTCACGGTAATCTTCTTTCTTCGAAAAGTCCTCTGCTCTTCCGTGTATTGTTTCTATATTTTCCAGCTCAAGTTCATCTATAACAGCATTTAAGAACTTAATTCGCTTGTTCAATGAATCTAATAATGTGATTTTTATCTCTGGAAATACTATTTTTAGTGGAATACCCGGAAATCCTGCTCCAGTTCCTACGTCAATAATAGACGTTACATTATCAAATCCATTTACTTTCACAATAGACAAGCTATCCACAAAATGTTTCATAACTACTTCATCATATTCTGTAATTCCTGTGAGGTTCATAACCTTATTCCACTCTACAAGCATTTCATAGAATTTGATGAACTGAGATACCTGTTTATCCGTAAGTTCTACAGATATCATTTTCATATTTTCGATTAATCTCTGTTCTTTATTTTTCATATCTGTTCCTAACTATTTTCATTCTTCTATATTCTTCTATTTATCCATATTAATTCAGTTCTTCATATATTAATTAAAAAATATTCTCGGCATTCTTTTTGCAAAATACGCACAATATACTGATCTCGAATTATTTTACCTGCCGCCTAAATATACAAGTAATACAGATATATCTGCAGGTGATACTCCGGAAATTCTAGAAGCTTGTCCAATAGAAACCGGACGGAATTCTTTTAATTTTTGAACTGCTTCGATTCTAAGACTCTTCACCTGATCATAATCTATATTTTCTGGTATTTTCTTATTTTCAAGTTTTTTGAACTGTTCTACCTGTTTTTTCTGGCGTTTAATATATCCATCATATTTAATTGATATATTTACCTGCTCAGAGACTTCTTCTGACAAATCTTTTGGAAATTCCGGTCTTGCCTCATCGATTGTAGCAAGTACCTGATAAGTTAATTCCGGTCTTCTGATAAGTTCTGCCAGTGAAATTCCTGAATTTAGCGGCGTGCTTTGGTACTGCGCAAGTAAATTCTGAACCTTTTCACTTGTTCCTACATGCACATGCTCTACACGTGATACTTCTTCTTCAATCAGTTTTTCTTTTAATTTTAAACGTTCATATCTATCCTGTGAAATTAATCCGATTTCGTATCCTATCTCCGTCAGTCTTTGATCTGCATTATCTTGTCTTAGAAGTAACCGGTATTCCGCTCTGGATGTCATCATACGATATGGTTCATGACTTTCTTTTGTCACCAGATCATCAATCAAAACGCCAATATATGCCTGAGATCGATCTAGCACAACTGCTTCTTTTTTCTGAAGCTTTCTTGCTGCATTGATACCTGCAATCAATCCCTGGCATGCAGCTTCTTCATAACCGGAACTTCCATTGAACTGTCCTCCGCTAAATAACCCTTCAATCTCTCTGAATTCCAGTGATGGCTTTAACTGTCTTGCATCTATACAATCGTACTCAATTGCATATGCATTTCTTACAATCTTGGCATGTTCCAGACCTGCAACAGATCTATACATATCATACTGGACATCCTCCGGCAAAGAACTGGACATACCTCCGATGTACATTTCATTTGTATCAATTCCTTCAGGCTCTATAAATACCTGATGTCTGTTCTTGTCCGCAAATCTTACTACTTTATCCTCAATAGATGGACAATATCTCGGTCCTGTTCCTTCTATCATTCCGGAATATAATGGAGAACGATCCAGATTATTGCGGATAATCTCATGTGTCTTTTCGTTAGTGTAGGTTAACCAGCATGGCACCTGGTCAATCTGAATATCATCCGGATTAGTGGTAAATGAAAATGGTGTGATTCTTTCATCACCATACTGCGCTTCCATTTTACTGAAATCTATAGATCTTTTATCGATTCTTGCCGGAGTTCCCGTCTTAAAACGGTACATGTTAATTCCAAGATTCTTCAGACATTCTGTCAGATGATTTGCAGCCTGCAAACCATTCGGACCGGTTGCATTACTGACCTCACCATATACACATCTCGCACGGAGATATGTTCCGGTACACAATACGACTGCTTTTACTCGATATATACCCCCAGAGAGTATCTGAACACCTATAACTTTTTTCTTCCCACTTTCACAGACTTCTTCAGTCAGGATATTTACCACTTCCGTCTGTCTGACATCCAGATTTTCCTGGTTTTCCAGCACTCTCCTCATTGTTCTGCTGTACTGTTCCTTATCTGCCTGGGCACGCAGTGAATGTACTGCCGGTCCTTTTGATTGATTCAACATCTTTGACTGAATAAATGTCTTATCAATGACCTTGCCCATCTCACCGCCAAGAGCGTCAACTTCTTTGACAAGATGTCCTTTTGAACTTCCTCCAATATTCGGATTACAAGGCATCATGGCAATACTCTCCACGCTGACGGTAAATACTACTGTCTTAAATCCCATTCTTGCAGCCGCCAGAGCTGCCTCACAGCCTGCATGTCCTGCTCCAATTACTGCAATATCATATTCGTCTTTATTTTCCCATACAGAATTTGCTGAATATTTCATTGACTAAATCTTCTCCTATCGTCTCTCCGGTTATACTTCCAAGTTCTTCGTAGGCATCCATCAGATCAATAGAATAAAAATCTTCCGGCATACCCATATCTATGCTTTCTTTTACCTTTTTTAATGCCTCATAAGCATTGTTCAATGCTGTTTTATGTCGCACATTTGTAATATAAATTTCATCGTTAAAAGATATTTTTCCTTCAAAAAACATCTCTTTCAATGTCTGTTCCAATTCACCGATCCCCTGCCCGTTTTTCGCAGATATCTCTATAATTGCAGGAAAAATATCACAACTTTCTAACTGATTAATCTCGGAATATTTCTTCTTTATCTCGTCTTTTCCAAGAATTGTATTAAGATCCGCTTTATTTAACAGAATAATAGCTTTTCTACCATAGATCATACGCATAATATCATCGTCATTCTCATCCAGTGGCGCTGAAGCATCAATGACATACATGATAAGGTCGGCATCCTTTGCATTTTCCTTTGCACGGTCTACACCAATCTTCTCTACCACATCCTCGGTATCACGGATTCCTGCTGTGTCTACGATATTTAATGAGATTCCCTGCAGATTCATATGCTCTTCCAGTACATCTCTCGTTGTTCCGGCAATCTCAGTTACAATTGCACGCTCTTCACCTAATAACACATTTAACAGGGAAGATTTTCCGGCATTTGGCTTTCCTACGATGACTGTCTTAATTCCTTCTTTGATCATTCTTCCATCATCACAAGTGGATAATAAATGTTTCAAGCTCTTCATATGATCTTCCACGACAACTTCAAGCTTCTCGCCATAACCGTCCACACTGATGTGTTCCGGATCGTCTAGTGCTGTCTCGATAAATGCTGTATGATACAGAATTTCTTCACGTATTTTTTGGATCTCTTTCTTAATATTCCCCTTCAACTGGCTAACGGAACTTCGAAGTGCATACTCATTTTTTGAGGAAATGAGATCTCCTACCGCCTCTGCCTGGGACAGATCCATCTTTCCATTTAAAAATGCGCGCTTTGTAAATTCGCCTGGATCTGCAGGTCTTGCGCCATATTTTATCACCGTCTCCAAAATTCTTCGCACAACATACACACCACCATGGCAATTGATTTCCACAGTATCTTCTCCTGTATAGCTGTGCGGTCCACGCATCAGCATCACAAGCACTTCATCAATCGTATCTTCTCCGTCTACAATATACCCGTAGTGAATGGTATGCGTAGGCTGTTTTGACAGCTTTTTTTTATTTTTCCCTTTATATATGCGCTCTGCAATCTCGACAGCTTCTTCTCCACTCATTCTGACAATTCCAATTCCGGAATTACTCATGGCGGTAGATATGGCTGCGATTGTGCCAGACTCATTTCTCATTCTATATCCTCCCTGTTATTTTCACCTGTACACATGACGCCTTACGAACTGCTTCGTGCTGTGCACTCTCGCACTTCTTTATCTCATTAAAGAATGCCTCGGCATTCTTGCTGCGAGGTGCACTTCATGCAATTGCATGACATACTTCTACTGCTCACCTCTGCAAGTCTACACTCCGTTTCGGTCGGCGCAAAACCATTGTCCACCGGACAATGTGCGCCCTGCCGGAGGCTATATCGTAGAATTATCCTGGCATCATTATTTTATTGTACAAAAAAGCAGAGGTTTTTTAAACCCCTGCTTTGTAATTTTATCTTCTATTTGTCGTATTTCTCATAATTATGAGAGCCACCGGATCTTCTTGCCAGTGTTACAACGACTTTTCTGTAAGGTTCTTCACCTTCACTGTGTGTAGATACAGCCGGATCAGACTGCAGTGCTGAGTGAATGATTCTTCTCTCATATGGATTCATTGGCTCAAGTGCAACTGTTCTTCTTGTTCTCTTTACCTTGCTTGCAATGTTCTTTGCAAGATTCTCAAGAGTCTCTTTTCTTCTTCTTCTATAATCCTCTGTGTCAAGTTTTACACGAACGTATCCATCCTGCATCTTGTTAGCTACACGATTGGTAAGATACTGAAGAGAATCCAGTGTCTGTCCTCTCTTACCAATCAGGATACCCATGTTCTTACCTTCCATAGTGATGCTCAGTGCGCCTTCCTCATCAACTGTAGAAGTAACCTTTACCTCTTCCATATTCATGGCGTTCAGAACATCTTCTACAAATTTCTCACAAGCTTCAATTGTAGCCGGCTCGACTTTTGCAAGTTCTGTCTCTTCTCTTACTTCTTTTTTCGGAGCTTTTTTGAAATCTTTCTTATGCTCTTTCTTAAATTCATTCTTAGTCTCAGTTTTTACTGGTTCTTTTTTTTCTGCATGCTCTGTCTTCTCAACTTTTGCTGCCTTTTCGACCTTTACAGGTTTCTCTTCTTTTTTCTCAGCTTTTACTTCGACTACAGGCTCTTCTTTTCTGCGGGCTTTGATAACGGCCTGTTTTCTACCGAATCCAAGAAAACCATCGCTTCCTTTTTCGATAACTTCATAATCAAGACGATCACTTGTTACTTCTAACTGAACTAACGCTTCTGTAATCGCATCATCAAGATTCTTTGCTGTTACAGTAATGTAATCCATGAATATATGCCCCCTTACTTATTCTCATTAAAATTCTTAACCATGTTGGCTTTTGAAGCAAGACTTCCCGGTTTCGCATTTGCTCTTGCTTTTTCGAGCTTTTCTTCTCTTTCTATATCAGACATAGAAGAACTCTTTGTTGCAGAAGATTTAATACTCTTTGTATTTGTCTGAGCCATAGCGTTGATCTTCTCTGCTTTTTCGCCACGTTTTTCTTTCTTCTTCTGCGCTTTTTCTTTATTCTTCTCGATCATGTCATCCACTGACATCTTACTGAGATGTTTGTTGATAAATACCTGCTGAACCATACGTACGATTGCACTGACGATCCAGTATATACCGATACCAGTCGGTAATGTAAATACCATAACCAGTGAGAACAGAGGCATTGTCATATTCATAGTTCTCATTGTTGCTGCTGTCGGGTCATCTTTATCTGCCGGTCTGTTAGAACCATTTACTGCCATAGACAGTTTCATATTCAGATACTGTGTAAATGCAGATAATACCGGAAGTAAAATTGCTGTGATAACCAGCGCTGCCGCTGAATATCCCATTGTCTCTCCGCTTTTTGCCATGCTAAGCATGTTACCCGGAGTGATTGTCATATCCGGAATTGTGAGAAACTTATTTGCCTGAGCTGTAATATTTGGTACGTAATCAGAAATTCTGTAAATGACCGGATACAATGCGAACAAAAACGGCATCTGGATCAGTAACGGAAGGCATCCTCCCATCATGGATACGCCATACTTGTCATACACCTGCTGTATCTCTTCCTGCTGTTTCAGCATTGAAGCCTGATCTTTTTTGTTCTTGTACTTCTTCTGGATAGCCATGACTTCCGGCTGTACAACGGCCTGCATCTTAGATGATCTCTGCTGATTAATTGTCATCGGCAGCATCAGGGTATATACAAGAATCGTATACAGGATAATAGATATACCAACCAGACCGGTGTCACTTGGAAGTGCGCCATCTAACATCGTATAGATAAAATTCATGACTTTACCTAATACCCAGCAGATCTGTCCGACAATCGGCCAATTTGCTGCACTTAGTAAACTTCCTACCATCTCTTTTTCCTCCATCGGATTTTGTAATTCTTTTTAAGGAACAGGGTCATATCCTCCTTTTGAAAAAGGATTGCAACGCAAGATTCTCCAGGCAGCAAGAAGACCTCCCTTAAAGGCCCCATACTTTTCAATTGCTTCTATCGCATATCTGGAACAGGTCGGATAATACTTACAGGAAGAATATCCCTTTGCTCCTGATAAATACTTTTGATAGAATCTGATGATACCAAGCAGAATCTTTTTCATCACGCAATTACCCCTTATATATATTATGAAGACGTGCCAGGTGGATCAGTGCGCTCTCTATGTCGCGGTAATTCTTACCCTTAGCTGCACCTCTTGCGATAACTACGATATCGCGCCCACTGCTGAACATGTCTTCTTGTAGCCGGTAACTCTCTCGGATCAACCTAGTTAATCGGTGTCTTACGATACTGTTTCCCACTTTTTTACTTACAGATATTCCCAATCGATTACCTTCCGTCTGATTCTCCAGTACATACATGACAAGATACTTGTTCGCATAAGAACTTCCTTTTTTATATACATGTTGAAAATCCTTATGTTTTTTCAATGATTCGGAATATTTCATGCTTTAATCTCCTATTTTTTGAAAGAAGAAAAGGCCACATATATGCGGCCTACGCTGATAATTTCTTTCTTCCTTTTGCTCTTCTTGCTGCAAGTACTTTTCTTCCGCCTGCAGTACTCATTCTTGATCTGAAACCATGTACTTTAGATCTTTGTCTCTTTTTTGGCTGGAATGTCATTTTCATAGATATCCACCTCCTTATATTTTTCCAAGGGTTGCCCCATATTTTTTCTTAAGACATCAGCTTTGATTATATAAAAAAAATCTTGATACGTCAAGCATTACCGATGATTTTCTTTACTTTTTAATTGCTTAAATACATATTTTGATGTAAAATAGATAAAGAGTAGACTTGGGAAGTAGGAGTTTGTTTAAAATGAACGAAGTGAAAGAAAAATGGCCTGAGATCATCGAACATTTACGAGTGGAACACGAGTTGCTGAATGTATCCTTTAATACGTGGATAAAGCCGCTGAAAGTTTACGATGTCATCGATGACACTGCTTATATTCTTGTGAACAAGGATTCCAGTGTTGAATACATCGATAAGAAGTACCGTCTCCCACTCATGGTATGTATTGCTGAGATTACAGGCAAAGAGTACGAGATACAGTTTGTATCGGAAGATGACGATAAACTGAATGAAATTCATAATGCATCTATTGATAACGGTCAAAAGAAAAAGACGAAGTCCTTAGCAGAGAAAGCAGGGCTGAATCCAAAATATACTTTTGATACTTTTGTTGTAGGCGGAAATAACAACTTCGCTCATGCAGCTTCACTGGCCGTTGCCGAATCTCCCGGTGAAGTGTACAACCCTCTCTTTTTATATGGAGGTGTTGGACTTGGAAAAACCCATTTGATGCATTCCATTGCACACTTCATTTTGGACAAGAATCCGAAGAAAAAAGTATTATATGTAACCAGTGAGACGTTCACCAACGAACTGATTGATGCCCTGAGGAATGGTAAAACAGCCGGTAATGAATCTGCCATGCTGAACTTCCGTGATAAATACAGGAACATTGATGTTCTGTTAATTGACGATATCCAGTTTATAATAGGTAAAGAAAGTACTCAGGAAGAGTTCTTCCATACTTTTAATCACCTTCATACACTTGGAAAACAGATCATAATCTCCAGTGATAAACCTCCGAAAGATATCGAGACACTGGAATCCAGACTCCGCACACGTTTTGAGTGGGGTCTCATTGCTGATATCTCATCTCCGGATTATGAGACACGTATGGCAATTCTCCAGAAGAAGATTGAACTGGATCATCTGGAAAAATATAACATTAAGAATGATGTACTGGACTATATTGCAGCCAACGTCAAATCTAACATCCGTGAGCTGGAAGGTTCTCTGAATAAACTCATTGCCCTCTATAAGCTCAACAACAATAATAATCCGATTGATATTGCTCTTGCAGCAGAAGCATTAAAAGATATTATTTCTTCTGATAATAGAAGAGAAGTTACTCCGGAACTGATACTTGATATCGTTGCGGATCATTTTGGTATCACCGTTGCTGACCTTAAAAGCAAAAAACGTGATTCGGAGATTGCCGTTCCACGTCAGATCTGTATGTATCTGATGCGTACTATGACCGATACTGCCCTGAAAGGAATTGGTGCAGTTCTTGGAGGTAAAGACCACTCTACTGTCAAATATGGAGTAGAAAAGATCGCCAAGGATATCGAATCAGATGAGATGATGGCGAATACAATCAATATAATAAAGAAGAAAATCAACCCAGCTTAGGATTTTCCATATAGTTATCCACAATTTATCCACATTATCCACATTTTTGGTTACTTGTGTGGATAGTATGTGGACAGTGCGTGGAAAATCCTCTGATTTATTTGGATATGGTGTGGAGAAGTGACTTTTTGTCCATTTTTCCAAAAAGCAACAAAAATGTTTTCCAAAGCAGTTCCACACATTTTCCAGTTTAATTTCACAGACTTATCAAAGCGCGAAACGCCTGAGTTTACTGGGCGCGCAGGGGTTTTCCTCTTATCCACAGCCCCTAAGGCGAATAAGGCGGAAAAAATTTATTTATTTCTATATATGCGTAACGTGGGAAAGGAGTTTTACACATATGAAAATCGTATGTAACAAATCAGACCTTGTAAAAGGAGTTAATATTGTTTCTAAAGCTGTTCCTGGAAAAACAACAATGCCAATATTGGAATGTATCTTAATTGATGCCACTACTGACATTATTAAGTTGACTGCCAACGATATGGAACTTGGCATCCAGACAGAAATTGCAGGTGATATCATTGATCGTGGTATGATTGCCATTGATGCAAAGATTTTTTCTGAAATTGTTAGAAAACTTCCGGATAATGAAGTTTCTATAGAAACTGATGACAGACTTCAGACAACTATTGTGTGTGAAAAAGCAAAATTTGATATTTCCGGAAAACCTGGCAATGAATTTGCTTATCTTCCAATTATTGAGAAAGATGATTCTATAGCAATTTCACAGTTTACTTTGAAAGAAGTTATTCGTCAGACTATCTTTTCTATTGCTGATACAGAAAGCAACAAATTAATGACCGGAGAATTATTTGAAATAAAAGATAATGTTTTAAGAGTTGCATCTTTGGATGGACATCGAATTTCTATCCGTAAAATTGAATTGAAAAATCCAGTAAGTGATTATAAGATGGTTGTACCTGGTAAAACTTTAATTGAAATTAGTAAAATTTTATCCGGAGAAGCTGAGAGTATGGTCGAAATTTCTTATACAAATAACCATATTGTGTTTGAATTTGACAATACAATCGTTGTTTCCAGACTTATTGAAGGCGAATATTTTAAAATTGATCAGATGCTGTCCAGTGATTACGATACAAAAGTAAGAATTAACAAAAAAGAATTCTTAAATTGTATTGACCGCGCAACACTTCTCATCAAAGAAGGAGATAAAAAACCGATCATTATTGACATCCAGGATGAAATGATGGAGTTAAAAATCAAATCCCAGATCGGATCCATGAATGAAGAGATTATGATTTCCAAGGATGGAAAAGATCTTCTGATCGGATTCAATCCGAAATTCCTGATTGACGCACTGCGTGTTATTGATGATGAAGAGGTTACACTTTATCTGATGAATGCGAAAGCACCTTGCTTCATCAAGGATGAGACAGAAAGCTATATTTATCTTATCCTTCCTGTAAACTTTAATGCAAATGTATAATGAGTGCATAATCATGCAAAGAAGCTAATATTATTCATAAAAATGCATGAATAATTATACATTTATTCATTCTTAACAAATATAAAGGAGCGACTATGGAAACAATCAAATTGCGTGATGAATTTATAAAGCTTGGGCAGGCATTAAAAGCAGCCGGTCTTGTTGAATCGGGCGTTGAGGCAAAAGAAGTCATCCAGGACGGACAGGTGTCTGTAAATGGAGAAATTGATACTCGCCGTGGAAGAAAATTATACGGCGGGGATGTTGTATCATTTGGCGGAGAAGAAATCAAAATTGAAGATTAAATCTTTGAAACTGAAAAATTTTAGAAACTACGAGCTTTTGAATCTGGAATTTGACGGCAGCACCAACATTTTCTACGGGGATAATGCTCAGGGAAAGACGAATATTCTGGAGGCTGTCTATCTGTCCGGGACGACGAAGTCCCACAGAGGGAGCAAAGACCGGGATATGATCCAGTTCGGGGCAGAGGAATCACACATTGAGGTGATTGTTGAAAAACGCGGGATTCAGGATCAGATTGACATGCATCTGAAGAAGAACCGGCCGAAAGGTGTTGCTATTAATAAGATTCCGATACGCAAAGCCGGAGAATTATTTGGCATTGTAAATCTCGTATTTTTTTCACCGGAAGATCTGAACATTATAAAAAATGGTCCGGCGGGAAGAAGAAAGTTCATAGATTTAGAGCTGTCACAGCTTGATAAAGTATATTTTAATCATTTATCCAATTACAGTCGGATCGTAAATCAGAGAAATCATTTACTAAAAGACAGTGCATACCGGCAAGATGCAATGGAGACTCTGGACATCTGGGATCTCCAGCTTGTTCAGTATGGCAATGCAATCATTGCGAGGAGGAAACAATTTGTTGACGAAATGAACGAAATTGTTTCCGGAATACATAAGAAACTGACTGGCGGTAAGGAAGAAATCCGTCTGATTTACGAACCGAGTACGAAAAACATGTCTCTTGAGCAGGCTCTTGAGATGAACAGACAGCGAGATATCAGGATGAAGAGTACTTCGGTAGGGCCTCATCGAGACGACGTCTGTTTTATGGTCGGAAATCTGGACATCCGGAGATTCGGATCCCAGGGACAGCAAAGGACCGCAGCATTGTCATTGAAACTGGCAGAAATCGAGCTGGTGAAAAGAGTAATCGGAGACACACCGGTTCTGTTACTTGACGATGTGTTGTCTGAACTTGACAAACACAGGCAAAACTATTTATTAGACAGTATTCATGATATACAGACACTCATTACCTGTACAGGAGTGGATGAATTTGTAAATCATAGATTTGAAGTCAATAAAGTATTTCATGTCCAGAACGGACAAGTGATAAAGGAAAACTAGGAGGATTAGCATGGCTACAGAAAAGGTACAGCACGAATATGGCGCAGACGAAATTCAGATACTGGAAGGACTGGAAGCTGTAAGAAAGCGTCCGGGAATGTATATTGGAAGTACCTCATCAAGAGGTCTTCATCATCTGGTATATGAGATTGTTGATAATGCGGTTGATGAGGCGTTGGCAGGATTCTGTGATACCATTCACGTAACGATCAATCCGGATAATTCCGTTACTGTCACAGATAATGGACGTGGAATTCCGGTCGGAATCAACCATAAATCAGGACTTCCGGCAGTTGAAGTCGTATTTACGGTGCTTCATGCCGGAGGAAAATTCGGTGGTGGAGGATACAAGGTATCCGGAGGACTTCATGGAGTAGGTGCATCTGTTGTAAATGCGCTTTCTGTCTGGCTGGAAGTTGAAATCTGCCACGAAGGAAAAGTATACAGACAGCGCTATGAGCGAGGAAAAGTTGCAAAGAAGCTGGAAGTCATCGGAGAATGTGAGCCGGGAAAGACAGGAACAAAGGTCACATTCCTGCCGGATGGAGAGATTTTTGAGACAACAATCTTTGATTACAGCATTTTACAGCAGAGATTCCGTGAGATGGCATTTCTGACAAAGGGACTGAAGATCGTTCTTCGCGATGAAAGACCACAAGAGCCGATTGAGAAGACTTTCCACTACGAAGGTGGAATCAAAGAATTTGTTGAGTATCTGAACCGCAGTACGACTCCGCTTTACGAGCAGATCATTTACTGTGAGGGAATCGTCAACAATGTATCTGTTGAAGTTGCAATGCAGCACAATGATTCCTACAATGAGAACAGCTACGGATTTGTAAATAATATTACGACTCCGGAAGGCGGAACTCATATTGTCGGATTTAGAAATGCGTTAACAAAGACATTTAATGATTACGCAAGAAAGAATAAACTTTTAAAAGATAATGAGCCGAACCTGACAGGTGAGGATATCCGTGAGGGACTGACTGCAATTATCAGTGTCAAGATCGAGGATCCTCAATTCGAAGGTCAGACAAAGCAGAAACTTGGAAACAGTGAGGCAAGAGGAGCAGTTGATAATGTTGTCAGTGAACAGCTTCAGATTTTCCTGGAACAGAATCCTCAGGTCGCTAAAGTAACAGTTGAGAAGTCTGTGATGGCACAGCGTGCGAGAGAGGCTGCAAGAAAAGCGAGAGATCTGACAAGAAGAAAATCAGCTCTTGATGGCATGTCACTTCCTGGTAAGCTTGCAGACTGTTCTGACAAGAATCCGGAAAAATGCGAAATCTACATCGTAGAGGGAGACTCCGCCGGTGGTTCCGCAAAGACAGCCAGAGACCGTGCAACACAGGCCATCCTTCCGCTTCGTGGTAAGATCCTCAATGTTGAGAAGGCAAGACTGGATCGAATTTATGGAAATGCGGAGATCAAAGCCATGATCACGGCATTTGGAACCGGAATCCATGAAGACTTTGATATCAGCAAATTACGTTATCACAAGATTATCATCATGACCGATGCCGACGTGGATGGAGCCCATATCAGTACACTGCTTCTGACATTTATGTACAGATTTATGCCAGATCTGATCAAAGAAGGATACGTGTATCTGGCACAGCCGCCACTTTATAAGCTCGAAAGAAATAAAAAAGTTTGGTATGCATACAGCGACGAAGAACTTGACAGCATTTTGCAGGAAGTTGGGCGTGATAACAATAATAAAATTCAGCGTTACAAAGGTCTTGGAGAGATGGATGCAGAGCAGCTTTGGGATACCACTATGGATCCGGAGCACCGCGTACTCCTTCGTGTCACAATGGATGATGAGACAGCAAGCGAGCTGGATCTCACATTTACAACACTGATGGGAGATAAGGTAGAGCCAAGACGTGAGTTCATCGAAGAAAATGCACAGTATGTACAGAATCTTGACATTTAAATATCAGCGAAATATTTTCGCTTTGCAGAAAGGAAAATAGATAAATGGAAGACAATATTTTTGATAAAGTCCATGAGGTCGACTTAAAGAAAACGATGGAGACCTCCTATATCGATTATGCCATGAGTGTTATTGCTTCCCGTGCGCTTCCAGATGTAAGAGACGGATTGAAACCTGTACAGAGAAGAATTCTTTACTCCATGATCGAGCTGAACAATGGACCGGATAAACCGCACAGAAAATCAGCCCGTATCGTCGGTGATACAATGGGTAAATATCATCCGCACGGTGACAGTTCCATTTACGGAGCATTGGTTAATATGGCTCAGGAATGGTCTACCAGATATCCGCTCGTTGACGGGCATGGAAACTTCGGCTCTGTGGACGGTGACGGAGCAGCGGCTATGCGTTACACAGAGGCAAGATTGAGTAAGATTTCCATGGAACTGACTGCTGATATCAACAAAGATACGGTAGACTTCATGCCAAACTTCGATGAGACGGAGAAAGAGCCGGTTGTACTTCCGGCAAGATTCCCGAACCTTCTGGTGAACGGTACATCCGGTATCGCCGTAGGTATGGCAACGAATATCCCGCCGCACAATCTTCGTGAGGTCATTGACGCAGTAGTTAGAATTATCGATAACAAGATTGCAGATAAAAACGAGACAACAATGGAAGAAATCCTTGAGATCATCAAGGGACCAGATTTCCCGACCGGTGGAGAGATTCTTGGTACAAGAGGAATCGAGGAAGCATATCGAACAGGACGTGGTAAGATTCGTGTACGTGCCGTAACGAACATTGAGACGATGCCGAATGGAAAGAGCCGCATCATTGTTACAGAGCTTCCGTACATGGTCAATAAGGCCCGTCTGATCGAGAAGATCGCAGAGTTGGTACGTGACAAGAAGGTGGATGGAATCACAGACTTAAGTGATCAGTCCAGCCGTGAAGGTATGCGTATTGTTATTGAACTTCGTAAAGATGTCAATGCAAATGTATTGCTGAACCAGCTTTACAAACATACACAGCTTCAGGATACATTTGGCGTGATTATGCTGGCACTGGTCGGCAAACAGCCAAAAGTCATGAATATTTTAGAACTTCTTGGATATTACCTGAAGCATCAGGAAGATGTTGTGACACGTCGTACAAAGTACGAACTGAACAAAGCAAAAGAAAGAGCGCATATCTTAAAAGGATTATTGATCGCGCTTGATAATATTGACGAAGTTATCCGGATCATCCGTGGTTCCAGTACGGTACAGGTTGCAAAAGCAGAACTCATGGAGAAATTCGAACTGGATGATGTTCAGGCTCAGGCTATCGTAGATATGCGTCTGCGTGCTCTGACCGGATTGGAAAGAGAGAAGCTTGAGAAAGAATATGCAGAACTTATGGCTCAGATTGAGAGACTGGAGGCAATTCTGGCAGACGAAAAATTACTTCTTGGAGTGATTCGTGAAGAAATCCTTGTCATTAAGGATAAATATGGTGATGACAGAAGAACATCCATCGGATTTGACGAGTATGACATTTCCATGGAGGATCTGATTCCGAAGGAGAATATTGTAATTACCATGACAAAGCTTGGTTACATCAAGCGTATGTCTGATGATACATTTAAGGCACAGAATCGTGGCGGTAAGGGAATTAAAGGTATGCAGACTCTGGATGAAGACTATGTGGAAGAGCTATTCATGACGAATACGCATCACTACATTATGTTCTTTACGAACACCGGACGTGTCTACAGACTGAAAGGTTACGAGATTCCGGAGGCAAGCCGCACATCAAGAGGAACTGCAATCATCAACCTGCTCCAGTTAATGCCGGGCGAGAAGATTACTGCAGTAATCCCGATTGATTACTACCGCGACCAGGATTATCTGATCATGGCAACAAAGAAAGGTCTTGTGAAGAAGACATCTCTTCGCGAGTACATGAATGTAAGAAAGACAGGACTTGCCGCAATTACATTGCGTGATGAGGATGAACTGATCGAAGTAAAATTCACAGACAATAATCAGGAAATCATTCTTGCGACGAAGTATGGTCAGTGTATCCGCTTTAATGAGACCGACGTAAGAGCAACAGGACGTAACTCCATGGGAGTACGCGGAATCAACCTTGCAGACCGCGACGAAGTGATTGGAATGCAGCTTGTGACACAGGGACATGACCTTTTGATCGTATCTGAAAAAGGTATGGGTAAACGTACAGACATCCATGAATTTACAGCACAGAACCGTGGCGGCAAAGGAGTGAAGTGCTACAAGATCACTGAAAAGACAGGAAATGTCATCGGAATCAAGGCAGTTGACGAAGACGATGAGATTATGATCATAAACACAGACGGAATCATCATCCGTATGCTGTGTTCCGGAATCTCCGTACTCGGAAGAATCACATCCGGAGTCAAACTCATCAACCTGAAAGATAAAGAGACCGTAGCAAGTATCGCAAAAGTCAGAGACGAAGAAAAAGAAGAAGCCAAAAAGAAAGAAATCTTCGGCGAAGATGGGGTTGAAGTAGACCAGATTGATGTAGAATCACTGGCGTTAGAAAGTGACGAAGAATAAAAATAATTCTATCTGAGAAAAGAATACTTAATAAGACTATAAAAAAATCTGCAGCTGCAAGACATGAAAATCCGAGGCTGCAGATTTTTTTGTCTTGTATATCACTAAGGGACAGGGTAAAATGAAAAAAGAGATGAAAGGAGATCATTATGCGTTCAGTCGATGTAAGTATAGTTACGAGAAATATTAAAGAAATGTGTATTCAGGCGAATCATTTTCTGTCTGAGGATATGGATATAGCAATGAAAAATGCGGTGGAGACGGAGGAAGCACCGCTTGGAAAGCAGATTCTGACACAGCTTCAGGAGAACTTAAAGATTGCAGGAGAGGATATGATCCCAATCTGTCAGGATACCGGTATGGCGGTCGTGTTCATAGAAGTTGGTCAGGAGGTACACTTTGAAGGTGGAAGTCTTACGGATGCCATCAATGAGGGTGTGCGCCAGGGATATGTGGAAGGATATCTTAGAAAGTCTGTTGTAGGTGACCCGATTATCCGTGAGAATACGAAAGATAACACGCCGGCAGTTATTCACTATAACATTGTGCCGGGGGATAAAGTAAAGATTAAAGTTGCTCCGAAGGGATTTGGAAGCGAGAATATGAGCCGTGTCTTTATGCTGAAGCCTGCCGATGGGATTGAAGGTGTGAAGAATGCAATTCTGACAGCTGTTCAGGATGCGGGACCGAATGCCTGTCCGCCGATGGTAGTCGGTGTCGGAATTGGTGGTACCTTTGAAAAATGTGCTCTTATGGCAAAGGATGCCCTGACACGTGAAGTTGGCACACACTCAGACATCCAGTGGGTCAAGGATCTGGAAGAGGAGATGCTTGAGACGATCAACAAACTTGGTATCGGACCTGGAGGTCTTGGAGGAACAACAACAGCTCTTGCGGTAAATGTTAATACATACCCGACTCACATTGCGGGACTTCCGGTAGGAATCAATATTTGCTGTCACGTCAACAGACACATTGTGAGGGAGGTATAGTCATGGAGAAGCATATAAAAGCACCAATCAGCAAAGAAGTATCCCGTAAGCTCAGAGCAGGAGATTATGTATACATTACAGGAACTATCTACACGGCGAGAGATGCCGCTCACAAGAGAATGGATGATGCTCTTAAAAATGGAGAAAATCTTCCGGTAGATATGGTTGGACAGACGATTTATTATATGGGACCATCTCCGGCGAGAGAAGGGCGTCCGATTGGTTCGGCAGGTCCGACAACTGCGAGCCGTATGGACCGTTATGCGCCGAAGCTTCTGGATCTTGGTCTCACAGCCATGATTGGAAAAGGTAAGAGAAGTAAGGAAGTACTGGATGCTGTCAAAAGAAACGGAAGCGTTTACTTCGCAGCAGTGGGAGGAGCAGGAGCGCTTCTTTCAAAATGTATTAAGACTTCTGAGGTCGTAGCTTATGATGATCTTGGAACGGAAGCTATCCGCAAGCTTTACGTGGAAGATTTCCCGGTGATCGTAGTCGCTGATTGCGAGGGCGGTTATCTGTACGAAAGTGCCATAAAGGAGTACAAGAAGATATGAAACGAATCATAATGATGGTTCTTCGGAACATTTTACTTGTTCCGTGGATGTGGGCAAAATTATGTTATCATGCATCCCACGTAGACAAATACACAGAAGAAGAACATTACCGGATGCTACGGTTCATCACACACCGCGCTAATAAAGGTGGAAATGTGACCATAGATGCCCACGGGCTTGAGAATATCCCAGAAGAAAACGGCTTTATGTTCTTCCCAAATCATCAGGGACTTTACGATGTACTGGCACTTGTAGATGTCTGCCCGAAGCCATTTTCCGTAGTTGCAAAAAAAGAAGTGGAAAATGTGCCATTTTTAAAACAAGTTTTCAAATGTATGAAAGCATATATGATGGATCGGAATGATATCCGTCAGTCACTGCAGGTCATTGTAAATGTGACAAATGAGGTAAAGAACGGAAGAAATTATCTCATTTTCCCGGAAGGAACAAGATCTAAGATGGGAAATGAGATGCTGGAGTTTAAAGGCGGAAGCTTTAAAGCAGCAACGAAAGCAAAATGCCCGATCGTGCCGGTTGCACTGATCGATTCTTTCAAGCCATTTGACACTAACAGCATCGCACCGGTCACAGTGCAGGTACATTTTTTAAAACCGCTGTACTATGATGATTATAAAGACATGAAGACGAATGATATCGCGGAACTTGTAAGAAGTCAGATTCAGAAAACAATCCATGATTCCATTTAGCCTGTCGGAGTGTGTGGAGTTATGTTGGATACGAAGGTGATGTTGGAAATACATTTGAGCCAGTAGAGGACGATGAATTCCTGATATTTAATAACTATCACTTTATGACGATGAGCATGGATTATGCTCTTGCCACGATTACAGGAACTTATTCTTACACTGTAAAAGAGATTAATGAGCAGGGTGAAAATAACGTTAGCGATATTGAATATGATCCGTCTGTATATACCGTTACGGTAAATGTGGATGAAAACATGGATATGTCTATAACTTACATAAAACATGGAACAAATGTGGATAACTCATCCGAGAGTGTAGATGGAAGCTCATTTGAAAATAAGATGTCTGTAACAGCAGCTATAGATCCAGCGGTTAAGAAAGTATTAAATAATGCTGAATTTCAGCCGGGAGAATTTACATTCCAGTTATTTGATGAGAATAATAACTTGATTGATACTAAGAAAGGGCGTGTGAAAAAACTTTCGTTTTTTCACACGCCCTTCTTTTAGCTCCTGTAAATAAAAAGTACTTTACATAAATCCGTTTATTCGATATCATTTTGTATGAATGTATGTCATAAAACATGTAGATGGCAGATGAAGTAGAGCATTACTATCTGCAGCCTTTATAGAGGCTTATGATAAGTCTTGAATGTTATCATGGAGGAAGAAAATTGTGGAAAACAAAAATCAGACAATGTTACAGCGGGGAATAACATTGTTGACAGTTATTATTGGAAACGCTATGTACGCAGCGGTCGCGGTATTGTTCCTGCTTCCGTCAGGACTGCCGACCGGAGGAACGACAGGTATTGCACTTTTAGTGAACAGATTGACCGGATTATCCGTTTCGATGTTCGTGCTGGGATTTAATATTGTGATGCTGGTGGTCGGATTTATTTTTCTTGGAAAGAAATTCGCATTTACGACCATTGTAAGTACATTTACTTATCCAATCTGCCTGGAGTTATTCGGACAGATATTTGCAAATGTACATTTCACAGACGATATCTGGCTGAATACGATATTCTCAGGGCTGGGAATCGGAGTGGGGCTTGGAAGCGTCATTCGTATGGGAGCATCCACCGGAGGTATGGATATTCCGCCGTTGATTTTGAATAAATATTTCAAGATACCCGTGTCAGTCAGCCTGAATGTATTTGATATATGCATCCTGCTTGGCCAGGCTATCCTCATACCGCCTGAAATGCTGTTATATGGAGTTATTCTTGTTATAACCTATACAACAGTGCTGAATAAGGTATTGCTCCTTGGTGGCTCTAAAATGGAGGTTAAGATCATCAGCAGAAATCCGGAGCCAATCCGTCAGGCGATTATCGAGCATCTGGATCGGGGACTTACAATTCTGCGTGCAGAGGGTGGATATTCACAGGAAGACCGCCAGGTGCTTCTCGTTGTTGTGTCAAACCGTGAACTGCATCAGTTGGAGCGTATTGTAAAGAATATTGATCCGGAAAGCTTTGTAATAGTAAGTGAAGTCAGAGAAGTCAGAGGTCGTGGATTTTCATTGACAAAAGAGCACAAGAGTACTCAGAGCGAAGGAAATAGTGCCAGTGTAAATGTGAAATAAGAGTTTGAAAATATTTAAAATTACGTGAAAGTCAGCCGAAAGTCAGAATTGAAAAATAAGGTAAAAAATTTCCCTAAAATAAGGTTGAAAAAATAAAGTAAAAAAATGATTGACATTAGGGTAAACCTCTAGTATAATCATTTTTGCTGGAGAAATACTCAAGAGGCTGAAGAGGCGCCCCTGCTAAGGGTGTAGGTCGGGTGACCGGCGCGAGGGTTCAAATCCCTCTTTCTCCGTAGGTAAGAGATTTGGAAGAAATTCCAAATCTCTTTTTTTTCGTTCTAAGCAAAGACCGCTACTTGAAATTTACATTTGCCTGGGGTACTATCTTTTTAAATAAACTACAAGCATAGAAGAAAAGAAGCCAAGACGATGTTGGACAGTTCCCATTATGCTATGCTGGAGGTAAAAGAGAAGGTATTACGTTATATGGCTTGCCAGAAGTAGGCAAGACATCCATTGCAGTTTCGATTGCAAAGGCGATGGGAAGACCTTGTGTGAAAATATCACTGGCAGGTGTTTCGGATGCATTATTTCTACGAGGAACACAGACAGTATTCAATAATGCCAAGCCGGGAAGGATTGTGGATGCTCTGGTACATGAGAAAAGCTTCTGCCCATTGATCTTATTGGATGAAATTGACAAAATGGGAAGCGTTGTCGCCGATATTACAGGATCGTCTGGACATTGTAGAATTACCTCCATATACGATAAGAGACAAAAAGCAAATTGTGAAAGGATACATTTGGCCAAAACTGATCAAGGAGTATCAAATAGAGCAGGTAGATATTGAGGAAGATGCAATAGAAGAATTGATTGCACTGTGTCCGGAGGAAGGTGTCCGTGACCTTAAAAGGATCTGCCGGAAAATGTGTGAATCTGTTATTAGTTTATATTATGTAGAAGGAAATATCATAAAGAACATCAAAGCAGAGAATCTGGCAAAAATAATGGGACCTATTTATTATAGATAAGATTGTAATAATGGGCACTATATTTTGTATGTTATATGCGTGTAAACACTAAGTATAGATGCGGAAAATTAATGAGAAAAAGATGTAAAAAAAGATGAATAAAAGTATTGACATATGGTTGTCTAAATGATATTATAACTAAGCTGATTCGCGAGAAAACAATTCTTAAGAATCAAAAAAAGAATAAAAAAGTTATTGACAAGAGTTAATAATTATGATATTCTAGACAAGCTGTTTCGAACGACAGAGATGATCGAAGCGGACAGCGAAAAAGAAAAATAAA
>OLNR01000244.1_pt1 | contig 51506 bp, 40 predicted proteins | sample 1672231 | NCBI WGS metagenome assembly OLNR01 (sample SAMEA3136662, study PRJEB25190) | human gut metagenome
CTGCGCCAGCAGGTGTACAACGCCGACCGCATCAAGTACCCCATGAAGCGCAAGAGCTGGCAGCCCGGTGGCGGCGAGGCCGCCCACGGCGAGCTGCGCGGCAAGGACGAGTGGGAGCGCATCAGCTGGGACGAGGCGCTGACCTACGTGACCGACGAGCTGAAGCGCGTCTACGCGCAGTACGGCCAGGACGCCGTCATCTGCAACGGCTGGCGCTGGGCCCCCGGCTCCGCCATGTTCCCGGTCATTGGCGGCGCGGTGTACAACACCGAGTGCGAGTCCTTCGGCTGCTGGGCCTTCCAAACGGAAGCGCTGGGCATGTACTCCCACGGCGATCATCCCGACCTCATGATGGCGCCGGACAAGTACGACCTGCCCAACGCCGACACCATCGTGCTGTACGGCTGCAATCCGGCCTGGTCGCAGCACTCCTCCATGTACTGGCTGAAGAACGCCCAGAAGGCCGGGGTCAACTTCGTGTTCGTCGGCCCCGACTACAACGCCACCGCCGCCGCCATGGACGCCCGCTGGATCCGCGTGCGCCCCGGCACCGATACGGCCTTCCTGCTGGCAGTGGCCTACGAGATGGTGCGGCTCGACGAGGAGCGCGGCGACATCATCGATTGGGACTTCGTGAACGAGCGCACCGTGGGCTTCACGCCGGAGACCATGCCCGCCGACGCCACCACCGACGAGAACTTCCGCGACTACCTTCTGGGCGCCTACGACAACACGCCGAAGACGCCGGAATGGGCGACGGAGATCTGCGGCACGCCGGTTGAGGACATTACCTGGTACGCCGAGATGGCCGGCAAGAACAACGCCGTCATGTTCCTGCACAGCTACGCCGCCTCTCGCTACCTGGGCGCCGAGAACCTCTCCCAGGCCTTCATGACGGTGTCGGCCTTGGGCGGGCACTTCGGCAAGAGCGGCCATGGTTCGGCGGCCATCTACACGTGGGATGCGGGCGACTCGGGCTACCGGCTCATCCAGCACGTCGGCGGCGACTACGGCTATGTGGACAACCTGGTGGGCAGCCCCGCCGCCACGGGCCCCAACCGCAACATCGAGGGCAATTCCTGGTGGAGCTCGCTTGCCGACGGCAAGTACCTGTCCTCTTCGGAGGGCCCCTACGACCTTGGCTCCAGCGACGTGGTGGGCGACCCGACGAAGCTGCGCGCCAACACGCCGGTCTACCACGAGGCCCGCGAGATGCCGGTGAACCCGCGCATGCTTGTGCAGACAAACTCGAACTTCATGCAGACGCGCGGCAACCTCGCCACGGCCATCAAGGTCATGCGCGCGGCCGACACTTGCGTGTCCTTCGAGATCAAGTTCTCGCTCACGGCCCAGTTCGCCGACATCATCCTGCCGGTGTGCACCCACTGGGAGGGCAACGACGACGAGTCTTGGGGCGAGCTGTCCTGGCCGAGCCCGTTTGGCGACGGCAACGGCCAGAAGCAGCGCAAGGACGCCCTGCTTGCTTGGAAGCCCCTGGTGAAGCCGATGTACGAGGCCCGCGAGGAGAAGCGCGTCTTCCGCGAGATCATCGAGCGCATGGGGTATAACCCCGACGACGCCTACCCGAAGAGCAACTACGACCAGTGGCTTGGCTACTTCCTCGGCATGCGCGTGCTGAATGAGGACGCGACGAAGTGGGAGCCGGTCATCACCTGGACCGAGGCCGACAACGAGAAGTACCACGCGAGCTACCCGGCCCAGGAGGGCAAGGTCGCCTTCGACCAGTTCATGGCCGACGGAAGCTATGTGGTTGAGCGCTCGGAGGGCGATCCGCGCAACTACGTGGGCTACCGCGACGACAAGCTGGGAATCGGCGAGGACGGCGAGTCGGTCGTCGTGGCCGACCCGGCCTGGCCGCGCCCGTCGGTGTCGGGCAAACTGGAGATCTACTGCCAGTACAAGGCCGACAACGTGAACCGCATCGGTCTGAACGATACGCCCATCAAGCCCTACGCGAACTACTTCGTGCCGCGCCGCGGCTACCAGGAGACGTTTGCCAACTGGGAGGCCAAGGAGAAGGGCGCTTACCCGCTGCAGGCCTACACGCCGCACTACATGCGCCGCGCCCACACCTGCTACGACAACATGACCTGGACCCAGGAGGCCTTCCGCAACCCAGTGTTCATGAGCGTGGAAGACGCCGAGGCCCGCGGCATCAAAGCCGGCGACACGGTGCGCTGCTTCAACGACTTCGGCAGCATGCTGAGAATCGCCCAGCCCATGCAGGGCTACATGCCCGGCGTGGTGGGCATTCCCCACGGCGTGCACTCGGTGTTCGACGAGTCCGACCCCGAGAACATCATCGACCGCGGCGGGAGCGAGCAGATGCTCTCCGACGGCCTGCAGTCGAACTACTTCCCCCAGGTGGACGGGTACAACAGCCTGCTCATCGAGATTGAGAAGTACGACGGCGAGCCGTTGGTGGAAGACTTCGAGCGCGGGCCGTTTCTGGCCGCGGGTATAGACGACGAGGGCACGGCCGCCTATGTGGTGCCCGGTGCCGACAACGGACAGGAGGCTTAAATCATGAGCTTGGGATTTTACGTTGGCTTGGCCAGCTGCATCGGCTGCAAGACCTGCCAGGTGGCCTGCAAGGACCGTCGCGACATCCAGGTGGCGGGCCCCCGCCTGCGCCGGGTGGACACCTTCGAATGCGGGACGTACCCGGAGGTGGCGATGTTCCACCTGAACATCTCCTGCAACCATTGCGAAAGCCCCGCCTGCGTGGCGAATTGCCCCACGGGCGCCATGTACAAGGACGACGACGGCACCGTGCAGCACGATGACGAGGCCTGCATCGGCTGCCAGACCTGCGTGAACTCGTGCCCCTACGGTGCCCCGCAGTTCATCGAGGAGGACAAGATCGTCCAGAAGTGCGACACCTGCCGGGCGCTGCGCGAGGCGGGGCACGAGCCGGTGTGCGTGGAGGCCTGCCCCATGCGCGCCATCGAGTTTGGCGAAATGGACGATTTGCGCGCCGCCCATCCCGATGCGGTGAGCGAGCTGCCCTGCACGGAGCCGGCCGCCACGACGACCCCCAACATCCTCATCGGCGCCAGCCGCGGGGCCCTGCTCGAGGACTTCAACCCGGTCGTTCTGTAAACGCGAATGCTGCTGGGGCGGTCGGTGCGGCCGCCCCTTTTGCTAGAGGAGGGAGCCATCATGACCGATGTCGTCAACATGCGTCGCGAGTCCATCGACCTGGAGGCGCTGCTTCTGTCGCGCGCCTACCTGTACACGCTGTTCCACAAGCTGTTCGGCGGTACGCCGGATGCGGCCATGGTGGCATGCGTGCTGTCGGAGACCACGCGTGACGTGGCGGAGGAGTACGCCGGCGACGACCCCTCCATGAAGGGCCTCGGGCGCTTTTTGGAGAACCTCGGCGAGTGCGTCGATGGCGCGGTGCTGACCGAGCAGGCCCGCGACGAGTACACGCGCCTGTTCATCGGTCCGGGTGAAGTGCCCTGCCAGCCGATGGAATCGCCCTACCGCACGAAGGACGCCGCCGTCTTCCAGGAGAACACTCTGGCCGTGCGCGCCATCTTTCGCGAGCGCGGGCTTCAACTTACGCGCCTCATGCGCATCCCCGATGACCATATCGCCACCATGTGCGGCTTTATGGCCCATGAGGCCGAGCGCTCCCTGGCGGAGCTGCGCGCGGGGAACGTGGGCGATCTGGCCGCGTCCCTGCGCGATGAGGAGGCCTTCGCGCGCGGCCATATGCTCACCTGGGTGGACGATTTCGCCCGCTGCGCGCGCCGCTCGAAGACGGCGGTGCTCTATCCGCAGATGATCGAGGCCCTGGCCGCCTTCGTTCGCAACGACGCCGTGGTGCTCTCGGAGGGCGCCTGCTGGACCGAGGAGGCGCGTGCCGCCTGCGGCGAGACGATCCCCGGGGGTCTCGGCGCCCTTCCGGGCAGTCCCGAGGCCGCCGCCTTCGCCGAGGTATCCGATGCCCTGGCGGCCCTTGCCCGCCTGCATCCCTTCGGCATCGAAGACCACGAGCTGGTAAGTGTATAAAACGGCCCTTTTAGGCACCGCTTGATGATGTGCGTGTCTAAAGTGCGCCTTTGAGGCACCGAAGACGACCTGGGTAAACTAGGAGAAATACCCGATAGAAGCCCTGTCCTGCGGGGGCCTCAAAAGCGCGTTTTAGACACGCCGCCCCTGTTTCGTTGAAAGGATGCCTCATGGATATGCGGGGCTACCTCGATCATCTGAATGCGGGTCGCACCGTGGTCGGCGGCTCGGAGGAACACCGCCTCATGCACGCCATGAGCCAGGAGGCCATCCGCATTTGCATGGAGATCAACAATTGCTATCACACCCCCGAGGAGCTGCGCGCGCTCATGGCCGAGCTGATCGGGCGCGATGTGGACGAGGGTTTCACGCTCTTTCCGCCGTTCAACAGCGACTGTGGCAGGAACATCCACCTCGGGCGCGATGTGTTCATCAATGCGGGTTGTAAGTTTCAAGATCAGGGCGGCATTTATCTGGGTGACCGCGTGCTCGTGGGGCAGAACGTGGTGCTGGCCACGTTGAACCACGGCATGGATCCGTCGCGTCGCGGCGACTTGCACCCCGCGCCCATCCGCATCGGCGACGACGTTTGGATCGGCGCTAATGCCACGGTGCTGCCCGGCGTTATCATCGGGGATGGTGCCGTCGTGGCCGCCGGCGCCGTCGTGACCCGCGACGTGCCGGCGATGACCGTTGTCGGCGGCGTCCCGGCCCGCGTCATCAAGCGGATCGAAACGGAAGAGGACGAGGGCAAAGAATGAGCTGGTCTTCTGGACGCATGATCTTCTCGGCGACTTTGGCTCTGGCCCTCGCCCTTACAGCAGGCGCGATCCTTTGGTTCTGCGCGCCTGTTGAGGAAACCAGTGAGTCGAGCGTAGCTGCGAAAGAGGAGCTGGGAGCGAAAACGGAGGCAAGTCAGAGCGTTTCGTCCTCGTCCGCGCCGTCGGATCGCTCGGGCGATCACGCTCGGGAGGAATTGGATACGGTGTCCGAAGGACGGGATGATAAGGGCGTTTCCATCCCGACCGCGCAGGATGAGGTGGAGACGAATATGCTGACAACCATGGACATTAACGGCGTAACATTCTCTGTGCAGCTTGCCGACAACGGCACCGCCCATGCTTTCGCTGCACGTCTGCCCATGGAGCTTTCCATGGAAGAATTGAATGGCAACGAGAAATACTGCTACCTCGATGAGCCTCTGCCCTCCAACGCCGAAGCCATCGGCCATATCGAGGCTGGCGACGTCATGCTCTGCGGGGACAGCTGTATTGTCGTCTTCTATGGATCCCACGACACGAGCTATTCCTACGCCCGCATCGGCACCGTAGAGAATCCGGAAGATTTAGCCGCCGCAGTAGGGTCTGGCCCCGTCGACATCCGCTTCGAGTAGTTTCGTGGGTCGATCCGCCGCAGCTACCTCTCCGTCAAATCCGTAAAGCCGTCGGCGTAGGCGGTGGGGACGACGAGCGAGGATTTCGATTCCTTCATGGACTCGTTCACCAGGTGCATCTGGCGCAGCTTGAAGGCCATTTCATCCTCGTGGTACAGCTCGGTGGCCTCAAGCAGCATGGCGGCGATGTCCTTCTCCACCTCGGCGAGCACCACCCGTGCGTCGCGCTCGCGCTCGGCCCGGGCCTCGGCGGCCATGGACTCCTGCAGCTCCTTCGGGATCACGATGTCGCGGATCTCCACGAACAGGATGGACACGCCCCACGTGCTCGTCTTCTCCTCGATGGCCCGACGCAGCTCGTCATCCAGCTGCATGCGGCGCATGGCCACATCGGCCACGTTCTTGCGTCCGATGGCATCGCGCAGGGCCGTTTGGGCCGCCATGGCCACGGAGTCGTAGTAGTCCTCCACCTCCAGGCAGGCCTTTTTCGCGTCCCAGACCGTCCAGAACACGGCGGCATCCACGTTGATGGGCACGAGATCGGCTGTCAGCGTCTCCTCGGCGCCGAAACCGGTGAGCATGATGCGCAGATCGGCCCGCAGGGCGATGTGGTCCACGAAGGGGATGGTGAGGTAGAGCCCCGGTCCCGCCGTGCGGCTGTAGTTCCCGAAGCGCAGGATGACGACGCGTTCCCACTGGGGCGCGATGCGCACAGTGAAAATGGCGAGCACGGCTACGGCGGTAGCCAGGCAGATAATCCAAATGTCGATGCCGCCCGTGACGGCGAGGCCGCAGGTTCCCACAACGAGGAACGCGATGACGAACAAGGCGGCTGAGAACACGATGGGCGCATTCTCGTCGGTGTGCTTGGTCTTGGGAGAGTTGTAGCGTTCGATAACGGGGCGGTCGAAAGTGCGGTCGTCGGTGCTCGCGCGCCGGGTGTCGCCGCGGCGCTCCTTCCTAGTGTTTGCCATCGTAGTAGCTCCTCTTCTCGGCGGCCGCGCTGGCGGCCGCATCGGCCATAGACTGCACGATGCCGGCGATGCGCTTCTGGATGTCGCGGAAGCTCAGGCCCAAGGCCCGATACTCCTCCACGCACTGCTCGGTCATGGCGTCCACGGCGCTCTCGGGGGAGTCGTCCACGGTCACGCTCTTCTGCACGTACATGCCCCGGCCGCGCACAGAGACGATAAGGCCGCTTGTCTCAAGGTCGCGGTAGGCCTTGGTCACCGTGTTGTAGTTGATCTTCCCCTCGGCGGAGAGGCTCCGCAGGCTCGGCAGCTGCTCGCCCGCTTTGAAGTAGCCGGTGCGAATGAGATGCGCCAGGCGGTTGCGCAGCTGCACCCACAGCGGCAGATCCGATGACTCATCGATGACGAAGATGGGCTCATCGCCGACGGGTGCCGGCGCCTCGGCGGCTAGGGGCTTCTTACGGCCCTCGGGAGGTGCCTCGCGAACGACATCGGTTCGGTTCGGCTCTACACCGACGAATTTGGCATCAGCTAGTTCAACGCTCATTAATGCACCCCACAGACGATAACGGTCCAACGAAGACATAATGCGCCGATCAGGCACACGAAGTCCGAAACGGGAATGGCCCTCTGCTCCTTGCGGAGCAAGGCGTAGGATTCAAGGGCAGCGGGCGCAGCAATGCCGAACCCCACGGCGCCGATAACGGCGGTTGAAAGCACATCGGGAGAGAGCAGTACGGCGATGGCTTCTGTAGCTTGCGGGTTTGCCCATGCGGCCGCAACGAAGGCGACCATGAAGGCAAGCTCAGTGGCAAGGCATGCCAAATGGCATTGTTGCAAGGGCCGCACGGCATGGATGAGCTTCGCCTCCGCATGCGAGAAGTAATCGACGAGCATAACCACCGAAAGGCCTGAGGACAGGGCGGAACAGAAGAATAGTCCGATTAAGAAAGGGGAGTGCCAAAGGGGAATGCCCACATTGCTGTACAGAAACACGCCGGTGTACCCCATGACGGCCGCCGCGAGGATAGCGCACGCCACTTCGAGGATGCGCTTGAAGGCACCCGTGAAAAAGCGGATGTGGAAAAGGTTGGCTAGAACGAGAAGGACTCCGACAGCGAGCAGTGAGGTCAGGACGCAGGCGCCGAACGTGAGCACCGTGGGACGGGCGAACATGAAGATCATCAGGGCGCGATCGGGATAATCCAAATCCCAGAGCAGGCATAGCATGGCGGCGGTGAGCATGCCCGTGGCTATGGCGTAAATACGCCCTCTCATCAGGCGGAAGTCTCGGCGCACCAGAGCTGAACGATGGGGATAGAAATGATGGAGCATGAGACTCCAGACAGCCATCACCAAGAAGGTGCCGCCCGAGGCTCCTCCGAGAAACAGATAGGCGATGATCAGCGTTCCGTACAAAATAGCCTCTGCTTTTTCCGTCTCGCCCGGTGTGCTCGGGCTATGCTTTCCGCATCATTGCTTCTATTTGCGCTTACGCGCAATACTCCGAGAGCATCATACCGCACTTGGCGCTCTTCGCGAACCACTGAATTGCAAAAGTGATTCAGATAACTTCTTGACTGATACACTGAATCACTATAGCATATCAGTAAAGCGGGAAGAGGAAACAATCCTAGGCCGTTGCCTTGCACCCGTTACATCTAGTAACGTGATTCCTATCACGCATTGGCGAGATGAGAGGGGAACTAAAATGGCATTGCTCGGAACGAACATTGGCCGCCGCGACTTTCTGAAGAGTACCGCGCTAACGACGGCAGCGGTGGCTTCGGTTGGGCTGGCGGGATGTGCTCCGCAAGCTGAGAAGCTGAGCGACACCGGTGCCGGTGTTGAAGGCGTAGAAGGCATGAATCCCCATGTGGTCGAATCCGACTTGGCCGTCCTCGAAGAGGGTGCCGAGTGGAAGACCGGGGCTTGTTGGCACAACTGCGGCGGCCGTTGTCTCAACAAGGTTTTGGTGAAGGACGGTGTGGTCATTCGGCAGAAGACTGATGACAACCACCAGGACTCTGCTGATTATCCGCAGCAGCGCGCCTGCGTGCGCGGCCGTGCTCAGCGCCGTCAAATCTACGGTGCCGATCGCATCAAGTATCCCATGAAGCGCAAGAGCTGGAGCCCCGATAATCCCAATAAGGAGATGCGCGGCAAGGACGAATGGGAGCGCATATCATGGGAAGAGGCGCTGGATTACGTCGCAGGAGAATTGAGCAAGGCAAAAGAGCAGTACGGGAACAGCTCGATTTTCGCAGAAGGTTCTGAGATAGGGCGCCTGCTCAATGTGTTCGGTGGCTACACGTCCCGTTGGGGCACTGGGTCCTTGGGCACGTGGTCGCTCACGCCTCATCTCATCGGTTTCGATGATGGCGACACGGGCACGGCGATCAACGACCGTATGGATATGCGGAACTGCGAGACAATCATTCTGTCCGGCGTCAACCCGGCTTGGAGCTCGGCGGGCAATCCTGCCTACAACTATTTGCAAGTGAAAAATGCCGGTGCGAAGTTCATCGCCATCGATCCCTACTACAATGATTCCTATGCGTTGCTTGATGCCGAGTGGATCCCCTGCTATCCGAGCCAGGACGTAGCTATTTGGCTGGGTGTCGCCTACACGCTCATTACCGAGGACTCCGAGTCCAATCCCATGATCGACTGGGATTTCCTCGATCGTTGCACTATTGGTTTCGATGCCGAGCACATGCCCGAGGGAGAGGATCCGAAGGGCAACTTCAAAGACTACGTCCTAGGTACTTACGACGGTACGCCCAAGACGCCGGAATGGGCCTCGGAGCGTTGCGGCGTCTCTCCTGACGACATTCGCCGTATTGCCCAGGAGATCGTGCCTTCGAAGAAAGTGGCTATCCTTACCGCCTGGGCGGCTGGACGAACCCATGCAGCCGATAATTTGCCCCAGATGATCATGACCATCGGCTCGATGACGGGCCATATCGGCAAATCAGGCCATATGTGCGGCATTTCCTGTCACAACAAAGCGAGCAATCACGGCCCTGCCATGGTCAAGGCGGGCAAAGACGGCCTTCCTGCCATCGACCCTGTGGTGACAGACTGCATCAATGATACGGAACTGTGGTCGGCCATCCTGGAAGGAAGCTATAACTTCACTGGTACTGCCCCGAACAAAAATAAGACGGGCGGAAAGGGCGAGATTCGCCCCATCGATATCCATGTGATCTACCATGCCGGCCGTGCTCTTCTGCAGACGCGCGATGCCATGGCGAAGGGCATTGAAGCCCATCGTAAGGTGGATTTCGCGGTGGCTCATGCGCAGTTCCTCACCACCAGCGCGAAGTACTGTGACATTATCCTCCCGCTCGATACTTATTGGGAGCGTCCCGGTGGCTTCCTTACGGGCAATCGTGAAATGGTCATCGTGTACTCGAAGGTGATAGAGCCTCAATTCGAATGCCACAGCGATCAGTGGATCGCCTGCGAGCTGGCGAAGCGCCTGGGCATTGATCCAGCCGAGGTGTACCCCTTCGGGGAGCAGCAGCAGTTCTTCAATCAGTTAGCCGGAGCCGAGGTGCTCGATGCTGACGGGAAGACCTACAAGCCTCTGGTCACGATCACTAATGAGGACATTGCCGCTTGGGGTGTGGAAGGCGAGCCCCAGACAGGCGAGATCGGCCTGAACGAGCTTCTGGATTTGGGTTGCTACCAAGTGGAACGCAAGCCTGGTGACAACTACGGCTACATCGCCTACGAGGACTTTGTGAAGGATCCGGAGGCCAACCCGCGCGAGGAGTCGCCGAGTGGCAAGTTCGAAATCTTCTCTCGGAATCTGCCCGACACTATCACGGGCATGGGTTACAGCGCCGTTCCCCCGATTCCCGAGTACATCGAACCCGTGGAAGGCTTGGAAGATACTTATTCTGACTTCGCAGCAAAGACGAAGGGCGAGTATCCCTACCAGGTTTTCAATCCGCATTACCTGCGCCGCTCTCATACGGTTCTCGACAACAACCCCTGGCTGACCGAGGCTTGGCCAAACCCTGTGTACTTGAGCGCGGCCGATGCGGCAGAAAAGGGCATTGCCGATGGTGACACGGTGCTGCTGACCAGCCAGCATGGCAAGACGCTTCGCAAAGCTGCTGTTACCCAGCGATTGATGCCGGGCGTGATTGCCCTGCCCCACGGTTCTTGGCTCGACATGGATGAGGAAGCTGGCGTCGACAAGGGCGGTGCGGACAATATGCTGTGCGGTCCGGTAAGCATGGGTGCTGGCATTTCGGGTTGGAACAGCGTCATTGCCAACATGGAAAAGTGGACGGGCGACGAGCTTATCGACGACGCCGACAAAGACCTTCGCGTTATCTGCTAATTAGGGGGAATCATGAGTCAGATCGGTTTTTACTACAACGAGAACGCTTGCATCGGTTGCCGCGCGTGCCAGGTGGCTTGCAAAGATCGCAACGATATTTCGGATGAGGTCGCCTTGCGTTGGGTGACGAGCTATGAAGCCGGCGAGTTTCCGCGCGTGGGCGTCTATCACTTTGCGGCTGCCTGCAACCATTGCGCGGAGCCGGCCTGTGTGGCGAACTGTCCGACAGGGGCTATGTTCAAGTCGGAGGATGGCTCGGTGCTTCACGACGATGAGGTATGCATCGGCTGCAAAACCTGCGTGGCATCGTGCCCTTACGGGGCCCCTCAGTACTCCGAGGGCAAAGATCTCATCATGAAGTGCGACTCTTGCAAGGCGCTTCGAGATGCTGGCATGAACCCTGTCTGTGTGGATGCTTGCCCCATGCGTGCTCTTGAATTCGGAGAGCTGAGCGATCTTCAGGCCCGTCATGGCGATGGGACAGTGAGCGCGCTTCCATGCCTGCCCAGTGATGAGACGACCCATCCCAGCCTCCTCATCGAGCCGCGACAGTCGGCCTTGGAAGAGTCTTTCACGCAGGTGATCGTATAGCCGGGACCCTTCGTGCAAACTGATTGAGAGCCGTTCCTCTTCGCGGGGAACGGCTCTCCGCTGTTCGTGGCGGACGAAGAGAGCGAGAGCGAAAGATGGGGGACTCATGGTAGAGAAGGTGACGGTGGCGAACGTCGGGGGCATCGCCAACCCGGCGTTTCGGGACTACGCGCGGCGCTACGTCGACATCGAGGAGGGCTTCCGCGAGGCGGTGGCGGGCTTCGGCGTGCCGTTCGCGGAGCCGGTCGACGAGGGCGACCGCGAGGCGGCTGTGGAGGAGCTCGCGTCTCTGGGTGTGCGCTCGCTCAACGACGGGAAGAGCCTGGTCTCCGGCTGGCAGTCCCCAGCCTGCGAGGCGTGCCGCTTGGGGCTTCACGCCGAGACGTACGTGATGACGCTCGCCTGCCCGCGGCGCTGCTTCTTCTGCTTCAATCCCAACCAGGCCGACTTCGACGGGCGGGCCGCCGGCCCCCGCGACGTCGTGCGGCAATTGGAGGCCCGGGCGCGCTCGGGCGTGCATCTGCGCCACGTGGCGCTCACCGGCGGCGAGCCCCTGCTGCACCCCGACGAGGCGGTGGCCTTCTTCGAGCGCGCCTGGGAGTTGTTCCCCGGCGTCCATTCGCGCCTGTACACGAGTGGGGCCGGGTTGGATGGGGCACTCTTGACGCGCCTGCGCGGCGCCGGGCTTTCAGAGATACGGTTCAGCGTCAAGACCGACGAGGGAGCGGTTGCCATTGAGGAGGTTCTGGCCCTCATCGGCGAGGCCGTGGGCGTGATCCCCGATGTCATGGTGGAGATGCCCGTCATGTCCGATGAACTGGGATTCATGAAAGAGCTGCTTGTACGCTTGGATCGGATGGGTGTGCGAGGCGTGAATCTGCTGGAGCTTGGCTTCCCCCTGTTCAATGGAGAGGAGTTCGTCCGGCGGGACCTCAAGCTGAAGGGCGAGCCCTACCGGGTGCTCTACGACTACGCCTACGCGGCGGGGCTGCCCGTGGCCGGCAGCGAGGAGGCGTGCCTGGCGCTGCTGCGGTTCGCCCGCGAGGAGGGGCTCTCCATCGGCGTCCACTACTGCTCCATGGAGAACAAGCACACCGGCCAAGTGTACCGGCAGAACGCTCCTTATGCCGGCCGCTACCCACTGCGCCTCATGTCCAGGCGCGACCACTTCCTGAAGTCGGCCAAGGCCTTTGGGGTCGACCGCGCGCCGGTGCGCGAGGTGCTGGCCCGAGAGGGCGTCGCCTTCGAGGATCGCGACGATCTCGACAGCACGGAGTTCCCCCTCGACGCCGTAGCCCTTCTGCGCGGCGGGCTCCCCGACATCGAGCTCGCCGTCAGCTACGCCATCTGCGAGCCCCGCGACGGCGAGATCATCCTGCGCGAGCTGCGCCTCGACAGAACCACCCCCTCGACCTTCGATTTCGCGCGAGATTGGTAGTTGGCAGAATCTCGCGAGTGTAGGTGAGATTCATCCCAAGTCAAAAGAGATTACTTGCATTACCATAATGCATTAGGTATGATGAGGACGTCAAGGAGGTTGCTATGGCTCAGGCTACCATCAATGCGCGCTTGAATGCGACGGTCAAGGAGCGAGGCGACAAGGTGCTTCGCGACAATGGGATATCGACGACGGAGGCAATCCGGGGGCTGTGGTCGACCATGGCAAGGACTCGCGAGGTTCCTAGCTTCCTGGCGCAGGAATGCAAGCGGGACGAGGCGGCGGAACGTCGGCGCAAGCGCGAGGTCGCGCGTGGCCTCGTAGGACTGGCGGCCGAGGGGATGGCTCTCGGCGACGACGAGCTCTCCGACCTGAGGTTCCAGGCCACGCTGTCTCGCTATGAGGCGCTATCATGAAGGTTCTTTTCGATACCAACGTATGGCTCGACATCATTTTGAGTCGCGAGGGCTTCCGGGAAGCGTCATGCGCGGCGCTGTACGACTGCATCGACGAGGACGATGACCTCTGCGTGGTCGCCACTTCCCTGAAGGACGTCTTCTTTCTCGTGGAGCGCTTGAAGAACGCCGATGCTGCCTACGAATCGGTTGAGCGCATGCTTGAGCTCGCTCGCCCCATCGCTGTTGACGAAGTGGTCTGTCGACGTGCCCTTCCGTTGGAGCGCCCCGACTACGAGGATGGTCTCATAGCGGCAGCGGCCGAGATCGAGCAAATCGAGTGCATCGTCACGAGAGACGACGGTGCCTTCCGCGATCTGGGCATACGCCGCATGAGCCCTCTCGAGTTCATTAAAGAGCGTGGTACGGAGGTCGTCGCTCTGTAGGGCGCGGAGCGCATCCGTGCGCGGCAGCTGCTGGGGTAGGGGCGGAGGTCGATCCTCGGTTGCTTGCGCCCTTCCGCATTGTACCGGTAACGTTCTTCCGGGAGCGCGGGCGCGAAGCTTTTCGGCTGCACTAGAATGGGCGCCGATCATTGGCTTCTTACGATGTATCAAAGAGCAACTTTCTTGAAAGGACAAATCATGGCGAAGTCGGCAGTGGTGTTTGTGGCGAACGGGTGTGAGCCGGTGGAAGTGACGGCTCCGGTGGACGCGCTGCGGCGCGGCGGAGTGGACGTGGTGCTGGCCGCCGTGTCCGACGATCTCACCGTGCGGGCGGCTCAGGCGGTGACGCTTCAGGCCGACGCGCCGCTTTCCGCCCTCGATCTGACGCAGTTCGATGCCGCCATCGTGCCTGGCGGCTCGGTGGGCGTGGACAACCTGGGCAAGAGCGCCCGCGTCGTGGCCGAGCTGCGCCGCCGCATGGAGGCCGGCGAGTACGTGGCCGCCATCTGCGCCGGGCCTATGGTGCTCGCCAACGCGGGGCTGCTTTCCGACCGGGCGGCCGTGTGCTATCCCGGCTGCGAGGAAGGTTGGCCGGTGGGCGTCTATCAGGCGGGCAAGGACGTCTTCGTTGACGGCAACCTCATCACCGCCACGGGCCCCGGCACGGCGCTGCCCTTTGGCATCCAGATCCTGCGCACGCTGGAAGGCGATAAGGTCGCCGACGACGTGGCTGCGGGCATGTTGCTGAAGTAGCCGCTGCGCCGTTTCAAAATCAGCGAAAATGCACGGCTTGAGAATCAAGATCCGCGCATATGCGCGGATCTTGTTGTAGGTCGCCTGCAGGATCCGCACATATGTGCGGATCTTGAAAAGGATGCATCCCGCGACAGTTCTGGTGCGACTTCTCTTCGGAAGGTTTCTCTCACCCATTATCGGGTATATTTCACGTTTCCCCAAGTCGCTTAGGGGTAAATACCCGAATGCGGGCGATGTGCCCGCAGCTTTCCTACGCTTAAGATGCGTCTCGTTCGGTTCGCTTATGGGAGGGCCGGATGCGTGCCGGTTCACATAAGGGAGGGCCGGGCGCGAACCGTCTTTAGGAGGATGCAATGGAAACCAATCTTTCCCGTCGTGGATTTCTGACCGGTGCCGCCGCGGCCGGCGCCCTGGCCGCCATGGGCCTTGCGGGCTGCGCGCCGACCCCCGCGGCCGAGGGCGGCACGAAGACCGCCGACACCGGTGCTGCGGCCGCGACAAGCTGGCGCGACAAGCCGGAGATGCCCACGGAATTCGTGGAAACCGTTGACGCCGACATCGTGGTTGTGGGCGCGGGCAACGGGGGCCTTGTGGCCGCCACCACCGCCGCCCAGAACGGCGCGAAGGTGGTCGTGCTGGAGAAGGCCGGCGCCATCGCCGCCGCCCGCGAGGCCATCGGCGCTCTAAATTCCAAACTGGCCCCTGACCATCAGGAAGACGTGCCGACGCTTTTGAACCACGCCAACCAGACTCAGGCCGGCGATGCCAACATGCTCATGTACAAGACCTGGGCCGAGAAATCTGGCGAGATGATCGAATGGATGGCCGACACGCTGGGCCCCAAGGGCATGCTCTTCCCCTTCGAGTGGCACTGCCCCGACGACCCGCATGCCTACTATCCGGCCATGTGCTACAACCCCTGCCTCGATGAGTACAATCCGGACGGCCCGAACTACACTTCCTACACGCACCTCGAAGTCATGGCCGATGTGTTCACCACCGATCTCGGCGGCGAGATCCGCTTCGAAACGCCCGCACAGCAGCTCCTCATCGACGAGGCCGGCCGCGTGACCGGCGTGGTGGCCGAGGGCAAGGAGGGCTTTATCCAGGTGAACGCTGCCAAGGGCGTCATCATCTGTACCGGCGGCTACGGCGCCAACAACGAGATGCTGGCCGATCTGGCCCCGGGCAACTCGGCCTGGTGCGCTCTGCGCGATTCGGTGACCGAGACCGGCGACGGCATCCGCATGGCGCTGTGGGCCGGCGCCGAGCTTGAGGCCGGCGGCGCCTGCATGATCTGGAACCGCGCCATTCTGCCCGACGGCTTCGAGTTCAACGAGGACCGCATGGGCGGCGACATCTTCCTGCCCGGCAGCCAGCCCTTCCTGCACGTGAACGTGAACGGCGAGCGCTTCATGAACGAGGATCAGTGCTATCCCATGAGCTACGCCGCCGGCGCGAACCAGCCGAAGCACTACAGCTGGATCGTCTGGGACGGCAACTACTGGGACGACATCGCCCAGTTCGACACCTGCGGCTGCTCTCGCTTGTACCCGGCGCCCTCCGGCACCGCCTTCAACGCTGATGTGTACGACTGCGAGGCCATGTCCAAGGAGCACCTGGACGAGTTCTGGCTGAATCCGCGCCTGGAGGCCGGCACGCTGAAGAAGGCCGACACCTTAGAGGCGCTCGCCGACATGATGGAGTTCGACGCCGACCAGAAGGCCACGTTCCTGGCCACGGTGGAGCGCTACAACGGCCTGGTGGCCGCAGGCGAGGACACCGACTTCGGCAAGCCGGCCTATCGCCTCTCCGACGTGGAGACCGCGCCCTTCTTTGCGGCGCGCATCGGCGGCGAGCTTCTGGTGACCACTCACGGCGTCATCACGGACGTGAACTCCCAGCCGCTCAAGAACGACGGCACGCCCATCGAGGGCCTGTACGTCTGCGGCAACGACCAGGGCGGCTTCTATCCGCACAACTACCCGAGCAACTTCACGGGCATCAACGCCGGCCGCACGGCCACCTTCGCCCGCATCGCCGCCAAGCACGCCTTGGGCGTCGAATAGGGCGACCGCTCGCTTTTCCCGAGCCTGCCAACCCTCCCTTCAGCAGGCGTTTTTCAGGGCTCCCCTTCGAGGGAGCCCATTTTTGCGTTTTGGCCAAAATCACCGCCGGACGAGGTCGATGAGCTCTTGGCGGGAGTGGACGCCCAGTTTTGCGTAGATATGCTTGGCGTGGGTGGCCGCCGTCTCGCGGCTGATGATGAGCTCATCGCGGATGTAGGGGATGGAGCGGCCTTGGGCGAGCAGCGCGAACACCTCTGCCTCACGAGGCGTGAGACCGGCCTTTTGGGCGATCTCGTCGATGCGCGCTCCACTGCGCTCCTCGCTAGGCGCGGCGGAGGTTGGTGCGGCAGCGGGCGCCGGTGCATCCGGCTGAGGCGCACCGGGCTGGTCCATGGCGCCGTGGACATCCAGCGATTCGGACACAAGGCCCTTCTCATGCGCGTGGGGCCGATCCTTCGCGGCCTCGGGGATGCGCAGGAATGTGGAGGTCTCGCCCATGACGGCCATGGTGACCGTCACGAGAACGACGATGCACCCCACGCTCACCGCGGTGAGCCCCGCCGGCTGTGCCAACATCAGCGGTTCGAGAACGATCCACAAAACGAGGCCCAGAAGGTCGCCCGCATGCACGAACAGCCACCCCAAGCTGGAGGCCTGGGCGGGGGGTCGCGCGGCCGGCGGCAGCGTAGTTGGCGAAGTAGATCTGGGCGATCAGGCAGAAGGTGAAACGGCCTCCAAGCGATGCGGCCACGGCAACAAGGGCGCCGGCCTGTCCGAACAGGATGACGGCCGCAAATCCGATGACCAGGGTGGGGCATATCCAGCGGTAGAGGAAGAACAGGGATATGCGGCGCGGTCCCGAAATGGCCATGGCCGCTACCACGGCCATCATGAGCGCGCTGAACAGCAAGATGGCTTGAAGGGGGATGCCTTCCACCCGCTCGGCACTCATCATGCCCGCGATGCTCACGATGGAGAACACGACGAGGATGCCGAACCCCGTGCGCCCGAGTCCCGCCAAGGGGGAGCGCCGCTCGGTTGCGAAGCGATGGGCGGTTGCGAGCGCCTCTTCGGTGCGGGCGGCTTCTGGCGTCCACGCGAGATGGAAGCATAGGCCGGACAAAAGCGGGAGCGCCGCGGCGACGGCGACGGGCACCCAGCCGTCCATGGCGGATACCAGAAGCACGATGACGGCGGCGGAAACCGCGGAAACCGGCGCGAGCCATTCCGATCGATCGCGGGGGATGACGGCGTAGTACTCGCCCCACATCGCCCACAGAAGCGCGCTTCCGATGCCCGTGGCCACGGCGCCGATGCCGAAAAGCAGGGCGTTCAGCCCTGGATCGGCGACGGAGACGAACATGAAGGGAGTGCTCGCGGCCGTAAGGGCGGGGGCGACGACGAAGAGGGGGCGATGGCTTGTGGGCGAGCCGATGCGCGGCTCGGCGAGCACGATGGCCGCCAGCGTCGCCACCGATGCGGCCAAGGGGAGCACGGCGTAGAAGAGCGCGGCACCGATGGATGTCGGGACGGGCGCGGCACTAGCTGCAGCTTCGCCCGCATTCGGGATCGCGTTCCCGCTCAGCACGCCGGCGGCGTTGGTGTAGAACACGCAGAACACCCAGGCGAGCAGAAACGCCCATCCCAGCTGCCGCAGCGGCGCGACCTCTCGGCGCTCGTCGTTCTGCGGCGCCAGCCATGTTTCGAAGCGTTCCTTCACGGCCCTCCCTTTCCAATCCCCTCATTGTAGCGCGAATGGCGCGAAGGCTACCGCAGCTTGAACTTCATGGCGACGGGGTTGTGGTCGGAGTAGGCGAAGTCCAAGTTCACGGTGGAGCAGTCGAGGCACTCCACGTTGTCGGAGTAGATGAAGGTGTCCATGACCCAGCGGTCGTTGGTGCCGTCGTAGGGGCGTCCGGCGTCGCGGCAGGTGGCGGCATCGGGGAAGGCGGCGGTGCCCGTCTCGTCTAGCTTCGCCTTGGCGGCCACCGTGAAGCCCTCCGGCACGCCATCGAAGTCGTAGGGCTTCGCCCAGCTTTCCACGGCCTGGGCGGCGTTGCCGTACACCTCGCCGGAGACGCCGATCATGTCGTGGTTGTAGTCGCCGCCGGCGATGACGTAGTTGCCCGCCACCCGCTCGGCCGTCATGTCCTCGTAGAGCTTCTCGCGCTGGGCCGCCATGATGGAAGCGTCGGCCCCGTAGGCGGACAGATGCACGTTGAAGAGCACGAGCTCGGCGTCGCCCGCGGGCACGCGCACGATGGAGTAGCAGCGGTCCAGGTCGAGGAGCTTGCTGAAACTCTCCGAAATGGGCAGGCTCTTGCGCACCGGGTCGCCCACGGGCAGGCGCGAGAACGTGGCCAGCCCCGCGCGGTTGGCGCCGTGAGGTGCGTAGAGGGGCCAGGCGAGGAAGGCCGAGTCGTAGTTCTGGCAGAACACCGACCAGTCGCTGGGGAACTGGGTGCGCAGAAGCTCGTACTCGTCGATGTGGTGGCTGCGGGTGCCGTCTGTGTCCACTTCTTGGAAGAGAACGAAATCCGGCGAGAGCGCACGTATGGCCTCGGCCGAGCCGAGAATGTCCTCGCGCACCACCTCCGGGCTTTCGGCCACCGATCCTGTGCCGCCGTCCATGAAGAAGTCGAAGTCGCGGTTGTAAGCGCCGAAACCGAGGTTGGCTGTCACCACGGTGAACTCCTCATCAGCGGAAACGACCGGCGCAGCCTCGTCGGCAGCCAAAGGCGCGTCCACGGTGAGCGCCAGATTGTCGGGAAGTCGCTCGTAGGTGACCATGACGTAGGCGACGTAAACAAGGGCCACGGCCAGAAGCGCGCCGAGCAATGCGAGCAGAACCGTTATTATGCGTTTGGCCACAAAAGGCTCCTTTGACGAGGGAAAAATCCATTTGGGTCATTGTACTTCACCCTGATACACGGGTCATTGTGGAATACCCTAGCTTAACCATATCGTTAGGCAGTCGCATTAGATGACTAAAAACTCACCATTGGATTTGAATCTGAACACTCTGTATCCAGATAATGACAGGGAGGTAACAGAGACCTGACGCGACAGTGACAAGCTAGAGGAAGCTATAAGGTACGCTCCATCGGATTGCACAGGTAGCAAGCATTCCCTTTGGCACCCTTCTTCTCGCGGGTTGGTCGCTTGGGTGCGCTTAAAGACAGGAGGTCCCTCATGCAGTCGAACAAGAAGAGCACCCGAGGTGTGGCGACGCGCGAGGTACTCCGCAGCAACGACACGGCCAAGCGCTCGGCGGAGATCGTTGTCGCCGCGCGCGAGCTGTACGAGGAGAAGGGCCTGGCCCGCACCTCCATCCAGGACATCACCAACCACGTGGGCGTGACGCGCTCGCTGTTCTACCACTACTTCCAGAACAAGGAAGAAGTGACGAGCGCCGTGCTCGACCAGTACATCACCGATTTTCTGGAGGCCATGCAGCACTGGCACGAGAGCCAGACGGCGCTGGCCACCGACGAGTCGCTGCACTCCATGGTGAAGATCATGCGCATGGTGCTGTTCGAGAAGAACACCTTCCGCATGGCCCTTTCCACCCAGGAGAATGCGGCGCTGTACCTGGATTTCCTCAACCGCTTCGCCGCCCAGGGCGCCGAGTTCATGGTGACGCACCCCATGGTGGAGCAGACGAAGTACGGCGAGCAGTCCGACCATCTGTACGAGACGTTCTACGTGCTCATCGTGGGACTGGTGAGCTATCTGCGCTCGCACCCGGATGTGGAGGACGAGGTGCTCATCGATGTGGTCACCCGCATGCTCAACATCGAGCAGGCCGAGGAGGCCCGCGAGCTCGCTTAATTCGGGGCTCCGCACTGCTTCTGGTTGGAAGGTCGGCGATCTTGCCGAGCTGCTCTGGCGCTCTCCGCGGCCGGATTCTGCGTCGCGCCGGCGTTGCGCGGCGGTATGGCGAATCGGTTACGATCTGCGCGCCGCGCCGCCTATCGGCTATCATCTTACTCGTAAGTCAACGGGCCCGCCCGCGCAAGCGGCGGGCCCGTGCGCGATTGCGGGAAGGAGGGGCCATGGACATCAAACGAGTGCTGGCGAGCGCGCCTCGCGACCACGACCCGGGCGCTGCCCGTCCGCTGCTCACGCGCTGGGGCGAGGCGTTGGATCCGGAAACCGTGCGCGGCGAGCACCCGCGCCCGCAATTCGCCCGCGACCGCTTCATATCCCTCAACGGTTGGTGGGACTACGCTTTCGTTCCCATGGGAGCTCATCGTACCGTGCGGCCGCCCGATGCGTTCGACGGGCGCATCCTCGTGCCCTTCTCGCCCGAGTCTCTGCTGTCGGGGGTGGGTCGCCAGCTTCAGCCCGACGAGCTCCTGTGGTACGTGCGCCGAGTGCCCGTCCCCGCCATGGGCGACGGCGAGCGCTGCCTGCTGCATTTCGAGGCCGTGGACTTCGCCTGCGCCTGCTGCGTGAACGGCCAGGTCGTGGGCACCCACGAGGGAGGGTATCTGCCGTTTTCCTTCGACATCACCGAGGCGCTGCGGGCAGAGAAGACGACCGGCGAGGGGAGTGCGGAAGCGCGTTTTCAGGGTGCGGAATCAATGACTGGGGACGTGGCGGTTGAAGGTGTCGGAGACGCGGAAGGTGACGCCTGCGGGGAGGGAAAGGCCGATCTCGAAGAGGCGGCCGACTTGGCTCCGGCGCCGCCGCGGGAGTTCGTGGTCGCCCTGTGCGTTCGCGACCCGAGCGATGCGGGCACCCAGCCGCGGGGCAAGCAGAGGCTCAAGTCGGGCGGCATCTGGTACACGGCCCAAAGCGGCATTTGGCAGCCGGTGTGGATGGAGGTCGTTCCCGCTCGCCGCGTGCTGGCCCTGGCGCTGCATCCCGATGCCGATGCCGGCATTCTGACGGCGGATGTCGATGTGAGCGGAGACGCGGGCCTGGTGCGCATCTACGTTTGCGACCCGACGGGCCGCCAGGTGGGCGCCGGCGCCGCTTTCGCCGAAGAGGGCTCGGTGCCGGTGGGGGTTGAATCCTCAGGGCAAGCGGGGCCGGCCCGTCGCGTGCGCTTGCGGCTCGATCTCGGCGAGGTGCGCCGCTGGAGCCCCGACGATCCGTGCCTCTACGATATCGTCGTGCGATTCGGCACCGATGCGGTGCGCAGCTACACCGCCTTCCGCACGGTGAAGGTGGCTCCGGACGGCGCCGGCCGCTTTCGCTTCTTCCTGAACGGCGAGCCGCTGCTTCTGCGCGGGGTGCTCGATCAGGGCTACTGGTCCGACGGCCTCATGACGGCTCCCTCCGACGAGGCGCTCGCCTTCGACATTCAGGCCATGAAGGACGCCGGCTTCAACATGCTGCGCAAGCACTTGAAGGTGGAGGCCGACCGCTGGTACTACCATTGCGATCGGCGCGGCATGCTGGTGTGGCAGGACATGGTGTCGGGCGGCGGCGCTTACGACGGGTGGGAAACCAGCTACAAGCCGACGCTGTGGCGCGGAAGTTGGGACGGCTACGAGGACACCTCGGCATCCCATCAGCGGCGCCTCGGTTCCGATGACGACGCCTACCAGCGCCAATGGCTGCGGGAGTGCCGCGGCACGGTGACCCACTTGCGCGCTCATCCCTCGGTGGTCACCTGGGTGCTGTTCAACGAGGGCTGGGGGCAGTTCGACGCCCTGGCCTGCGCCGAGGAGGTTCACCTGCTGGATCCGACGCGTCCCATCGACGCCGTGAGCGGCTGGTACGACCAGGGCGCGGGCGACTTCCAGAGCGTGCACAACTATTTCCGTCCGCTTGCGGTCTACCGCGACCGGCGTGACCTGACGGGTTACGCGCGGCTGGCGGGCGGTCGTGCCTTCACGATTTCGGAATTCGGCGGGGTGGTTCACGCCGTGGCGGATCACAGCGCCTTTGCGGGCACCTACGGCTACGGGGCCACCGACACGCCGGCCGAATGGCGCACGGAGGTGCATCGGACGCTGGACGCTGCGGCGGCTTTGGAGGGGGTGGGGCTTTCCGCCTATGTGTACACGCAGCTGTCGGACGTGGAGGAGGAGTGCAACGGCATCCTTACCTACGACCGGCGGGTGAACAAGCTGAAGGAGGACGGCGATGAGTGCGGTAGCGCTGAGATGTGATGCCGATGCCGACCGCATGTTGGCGCATCTGCGGGAGCGGTTCGCCGAGGTGTTCCCCGTGACGGGGTCGGCGGGCGACGGCGCCGGAGGAGACGCCGGCGGAAATCCCGACGAAGGCGCCGATGGAAGCGCTGACGCGGCCGTCCGGTTCGCGCCCGTGGCGGACCGGGGCTCTTTCGCGTTCGCCTCGGCGCCGGGGCGTCTGGAAGTGGCGGGCAACCACGTGGACCACCAGGGCGGCCGCGTCATCTCCTCGGCCATCGGCGAGCGAACGTGGGGGCTGGCGGCCGAGAACGGAGGACGCCTGGTGCGGGTGGCCATGGAGGGTTTCGGCACCGATGTGATCGACTTGGACGATGCGGACTGGCGGGCACCCCATGGTGTGGAGACCCAGTCCTCCGCCGCCCTTCTGCGCGGCATGCTGGCCGCTTACGATGAGGCCGGCGGCACGTTGCGCGGTTTCGATCTGGCCACCTGCTCGGAAGTGCCCGCCGGCTGCGGCCTGTCCTCCTCGGCCGCCTTCGAAGTGATGGTGGGCGCCGTTTTAGAGGGGCTGTTCGGCCCCGGGCCCTTCGCGGGCGTGCCAGCGCCGGCGCCGGGCCAGGACGCTGCAGAAGGGGAGGGGGATGGCTTCGTTCCCCTGAATCCCGTGGCGCTGGCCCTGGCGGGCGTTACCGCCGAGCAGCGCTACTTCGGCAAGCCCTGCGGCGCTCAGGACCAGCTGGCCAGTGCCTGCGGCGGCACGGTGCTGCTCGATTTTGCGTCGGCGGTGCCCCAGGTGACGCCGCTTGCCTTCGACGCGACGGGCGTCGGCTACGCCGTGGTGCTCATCGATTCGCGCCAGGACCACTCGGTGCACACCGAGGAGTTCGCCTCCGTACCCGCCGACATGCGCATGGTGGCCAACCACCTGGGCGTCGCGCGTCTGGGAGACACGACCGCGGACGTGCTGCTCGCGAACCTGCAGGATGTTCGCGCGGCGCTGGGCGACGGGCGCGCCATGCGGGCGCTGCACTACTTCGACGAGGTGGCCCGGGTCGATCGGCAGCGTGAGGCTCTGGAGGCGGGGGATTTCCCGCTGTTTCTGAAGTGCGTGCGCCTGTCGGGGGCCTCGTCGGCCCAGTTTTTGCAGAACGTGTCCCCGCGCGATACCGGCTCCGGGGAGCGCCAACCGGCCATGCTCATCCAGGGGCTGTGCGCGCACCTGCTCAGCGAAGAGGGCGCCTGGCGCATCCACGGCGGCGGCTTCGGCGGCTCGGTGCTGGCACTCGTGCCCCGAGCCGAGGTCGCCGACTTCATGGAGACGATGGACAAGCTGCTCGGCTACCGCGCCTGCCGCGAGGTGGTCGTGGGCGGCCCCGGCGTGCTGGCGAGGCGGCTGTCGTGAGCGGAGCCGCAAGAGGCGTGGAAGGTGCCTCAGGGTATGCCGTGGACGAGCGCGGCAATCCTTTCTGGACATACAGTTCTCCGGCGGGGCCGCTGGAGATCACTGTCAATTTAGTCAAACCTGAGAAAGATCCGCGGGACATCGCCGCTGCAGCGGGGACAACCCTCGGTGGCGCGGCGCTTGAGGCGACGCCCGCTGGGGAAGGCGAGGCTGCGGCGACAACGGTGGAGGGCGACGCGAGGAAAGGGGCTCCCTCTGTCCCGACGACCTGCGACTTGTGCTGGGAGCCGTCGGGGGAGGACGGCCCGGCGCACCTGCGGCGCTCGGGCGCGCCCGTGACCGAGGTCGCCCTCGGCGGCGAGCCCTGGGCCTGGTGGTTCTCTCCCTACGGCTACTTCCCTGAGCACCTCATCGTAGCGTCGCGCGAGCACCGCCCCATGGCCATCGATCACGGCACCATCGCGCGGCTGCTCGATTTCTCGGACGCCTACCCGCGGTGGTTCATCGGTTCCAACGCCGATCTGCCCATCGTCGGCGGTTCACTTCTGGGGCACGACCATTTCCAAGGTGGCGGCCACCGCTTCCCGTTGATGAATGCGCCGATTGCGCGCGCGTTTTCCATCGAAGGCTTGGAAAGCGTGGAGGCCGGCATCGTGCGCTGGCCCGCGTCCGTGGTGCGCCTGCGCAGCCGCGATCGCTCGGCTCTCGCCGAGGCGGCCTGTCGCGTCCTGGATGCCTGGCGTCCCTTCAGCTTCGAGGAATGCGGCATTCGGGCCTTCTCGCTCGTCCCGGACGACGGCCGCGAAGGCGCCGTGAGCGCTTCAGGCGCCCTGGCCTCGCCCGCGCGTTTCGTGCAGCACAACACGGCGAATCCCATCCTGTGGCGCGAGGACGACGACTACGTGATGGATCTCGTGCTGCGCAACAACCGCACGACGCCGGAGCACCCCTTCGGGCTTTTCCACGTGCCGGAGCGACTCTTCCACATTAAGAAGGAGAACATCGGCCTCATCGAGATCATGGGCCGCGCCATCCTCCCCACGCGCCTGGCAGCCGAACTGCCTGTTATCAAGGGCGAATGCAGCCGCGCCTTCTACGAGATTCTCGTGGCCACGGGCGTCTTCAAAGACGATGCCGCCGGCCGCCGCGGCTGGGAGGCCTTCCTCGCGACTATCTAGGAGCGCCGCGGCTTACCGCCGGCGGTGTGGCGGACGACCTCGAAGCGCTCGAGGTGCACCTGCTCATCCGGTCGGATGCCCGCTTTCTGCTTGGCGATGGCAATCTGGTCGAAGACGGTGTCGACGCCTTCCAAATCGGGAAGCAGCAGGCCCCGCTGATGCCCGCGGGTCACGATGACCCCGTAGCGCGCAGGGTCGAGCTGTTCCAGGTTGTCGACGGCCTCCGGTTCGCCGAGCACGTCCACGGAATATTCGAGGTGGGGAAGTTCCTCGGGGCGCACGGGAGCGAAACGCGGATCCTCGGTGGCCGCAGCCACGCCGTTGCGGATGACCTCCTCGGCAAGGCTTTTGCGCACCGGCGCGATGGTGCCGATGCAGCCGCGCAGCTGCCCGTGCTCGTGCAGGCTCACGAAGGTCCCGGCGCGTCGGCCGGTCAGCTCCTCGGGTGCGTCGGCGGGAAGGGGGAAGACGGTGCCCTGCGCGACGATGGACTCCACGCTCGCCCGGGCAAGGGCCACGATGGGGTCGTCTCCGGGGCGCGGCGGCCACGCCGGCGAACCGCCGGGAGCCCCGCCGATCTCGCGATCCTCTTCCCGCACGATTTCGGACGCCGCTTCCTCTTCGGTGCTCTCGGGAGCGTTCTCAATCTCGAAGGCGGCCACGGCGTAGCCCACGCCGAAGGGCTCCTCGTAGCTTAAGAGCACGGAAGCGAAAGGCTCGCCGGTCGCCTCTAGGGCGCCGGCCATGATCTGGAAGGAGCGCAGCCCGCACTCGGCGGCACCATCGCAGAGGGCGGCGTCCAGGCCGAACAGGCCTTCCAAATCCCCATGGGCGAAAAGCTCGGTCACGATACGATCGAACTCGGGTCCTTCCGGGGCGAACCCGTAGGGGCCGTCCTCCTTCAGCTTGTGGGACACGTCCCCGCTTGCGACAAGCACGCAGCGGCGGTTCAAGGAGCGGGCGGCCTCGGCAATGGCCCGGCCCAGGAAGCGGTGATCGGCCTCGGAAAGCCCCGAGAGCCCCATGCGCACCACGGCCACCGAGCCCAGGTCGACGGTCTCTTCCAAGAAATGGAGCGGCACGAAGGTGGCGTGGTCGATGTCGGCCATGGACGCCGGGGCACCGGCCGAGGGAATGCCCCGGCGGTGCAGGCGCGTGGCCACGTCCTTGGCGAAGGGAAGGTCGGTGCGGGTCGTCATGCGCTCGCCCGGCTGCCCGAAGGCGGCCATCGAGCCAGTTTCCTCCGGCGTGTCGGCGATGAAGAACCCGTCGCGGTAGAGCGGCGCGTGGGGCGAGGTGATGACGATAAGGTCGGGTCGGTGGGCGGCCACGCGTCGGGCGACCTCGCGGTAGGCGGCGATGGTATCGGCGATGGCCGTCTCCTGGCCGCGCCCGACGGCGGGCACGATGAGCGGCGGATGGGGCACGGCGTAGGCGGCGAGCAGGGCCATGGGGTCACCTTTCTTTCCGGGCGGGCTGGCGAACGCGGGCGGGCGAGCAGCGCGCGAACGCTGAGGCGCGAACGCTTAAGCGGCGCGTTCCCTTGCCCTCCCGCGACGATGAGCGCTTTCATCCATGATGGCCTACCCGGTCCGCGTTTCCCGCCGAATCGCCAAACCGTCACGCGATCGTGGTCGTTGCCGGACTTCTTGACTTAGAGCCGACTCCAATCTTTACTATTCTCCGTATCAATGATTGAGAGGAGAATTCATGACCGCATCTTACGACGGCGTGGCGAAGCTCGGCTTCGGTGCCATGCGCCTGCCCCTGACTGATCCCGATGATGTGACGGCCATCGACATCGAGCAGCTGAAGGCCATGGTGGACGAGTTCATCGCCAAGGGCGGCACCTATGTGGACACCGCCTTCGTCTACCACGACGGCGCCTCTGAGACGGCTCTGCGCGAGGCGCTCGTGGAACGCTACCCGCGCAACGCCTATACCCTGGCCACGAAGTGCCTGGCCTGGGCCTGCGCCAGCAAGGAGGAGGCCCAGGCGTGCCTGCCCACCTCCCTTGAGCGGCTGGGGGTCGACTACATCGACTACTACCTGCTGCACAACCTGGGTGGCGCGCGCACGGTCAAGTTCGACGAGTACGACATGTGGAACTACGTGGCGAAGGCGAAGGCCGACGGGCTCGTGCGTCACGTCGGCTTCTCCATGCACGACGGCCCCGAGACGCTCGATGAGATTCTGACGGCGCACCCCGAGGTGGACTTCGTGCAGCTGCAGGTGAACTATCTGGATTGGGACGACCCGGTCACCCAGTCGGCGCGCTGCATGGAAGTGGCTGCGGCCCACGGCAAGCCAGTCATCATCATGGAGCCGGTGCGTGGCGGACGTCTGGCGAATCTGCCCGAGCGCGGTGCTGCGGTGCTCGCCGCCGCTGATCCGGATGCGAGCCAGGCCAGCTGGGCCTATCGCTACTGTCTCGATCTGCCGGGCGTGCTCACGGTGCTCGCCGGCGCCTCCACGCTCGAGCAGATGCAGGACAACATGCGCACCTTCCAGACCCGCAAGCCGCTGATGGATGAGGAGCGCAGCGCCATCGACGGTGCCATCGCGGCCCTGCGCAGCGTGGACCTCATCCCGTGCACGAACTGCGGCTACTGCGTAAAGGACTGCCCCGAGGGCGTGAAGATCCCCATCGCCATGAACCTGCTGAACCTGGAGCGCACTACCGAAGACAACGAGTTCGTCAAGGGCCTCTACTCTTGGCAGGCCGCCGAGGGGCCCGCTTCGAAGTGCATCCAGTGCGGCACCTGCGAGGCCATGTGCCCCCAGTCCATCGACATCATCGACCACCTCGCCGAAGCCGTAGAGCATTTCGAGGGGTAGAGGAGCGTCTTTTAGACGGGAGGGCCACAGTGGCGGCCCTCCCGTCGTTTACCGCCCAAGCGAATGGTGTCCGAAGCTACGAGCGCAGCATCTTCCTTCGTGCCTGCTTTAGCCAGTTTTTCTTGAATGATCCGACCCCGCCAAAAAACTTGTCGTAGGTAGCTCCGTTTTCCTTGGCGGCATATTTGACGGCAGCAAGCTCAATGGTGCAAAGATAGTCGGCCACCTGGGCCAGTCGGTATTCAGTCATTGTTGTGCGCTTCTTTACCACGGCCTCTTTGGAAAGAGTCGAATAAATCGCCTCATCTAAAGCTTTCTTCACTATGGCCTGGCCGTTGTCATAGTAGAGCTTTACATGATCGAAGCCTTGGAAGTAGGCGAGGTGATCCGCTATCATCTCCGACGCATCACGCCTCATGCGCGCAGCAAGTTTCTCAATGTTTGGGAACTCGCTTCTCTTGTAGAGGAAGGTCTTGTACTGGATGGGGAGGCGTTGCACTAGGACGTTGAAGGAGACGAGTAGTTTTTTGCGCTGGGTTAACCCTAGGTTTTCGTAATCGTCGTGACCATTCAAGAGAGGTTCTGAATGGAAAGAAATGTTAGGAAGATCTGCAGCAGCTAAGGTCTGCTCATAGGCCTGAATCTTGCTGGTGATTCTATCGGATTGCTCATGTAGTACGAAGGTGAGCAAATAGTATCGGGTAGCAATACTTTTATCGCCGCTTTCATCAACGAAAAGTGATAATTCGCGCATTGTCTTTGTTCCCCTAATATAAAAGTTGCCGGGGGATAAGCCCCCGGCGCTTGGAGGTAGCGCTATGTGCACCACCAAGAAAAGCTTATACCATGCTTTGAGAATCCTGACAAGCACTTTTTGGCTCCTGTTCTCATGAGCTCGCAGGGGCCGATATTCTTCTGAAATGTTCGAGCCTGACCTAGTTCGTACATCTCCGAAATTCAGTTGGCAACTGAGGAAATCCTCCTTCGTGTTTCTCATAATTAGATTCGCTCTATTTGCTTGCAGAATGGTTTTGTTCTCGAAGAAGAAGGGAATGCCCTAATGAAGGAGCAGCTAAATATAACAATGCTCTGCGCCGTTTTGGCGTTGAGCGGAGCGTGTCTCGGAGGGTGCGGGATGCAGGGTGGATTCGTTGGCGAGCCGTCCGATACTACTGCGAGCCAGATCCCTCCGATGGCTGAAGACGCAGAGGGTGACAATGACTCTAAAGCTGAAGAATCGCAGACGGCCGCACCGTTCAATCTTGACGGGGTTATCGAGCAGACGGTGCTGCTCGACGATGACGCGCTAACTATCGTAGCGGAAAAGCTAGAGTATCGAAATGATATGGCCTACCTTACGCTTTCGATCACCAACAACACGGAAGGGGAACTCGACGTCATGACCTCGACGCTGGGCTACAGCGCCAATTACGTGAATGGATGCATGATGACGGCAGGTCATCTGAGTGTGCAGCTCCCAGCTGGGGAAACAACGGAGGAGGAGATTGGCTATTCCCTCTGGGAATTGCAGCTGTACGGGATGAAGGGCATAGGGGCGCTTGGATTAGGTGTTCGCGCGGTTAACGATGAATTCGAAGAGGTTTTCAAGGGTATTATTGAAGTGGCGACATCCCTTTACGGAGAGGACTCGATTGATTCAGGCACTTTCGCTGGCTTCCTCGATAGTCCTGCTTTTGCTCAAAGACTTGGATACGATGTCGAAGCGGCTTCGTCGATCGACCATAGCCTCGGCGCCGCCGGCCTTGATGCTCTTTCGGCCTTCTTGCTCACCAATCAGGAAGGTGAAAAGGCTGTTATGGTTGAGCTCACGAATAATACTGATGATGCCCTAATCGTACATGTGAGTGATGTGTCCATTGATGGGGCGTTGGCTTACGAAGGGCCATGGACGGTAGACACGGTTGCTCCTGGAAAGCGCTTTGTCATAGACGATTTGCTTCTGAGCTCTATGGTGGAGGACAAAGCCGATCGGTTCGATCTGTCCAAGGTGGGTAATGTGAGTATGACCATTTCGATAACCGATGCTAATAGGAACACGATCCTAGATTCAGCCGAACTGACGGTCTCTTTTTAGCCGAAGAAGATATTCTTCCGAAGTGCCACAATCACCACAACTGCTAAGGCTTTGTTCTGGGATCTGACGGCGACCGCGTGTGGCTGTGGCGCATGGCGCGGTCGCTCAGGCTCGCACCATGCGCTATAATTCCCTCTGCCACAACTGCCGTCGATGATGGCGCAACAACTGAAGAGCAATATGCGGCCTGGAAGGCATCTGCTTTCTTCTGGGTTGATTGCTCTGTTGCAACGCCTTGGCAGTTGTGGTGACTGTGGCGGATGCCTTCCAGATTGTCATCTGCAAAGGTTCCCGCCGATCGCCTGTCCTGTGCTGTTCGGAAAGGGGCTCCGTTATGCTGGATTCCAAGAAAGTTGCCACAATCAATAAGGTTCTCGCCAAAGGAAAGCTTGTCGCGCTTGGCGCTCTTGTGGGCATTTTACTGGGAGTGGGAGGCACGATTTTCTTTCAGAACTGCAACCCTCCCGATGAAGACAAGGGTGCCGCCGCAACGGCGGTCTTCGGTCGTTTTGTGGAGCAGACCGAGCTCGTGGGGATATCCCAGGATTATTGCATAGTCGATAAGTATCCCGACGTGGAGACTTTTTTCGACCTTTTCGACCTTCCCTGGACGGCTAATAGCGTATGGTATCGCTATGCGGGCACGTTGAAAGCGGGTGTGAACATGGACACAGCTGAAATGTGGCCCGATGGCACAGTCGTCCACGTGACGCTCGATCAGCCGTACATCATCTCCAATACGCCTAACATGGATATTTCCGGTGTGTTAGAAGAGAACAACAACATTCTCAATCCCATTCATGTGGAGGATGTCGATGAGATTCACCGCGAATGCATCCGCATCAGTGAAGAGAACGCGGTTGAAGGAGGGTTGCTCGAAGAGGCCCGGATTCAAGCGGAAAGCGACATTACCACGCTTTTCAAGTCAGCGCTAGGCGATGAGTATAATGTCGTATTCGACTGGCGTGCGGCATAAGGAGGGCGTTACGCAAGAAGGGCCCATGATCGAAGAACGCTTGACAGAGGACTTGCTGGCGCGGTTGCTTGCGGCACCGAACCCTGATAGCTATCTTGGCGAAGGGCTTACGTTGCAGCGCTCCCTTGCCGACTATCTGCATGAACTGCTGGCGGCTAAAGGCTTGAAACGGGCCGACGTGTATCGGGCCTCGGGATTGAATTCCACGGTTGTCTACGATGCGTTCTCGGGCAAAAGCCGACTGGGGCGCGACAATGCGCTCATGGTGGCGTTCGGGCTGGGCTGCTCGCTGCGCGAGACCCAGCGGCTTTTGAAGTTGGCCGGTGCGGCCGAGCTGTATCCTAAGGTGCGTCGCGATGCTATCATTATCTGGTGCATTGATCGCGGAATGTCGCGCGAGGCCTGCGACGACGAGCTGTGGCGCTTCGGCGAGAAAACGCTTTTGGGCACGTGCCCGCTGCAATAAGGCGATGCGTAACTGGTTGGAAGTCGAGAGAGAAGGACGAACATGGCGATGGGACCTCGGGAGGGGCGAGTGCTCCACGCCATGAGCATCGATGACGCCTATGAGGTGCAGCGGGTGCTTTCTTCGGGCTCCGGCGGCCGAACCGAAGTCGTGACCATCGATGGCTTTGGTCCCTATTTGCGCAAGAAGATTCCGTCGCCGTTGGTCGATCGCCGGGTGTGGGCCGCTTTGTCCGAATGCGTCGGCTTGCGTCTGCCGCATGTGGTTGCGACCTATGAAACGCCCGATGAATTTGTCGTTGTGTGCGACTTCGTGCCGGGCGACACGCTCTACGAGGTTGTGAGCGCGCAGGGGCGTCTCCCCGTCTCCGAGGCGGTGCGCATTGCGCTTGAAGTGTGCGAGGCAGTTGAGGAGCTCCATCGCCGCGGTATTGCGCACTGCGATATATCGCCGCGAAACGTTCTTTTGGCTGCCGATGGAGCGCATCTCATCGATCTGGGCATCGCGCGGCCTTTTGGAGCCGAGCCCTCTTCGGAGACTCCGAACCTTGGAACCCACGGGTTTGCGGCGCCCGAGCAGTATGGGTTCGCGCCGGTCGATGAGCGCACGGACGTTTATGCTGCAGCGCGGCTGCTGGGATTCATGCTTACGGGGCTTGAGCCGGGGGATGCCTATCGGGTGGCACTCGTGGATGAATCTGTTGTGCCTACCCCGCTGCGCGCCGTAATTGAGCGCGGGAGCGCCTTTGAGCCGAGCGCTCGTTTCCAGACGATACGGGACTTCGCCTGTGCCGTGCGAGAAAGCGCGAAAGGTGCTTTCTCGCACGGTGCCTCTCAGGCGCGAGAGCCTTCCTGCGAGGCTGCGGACACATTCGGGGCAGTCGGGGACGAGGGCGATAACTGCTGTGGCTCCGCCGCGTCCTCGGGCATCCGCGTTCCTGCTAAGAAACGACGAACCGCGTTTGTCGCGGCCTCCTGCATCGCTGCAATCCTTATTGTTCTTGCTGTGGCGATCGGCTACGCCGCCTTGTCGGATGTGTTGGCGGAGGTAGGCGCTGGGCGCGATGGGGGCTCTGTTCATCAAGCGAGGGACGATCATGCGTCGAGCAGTGATGCCCTGCCTGTCGATGGGGAAGCCCCTGAGGCGGCAGATAGATCGTCATCGGACGGATTGCCTCCAGCGGGCTTCTCGGAAGAAGAAATGGTGTTTTCCAAGGAGGATCTCGTTGTCGCAGAGTCCTCGTGGCGCATGTCGAACGGGTGCATCTCTTACGTGGTTGCCTTGAGAAACGAGAGCAAGGACATGGCGGTTGATTATCCTGCCTTCAATATTGTGGGACGAGACTCCGAAGGGAAGATCGTTTCGTCGGAGGAGCAGGTTCTTCCTAGGCTTAATCCCGGCGAGACAATGTACTTCGCGTCTATTGCCGGTACGGGGACGGTGACTCCCCATTCGGTTGATTTTCTACCGATCGCACCTGATGACTACCAGGTTCACCGGGCCCAATCCGAGAGCGCGGTGTTTCGCGTGGCGGACGTTTCGGCCACAACCGATGCGCTTGGCGGAACGGTTTTCGTTGGCGAAGTGACCTGGGAGGGCGGCGAAAGAGACGAAGACGCCGCAGGTGACGCTCTCGTGATGGTAGCTCTGAGGGATGGTGCGGGAAAACTGATTGGCGGGACGATGGCGCTCGCAAGCTGTCCCGAGCGCGGTGTTCCGGCGGGTTTCCAAACGTTGGGAGAAGAGATGCCGGATTATGCGAGTTTTGAGGCATATGCTTACGCATGGTAGCGGTCGTCTTTGCTCGAGGCTGCTTCTCCCAAGTAGTGGTTCTGTTTCCTAGATCACCGCGCCTACGAAGGCGGCCAGGATGGGGATGCTCGCTATAGCCAGCACGGTGGTGACGAAGGTTCCCTGGGCCATGACGCGGGAGTTGCCGCCATACTGGTAGCAGAGCATGGTGCCGTTGGTGGCCACGGGCATTCCCGCCAGCACCACGGCCACCGAGAACATGAGTCCCGCCGGCACGAATGCGTGGAAGACGGCCCAGATGATGGCCGGCATCACGAGCAGACGGAACACCGAGCAGGTCCAAAGACGCGGGCCGCCGATGAGGTCGCGTGCCGGCAGGTTCGCCAGCGACGAGCCGATGATGAGCAGCGCCGCCGGCGTGGTGATGGAGCCGAGCGTGTTCAGCGCATCCCCCAGAATCGGCGCGTAGTGGATGCCGCCTAGCGTGAGAAGCACCGCCGCCACGCACGACAGCATAACCGGTGTGACGAAAGTTCGCCAGGTGGTTTGCACCTTCACGTCGCCGTCAGTGTCCTGGGTGAGAAACCACGCGCCCACGGTGAATACGAAGAAGTTGAAGGGCAGGTTGAACACGGCGGCGTACACGAGGGCATCGGGGCCGAAGATGGCCGAGAGCACCGGATACCCGATGAATCCGACGTTGCCGAAGCAGAGCATGAACCGGTACACGCCCCGATGCCCGTCGGGAATGCGCAAAAGCAGCGTGAAGGCGTAGGCCACAGCAAACATGACGAGGTTGCTCGCCACGGAAAGCCCCAGGCACAGCCATACTTCCGTTTGCGTGGGCAGCTCGGTGGCCGTGAGCACCGAGCCCAAAATCATGCCCGGCAGCGCGATGTTGATGACCAGCTTTGAAAGCATGCGGTCGAACTCGTCGTTCATGAAGCGCAGCCTTTTCGCGGCGTAACCTACCCCCACGATGACGAACAGCGTGACGATCTCCTGAAATATGCCGATCATGCCCGCGGTCATGGGGCGAAGCTCTCTTTCTCCGATTGCGGAACGCTCGCTCGATCCTTTGCGACCCTCGTCGGTCTTCTCGAGCAATTTGCAGGACAGATTGTGGCAAAAAAATCGAGTTGTTAGACTTTCAAGGGTGCGGCAAATGGATTTATGGAACGATTTGGGTCTCTTCAGGCATCGGATGCGGCTTCTTTCAGTGTTTTCGGCGCTACTGGCAGGTGCTGAATGAATCGAAATGTCTAACAACTCGAAATTCTTGCCCAAATTTGGACTTCCGATTGTCTCGCAGGCGAGGGCGAGGATGTCGCGACGCGCATTGCGGTTCCGGCATCGCGTCCCCGCGTTGTAGAGGCTACGGGTTTTCTGGAAAGCGCGCGACGATGCGGCTCGGTGGCGTATACTGACCAGCGCTGCGTTAGCTTCGTCGAAAGGATGAGTCCGTGTTCACCATCGGTTGTCATTTGTCCAGCGCCAAGGGGTATCTGAAGATGGCCCAGGATGCGGCCTCTATCGACGGGAACACGTTCCAGTTCTTCACGCGCAACCCGCGCGGCGGCAAGGCCAAGGCCATCGACCCGGCCGATGTTGCCGCGTTTCACGAGTTCGCTGTCGCCCACGGCATCACGACGTTTCTGGCCCACGCGCCCTACACCATGAACCCGGCAGCGGCCAAGCCCGAGACGCGCGCCTTTGCCATCGAGCTCTTAACCGACGACCTCATGCGTATGGAAAACACCCCCGGCCAGCTGTACAACATGCATCCGGGCTGCCATGTGGGCCAAGGCGCCGAGACGGGCATCGCGCTCATCGCCGATGCGCTGAATCAGGTGATTGCGCCCGAGCAGTCCACCACGCTGCTGCTTGAAACCATGGCAGGCAAGGGCACGGAGGTCGGCGGCCGTTTTGAAGAGCTGGCCGCCATCATCGACGCCGTGGAATTGGACGAGAAAGTGGGCGTGTGCCTGGACACCTGCCACGTGTGGGACGGCGGCTACAACATCGCCGGCGATCTGGACGGCGTGTTGGAGGAGTTCGATCGCGTGATCGGGCTCGACCGCCTGCGCGCCATCCACTTGAACGACTCGAAGAACCCGCTCGGCGCCCACAAGGACCGCCACGCCCCCATCGGCGAGGGCTGCATCGGCTTTGACGCGCTCGCTGCCGTGACGAACCACCCGGCCCTACGCGATCTGCCCTTCTTCCTGGAAACGCCTCAGGACGATCTTTCCGGCTGGGGCCGCGAAATCGCCGCCCTGCGCGCCGCGCACACCGAGTAGCTGCAGCGCTAAATCACGAAGAAGTACACGCTGAAGAACTGCAGGCAGCTGGCGGCCAGCACGAACAGGTGAAAAATCGAGTGCATGTAACGCACCTTTTTGAAGATGTAGAACACGGCGCCCACGGTATAGCTGATGCCGCCGGCAACCAAGAGCCAGAAGCCTGCGGGGGCCAGCTCGGCGAACAGCGTCGGGATGAAGAACACGATGGACCAGCCGAGCGCCACGTAAAGCACGGCCGATATCCAACGGGGACGGTAGGTCCAGAAGGCTTCAAAGGCGATGCCGACAAGTGAGACGGCCCAGACGAAGGCGGCGAGCCAGATGCCGCCCACATGTCCCAAGGTGATGAGGCAGTAAGGGGTGTAGGTACCGGCGATGAGCAGGTAGATGCCGGAATGGTCGAGCACTTTGAACACGCGTTTGGCGCGTTCTGCTGCCAGCGCGTGGTACAGCGTGGACATAAGGTACTCCAGCAACTGCGCGATGCCGTACACGAGGGCCGCTGCTAAAAGGATGCCGCCGCCATCGGCCACCGACTTCACGATGAGAAGCACGAGGGCCGCCACGGCCAGGCCCGCCCCTACGCCATGGGTGACGGCGTTGAAGATCTCCTCGCCCAAGGTGTACTCGCGCACGGGCTTTTTGCCGGAGCGCTTGATGAGTTCCCGAATTTCGGGCGACACCTTGGCCGCCGCCGCAGCGGCGTTGGGGGAGAGCTCGGGATGGGTTAGGCGAATGTTGGGCATCGCGTCCTCCTTCGCGTGCGGATAGATCACCGCATCATAGACCATTGATCAGGCTTCCCAGACAACGATAGGCAAACCGTAGGAGAAAGGCAAATCACGGCAAGACGCCACGAGAGATGCGGCTACTGCTGCTCGCGCAGGGCTTTGAGAATGGCGCGCTTTTTGGCCTGCTTGTCGGCGTAGGCCTGCTTCTCGGCGCGGGTGCGGGCGCGTTCGGCTTCGGCGGCAGCGCGCTCGTCGGCATGGGCTGCAAGCTCCGCTTCGCGGGCGGCTCGTCGGGCGGCGCGACGCTCTTCGCGCTCGGCGGCGGCCTCGGCGTCGGAGAAGCGGCAGCCGCAGTAGTTCTGGCGGTACATGCCGCCCTCGCGCGAGCGCCGGGTGGCCTCGTCGTAGAAGGGGCGGTAGTCTGCGAAGCAGGCCTTGATGCCCTCGCGGGCGCAGGCGCGCTCCAGCTCTTCGCGGATGATGCGGGTGTACTGGTAGGGGCTCACCGAAAGCGTGGTGCCAAGGGCAGCGAAGCCGTGCTCGCGGGCGTAGCGCGCGGCTTCTTCAAAGCGCAGGCGGTAGCAAGCCCGGCAGCGGGCCTCGCGAGCCCGACGCGCTGTCGTACGCCCTTCCGTAGGGGCGGGGCTTGCGCCGCCCTCATCGAGCACGGTTGACTTGCTTGATGAGGGGCGACCAAGGTCGCCCCCTACGGGATTTGCCCCAAAGAGGGCTTCCTCCTCAAGATCGCCTTCTTCGTTGGCGATGACGCCGAACTTGGCTTCGGCAGCGTCGCCTATGTGGCCGGCAGTGGCCTCCCAAGCCTTGGGGTCGTAGGCGCCTTCCACGACTTCCACGTCGGCGTCCGCGGCCCATTCGCGCAGGGTGGCCAGGCGGCGGGCGTATTCCTCGGCAGGGTGGATGTTCGAGTTCGCGTAGAACACGACGGGTTCCACCCCTTCCGAGCGCAAAATGCGGACCGGCTCCAAGGAGCACGGTCCGCAGCAAGCATGTAACAGGATGCGTTCCAAGGGTGGCAAGCTCGGCGGCCTACTTGCCGGCCAGGGGGCTCGGCACGGTGTAGACGCGGGCGGCGCAGGCCTGATCCAGGTCGTACAGGCCCTTCGGATCGCCGCCGAACAGCTTCATGTTGGTGATCATGGTGTCGGCGTTGTCCTCTTCCTCCAGCTGCTCGTCGATGAACCAGCCGAGGAACTTCTGGGCGCGGTAGTCGTGGGCCTCGAGCGCCGCGGCGTAGATGTCGTTGATGAGCGAGGTCACGTACTTCTCGTGCTCCATGGCGGCCTCGAGCGGCTCCAGGAAGTTCGCGAAGGTCTTGTCGGGCATGTCGATGGCCAGAAGCTTCACGGCCTCGCCGTTCTCATGCAGGTAGTTGCGGAAGATCATCGCGTGATCGCGCTCTTCCTGAGCCTGGATCTCGAAGTAGTTAGCGTAGCCGGACAGGCCCTCCTCCTCGTAGTAGTCGGCGAAGGAGAGGTACAGGTAGGCGGAGTACAGCTCCTTGTTGATCTGGTCGTTGATGAGCTCGTAGACCTTGGCGTCCATGAAAATCCTTTCTCGTTGGTCGGCGCGATGCCGTCTGGCGCAACGGGGCGTTGAGCGTGGGGCCCGCATCCGCGCAGCTGGCGGGGAACGCCGACGCTTCTTGGTGAACCGCATGACAGGATACCGCGAAACCGCTTAATCTTCGTGGCAAATCTATGCAAATAACCCGCTTTTAACGAAAGCGCCAGACGGCGCGCACCGCCGCACCTTCATAATGGCTCCCGAGAATTGAAGGAAAGGGAACGCGCGCATGCTGCAGCTCAAGAATATCTGCAAGTCCTACACGACGGGCGACTTCACCCAGGTGGCCTTGAACGACGTCTCCATCTCGTTCCGCGACAACGAATTCGTGGCGATTCTGGGGCCGTCGGGCTCGGGCAAGACGACGCTTTTGAACGTGATGGGAGGTCTTGACCACTACGACTCTGGCGACATGATCGTCGACGGCATTTCCACCCACCGCTACAAGGACCGCGATTGGGACACTTTCCGCAACAACCGCATCGGGTTCGTGTTCCAGAGCTACAACCTCATCCCGCACCAGACCATCCTGCAGAACGTGGAGCTGGCGCTGACGCTCTCGGGCGTGGGGAAGGCCGAGCGCACCCGCCGCGCCAAGGAGGCCCTGGCATCGGTCGGGCTGTCCGAGCATTTGAACAAGAAGCCGAGCCAGCTCTCGGGCGGCCAGATGCAGCGCGTCGCCATCGCCCGCGCGCTCATCAACGACCCGGAGATCGTGCTGGCCGACGAGCCCACCGGCGCGCTTGACTCCCACACCTCGGTGCAGATCATGGACCTGCTCACGCAGATCGCCAAGGACCGTCTGGTCATAATGGTCACCCACAACCCGGAGCTGGCGGCCGAGTACGCCACGCGCACGGTGAACCTCGCCGACGGCGTCATCCGCTCGGATACCGATCCCTACTTCCCCACGGAAGAGGAGATGCACGCCTCGCGCAAGCCCATCCGCAAGACCTCGATGAGCTTTCTCACGGCGCTCGCGCTGTCGGCGAACAACCTTATGACCAAGAAGGGCCGCACCATCATGACGGCCTTCGCCGGCTCCATCGGCATCATCGGCATCGCGGCCATTCTGGCGCTCGCCAACGGCGTGGACAACTACATCGAGCGCACCGAGGAGGAGACGCTGTCGGTGTACCCGCTGCAGATCATGTCCACGGGCTTCGACATGACGGCGCTCATGGGCATGGCCGTCGATGGGAGCACGGGCGACGGGGGAGATGCGACGGGCGAGGGCACCGGCGACGACCCGCTTGCGGAAATGGGCCTTCAAGGTGGCAAGAACGGGGACGAGAACGACCCGGCCGCCGACGGCAAGGTGCCCGAGACGCGCATGGTCACCGACATGTTCGCGAGCCTGGAGAACAACGACCTCGCCTCGCTCAAGCTGTTCTTCGACGAGAACGGCGGCGACATCAACAGCTACGTGAACTCCATCGAGTACTCCTACAACGTGGTGCCCCAGATCTTCGACGGCAACACCGAGGACGGGGTGCGCCAGATCAATCCGGACACGACGTTCTCCGCCTTCGGTATGGGCTCCGGTTCGTCCAACGCGCTCATGTCGTCCATGTACTCCACCGATGTGTTCAGCGAGATGATGGGCAACACCGCCATTGTGGAGGAGCAGTACGACGTGAAGGCGGGCCGGTGGCCTTCCGCCTACAACGAGTGCGTCGTGGTGCTGACGGCGAACGGCACGGTTCCCGATCTGGTGAGCTACGCGCTGGGCTTGCGCGACCATGCGGTGCTGGAGGATATGATCGACCAATTTATGAACGAGGAAGACGTGGAAAGCCCCGACGACGACCTCACCTTCACCTACGACGACATCATGGGCGTGTCACTGAAGATGGTGCCCGCTGCCGACTTCTACACCTACGATGAGGAGAACAAGATCTGGGTCGACAAAACCGGCGACGAGGAGTACATGAAGGGGCTCGTGGACGCCGGCGAGGAGCTGAAAATCGTCGGCATTGTGCAGCCGCGGCCGGACGCGAAGGCCACGGCGCTTTCCATGGGCATCTACTACACGCCCGAGCTGACGCGCCATCTGATCGAGCAGGCCTCCGAGGCCGCCATCGTGCAGGAGCAGCTGAATTACCCGACCATCGACGTGTTCAACGGCAAGGAGTTCACCGAGGAAGAGGAATCGGGCTCGGATTTCTCTATGGAGAACCTGTTCAGCATCGACGAGGAGGCGCTGCAGAACGCCTTCAAGTTCGATGAGTCGAAGTTGAACATGGACACGAGCGCGCTGGGCGAGGGGATGTCGGCTGACGATCTGCCGGCGATGCCCGGGCTCGATGCAAGTGCGTTGAACTTGGACATGACCTCGGCCTTCAACAGCGACGCCATGGGCGAGATGATGGGTGCGGCGCTGGCCGGCTACACCCAGGCCCTCGGCGCCGCCTATGCCCAGGCGGCCGCTTCGGGGACGCCGCCGGACTTCCAAGCGCTTGCGCAAACGACGCTCGAGTCCTATGCGCAGAGCCCCGAGCTGCAGGCCATTATGGGGCAGTACGCGGCGCAGATCGTCGATGCCAACGCCCTGCAGAAGGAGATGGCAACGAAGATCTCCGCAGCCCTGGAATCTTCCATGAAAGCCTACATGGAGCAGGTCATGGCCACGATCACCGCCAAGACCCAGGCCTCGGTGCAGAAGGTGATGGGCGACATGGCGGCGAGCATTCCTCTGGCCATGTCCGTGGATACCGGCGCTTTCCAGAACGCCTTCCAAATGAAGATGACCGAAGAGGAGCTGACCGAGCTCATCATGTCGCTCATGAGCAATGGGACGCGGTCCTTCGATGCGAACCTGAGCAAGTTGGGCTACGCGGAGCTCTCGAAGCCCTCGCAGATCGACATCTACCCGGACAACTTCGAGGACAAGCAGCAGGTCATCGCCATTCTGGACGACTACAACGACCGCATGGTGGCCTCGGGGCAGGACGACAAGAAAGTCTCCTACACGGATTTCGTGGGCACGCTCATGAAATCGGTCACGACGATCGTGGACATGATCAGCTACGTGCTCATCGCGTTCGTGGCCATATCGCTCGTGGTGTCGTCCATCATGATCGGCATCATCACCTACATCTCGGTGCTCGAGCGCAAGAAGGAGATCGGCATCCTGCGCGCCATCGGCGCGAGCAAGGGTGACATCTCGCGGGTGTTCAACGCCGAGACCATCATCGAGGGCCTGACGGCGGGCCTTATCGGCGTAGGGGTGGTGGCGCTCGTGTGCATTCCGGTCAACGCCATTGTGTACGGGCTTTTGGACGTGCCCGACATCGCCATGCTGCCGCCGGTGGCCGGAGCGATCCTCGTGGCCATCAGCGTGTTCCTGTCGTTTGTCGCCGGCCTGTTCCCCGCCATGGCCGCCGCCCGCAAAGACCCGGTCGAGGCCCTGCGCTCGGAGTAGGGCGACGCATGCGATGAGGCGGCGCGCGAAGGGGTTGCGCCGATGGTAAGAGTCTCGAAAACGTAGCCCGAGAGGGGATTTTGCCAGCTCTCTCCAACAAGTCTGGCATTATCCCCTCCCGGGCTACGGTGTAAACATCATTTAACTTTTTCTTTCTCAGAGAAACGCCTGGTCAGCGTCTTTTGATATGCTTGGCGCAGAAAAAGACCCGTAGCCCGAGGCCTGAAAATGTCGGAACACGCTGGGGTGCCTGGCAAAATGCCCTCTCTGGCTACGGGTTGCCGCAAGCGCTGGGGGCTGCAGCTGAGATTACGCGTCGTTGCCGATGAGGCCGTTGACGAGGGCGGACACCAGCGAGATGACGATGGAGGCCACAAAGGCGCTGCCGAAGCTGGCGATGTAGAAGCCGGCGCCGAACAGCCCGTTGGCGAGCCATGCGGCGATGTAGAGCAGAAGCGTGTTCACCACGAGATAGAAGATGCCCAGGGTGAGCACGGTCACCGGCAGCGAGAGGATCTGCAGAATCGGCTTGATGGACATGTTGATGAGCGACAGAATGAGTGCGAAGAACACGATGCCCACCCAGGATGCGCTGTTGCTCAAGATCTCGATGCCCGGCACGAGCCACACGGCGGCGGCGACGGAGATGGCGGTGACGATCCAGCGAATGATGAAGTTCATAAGTGCCTCCTTTTCCTGTGGCCCCATTATGTCAAAATGAGGCCATGACGAGAAAACATGACAACAACCCGAAACGCACCAGTAACCGCCCCGCCAAACCCAAAGCGCTCCGGGCCAACCGGCCGCGCCTTAAACGCTCCGGGGCCGATCCCGCAGGGGGCAACCTCGGTCGCCCCCTGCCCCAGGCGCGTAGGGGGAAGGGGGCGCGACGAGCGTCAAAGCCCCCCGTAGGGGGCGACCTTGGTCGCCCCTTGTCCCAGACCACCAAGGCTGCGGGAAAGGGCTCGGCGTGCGCCCTCTGTCCCGCCTTCGGGCGCTGCGGCGGCTGCAGCCGGCTTGATGTCTCCTATGCGGATCAGCTGCTTGCGAAGGAGCAGCAGGTGGCCGCTCTTTTCGAAGGCATCGCCCCCGCTGGCGCCTTGCTGCCCATCCTGGGAATGGACGACCCTTTCCATTACCGTAACAAGGTGATCTCCCCTTATGCCCCGGCCAAGGGCGCAAAGCGCAAGGGAAAGGATGCCAAGCTCGCCCGCGCCGACATCCTCACGGGCATGTACGAGACCGGCACCCACCGGCTCATTCCCACCGATACGTGCGCTATCGAAAACGAGACGGCCAAGAAGGTGACGCTCGCCATCCGCGACATCATGGCCCGCTGGAACATGGAGCCCTACAACGAGGACACCGGCGCCGGCTTCGTGCGCCACGCCGTGGTGCGCGTGGGCCATAAGAGCGGAGAAGTGCTCGTCACCGTGGTGACCAACGGCGAGGAGTTTCCCGCGTCGAAGGCCTTCTGCCGCGAGCTTGCGCGCCGCGTGCCCGAGGTGACCACCATCGTGCAGAACGTGAACGCGCGCCAGACCAATGTCATCTTGGGCGACAAGGAGCGCGTGCTCTTCGGCCCCGGATTCATCTTGGACACGCTGTGCGGACTCACGTTCCGCATCTCGTCGCAGTCGTTCTACCAGGTGAACGCCACGCAGACCGAGGTGCTTTACGACGAGGCCATCCGCTTGGCGAATCTTACGGGCGTCGAGACGGTTATCGACGCCTATTGCGGCACAGGCACCATTGGGCTGGTGGCCGCGAGCCGTGGGGCGGCCCGCGTTATCGGCGTCGATTCCGTGGAGGCGGCCATCCGCGACGCCGCCAACAACGCCCGCCACAACGGTGTGGAAAACGCCGAGTTCGTGGCGCAGGACGCCACCGCTTTCATGAAGGAGCTTGCAGCATCGGAGGAGCGTCCGCAGCCCCTCGTCCTGCTCATGGATCCGCCGCGGGCCGGTTCCACGCCCGAGTTCCTCGCGGGCGCCGCGGCGCTTGCCCCCGAGCGCATCGTCTACATCTCGTGCAACCCCGCAACCCAGGCCCGCGACGTGCGCCAGCTGGTGAAGAGCGGCTACGAGATGCGCGCCATCCGGTCGGTGGACATGTTCCCCCACACCGACCACGTAGAATCCATCGTCATGCTGGAACGGGAAGACAGGCGCGGAGGGGCACGGGGTGGTGCTCACCGAGCGAGGACTGTTTGAGCGACTGAGCATTACCCCGCGCCCCGGCCCCGGTGAGTTGCAAGAAGAAGGAAGGGAAAATGACTGACTTGATTGAAGGAACCCTCGAAAAGGCCCGTGCCGCCATCGCAGCTCACGACTTGGTGGCGCCCGATGCCGCTGTGCTGCTCATGGTGTCCGGCGGCTCCGATTCCACGGCGCTGGCGTATTTGGGCGCTGCCCTGCGCGAGGCGGGCGATGTGGGACCGGTGGCCATGCTGCACGTGAACCACCAGTTGCGCGGCGAGGACGCCGATGCCGACGAGCGCTTCGTGGCGGCTTTGGCCGAGGCGCTGGACATCCCGCTGTTCATCTGCTCCATCGACATCGCTGCCGAAGCCGAGCGCAGCCGCGAGAACGTGGAAGCCGTGGCCCGGCGCGAGCGCTACCTGGCCGCCAACGAGGCGCTGCGCTCGATGTGCCAGCACGAGGGACGCCCCCTCTCCGAGGCGCGCATCTTCACGGCCCATACCGCCGACGACCGCATCGAGAACTTCTACATGCGCTCCATCGTGGGCACCGGTCCGGGCGGCTTCCGCAGCATGCTCTACCGCAACGGACCCGTGGTGCGTCCCCTGCTCGACATCACCCGCGACGAGCTGCACGACTACCTCTCCGCTCGCGAGGCGGCGGGGGAGACCGTGGTGCGCGATGAGTCCGGCGCGCTCTGGCGCGAGGACGCCACCAACGCCCACACCGACCGCTTCCGCGCCTATGTGCGCCACAAGATCGTGCCGGTGGCCAAGGAATGGAACAGTGCGCTGCCCGAGGTGCTGACCCGCTCGATGAACCTCATCGCCGACGAGGACGACATGCTGCAGAACATGGCCGAAAAGCTGGCCGAGGAGTCCACGGAATGGGTGGCCGAGGACGACACCTTCGGCATCGACCGCTCCGAGGGCTTCCGCCTTCTGCCCGCTTTTGGAAAAGCGGAGCGCCCGCTGCAGCGTCGCGCGGTGCTGCGTCTTTTGGAAGCGATGCTCGGCCCGGATGCGCGGGTGGAAGCCGCTAGCGTGGAAGCCGTGCTCGCTGGCTTCGCGAATGGCGCGCCCAACAGCGGGTATGTGGCCAATATCCAGTATGATCTGGCCGTGAGCGCGAACAAGCGGGGTGTCCTCGTGGAGCCCATGGCCTATTTCCGAGCAAGAAGGAAGAAGCATGACTGAGAGAACTGACGAACTTGCCAACGAAGTTGCCGCGAAGGTGGTCGCCGACGAGCTGAAGCAGGCTGTGGAAGAGGAAGCGGAAGCGGAAGCTGCGACTGCGCCCACCTTCGAGGTGATCCTCGCCTCCAGCAGCCCGCGCCGCCGCGAGCTTCTGGATGCGGCCGGCGTGAAGTTCACCGTGCGCACGCCGGCGACCCCGGTGGACGAGTCGCTGGAGCCCGATTTGGCCGCCGACCCCGAAGAGGCCGCCAAGAAGCTCGCCGAGCGCAAGGCCGGCGCGGTCATTCAGGAGGTGCTGGCCGAGAACTACACCGGCATGCTCATCGTCATCGGCGCCGACACCATGGTGGTTCTCGACGGCAAGATCTTCGGCAAGCCCCGCAGCGCTTCGGACGGCAAGCACATGCTGCGGCAGCTGTCCGGCCGCACCCACGAGGTCATCACGGCCGTGTCCGTCTGGATGGTGGCCGCCCCCAACGCCGAGGACGTGTCGCTGGGCTTCCGCACCTTCGCCGACAAGAGCTACGTCACTTTCCGCGACCTGACCGACGAGGAGATCACCGAGTACCTGCGGAAGGGCGAGTCCTTCGACAAGGCCGGCGCCTACGCCATCCAAGGTGAGGGGGCGGCGCTCGTTGACCACTACGACGGCTCCCTCGACACCATCATCGGCCTGCCTACGACACGCCTCATCAAGGAATTCCCCGACCTCGTGAACGCCGAGGCCGCAGAATGCTAAGCGATCAATGTTGGCTGAGTCTTGCGGTTGCGTGACGCCGGGCTCTGGCATGCCGCCAGTATCGATGCGGCCCTTAGCGGCTCGATGACAATTAGCGCACATAATTTGTGGCGTTGCTGTCTTACGGCTGTTCGAGAAAAGGTCTTTGGTAAACTGGACTGCGATTAAAGAGCGCTGCGGCGTTTGCGCGAGGAGCGCGCGCTGCGGGCAAAGAGAAAGTGGTTCACGTGCATAACGACATCTCAGAGATACTTTTCTCCGAGCAGGATCTGGCGATACGCGTGCGCGAGCTGGGCGAGGCCATCACTCGCGACTATGCCGATGTTGCCGGGGATGCGGGCATTGTGGTCGTGTCCATCCTGCGCGGCGGGGCGGTGTTCACCTGCGACCTCATCCGCGCCATCGATCTACCGCTGGAAGTGGACTTCATGGCCGTGTCCTCCTACGGCAACGGCGCGAAGAGCTCCGGTGTGGTGCGCATCCTGAAGGATCTCAGCACCGACATCCGGGGGCGCCACGTCGTCATCGCCGAGGACATCATCGATTCAGGGCTCACGCTGAAGTACCTCCTGAAGAACCTGCAGTCCCGCGAGCCGGCGTCGCTTACGGTGGCGGCGCTCATGCGCAAGGACACGCCGGCCCAGGCCGACATCCCGTGCCGCTATATCGGCTTCGAGTGCCCCGACGAGTTCATCGTCGGCTACGGCCTCGACTTTGCCGAGCATTACCGCAACCTCCCCTACATCGGCGTTCTGAAGCCCGAGATCTACCAGTAAAGGCAGCAATCAACTATGGCAGACAACAATCCCAAGAAACCAATCCCGCCGGCGTCGACCCAGCGCACCACGATGGTCATGGTCATCATCCTCTTGGCCGTGGCGTTTTTCGTGGGCAGCCAGTTCATGCGTACCGGCGCCATGGGCACCACCGTGACCGATCAACTCATCACCTCCGAGTTCACCCAGGCGGTGGAGCAGGGCCGCGTGAAGTCGGTCACCTACTCCGCCGGCGACTACACGGTGTCGGGCACCTACTTCCCGGCGGCCACCGCCGGCGCAGAGGCGGCCGGCGCCTTCAACGGGGCCTTCGACTCACTGAACGCCCTCATGGCGACCGAGCACGGCGATGACGGCAAGGCGCTTGGCGGCGTGGCCACCACGACGCTCGATCCGGCCACGCTGGGCAAAGAGCACAACTACACCTCCACCTACGTGGGCTCCGATTCGCTCGGCGAGCTTCTGGCGGCACATCCCGACATCTCCTATCAGGTGACGTTGCCGAGCCCCTTCCTGGAGGTTCTGGCCACGCTTCTGCCTATCCTCATCATCGGTGGCCTTCTGATGTTCTTCTTCTACAAGATGCAGCAGGCCAACAATTCCCAGATGAGCTTCGGGAAGAACAAGGCGAAGAAGACTCTGGAGGAGCGCCCCGATGTGACGTTTGCCGATGTGGCTGGCGTCGATGAGGCCGTGGAGGAGATGCAGGAGATTAAGGACTTTCTGGCCAATCCCGCCAAGTACCAGTCCATGGGCGCGAAGATTCCGCGAGGCTGCCTGCTCGTGGGCCCTCCGGGCACCGGCAAAACCCTGCTCGCGCGCGCTGTGGCCGGCGAGGCGGGCGTGCCGTTCTTCAGCATCTCGGGCTCGGACTTCGTCGAGATGTTCGTGGGCGTGGGCGCGAGCCGCGTGCGCGATCTGTTCAAGGACGCGAAAGAGGCTTCCCCCGCCATCATCTTCATCGACGAGATTGACGCGGTGGGGCGCCAGCGCGGCACGGGCCTCGGCGGCGGCCACGACGAGCGCGAGCAGACCTTGAACCAGCTGCTCGTGGAAATGGACGGCTTCGAGTCCAACGACTCGGTGGTGCTCATCGCGGCCACGAACCGCGCCGATGTGCTCGATCCGGCGCTTTTGCGCCCCGGCCGCTTCGATCGCCAAATCGTCGTGGACACCCCCGACGTGAAGGGCCGCCAGCGCATTCTGGAAGTGCATTCCAAGGACAAGCCCATCGGGTCGGATGTGGATCTGGCGAAGATCGCGAAGATCACCCCGGGCTTCACCGGCGCCGATCTGGCGAACCTCATGAATGAGTCGGCCCTGCTCACGGCGCGGCGCGGCAAGAAGATCATCACCATGCGCGAGGTGAGCGAGTCGATGGAGCGCGTTATCGCCGGCCCGGAGCGCAAGGGCCGCGTGATGAACGAGAAGACCAAGCACACCATCGCCTACCACGAGAGCGGGCACGCGCTCGTGGGGCATTTGCTCGACCATGCCGATCCGGTGCACAAGATCTCGATCATCTCGCGCGGCCGGGCGCTGGGCTACACCCTCTCCATTCCCGACGAGGACAAGGTTTTAAACTCGCTTTCCGAGATGAAAGACGAGCTGGCGGTGTTCATGGGCGGTCGCGTGGCCGAGGAGATCTTCTGCGACGACATCACCACCGGCGCCTCCAACGACCTTGAGCGCGCGAGCAAGATGGCCCGCGCCATCGTCACCCAGTACGGCATGAGTCCTTTGGGCACCCAGGTGTTCGGCCAGCCCAACCACGAGGTGTTCTTGGGCCGCGACTACGGCAACACCCAAGATTACTCCGAGGAGACGGCCCGTCGCATCGATGAAGAGGTGGCCAAGATCATGAAGGAGGCCCACGATAGGGCCCACGCGATTCTGTCCTCCCACGCCGATCAGATGGATCTCATGGCCAGCGTGCTGCTCGAGCGCGAGACCGTGGAAGGCGAGGCCTGCGAGGCGCTGCTCGACAACAAGTGGGACGAGTACCTGGCGCGCGAGGACGACATCATCGCCGCCAAGGAAGCGGAAGAGGCCGCGGCCCGCGCCAAGGACGCCGAGCTTCTGGCGGCTCAGGGAGAGGGCGACGGCGCGAACGGCACGCCGGGCGCAGCGGGTGGCTCGGGCGCTGCGGTCGATCCCGACGCCGGCGAGACGCTGGCCGACCCGAATTGGAGAGACGAGCCGGTAGAGCCGGGCGACCAGGATCCGAACGCCCCCTTCCGCACTCCCGCCGAGCATGCCGATCGCTCCGATATGCCCACCCAGGCCGAGGTGAACGCGGAAATCGACCGCGAGGACGACATGGATTCCTCCGCCGATGCTCCCGACCCGGACAAGAGGGATTAGCGGCCGGCTTCTCCGGGGGGCTGAGAGCGAGACGCGATTTCCCGATTTCCACCTTCCAGCGCCTGCTGCGAGGTGAAAATCAGGAAATCGCGCCTCTTATTTTGGCGTCGCCTTGCTATGGCTGTCTTGCCTTGGCTGCTTTGTCATGGTCGCCTTGCCGCGGCGTTCTTGAAAGCGGCGCGCCGCCTCCGGGCGTTCTTTTTTGTGCGCGCGACCAATCTTGAAGCCCACTCTAAGAGATAATACGGTACACTCATCAGAAACCAGTGTACACGGGCCTTTTGCACCGTTACACTTATCGGCTAAGAATCAAAGGGAGGAAACGCCGAGAAAGACGAGGCTTCAGCATTCATGATCTGGCATTGCGGACAATACGACTTCGACACCAGCACGCCCCTCATCATGGGTATTTTGAACGTGACCCCCGATTCCTTCTCCGACGGCGGGGCGTACCTCGATCCCGAAGCGGCCGTGGAGCACGGGCTTGACATGGTGCGCGCCGGGGCCGCCATCGTGGATGTAGGCGGCGAGTCGACGCGCCCGGGTGCCACGCCCGTCACGCCTGAAGAGGAGTGGAATCGCATTGGGGATGTCGTCGCGGCCCTCGTGGAGGCCGGCATCTGCGTGTCGGTGGACACGCGTCATGCCGAGGTGGCGACTCGCGCTCTGCATGCTGGCGCTTCCATCGTCAACGACGTGTCTGGCTTCCGCGATCCCGCCATGGTGGAAGCGGTGCGTCGCTGCGGTTGCGGGTGTGTGGTCATGCACATGAAGGGCGAGCCGGCCACCATGCAGAACGACCCCGTCTACGAGGACGTGGTTGCTGAAGTGCGCGACTACCTGCGCGATGCGGCCGCTGCCTTGGAAGCGGCCGGCGTCGATCGCTCCCGCATCTGCGTCGATCCGGGCCCCGGCTTCGGCAAGACTCCCAAGCAGACCATCGAGCTTATGCGCAACCTCCACGAGATCGTGCATCTGGGCTATCCGGTCATGGTGGCGGTCTCGCGCAAGCGCTTCGTGGGCGAGGCCTACCAGGTGGAGGAGCTTCACGACCGCGACGTGGCCTCGGCGGCCGAAGCGCTGCTCGCCTGCGAGTTGGGGGCGAGCGTCGTGCGCACCCACAATGTGGAGATGACGGTCGCCGCGCTGAAGGACTTGCGGCCGGCGGTGCTCTTGGGCCTGGGGTCGAACGTGGCGCTGGTGGCCGAGCCCGGCGAGGAGACCGAGGCCAAAATCGCCCAGCTGAACCTCGCCGTGGGCCAGCTGTGCAGCCTGCCCGACACCCAGATCGTGGACATGTCCTCGTTCTACGAGAGCGAGCCGGCCTACTACGAGGATCAGGATGCCTTCGTGAACGCCGTCGTGCTCCTGCGCAGCGGCCTTCCGCCCAAAGAGCTTTTGGGGTATTTGCACAGCATCGAGAACTCCCTCGGCCGCGTGCGCGCCATTGAGAACGGCCCGCGCACGCTCGATATCGATATTCTCGACTACCAGATGTACGTTGCGTCCGACGACGAGCTCACGCTTCCGCACCCGCGCGTGACGGAGCGCGATTTCGTCGTGAAGCCTGTGCTGGAGATTCTGCCCGGCTGGGAGCTGGCGGATGGAACTCCCGTGGGGCGCGTGCCCGAGGCCGAGCGCGTCGGGAAGGCGAGGAGGATCTAGCCATGAAGCTGACGGTGCTTGACGAGGTGACCTCTACCAACGAGGTCGTGAAGAACGCGTTGCGCGAGGGAAAGGCCGAGGGCCTCATCGTGCGCGCTCGGCGCCAGCTGAGCGGTTACGGCCGCCAGGGCCGCGAATGGGACAGTCCCGAGGGCGGCCTGTACATGTCCATCCTGCTGCGCCCCGACGTGGCCGGCAGCGGCTTGGCCACTTTGAGCCTGGTCGTGGGCCTTTCGGTCCAGCGCGCCTTAGGCCAGGTGGCGGCGCCGCAGTTCGAGGACGGCATCCAGGTGAAATGGCCCAACGACGTGATTTATATGCCCGCCGACTGCCAGCGCGCCGACGAGTACCGCAAGCTCTGCGGCATCTCGCTGGAGGCGTGCGGGGGCGGCGTGTGCGTGGGTATCGGCATCAACGTGTTCCGCCCCGAGGTCGACCGTCCCGTGCAGGGTCGCAACGTTCCCGAGTACATGGCGGATATCATGCCGGCCCCTGAATCCGCCCCGGGGCATTTCGTGTCACTGGCCCAGGCCATCGCGGCATTGCCGGAGCGCGAGCAGGCTGCTCGTCGCGAGGAGGTCATCACCGACATCCAGCGCGAGGTCATCGCCCGCATCCTCGTGAACTACGGTCGTTGGCGCGAGCTCGGCTTCATGCCGACGTTGGGCAGCTACGAGGGCTCGTCCTTCCTCACCGGTCGCGCGGTGCGCATCGAGGACGCCGCCGGCACCGCTACTTTGGAAGGCACGGCCATCGGCGTCGACGAGCGCGGCCGCCTTCTCGTCCGCACCGCCGACGACACCGTCCCCGTCGCCTCCGGCGAGGCCCACGTCATGGTGATGCCGTAAGGGCTACAATAGCGCCGAAGAGAAGAAAGGCGCGAAGGCATGAGTGACGAGAAGAAGCTTGACGGGGAATTGAAAGAGGGCGCAGCTGCGCAGGGCGAGCGCGAGCTTGGCGTGGACGCCCAAGCAGCCGGAGATCCGCGCGGGGAGCGGTTGCGCGCTTCGTCGGCGGGTGACGACAAGGTGCTGCGGATGGGGACGGCCTCCATTCCGCGGCTCATTACGGAGTTCGCCATTCCGTCGGTGGTGGGCATGCTCATCAACGGCTCCTATGCCATCATCGACTCGGTGTTTCTGGGGCACGCGGTAGGGGAGATCGGCCTTTCGGCCATGACCGTGGCCAACCCCATCATGATCGTGTTCATGGCCATCGCCATGCTCATCGGCAACGGCGGCAACGCGCT
>OLNR01000249.1_pt1 | contig 50799 bp, 38 predicted proteins | sample 1672231 | NCBI WGS metagenome assembly OLNR01 (sample SAMEA3136662, study PRJEB25190) | human gut metagenome
GGGCCGCTCTTTTTTTGCAAGATCAAAGGCAACCATCACATAGCTGCCGAAAGTTCATTCATCTTCCTTCGCACGGGCGCGTTGGGCCAGACGCCACGCCGAGCCGAGATTGAGCGCCCCATGCACAACAAGAAGCGCGAGGAGCACCTTGGCGGAAGCAGCATGCAGCGGCCCCCAAAAGTAATAGCCCTCGGCATAAAAGCCAAAGGCAGGCAGAACTGTTCCCGATTCCATGAGACCCGACAGGACAGCAACTGCAACGGAAAGCACCAGCGCAGCATCGAGCAAAATTCGTCCCTTTGCTCGCCAGGCGCCCCGACTCGTCAAAAGGCGGCCGGCAAAATCAACATGCTGGGCCCCGTGCACAAGCAGGACCAACCCGATACCAAGTCCCAGCCACTCGTGCGCGCCAACGCCCGTCATCGCAGGCAGCGACACCGCGATATACAAAACCAGCGCCAGCGCATCAACAACGAGCACTCTCATGAGCGTCCCACCTTCCGCACGATGCCAACAAGCGCCACCACAAGGGCCACCGGCATAAGTATCCACAGATTCAAGCTCGCATCCGATGCCTGGTAGTAACGCGACGAGAGCGTTTCCCACCCATGGCATTCCACTGATGCGCACGAGGCCTCCGGGCAGGTCATCTCATGCACGCCGTCGGGCTCGGGCACGTCGTCGAAACCGTGGCACGTGCCCGAGGCGCACCCCACCACAGGGCAGGGCGACTCGGCTGTAATGGGCCGCACGCTCAGCGCGTCGGGCCTCACGAGGCCCACCGCGCCGATAACGCACGCGCCGGCCAGCAGGAACACCGTCACCGTCGCAATGATCTTCTTCATAGGGCTCCTTCCTCCCTTGAAAGAAAAAGGGCCGCCCGCCCCACGGCAGACGGCCCGCATGTCAGAGAGACGCGAGGCCGATTGGAGGGTTCGGCCCGCATCTGCGAAACGCTACTTCTCGGCGGGTCGCAGGGGAAGGAACTTCAGACCCAGGAAGAAGATGAGGAACCCGAGAGCCACAACACCCAGTGTCACGCCGAACTCCAGCGGCGTGGGCCAATAGACGAGGTTCGCATAGGCGTCGGCGAGCGTACCGTCGGCGTAGGTGATGCTCATGGAATTCACTGCAGGTGCCATGTCGGCCAGGTTAGTGATTTGGAAGCCGCCCACCAGCAGCTGCACGCGCTTGCAGAAGATGCCCGCGATGGCCAGCAACGAGGCCGCCACCAGAAGGCCGTTGCGGCGCAGAGCCGGGGTCAGGCAGATGACGGCGCACACGGCGCATCCGATGATCTCGAACCAGAAGTAGGGCGCCAGAGGACCTTGGGTCAGCAGAGCCACCACCTCGGCGCCAGCGCCGCCCGGGAAGCCCTCGGTGAGCAGGTCGCAGCCGAAGAAGTACAGGTCCACCAGCACGAAGGCGCCGAGGAGCTTGGCCAGGCGCACCACGTTGTCCTGCTCCACCTCCAGGTAGCCCGCGCGACGCAGCCCGATGACGACGGCCATCACGAGCGCCGTGCCGCACACCAGGGCGGAGGACACGAACCAGGGAGCCAGAAGAGCGGTGTGCCACATCTCGTGCCCCTGCTGCAGGCCGAAGATCCAGGCGGTCACCGAGTGCACGAGCACGGCGGTGACAAGGGCGATCACCGAAATGATGCGCAACGCCACGGCGCTGACCTTGCCGCGCTCGGCCTGAATCTGGGCCCACAGGTATACGCACGACAGGATGAGGTAGGTGGAAAGGACAATGATATCCCACATGAGCGGGCTGCCCAGATTGGAGTAAACGAACAGCTCCCACACGCGGAAGGGCTGGCCCATATCCACCACTACAAGACCGATGGCGACCACCGTGCAGGCGATGGATGAGAACACCGCCACTTTCGAGATACCGCCGAAGCCGCGGATGCCGAGGGCCTTGGGCACCGACGAGATGATAAGACCGCCGGCCGACAGGCCCACGAAAAACATGAAGCCCGTGATGTAGAGGCCCCAGCTGTCGAGGTTGCGCATGGCGGTCTGCACCATGCCGCCCGACAGCTGCATAAACCACAGCACCAAGCCGACCACCATCACCACGGCGCTCACGCCGATGGCAACATTGAGAGCAGGACTCTTGACGGCCGTCGACGCGTGCTCACTAGCACGCCCTCGATCGCTGGACGCTGAGAAATCGAGGTCATCGCTGGCAAGGGCTCCACCCTGCATATACTCGGACATAATGTCACTCCCCTCTGCTAGACGAGATAGTAAGTTGAAGGCTCCGTGCCACGATCTTCCAAGAGCCGCTTGTGCGACCGTTCCGCAAGAAGACGGCTTACCTCAGAAGTCGGGTCATCTAAGTCGCCCCAAAAACGTGCTCGACCCACGCAAAGGTGCATGCAAGCCGGCTCAATGCCTTGAGACGTGCGGTGGTAGCAGAACGTGCACTTCTCCACGACGTGCTGCTGATGTTCGGGCGCATCCTTGCTGCCCATGGCATAGTCCATGTGGAATACGGGCTCTTCCCAGTTGAAAGAACGCACACCGTTGTAAGGGCAAGCACTCATGCACATGCGGCAGCCGATGCACTTGTCGTAATCCTGGCGCACCACTCCCGTTTCGGGATCCTTGTAGGTCGCTCCCACCGGGCATACCTTCACGCAGGCGGGATTCTCGCAATGCTGGCAGGCGACGGGGATATAGCCGAACTGCAAATTGTCAGGATACGAGCCGCCCACCATGTCGAACCCCATCTCGCCACCGTTATCGGTGAAGATGCGGTTCCACCATACATCGTTGGGCAAGTTGTTCTCCGTTTTGCACGCCATGGCACATACGTGGCAGCCAATGCACTTCTTAGTGTCGATCACCATTCCATAACGGGTCATTTATCTCACCTCTCCCTCGTACTTGCGCACTTCGACGAGCGTGTCGTCGAACGACGTGTTCATATGAAGCAGATTCAAATGGTCGCAGGTCAGCTCTTGATAGCTGCCCGCCACATAGGCTCCCCGGTGCCATCCCTTGGGCGAGGAGACCATGCCCGGCCTGACGCCCATATCGAATTTCGCCTTGCACACGCAGTGGCCCCGATCGTTGTAGGCCTCGACGTAGTCGCCCTCGGCGATGCCGCGCGCTTCGGCATCAACGGGGTTCATGCGCAAATAGGGCTCCGGATCAAGCTCGCGCAGCACAGGAGCATGGTTGTACTGGGTATGCAAGTGCCATCTTGTGCGCTCGCAATAATGGTACAGGGGATATTTGTCGTGCTGCTCGCTCTCATCGTAGGCCTCGAAGGGCGTATGGTAGGTGGGCATATGGTAAAAGTCCTTGTCGATGGGCTTGCCGATGTCGATGCGAGCGCCGGGATTCTCCACGTAGAATTCCAGACGGCCGGAAAGCGTAGGCCAGCGCTGTTCTTCCCAGTGAATCCAGTTCTCGTCTCGGTCGGCCAGCACGCCCTTCTCCTTGAGGTTGTCGAAGGTAATGCCCACCGGCTCGCCCTTCTCGGTATCGACCACCATGCGCATCATTTCCTCGTTGGACTTGGCGTAGAACGCCTTGGCCGCCTCGTTGTCCATGCGCTCGGCAATGGCCCGGAAGATCTCCACGTCCTCCTTCGCCTCACCGATGGGGTCGGCCACCTTGTTCGCCATGTACAGGAAGGGAGTGTGCGAGCTGGCCTGAATCCAGTCGTACTCGAAGTAGTGGGCGCAGGGCAGCACAATGTCGCTGTACTCGCAGGTTTCGGAGAACTCCATGTCGTTCGTCACGATGCAGGGGATCTTCGGCAAGATCTCCTCGATGGTCTTGCGCTGGGCCGCATAGCTGCCGACCGGGTTCGCCCCTATGTTGTAGAGAAGGCGCACGGGGAAATCCTCGCCCTTCAGCTTGCCCGTTTCCAAGACCTCGGGCAGATGAAGCCACGGCAGCTCGTCGTGAAGGCCCTTGAGTCCCGCCGGGAAGGCGAGGCCGGCCATGTTGATCGTCGGCTTGCTCTTCCCCAAATGCCCGATAGAGGCGCCGCGCTTGCCGATATTGCCCGTAAGGGCGGCGAGGCAGGCCCAGGTCATGCCCATCTCCTCGCAGTTATCGTACAGGTGGTAGCCCGCATAGATGGTCGAGGGCGTGTCCTGGGAGTACATGCGGGCAAGCTCCACGATGGTATCCGCCGACACCTCGGTGATGCTCTCAGCCCACTCTGGCGTGCACTCGGCCATATGCTCCTTGAACAGCGACCAGGCCGTGGTAACTTTCACGCCGTTTACCTCGAAGCTGCCCTCGAGTGCGGGGTTGGCCACGTCATTGATGAGGCCCCAGGCGTCCTTGTCGGCGTCCCATACCACATAGTGGGCCGACTCCTCCAACGTGGGCACCTTGCCGGCCTTCACGCCCTGGAGTAGCAGTGTGCCGAAGAACGGGTACTCGGGCAGCTGTGCCGGGCCCTCCTCGCCGAAATCCGTCGCGCGGAGGAAATGGCCGTTGTCCTCGCGCACGAGCAGGGGAGCGCAGGTCTTCTCGCGCATGAAGTCCAGGTCGTACCATTCGTTGGCGATGATAGCGTTGAGCATAGCCATGCCGAGCGCCGGATCGGTACCGGGTTTGATGGGCACCCATTTTGTGGCCTGTTGGGCCGCGATGGTGTAGGTAGGGTCGATGACGACCAGATTGGCGCCAGCGTCCTTGGCCTCCATGCAGAAGTGCCAGCTATGGGGCTGGGAGTTGGGCGGGTTCGTATCCCAGATCAAAAGCGTTTTGGCAAAACGGTAGTCGCCAGCCATGTTACGCTGGTTGAAGTCCCAACCGCTGCCGGTCACCTCTCCGATGCCGACCAGATCGCCGTAGTCCAGGCACACGTCAAGCCCCTGGAACCCAAAGGCATTCGCGAAACCAAGACCGGCGATCAAGCCGCCGTAGGCGGCGAAAGAGTTGCCGGCAGACACAAGCACGCAGTTCGAGCGCACGCCGTAGTTCTCCGTGTTGTAGGTGAGCGTATCGGCGACAAGCTGGGTAGCCTCGTCCCACGACAGGCGCTCCCACTCGTCGGTGCCGCGGTTCTCGACATGGGGCTCTTCCAAGCTCCACGTCTTCCGCTTCATGGGATACAGCACGCGGTTGAAGTCGTACATGCGGTTCGCATGGCTAAAACCACGCATACAGATTCGCTCGTAAGCGGGATACGGAAGATCCTCATTAGATCGTATGTTTACCATTTTGCCTTCGCGAACCGTGGCAACCATCGAACAATTGCCTTGGCAGTTGCAACCGCAGACGCAAACGACCTCATGCTCCTCGTCGCCCGCAGTCTCCTCATCGGTTGCAGCAAGAGCCGTCATCGTGGCTCCGCTCACTGCAGCGGCTCCGGCTACAGCAGCTGTAGTTTTGAGAAAGCTTCGGCGCGAAATGCCTTTGACCGGTACGTTCAGTTCCGACATTTCTCCTCCTATCTCCAAATGCAGCGGAATCTCTCCGCTCTCCATTCGGGCGCCATGCATAAGCGCCCGCCCTCGCGCGGGGTCGGCCCCTCCCCGCTCTCAGTGCGCAGTATAAACCCTTTGTTACTTTGTCGCAATACATTGTGACAATAAATTTGAGCCTATTTTCTCTGTTTAGCGATTCCAGCTCTTTTCAAACCCCTGGAGGCAAGGCTCACACGCATCGGCAGATCCTGTACTGTCGGTAAGCTGCACAGAAAGTTCGCCTGCGGGTACCACTTTCAGCTCCCGCAGGGAACGCCCCTCGTCCACCGCGACGTTGAAAGACACGCACAGCCGCCCGGGTTCCGGCACAGCACGACGAGCAACGGAGAGCCAGCGAGGATGAAAGGCCAACGACCCCCCTTCGGCGTCTTCGAGAACCTGGCGGCAGCCCTCCCTCTCTAGGGCTCGTCTCACCAGATCGCGATCGCCGTCGAAAGCCAGCGCGGTCTTTAGGAAGAAGTCGTCGTAGTCGAAGGCATAGCAGGCGTGAATGTCGGCGAAGGGCTCGTTCATGTTTCGCACTTGAGCTCGATGCTTGTTCTCCAATGAGCAATAATGCAGCGCCAGTCCCAAGCCTTGCTCGCGCGCCCACAGCATCAGACGCAAGCAGTCCTCCTCGCTATCCTGCACCGCCAAAGCACCCGCATAGGTGTAGTCGAACATCACCTGCTGGGGAGGGTTGCGCAGCGTAAGGCCCAAGGACTCAAACACGGGCCAGTTCCACATGGCATAGGCAAACTCCAGCAAATTAACGCCGTCAACGCCTAGGGCATCGAGCTTCGCCAAAAGCTCTTTCATGAACGAGTCGGTTCCCGGAATGACGGGCATCTCCACCATGACCGTGGGCACTTGCTCGCGCGCCCAAGCCATACGTTCCAGCACCTTTTCCAAAAGCTCCGGCTTGTCATCCTGCTTGACAGAGAATCGAATCTCATGAAGGCCCGCCCGCACGAGACGATCGATCAGCTCGCGGCTCAGCAGGTCCCCGGACGTGTACAGGCGCAGATGAGCCGCGGGAAACAGCTCGGAGGCACGGGAGAAGAAAGCCACAGCCTCGTCTGCCATCAAAAGAGGCTCACCGCCAGTAAGCGCAATGCAGGCCGGGGAGCCGGGCTCTGCAGCCAAATCGTCCAGCTGGCGACGCCATGGAAAAGGTCGCTCGCACCAGTAGGCAAAATCCTCCTGATTGGGATTGAAGCAGAAGAAACAGTCGCGATGGCAGTTGTTCGTCAAGGCAAAACTGCGGCTCACGCAGGAGCCGGTGCACGCCTCGCAGGCAACGCTCATGGGGCCGATGGCCACACTCGCTCCTCCATTGCGGATGCGAGCCCCCCGCTCGCGCAACTGGCGAAGCAGTCCCTCGCGTTCAAGTCGTTCGCTATCGTACGGGGCGAACGCTATGCCAGTCGCCTCCAGGGCGGCCATGTGCTCGGCCTCGATGTCCTCGTACAGAGCGAGGGCCGAACGGCGCCCCTCGTCGCCCGCTCCCTTTTCGGTTTCCTTCCCGACCGCCATCTTTCCCCCTGGATAGCATCGATACGAAAGCTCGATGTAGTCGTCTTAACGTCACAGTGTCACATTATCACAATATCTTGCGACAATAAAGACTTGACTTGTCCCTCTTTGCCCAGGCATGTTTCCTGCGCACGTTGACGCGCCGTTCCGCGCCCTGGCCCCTGAAGGCAAATGGGGCCTATCGCATGAAATCCCGGTGAGCAAGGCGAGCCTGTACCATGGCGACAATGTCGTCATCGGCGAGCCCTGCGTTCGAACATACGCGGATCATGTCGTCGATTACTAGCTCGATGGGAGAATCTGAAGCCGTATGAGCACCCAAATCGTGGCGCTCGGCCACGAAAGTGCCCCGCCCCTTGCGAGTAGAAATGTAGCCCTCGCGTTCCAAATCCATATAGGCGCGATTCACCGTGTTGTAGCTGATATCCAGATCCACCGCCAAGGCGCGCACCGTAGGAAGCCTATCGCCGGGGACAAAGGCTCCCGAGCCAATAAGATAGGCAATGCGGTTCTTAATCTGTATCCACACCGGAAGGCCGGAGTTGTGGTCTATAGCGAAAGATTCAAGGACGCCCATGATGCTTCTTTCTCGCGAAACGGTACTTATATCCTATCAGAGCCCTCGCCCCTCGCGTTGGACGCCTTCAGCAAAACCATCGCTTACGGCCGTGGGCACCGTGACAACAGCGCTACCGGATCCCTTCACCGTCTCGTATTGCATGAGCATGGTACGCAGCTTCAGGGCCGCGTCCTCATCCCCGTAGATGCGGGCAGCCTCAGAAAGCATCTCCGCCAAATCGGCTTCGACACTCGCCACCGTCATGCGAGCATTGCGTTCGCGGTCGGCCTGAGCCTCCAAGGACATGACGTTTTGCAACTCCGCCGGGATCACGATGTCGCGGACCTTTACGGAGATGATGTCAACGCCCCACCCCGAGGCCTCTTTCTCGATATCGGCCTTGATCTCCTCATCCAGCTGATCGCGACGCAAGGCCACCTCCCCTACCGTTGAGCGCCCCACTGCCTCGCGCAGCGACGTCTGAGCAAGATACGATATGGCCGCGTAATAGTCCTCCACTTCCACGCAGGCCTTTTCCGCATCCCACACCACCCAGAACAGCACCGCGTCGATGTTCACAGGCACAAGATCGGCCGTCAACGTACGCTCAGCACGGAAGGGGGTGGCGATAATGCGCTGATCGACGCGAATGGTCCCATGCTCCAAAATGGGAATGGTGGCATAGAAACCAGGTCCCACCACGCGGTTCAACTTGCCGAGCCGCAGCACGACCACCTTTTCCCACCCCAGAGCAATATGCAACGAAGAAGAGGCCGCAAGTGCCGCGAGCAGAGCCGCAAGAATGCCCACGAGCGAGATGCGCCCCTCCAAAAGAAGATCGCAGACAAGCGCCGCAGCGGCCGCGGCCATGAACACGGCGACGCTGAATACGAGAGCGCCGTTGCGCGACGATTTCTTGGGCACATAGGAGGTTGCCGCCAGCATTTCCGCTTCGCTGTCGCTCCACGGGCCCGGCGCAGCTTCCCATTCAGTGCGGCGCGCTTTGCGACCCCTTGCGCTTTTCGTCATCGGTCGATCCTTCCTCTCATCTTGCTTAGCAAGTTGCCTTATTGTTCATCGTATTCCAGCGTTCCCGCTGCGAGGGCACAGCTCAGCCTCCAGCTACCGCGAACGCCATACGCATCGCGAGCTCGGGGTTCTGGGAAACGTCGAAAGAGGCGAGCCCTGTCACGCAGACCCTCAGGGCCGCCCCGCCAAGGAGCACACAGACGGCAATCCAGAGGCCCTTTGTGCGCCGATCTCCTCCAGGGTAACGACACTCCAAGATAAAGGGCGCGACCAAACCGGCTAGCACGAGCACCACCCAAAACATAATCGCCTCATCACCCGTCAGAAGGGCGCGGCCCCCCGCCTCTGTTCGGATATCAGTCAGCAAAAACGTCGCAAAGAGGGCCAGAGCCACTGCCTCTGCGATGATTATCGCACGGTCCATGTGACTTAAGCATCGCAGCGCTGAACCGAACGGCACGCGAGAATCAACGAAAGATGCAACGCCGAAGGCCACGGCCACCCCGCACGACAGCGACGAGAGACAAAAGAGTGCCGGCACAAGCCACGACCCAAAGGCGACAACCGAGGGCAGCTGCATGAGGAGCACTCCCGTGTAGACCGCTGTGATAACTCCTGCGATCACAGCGGCAACGGAGGCGACGAGCACTACGAAGAGAGGCAATCGCGCGCCAATACCATTCGAGGCAAGAGCGAAGAAAGTCGCCAAAGCGCCCGAGGCCAGAAGCGCCCACGCACCCACCGTCACGACCGTGAAGCGAGGGGCCAGCCACAGAGAGAGCACCCGCTCGGGACGGCCGGCATCGGCCATGAGGCAAAGCGATCCCACCGCCAGCAGCACCAGGCAGAGCACCCAGCCGCGGGATAACAGCTCATGGGGCACTCGCAAGTTTCTTCGCACCCACCGAATCAAACGGGGCTGCGATTTCTTTGTAGTGCGATAGGTCGCTCTCGTACCGTAGCGTCCTAAATTGGCGCATTCCAATACGCCCATAACAGCACAGGTGCCCGCCCCCGCTCCCCCGAAAAACAAGTAGGCTACGGCAAGTTCGCTGAACAACATTCTCCCCTGCCTTCCAACGCCGCCCCTACATTTCGCGAATCATCACGTGCAAGTGTATCCCCTCAATCACTTTATCGCAAGTTATTACGATAATCATTTCAAGAGCGGAATCTCCCCGTCAAACGTCAGGATCTCAGAGCCGCGCTACAGAAAGTCCACGACGCCGCAGTGGGTGTGGTAGATGGCGACGCGGATGTCCAGGTCGTGCTCGGCGGCAAGGCGCGCCAGCTCCGGCGAGGCGGCCAGCTCGGCTGCCGCGGCCCGGGCGTTCGCCACGCTGGCCTCGTAGGGGTCGCGCACGTCGCCCAGGGCCGCGACGATGCGCTCGGTGATGGCGGCCACCGGCCCCGCTTCCCCATCGAGGGCCGCCTTGATGGCGCCGCAGTGGGTGTGCCCCAGCACCAGCAGAAGACGGGTGTGCAAGTGTTCGCAGGCATACACGGCGCTGGCCAGTTCGATGGGCCCCACCACATTGCCCGCCACGCGGATGACGAACAGCTCGCCCAACCCGGTCATGAAGACGTGCTCGGGCACCACCCGCGAGTCGGCGCACGTGATGACGCAGGCGAAGGGGCGCTGACCGTTCTCGAACAGGTCGGCAATGCGCTCCTGGGACAGATCGCGCTCATGGTCGAGCGCCTCCACGTAGATGCGGTTGCCCTCCACAAGCCGCCGCAGCGCCTCCTCGGCTGGCACATGGGCATCCCCGTCGTAGTCGTCAGCGGTATAGCCCGCCGTCGTCAATTTCACAGCTTCATCCTCGCTCATACCGTCTCCCATCTTCCCGCGCGATTCTTTCTGATGGCTCTATAATGGCCCGAAGAGAGAATTTGGGCAAAGGGGCACATCCATGAGCGGGCCGAAGACGAGTCAATTGGAAATCGAGCGGATGATCCGGGCGCAGCTTGAGGCGCTGCGCTCCGACGTGGATCACAGTCGGGCCCGGGCGCGGCGACGCATCGCGGCGCTCCTGAACGAGCTTCTGGACGAGGCCGAAGGTTGTGCCGAAGCCGAGGAGGCCGCTGCCTCCCTGCGGCAGCTCGCCGAGGCGGCCCTCGCGCAGCTGACAGCGGAATGCGCTTTTACGCCGGCAACGGCCATGGCGGAATCCGTCGCCCGGACCGAGCGCTGCTCGTCGCGAGCCGTAGCCATCGCTGATGCCTTCGAGCGCGAGGCGCACCCCCTGGCCGAACGCATCCAGCGAGCCCGCGCCCAAGCCGCAGCCGCGTCCGAAGCACGCGACTTCACCGCCGTGCTGGCCAAGGCCGCCAAAGAGAGCGCCACAGCGGCCGCTGTGGAGGCCGCCCGCTCTTTCATGGCCGATGAGCATTGTCTGCCGTCGGAATCATCGGCCGTCGAAGCCCAGGGCGGATCAAGATCCGCCCCTATGGAGAAGGCTGCTGCAGAGGGGACGGCCATGCAGGTTGAGCCCGTAGGGGGCAACCTCGGTCGCCCCTCGCCCGCTGCTGTGGACGAAAGCGGGACATTGATCGCCCGCAACCATGTGCAAGAGGTCGCCCGTCGGGCGCTCGCGCTCATCGCCTCCCCCTGCACCCTGCCTGCCGATCGCGCCCTGCTCCTGGAAACGACGCGCGAGCTGGGCCCGCAGGCCGCCGCGCAGCTGGCGCTTCTGCTCCCCACCATGGAATCGAACGCCGCAGCCATGGCCGATCTTATCGCCCTCATCGAGGACGCCGAGGCCGACCTGCGCGCCCAGAGCGTCCCCTTCGCGGAAGCGTTCGGCACCTTTGCTACCTTGGAGGAGGCCGTCGGCCGCCTGGAGACGCTGCGGGCCCTCCAGCTTCAAGTCGATCGCAACGCCTACCTGAAGGCCTGCATCGACGCCGTTATGGCACGCCACGGCTACACCATCGCCCGCTCGGTCACTATGGGGCGCGACCTCATGGGCACCCATCGGCTCTTCGGCCGAGAAGACGCCACCGAGGGGCTGCACGCCTTCGTGTCGGATGCGGGCGACCTCATGCTGCAGGTGGCAGGGCTGCCTGGCGGCATCGAGGCAGTGGAAGACGGCGAGGTCGTGACCATGGAGGCGGCTCCTGGCGGGGCGCGCACCGAGCGACTCCTCGCCGACCAGCACGACTTCTGCGCCGTCTACGACGAGATCGCGGAGGATCTGGCCGCCTTCGGCATCACCAACACTGTGCGCTACAAGGCCGCACCCGATACCGCCTTCTGCCGCGAGATGCGAGCCGTCGCAGACGTCGAGGCGCGGGCGGGAATGGCGGAGCGCGACGGAATCCGCGCCTCCAACGAATCTCGCGGGCCAGGGCTGACCGAGGTCAGCCCCTACGGAGAAGATGCGGCGGCGAGGCGCGAAGCGCGGAAGCGCAGGCGCAGCGGCAACGCGACAAGGGAGATGAGATAGCATGCGCCTGTGCTCCTGCGGCTTCGCCAACCCCGACGATGCGATGCGCTGCGCCGCTTGCGGAGGCGCTTTGTCGCACGAAAGCGCAGGTGATACTCTGCTTTTGGAAGACGTGCGGAGCGGGGAGGTCGTCCGCATACCGGCCCCAGGCGGCATCCTTGGGCGCGCCGGCGACTTCTCGCCCGACCTCTTCTCGCCGAGGGTGTCCGGCGCCCATGCCGTGGTGGCCGTCGACAGCGAAGGGCGCTGGACCATCGAGCACACGGGCCGCAACGCGTCGGCCGTGGAGCGTGGTGGCGTCTGGTCGGATCTGCGCTGCGGCGCGCCCCAACCGCTGTTCGGCGGCGAGATGCTGAAGCTGGCCGACATGGTGTTCCGCGTGCAGGTGGGCACCCAGGCGGCCGTGGCGGACGGGGCCGCCGTGGAATCGGACGTGCAGGACGCTCCCGCCGAAACTGCCTGGTCCGTGCGATGTCCCGTGTGCGGGACCGAATATGCCGTGGAAGGCCCCGAAGGTCGCGTTGCCGCCTGCGCGTTCTGCAAGGATCCGCTGGATGCCCGGCAGATCGCGCGCGTCGCGGCGCGGGCCATGTCCGGCCGGTAGGCCGCCATGTTCGTCGACCGCATCTACTTCCCCGTCACCACCTTAGGTCCCGGCGAGCGCGTCGTCGTGTGGACCTGTGGCTGCACGAAGCGATGCCCCGGCTGCGCCAATCCCGAGCTGTGGGAGACGCGCCCCGAGGCCGCCATCGAGCCCGCGCGCCTCGCTGCCGTTCTGAACGACCTTGCCGGGCGCACCGGTGCCCATCGCATCACCTTCACCGGCGGCGATCCGCTGGAACAGGCGCCGGCCCTCGCCTCCGTGCTCGCGGCTATCCGCTCCACCTTCGACGACATCCTCATCTACACCGGCTACACCTTCGGGGAGCTCACCGCCATGCCCAAATTACCGAAAGGCCTGCTTCCCCTCCCCTCCTCCCCGCAACCAAGCAGCGGCGGCCTTCCCAACGAAGGAAGCGCCGGGGCCGCCCCCAGCGCGCACCCGGAGGATGCGCCGCTCATCGACGTGCTCATCGACGGGCCCTATGTCGAGGCGGAAAACGACGGCGTCTGCGCGCTGCGCGGTTCCACCAACCAACGGGTCATCGTGCTCAATCCGGCACTGGAAACCCTGTATCATGAGGAGATGCAGAAACCGCGCTCGGTGCAGAACGCGGTGTTCGACGGCCGGGCGATATCCATCGGCATCCACGGCCGGCCCCAAACGACCCGCGAGAAGGAGTAGCCCCGTGAACATGCCTACCTGGCAGCGCGAGCTGGAGAACTTCATCGGCATCAAGCCGCTCTTCGTGCTGGAGGGCAACGTGTCCGACCTCTACCCGTGGGACTGCGAAGGGCAGACCCAATTCCTTCCCCTCGCCCACATCCTGCCGGAGCTGTTCGCCGCACCGGACGGCACACGTCCCTACCGGTTCCTCTACGTGGATCCGCTGCGGGGCGTGCACGACCCCCTCGGCACCGGCGAGGTGCGCGCGCTCGCCCAGGCGGCCCAGCGCGAGGCGGAGCGCCTCACCGCCGAGGCCGACGCCTTGAACCCCGGCGCCGACCCGGCGAGCCGCCAGCAGCCCTTTGCCGCCAACCGCCTCATCCACGACTCCCTGCTCGTGCGCGCGGCCCTCTCGCGGCGGCTCGGAGAGGAAGAACCCCGCTCCGTCGCCTGCGTGTTCGACTTCGCGAGCCGGCTCGCCTCCTCGCCGGAGGACCTCACTCCCGAGGAGAACGCCGTGTTCATGAACCTGCTCCTCGGCGCGAAAGACGCCATTCGCGGGGACGGCGAGCACGTGAACACCCTCGTCCTTGTCGCCAACAAGGCCACCGACCTGCCCTCCTGGCTTGTGCGCGGCAACCCCGACGTGCGCGTCATCGCACTGCCCAGCCCCGATCGCCCGGCCCGCGAGGCTTATCTCGACATCGCCTTCCCCGACCTTGCCGCGCCCGAGCTCGACCGCCCTCGCGAGAAACTCGTCGACACCACCGACCGCATGCTGCTCACCGAGCTGGACGAGCTGCGGCGTCTGTACGCCCGCGGCGGCACGGCGCCGGAGCATGTCACCGAGCTCGTGGACCTCTACAAGTACGGCATCCGCGAGAACCGCTGGAGCGCCATGATGGACAAGCTGCGCGACGACCCCGCGGCCGCCCTGCGCCGCCGCGTGAAGGGCCAAGAGCCTGCCATCGCCAAGATCGTCTCGGTGCTCAAGCGCTCGGTGCTGGGCTTCTCCGGCATGCAGCACTCATCGGGCACCAAGCCCAAAGGCGTGCTCTTCCTCGCCGGCCCCACGGGCACGGGCAAGACGGAGACCGTGAAGGCGGTCACCGAGCTTCTGTTCGGCGACGAGCGCAGCTACCTGCGCTTCGACATGTCCGAGTACGCCGCCGACGCCTCCGACCAGAAGCTCTTCGGAGCCCCGCCGGGCTACGTGGGCTACGAGGCCGGCGGCCAGCTCACCAACGCCGTGCGCGCCAACCCCTTCTCGGTGCTCCTGTTCGACGAGGTGGAGAAGGCCCATCCCTCCATCATGGACAAGTTCCTTCAAATCCTGGAGGACGGCCGCATGACCGACGGCCAGGGCCAGACGGTGTACTTCGGCGAGACCCTCATCTTCTTCACGAGCAACGTCGGCATCTCCGAAGAGCTCCTCGACGAGCACGGGCGCACCATCGGCCGCCGCAACATCGTGCAGCCCGGCGAGCCCTACGACGTCATCTGCGCCCGGGTCCAGCAGGCCATGGCCACGCACTTCAAGCCCGAGGTCTTGAACCGCATCGGCGACAACATCGTCGTGTTCGACTACATCTCGCCTGAGGCCTCGCGCCTCATCCTGGAATCGCAGATCCGGAAGATCAACGGAAACGTGCGGAACCGCTGCGGCATCACCGTGGCCGCCGCCCAGGCCACACTCGACCTTCTGGCCGAGCGCGCGCTAGCCCCCGAGGTGCGCGAGAACGGCGGCCGCGGCATCGGCAACCTGGTGGAGGATGCGTACCTGAACCCGCTGTCCACCTTCATCTTCGACGAAAACGTGGAAGCTGGCGAAGCCGTAGAAGCCGTCGCCAGCGCCGGCGCTGTCACGTTCCGCAGGGCCGATGGGGGGGCCGGAGCCACTGATGGCTGCTAGCCCGAACATCTCGCGGGAGCCGCGGCGGGACGTGGCACCCACCATCGTGGACGCCGCTCCCACGCTCGTGGACATCGACTCCACCGCCCCCGTCCTCTCCGGTGCCGACCTTCCCTTCCAAGGCGACGGAGACCGCACCTTCACCCTGCACACCGCCGACGTCATCGGAGCCGGCGGCCAGGGCACGGTCGTCGCCGCCACCGATGAGGAGGGCCGCACCTTCGTCGCTAAGATCGCCTACCAGCCCCACGCCGTGCGCGACCGCCTCGCACGCCGGGCCGTGCTCGGCTACCTGCGGCGCCTCATGGCCGAACACCCCCTCGGTGAGGAGCACTTCCGCGAGACGCACCTCATGCCGATGTACGCCACAGGCCAGATCAGCGACGAGGTGCCGGGGCTCGGCGAGTCCACCTACGATGTGGTCGTCATGCCCCTGTGCGACGACGCCTTCACCCGCGACGGCGCCTCCTTCGAAGAGCTGCGCGACAGGATCATTCCACAGGCCGCCAGCGCGCTTGCGCACCTGCACGACGAGGGCATTGTGCACCGAGACGTGAAGCCGAAGAACCTCTATCTTCTAGAAGGCGAGGTGGTGCTCGGCGACTTCGGCATCTCCTCGGTGCTGGAAGAGGGCCGCGATACCGGCGCCACCAAGGTGGACCGCCGCACGCCGGGCTACTCGCCCCATTCCTCGGTGGTGCAGCGCGAGAACGACTGGTACGCGCTCGGCTACACCATCTGGACGCTGTACAACGGCGGCCGTCACCCGCACCAGACGCTCATCGACGGCGACGACCTGTCGGCGGTGCTCGCCGGCGGACGTCCCGTAGCCTTCGAGGCCCGCGCGCCCGAGCATGAGACGCTGGGCCAGCTCATCTACGGGCTCACCTACGCCCATCCCCAGGGGCGCCTCGGTTACGAGGACATCCAGCGCTGGCTGGCCGACCCGGACGCGTTTCGCTACCGCGACCCGCTGGACGCCGCCGCCATGGCGGGGCCAGCGGGCTATCAGTTCGAAGGCAAGGTCTACGAGAGTCGTGCCACCCTGGTCACGGCGCTGGCGAATAATTGGGAGAAAGCCAAGCGCCACCTGTACACCCACGGGTTGGAAGACTACTTCCGCAAACTCGGCGAGACAGATCTGGCCGTGGCCCTGAACGACATCACCGACCGCGATCCGGACACGCTGCCCGAGGACGAGAACGGCGACGAGGATCTGGGGCTTTCCCGGGCGCTTACGCTCATCGACCCGGCGCGCGGCGCTGTCTTCTGGAAGGGCGAGGCCGTCGTGCCCGGGGCCTCCGCCGTAGATGCCCTGTTTGCGCGAGCCTCGGCCACGCCGCTCGGCTTCTACCGCCTTATCGCCGACGAGGAAGCGGTGCGCGACCTTCTGGGCATCGTGGCCGTGGCCGGCTTTTCGGGCCCGGCCCGCGCCGGACTTAAGTGGCTGCGCGAGCACGAGGACGCGAATTTGGGCGAGAAGGTGGACCGCGTACTGGCGGTGCTCGAGGCCACGGCGGCCGACAAAAGCGCCGTGCGCTCCTTCGCCGCACGCTACGGAAGCGACGGCTGGGCGGCGTGGGTGCAGCGGAACCTGAAGGCCTACCACGGACGCACCGGCGCGGGCGATAGGCTTATCCGGGCCGTGGGCTCCGCGACCGTGAACACCTCGGCGCCCCTGGCTGATACCGTCGAGGCCCGCGCGCGCTTGGTTCAGCGTGCCGACGATATGGCCGCCCACACCGAGGGGAGCCCGCACATCCACCACTTCGGCATTATCCGCGAGAGCGAGACGGTGGTGCCCGCCACAGCCGCCGGCTACTTCACCGCCGAGCTGTTCGGGCGCCCCGTGCCCCGGGGCTTCGCCACCGAGCTCATGGAAGCCTCCGCCGCCGATAAGGCCGCCGTGGCCTGGGCCCGCAAGCATCTGCGCGGTGCCCGCGGCGACGCCCTTGCCGAGGATGCCACCGCGGCCCTGGAGGAGGCCGCTTCCCAGATAGATGCGCTGGCCGACGCCGAGGGAAAGCACGCTCCTGTGGACGGCCTTTCCAAACCCGCCTTTTTCGGACGGCTCGTCCTCGCGGTCGCCTTCGTCCTTTTGGTGTGCTTCGTCACGCCCCGCTTCACCTTCGGAAGCTGGAAGAACGGCGTCGTGAACGCCGGCGAGCCGCTCGCCACGGCGGCCACGGTGCTCATCTCCCCCACCGGCATGGGAGAAAACTCGGTGTACCCGGACGCGCTCTGGGACATCTCATCGGTACCCACGGCCACCTTCACCGGAGCGGCGCTCCTCGGTTTTCTGGCGGCGGCCGCCACCGTGCTCGCCCCCAAGTTCGCCAGCGCCGCCTTCGCCATCCGCGGCGTGCGCACCCGCGGGCAGACGCGCCGGCGCGCCACCGCCCTGCGCAAGGAGGCGGCCCGCATTGCGGAAGGCGGCGGCGAGGCCGCCTGCTGGATCACCGGCAACGAGGAAGGGCCCGTCCCGGTGGCCCGAGACACGAGCGCGTTCATCGCGAAGACCCGGGCGCGCCGGCACCCCGAGGCCACCGCCACGGCCCTTTCCAAAGGGCTTTTCTGGGGCGGGGCGCTCATCGCGGCGGCCGGCGTCACCATCGTCACCGCCTCGGGGCTGGGCTACAACGCCTGGGCCGACCTGGCCAGCGAGACGGGATGGGACTTCCTGCAAGACCAGCTCATCTGGGGCATCGCCTACTGCGGTCTGGCCGCCCTCTCCTTCGCCGTCATCGCCGTCGCGCGGCGCGAGCATCCCACCATGGTCACGCTGACGCTTCTGACCATCGCCTGCGTCATCCCCTTCCTCGTCCTGTTCGCAGGCACCATCGGCATCTTCATCGTCGTCCTGTACTTCATCTTCTCCCTCTTCCGCCGCTAGGAGCGCCCCATGAGCACCGATACGCCTTCAACCGACACTGCCGACATAAGCTCCGCCGCCTCTCTGGCCACCCTGGTGCACCGTCGCCAGAACCTGCAGATCCTCGCCACCTTCGCCGCCCTCGTGGCGCTTGTGCTGCTGCTCAACCTCACGCCGGTGCCGGGCTGGGTGTGCTCGTTCATCGAGCTGGAGCCCGACGTTCCCGCCGACCTGCTCGGCGAGGCCTACTGGGACGACTGCTTCGGCGGCCCTCTGGGCGATTTCGCCGCCGGGTCGCTTCCCCGCCCCGAGCATTTGAGCTACGTCCCCGAGGCCGACCAGTTCCTCGCCGAACTGGAAAAGCTCGCCGCCCAAGAAGAGGCCATCGAAGCCGCAGAAGCCGAGCAAGCGGAGGCGGAACAGAGTGAAAAGGAGTCTTGAGAGATTCGCCCTCGTTACGCGCCCTTTATGCCCAGCCGATCAATCTGCGACCGCGCGAACTCCTCGATATCTCGCAGCTTCGAAAGCGGTGCGCCCAGGGCGTCTTCCGTATCGCGCAGCACATCGGACGCTACACGAGCTTGTTTGCCATCCGAAGTGCAACGAGCGGAAAGCAACTGACCGCCACGAGCAAGAGGGAATCCGCCATCCCGCAGTGGGTGCGGCAGATGCTTCCCCTCTCGCCACATTGTTTGCTTGCTTAGCCCCATAATGGCCTGAAGCGAGATTGCGAGCAAAGGGGCACATCTGCGAGCGGGCCGAAGACGAGCCAATTGGAAATCGAGCGGATGATACGGGCGCAGCTGGAGGCGCTGCGCTCCGATGTGAACCATGGGAGGGCCCGGGCGCGGCGGCGCATCGAGGCGCCGTTTTCCGAGGCGCTCGCCGAGGCGGAAGATTGCACCGAGGCGACCGAGGCGGCGGCTTCCCTTCAGGAGCTCGCCGAGGAGGCCCTCGACCGCATCGCCTGCGAATGCGCCTTTACGCCGGCCACCGCCACGGGCACGCCACCATGGTCACGCTCACGCTGCTGTGCCTGGCGCGCTTCATCCCCTATCTGGCCGTGGCCGCGGGCTTCATCGGGTTCGCGCTGGTGGTCATCTGGTTCATCTTCCCCCTCTTCCACCGTTAGGAGCACACCCGTGAGCAATACCGCCCCCGCAACCGATGCCACCCCCACCGCTCTGGCCGCCGCCGTGCGCCGCCGGCAGAACCTGCAGGTTGCCGGCACCTTCGCCGGGCTCGTGGCCCTGGTGCTGGTGCTGAACCTCACGCCTTTGCCCCTGTGGGTCGAATGGATCGGGTTCGACCGCCACACGCCCGCGAGCCTGCTCGGCGAGGCCTACTGGGACGACTGCTTAGGAGGCCCTTTGGGCGACTTCGCCGCCGGGCCGCTGCCGCGCCCCGGCTCCTTAAGCTACGCCCCCGAGGCCGGCGCCTTCCTCGCCGAGCTGGATAAGGCCGCCGCCCGAGAAGAAGCCGCCAACGCCGCCGAGGCCGCCGGAGACGGCGCGGCAGAGGACGATGCCGCAGAGGACGAGCCGGCAGAGGGCAGTGCCGAAGCCGCCGAATAGCGGCCCTGCCCCACTTCCCCGCCCTTGGCCGCTAATGCGCAATGGCTCCGCGCTCAAAGGCGGGCGGCCCAAGGAAGCTGCGCCCCTATCCGATCTATCTGGCCACGAGCAAATTGCTCTATCTCTGCCAATTTGGGGAGCGAGCGATTCAGGCTGTTCTCCATGTCGGAGACAATGCAGCCCATCGACCGCAGTGCGCCTTCGCACACTTCATCAATCAGGCGCACCATGACCTTCTTAGAAAGCACGAGCTCCTCGGCGAGCAAGAGAAAATCACCGCGACCCACTTCGTCCACCCTGCTCGTGCGCCCAATGCGCATGGCCATATGGCGGTCAAGACCCCGATACACCGCCGTAGAGGCCACATCATATACCGGCGCGAGCTCGAACGCACGCCAATCGACGCCCCGCATGGCGGTAATGTTCTTGAGATGCCCATCGCAATTTCCCACAACGGCATTGAATACGAGGAGCTTCGCGAACGCCTGCAGATCTCTCACCGGATCGGTCGAACGCGCCGCTATTTCATCGCCCACCCACTTGGCATAGCGAACGCCGCCCGCTTCGTATTTGCGCTCAGGCAAGAGTCCCAGCACCTGGCAGAAGTCCTCCTGATGCATCCGCAACACACGATGAAAGTCAGCGCCGGCGCGGTCTTCGCGCTCAGGTAGCACCTTCCGGTCGAACCGCTCGATAACGAAGAGCGGCTGCCCCTCGATGACATCGATAAACGAGTCGGGAACGTTCAAGCCGACCGACCCGGCAACGCGCAGGCAGAAATGCTCGTTTTCGCTCAACTGCTCGAAACGCCGGCTCGACGTCTTTACGATATGCGTCGAAGGAGCGCTCCCACAGGGCAGCGCGTAGTGAGCCACGCCATCTTTTCGCTCAAGATACAGGCCCATCTTCGATTGAGCGCCCGCAAGAGACAGCTTCGCCTCCTCTTGCAACTGCGCTACCCCGTCGGCTCCTTCACGAAAAACGGCTCCTACCGTTTCGCGTGCAAGCGGCTCGTAGCCGTAAGCCTCTGCTGGCGCTTCAACATCTTCACGCCCCAGCACCACAGCGCCTATGCACTCGCTGCCCAGCGCGTCGAGCACCTTGAGATAGGACGAGCTCTCCACCTCCAGCTTTCTTGCCACCGCCGCCAGCGCGGCGCCTTCCGGCAGAAGGTTCCTGAAGAACGGTCGCGCTCGCCGCGCCGAATAGGGCTCCCCTTGGAACGGAAGCGCCACTGACAACGGCGCTGCGGGAAAGCGCTCGACGAAGGAGGGATCGTAGGAGAACTGCTCCTCGCGCCCAGGAACGGTCTCTAGGATCCCAACGCGATGACGTTCTCCCTCGATTTCCCCGAACACTGCCATACGCATAGGTTACCCCCGTTCCCGAAATTCAAGATCGAGTCCCACGCGGTTGGCAACGCGAATGGCCTTCTCCAGCTGCGCTGTCGGCTTACCGCCCTCAAGCTGCGAGACGAACATAACGCCCACATCGCAAACTTCTGCCAGCTCGGTCTGCGTATACCCGAGCCTTTTCCTGCGATCCCGTATCGCCTTTCCGAACTCTTTGGCATTGCGGATAGCCACGGCGCCCCCATCCTCTTCGAATATCGTGATCGGGATAATACTGCGGCTCTTTCCAAAAACTATCGCGATCGGAATAATTAGGCGTAAATATCCATGAAATATCGCGATCGGAATAACCACGCGACAAAAAGCGGTGAAGCAGATCCTCCCATGCTCTCCCCCTGCTCTCATCGAAAGAGAGCCGATCAGTTCTCCCATCCAACGAGGCCGTAGTCGTAGCTGTCGAGGCGGCAGACGTCGCAGAACTGCTGGGGAGGGCCATAACGGCCGCGGCCGATTAGGATAATGCGCGAAGGCGGGGCAATCTAGCAATAGAAGGTGGCCAGCGACGAGAGGTAGGCGAGAAACGCCTCATCCCACCGGCTCAGCAGCCTATCGCGGCGGTAGGCCACGGAAAATCCCCACGGGGCATCCTCAATGGGCACGCCGACATAACCCTCGTGGGGAAACGAATGCACATGCGAGCGCACCGTTATGGCCATCGTGCCGCGATCCATGGCCCGCTCGAGCACTTCGATCATCTGATCTGCGTAGCTGAGCGAGCAACCGGGAGCCTCGCGAGCCAGGCGCTCTGCCACCGGGACGAGGGAAACGTACTCGTCTGGCGATAGGCACGCCACCTCGCACCCTTCCGCATCCGCAAGGCTTGCCGTCCCACGCACGGCAAGCGGGTGGGCGGCGGGCACCCAGAAAAACATCATGTCCTTGTGCAGAGGCACTGTCACCAGCTGCTCATTGCAAATCGGATTGTTCAAGAGCGCGAAATCGCATGCCTTCTCCAATAGCATCGTCTCGCAGTCGCGATCGAGCACGGCCCGGAGGATCTTGACGCGAGCTCCCCATGCGTTCCTTTCGGAAAATGCGCAGATGTCCTCCCGGGTTATCACGTTGAACAAACCCGTCGAGGCCGCCAAGGTTACGGCCCGCTCCTCGCGGCGACGCATTTGCTCGATCTCGTCCATCATAGCCCGATGGCGCTCCTCGAACATACGGCTAAAGGAGCAGAAGACGTGCCCGTATTCGGTGAGGCGCACGCCTTTGCGGTCAGCCTCGAACAACGGCACGCCCATGGAGCGCTCCAGCCGCTCGATGGCGCTGGCAAGCCCCTGCTTGGTAATGAACAGCTCTTGAGCCGCCCGCGCGTAGCTGCCCGTATCGGCAAGTTTTGCCACATAGGCGAATACCCTCGTATCCATTAAGCCCTCCACCCGTCCATTGCAGACCCATGGCCCAGCATAGCCCTTCATCCCGTAGCGGTGCAAGTACGCAGCTTGTTGGAGGAGGGCAACAATCTGTTGATTCCCGAACCCCGAGCCAGCACGCCACAATGGCCCCATCGAGAAACCGCAGACGATTCGAGGCCATCCATCGAACGTCTCACAACTCCAGGGAGGAGCATCATGGACATTTCCCGTCGAAACTTCTTGAAGCTCGGTGCTGCCGGAACCGCCGCGGCCGGTTTGGCCGGCCTGACCGGCTGCGCGCCCTCGGCACCGAGCGCCGCAGCCTCTAGCAACGACCTGCCGGTCACGGGAGTCGAGGACTGGCTCGGCAGCGCCCCGGAACTCTCGCCCGACGACTGCGCCCGGACCCTCGAGTGCGACGTGCTCGTCGTGGGCTCGGCGCTCTCCGGCTCCATGGCCGCCTACGGCGCGATGCGCAACGGAGCCGCCGTCACGGTCATCGAGCGCAACGCCGCGCCCCATATCGGGGGCATGACCATCTCTTTCCTCAACTCCCAGACCCAGCTGGAAGCAGGTCTGCCGAAGTACGACCCCGTGGAGACGGCCAACGCCATGTTCAACCTCACCCAATATCGCTCTGACATGCGCCTGAACGCCGTGTGGTGCGAGCGCTCCGGCGAGGTGCTGGACAACCTGAGGGCCGACTTCCTGGAGCCTTACCACCAGTACTATATGCCCATGAGCCTTGAGGGCATCTTCCCCGAACCCAGCCAGGAGATCACCGCCTACATCAGCACCGGCGTGGCCTTCTCCGAAACGGACATTCTCACTGACTTCACCCACAACATCCACCAGTTCCTGGAAGACAAGGGCGTGGAAACCCACTACAACACCAAAGCCGAAGTGCTCGTGCAGGATGAATCCGGCCGCGTCACCGGCGTCATAGCCACCAACGAAAACGGCGAATCCGTTTACTACAAGGCCGCCAAGGGAGTCATCATGTGCACCGGGTCTTTCGGAGGCAACGAGGCCATGATGCGCCGCTTCTACCCTGAGCACTTCGCCGAATGGGCCCTCGCCAACAACGCCTACGAGGCCTACATGGGAGACGATCCGGTAACCGATACCGAGATGGACGACGGGCTGGGGCACCGCATGCTCTGCTGGGCCGGCGCCGAGATGGAGGAGATCTGCGCCTGGGCCGCCTGGCAGACCACCGGTTGGCGCTCGTTCCCCTACCTGCTGGTGAACTCCAAGGGCGAGCGCTTCATGAACGAGTGCACCTCGCTCCTCACCTCGGCCCACATCGCTGCCGACCAGCCGGGCCACGATGGCGTCGTGTGGCAGATCATCCCCACCAACGACTTCGAAATGCCCTCTTCCTTCGGCTATGACCGCGCCATGGCAGCCGAGATGTTCAAGATCGAGGAGAACGAGCACTACGAAGCCGATTCCATTGCGGAGCTGGCCGAAATGATCGGCCTCGATCCCGATGTACTCACCGCCACCGTGGAGCGCTACAACGAGCTGTGCGAGGCGGGAGCCGACACCGACTACATGAAGGCGGCCCGCTACCTCGACCCCATCGACGACGGCCCCTTCCAGGCGTGGAAGATGCAGTACCTGTTCTATTGCACGCTCTCCGGAGTGCGCTGCAATGAGAAGCTCCAGGTGCTCGACGCCAACCATGACCCCATTCCCGGCCTCTATGCCGGTGGCAACACCGTAGGCTACCGCTTCGGCGCGAGCTATGAGTCACTGCTCCACGGCGGCTCCAATGGCCTGGCTGCCACCCACGGCTATCTCGCCGGCGAAAGCGCCGCCCTGGCCTAGGACAGACGGAAGCCGCAGAATTCCCACCCTCCCCATCGGGGCCCTTTGCAGGGCCCCGGTCGCTTTTCGGAGGTCTCATGACGCGAGAGCAAAGGCGATTTGCTAGACTATGCGGATACGAGAACACCGCCGCGCTGAAAGCCGCGTGGACGAAAGACGAGGAGCCGCCATGCAGATCACCCCTGCCGAAGTTGCCGAGACCCTAGCCATGGTGTCCAAGCAGAACTTGGACATCCGCACCATCACGTTGGGCATCAACCTGCGCGGCTGCGTGGACGCCGATGTGGACAAGCTGGCCTCGAAGGTCTACGACCGCATGACCTCGGCCGCCGAGAAGCTCGTGCCCACCGCCGAGCAGCTCGAGCGCGAGTTCGGCATCCCCATCGTGAACAAGCGCATCTCGGTCACCCCCATCGCGGAGATCTGCGCCGCGGTAACCGCCGACGACCTCACGCCCGTGGCCGTGGCCATGGACCGCGCCGGCAAGGAGGTGGGCGTCGATTTCGTCGGCGGCTTCTCGGCGCTCGTGCACAAGGGTGCCACCCGCGCCGACCACAAGCTCATGGACTCCATCCCCGCGGCGCTCGCCGCCACCGACCGCGTCTGCGCCTCGGTGAATGTGGGCAGCACGCGGGCCGGCATCAACATGGACGCCGCCTTCAAGATGGCCGGTATCGTCAAGCGCGCTGCCGAGCTCACCGCCGACCGCCAGTGCATCGGCGCCGGCAAGCTCGTCGTGTTCTGCAACGCCGTGGAGGACAACCCCTTCATGGCCGGCGCTTTCCACGGCTCCGGCGAGGCCGACGAAGTGGTGAACGTAGGCGTGTCCGGCCCCGGCGTCGTGCGCGCGGTGCTCGCCGACCTGCCGAAGGAAGCGGACCTCACCACTGTGGCCGAGGCCATTAAGGCCACGGCCTTCAAGATCACCCGCGCCGGCGAGCTCATGGCCCGCGAGGCCTCGCGCCGCCTCGGTGTGCAGCAGGGCATCCTGGATCTGTCGCTCGCCCCCACCCCGGCCGAGGGGGACTCCGTGGCCGAGATTCTGGAGGCCATCGGCGTGGGTCAGTGCGGAGGCCCCGGCACCACGGCGGCGCTCGCCATGCTGAACGACGCCGTGAAGAAGGGCGGCGTCATGGCGTCGTCTTCGGTGGGCGGCCTGTCCGGCGCCTTCATCCCCGTGTCTGAGGACGCCGGCATGATCCGCGCCGCTGAGGACGGAGCGCTTTCCATCGAGAAGCTGGAGGCCATGACGTGCGTGTGCTCCGTGGGCCTCGACATGATCGCCGTGCCGGGAGATACCACCCAAGAGGCCATCTTCGGCATCATCGCCGACGAGTGCGCCATCGGCATGATCAACAACAAGACCACCGCCGTGCGCCTCATTCCCGCCATCGGTTGCCAGGTGGGCGACCAACTGGACTTCGGGGGGCTGCTCGGCTACGCCCCGGTCATGCCCGTGAACCCCTACGCCGGCACCGTCTTCGCCCACCGCGGCGGCCGCATGCCCGCCCCCTTGAACTCGCTGAAGAACTAGCGGCTCGAAAACCATGATCTGCGCTTCCCTCGCGTCAAAATGCACCACGAATCGAGAACGGAAAATCGCCTAACCGGGGTGCGTGATTTTGTTGCCGACTATTTCCCGGTAGGTAGTTCCAAAAGACTAGCCGTGCAACTATAATAGAGGCGTACCAGCAAAGCCCGCTTCCTTCGTCATCCAAAACTCAGGTAGCACGGGCGGCGCAGGTGCAGTTGAATTAGAAGGGCCAGTTAGCGCTGGCCCTTTCTCTTTATCAACCTCAAACTGTCACTTTTTCATTTTCGTCGCAAAGTACCCTGGACACTTTCTCATTTTCGTCGCATACTAACGATAAGCTATAATCAGCGGCGAAGGAGGCATCATGCTGAAGCGAGCTGCCTACGAGCGACTTGTAAGTTGGAAGAAAGATCCCCACCACCGCGCTCTGCTTGTGGACGGCGCGCGACAGGTGGGAAAGACCTACCTCGTCCGCGCCTTCGCCCAGAGGCACTACGGCACCACCATTGAGATCAACTTCGTTGAGTCCCCCGAAGCGAAAGCCGTCTTCGCGGGGAACCTCGATGCCGATACCCTCATCCCCCAGCTCTCCGCATTCAGCGGCACCGCCCTCACGCCGGGAGACACGCTCATTTTCCTCGACGAGATCCAGGAGTGCCCGCGGGCGCGCACGGCCATCAAGTTCCTCGTGGAGGACGGCCGTTTCGATTACATCGAGTCCGGCTCTCTCCTCGGCGTCACCTACGAAAACGTACCCTCCCTCCCCGTCGGCTACGAGAGCGAGCTGACGCTTTATCCCCTTTCCTTCGAGGAATTCTGCTGGGCCCTCGGAGAAAACGAGACAGCCCTCGAGATGGCGCGCGCATGTTTCAAGGAAGAAGCCGCCGTGCCCGCCGTCATCCACCAGAAGCTCATGGAGCTGTTCAAGTACTACTTGATAGTGGGCGGCATGCCGGCCGCCGTGGCCCGATTCGCCCAGACCCGCGACATCGCCCAAGTGCAGAGCGTCCAGAAGGACATCTTAAAGCTGTACCGGGCCGACATCGTGAAGTACGCCCGCAACAAGGCCCACGTCGGCGCTATCTTCGACGCTATCCCTGCTGAGCTCAGCAAGAAGAACAAGCGCTTCAAGCTCTCCGACCTCGCAAAGTCGGCACGCAGCGAGCGCTACGAGAGCGACTTCATCTGGCTGGCCGACGCCGGCATGGCGATCCCCTGTTACAACGTGACCGAGCTCGTGGCACCGCTGCGCCTCAACCGCCAGCACAGCGTCTTCAAGCTGTTTTTGTGCGACACGGAACTCCTCGTCGCCATGCTCGGCGACGGCGTGCCGTTCAAGGTACTCCAGGGAGAGCTTGACATCAACTGGGGCGCCATATTGGAGAACGCCTTCGCCCAAATGCTCACAGCCAACGGATTCGACGCGCTCTACTACGAGAAGGCCAAGCACGGAGAGATCGATTTCGTCGTGCAGAAGAGCGGTAAGGTGGTGCCCATCGAGGCGAAATCCGGCCGGATATTCCGCGCCCACGTCGCCCTCGACAACGTCCTGCGTGTCAAGGAGTGGGGGCTCGATTTCGCCTACGTCTTCTGCCGTGAGAACACGACGGTGGAAGTGGAAATTCCCGAGGGGCGCGACATCCAATGCGCCATCGCCTACATGCCCTGGTATATGCTCGCTTTCCTCAAACCCGACACCCTTCCCGATTCCTTCGTCGTGGAGCTTCCCTGACGGAAGGCGACCTAGGTGCTGCGCCCATTGCAGCTTCAGAACTTTGCATTTTTGCCATTTCGCCTCTTTTCAACTTTGCATTTTTGCCATATTGGCCATATCCACTTTGTCAGTTTCATCGCAAGGCACGCTCGCCCTCGGTTTTCCCGGAGCAACGCGCTAGCATAGCCCCCAGAAAGCGCCCGCTGCATGCGGGCCCAACCCCCTTCGCCCAAGGAGCACCCGATGATCAAGACGTTCAAGATGAAGCTGTACCCCGGCATGGAAGAGGAGTACGAGCGGCGGCACAACGAGCTGTGGCCCGAGATGATCGACATGATCCACGCCCACGGCGGCCGCAACTACACCATCGCGCTGGACCCGGACACGCTGACGCTGTTCGGCTACATCGAGATCGACGACCCCGAGCGGTGGGCCGCCGGCGCCGATACGGCCATCAACCGGAAGTGGTGGGACTTCATGGCCGACATCATGGAGACCAACGAGGACAACTCGCCGGTCTCCGTCGACCTGCCCGTGCTGTTCCACATGGATTAGCGCCCCGTGGCCAAAACAACGTGGTTCTCGTAGTCTGTCCGCTTGAGCGGATGCCTCGCTGCGGACGTTTTCCCAGATTGCGGCTTTTCGGTTCTCGCTACAGCACGCTTGAAACTACGAGAACCGTGCCGTTTTGGACAAAACGGCATCTCGCTCCGTCGTCTTCACTATAATGAGCTGTTGAAATCGAAGGCGAGACGGCGAAAGCGAGCGAGATTATGCATGTGCACACCCCCATTACCGTGCGGTACGGCGAGACGGACATGATGGGGGTGGTCTACCACGCGAACTACCTGCTGTACTTCGAGGACGCGCGTATCGACTTCCTTGACGCGGTGGGGTTCTCCTACAACGAGTGCATCGAGCAGCAGGGCTACATGAGCCCCATCCACGACGTGGAGATGCACTACCGCGCGCCGTTGCGCTACGGCGAGGCCGGCTTCGTGCGCACCTCGGTGGCGAAGAACCTGCCCATGCGCACCGTTTACCGCCAGCAGGTCTTCCGCGCCGATGATGCGGCGGGCACCGACGAGGCCGGCGAGCCGCTTTTGCGCGAGGGCGCCGCCCCGCTCGTGGACGCGCTCGTCACCGTGTGCGTCGTGGAGCGCGGCACCTTCAAGCCCGTCAGCCTGCGCCGTACATTCCCCGAGCTGCACGCCCTCTACGAGAAGATCGCGGAAGAGGCGTAAGGGCTACTGCCGCGAGAGCAAATGCAGTTGAGGTGGAGCGGCCGAAGCCGCCCCCTGCGGATGAGACGGAGATATCAGTGCCAGCCAAAGCCATCCCTCCAACTGCTTGGCAAAAGTTGCAAAAGACGCAAAAGATGTCAAGGAGGCCTCCGAGATGACCAACCCCTTCACCCCGACGTTTGGCGTCATCCCCGCCCACATGGCAGGTCGCGAGCATATCATTTCTGAACTTATCCGCGCTCTGGAGGCCGGTCCGGGCGACCCGGGCCTCACGACCATCCTGACGGGCGCTCGCGGCACGGGAAAGACCGCACTCCTCTCGTATTTGGCCGATGAGGCCTCCTCCAGGGGCTGGATCGCGGCCAACGTGTCGGCGCTCCCCGGCATGCTCGACGAGATTCTTCAGCAAACACTCAAATACTCCTCTCATCTCATAAGACTATCTTCGGGAAAGACTGGGGTAACCGGACTGGAAGGCCCAGAGCTCGGTCCATATTCTCGGCACAGCACAAAAGCCAGCCGCAGGGAGGGAAAGCGGCTGGCTTTGAGCCAGAGGGTATTGCGCGGTTACGAGATGGTTGGACGGCACCTTACGCCAGGCAGCTGCGGACGCTGATGCGACCGAAGGTCATGGCCTCGCCGAGGCGCTCAAGCCTGGCAGGGCGAGAGAGAGTATAATCGGAACCGTGATGGACGATACGCCAACCCCATCCAGAGGAGACGAGTCATGAGCCGAGTTGCCACCTCTACCGACGAGACCCCAAAACCCGCATGCTTCCTATCGCGCAACCTGCGCCTCGCTGGCTCCGCCGTGCTCTTGTGCCTCTGGTGGGGATCGTTGCACAAGGCGCTGCAACTGGATCTCCGATCCACATCCCTGCACGCAATCGCGCCCTGGCCTTTTCATGACCTCGCCCTCAGCGGCAATACCATAGCCGCCCTTTCGACTGCGCTCGGAATCATCGGAGGCTGCCTGCTGCTTTTTCTCGCCTGTCGGCGCAGAGAGGGCATTCTTCGCAGTCGCAAAGCCCAGCAGCAACTCCTCCTCATCGAGATGATTCTCAGCGCCCTCTTCTACCTCGCTATTTTGATCCCCGTTGACACTCCCAAGATTTGCTCTGTTCTCTATGGGGGAGTCTGCGCCTGCGCGGTGGGAAACATCGCTATCATTGGGGGCAAACTTGAAACCTTCGACAACCGACAGGTTGTAACCGTTGCGCTCTTCGGTTTAGGTGCAGATATGATACTTGCGCCGACCTTCCCGCCCCTGTTCGCTCACGCGCCCCTCCTCGCGGCCTTTTTCTCCCTTGCATGCGTGGCGGGGCTGGCTCTCCTGAATCGGCGCCTCGACGGAGGCAGCTGCCCCTCGGAGAAGACGACTTGGATCGCTGAGCTTAATCGTATGCCGGTCTTCCTCGCCTTCACGCTTTTCGCCTACGGCTTCGTGTTCGGAGCTGCTGAGGTTCTTCGGGGGCAGCTTTCCGACAGCAGCCCTTTTGGCTGCCTCTCCGATATCTCTAGCACGGCCATCGCCGTCATCGTGCTTACCGTTCTATTCTACGGACGCCCCGCCAGCGTGGAGCTATGGTCTCGGCTGCGAGGAACGGTCTTTCCCCTTGCACTTATCGGGGTGGCCCTCATGCCGGCCACCGCTCAAGGCTCGCTTGTCGTTATTGGCGGATCTGACCTGCTTTTCTACGCGTTTTTGGCGGCCATCTGTGTCGATGTGGTCCAGCTAACCGGTATCGGAATTGCCCTCATCGTGGCCAACGTGCTGTTTTGGAGAGCCCTCGGTGCTTTCACCGGGATGTTTGCCATCCTGCTGGGCGGCAGCCTCCAATCGCTTTCGCCCGAATCCTATTCCCTCCTTGCCGCGCTCATCATTGCCGCCCTATCCGCCGCGACGCTGTGGATCGGATCCGACGAGCAGATCCGCAAAAACTGGGGACTGCGGCCCAAGCTCGCTCCCAAGCAGTTCAACGATGCCGCCGTTCAGCATCGCTGCGAAGTTCTTGCCGCCACCTATCGACTCACACCTCGAGAGACGCAGTTCATCACCGCTTTAGCCCAGGGGCGTCGCCCGGCAGAGATTCAGGCCGCCGAGAACGTAACCATTCACACCGTTCGCGCCCACATCCAGCACGCCTATGGGAAGCTCGGCATCCACTCAACAGCCGAACTCCAAGCGCTCTTGAAAACAGTTCCCCTCGACGAGGGGAAGCTCACCAGGTAACCCTTCTTGGCAGGTCGCGCGCAGCCACCAGATACCGTAAGCTCTTTTCGAGTATTACGAAAAGCACTTTCGACCAGGCAGTTCTCATCATTTCTTGCTATTGTTAACAATTGATAAGAAGCGCTCTTCATCTACATCCCTTTTAGACCTTGCCATCTCGCAGCCCTCTCCCGCAAAGTAGTTTGCAGAAACCGCGGGGCGCACGGCGCACCCCGCAGAGAAGGGCGCGGCTGCGCGCCAGGGAACTTGAGCAGAGGAGCCGATCTATGCCTGAGAAAAAGAAGAAGCGAGCAAGCCTGTCATCATTCACCATCATTTTGAGCATATTGGTGGGCCTCGCCATCGTCACCGTCATCATGGGGGCAATGGGAGTCGAAGGAGTTCAAGGCGCCACCTTGTCTGATGTGCTCACTGCTCCTGTTAAGGGCTTCCAGGGAGCCATGGGCGTCTGCATCTTTGTCATGGTGCTCGGCGGTTTTCTGGGCATCGTCACCGAGACGGGCGCACTTGACGCCGGCATTGCCGCCCTCGTGCACAAGCTCAAGGGCAACGAGCTGATGCTCATCCCCATCCTCATGTTCGTCTTCTCAATCGGAGGCACCACCTACGGCATGAGCGAGGAGACGGTCCCGTTCTACCTGCTGCTCGCCGCTACCATGGTGGCCGCCGGCTTCGACTCGCTCACCGGCGCGGCCGTGGTGCTCCTCGGCGCCGGTTGCGGTGTTTTGGGCTCCACGGTGAACCCGTTCGCCGTGGGCGTGGCCGTCGACGCGCTTGCCGGCGTGGGCATCGAGGTGAACCAAGCCATTATCATCGTACTCGGCATTATCTTGTGGCTCGTGACCTTAGCTATCGCCACCGTCTTCGTCATGCGCTACGCCAAGAAGGTCAAGGAGGACAAGGGGTCTTGCTTCCTGTCGCTCCAGGAGCAGGAAGCTATGATGGAGGAATGGGGTCTTGAGGCCTCCGAGCGAGAGGCCCGCTCCAATGACGAGGCGAACGCTCCCACGATGACGGGCCGCCAGAAATGGTCGCTTGCCGTTTTCGCATTCACCTTCGTCGTCATGATCGTCGGCTTCGTCCCCTGGGGCAGCTTCGGCATCGACGTCTTCGATGCCGGCGCGGCCTACGAGGAAGTGGTCACGCCCGTAACCGGCGAGGAGATTACCGCCGCCTACGACGAGGCCAACGGCACCGTTACCACGCTGGAGGGCGAGGTTGCCGGCGAGGCCGTCATCACCGAGGAAATCTCCCCCGCCTGGTCATCGGTCCTCACGGGCATTCCTCTGGGCGGCTGGTACTTCGACGAAGCGTCCACCTGGTTTCTGCTCATGACCCTTGTCATCGGAATTATCGGCGGCATCTCAGAGGCCCGCTTCGTCCGCGCCTTCATCAACGGCGCTGCTGACATGATGTCGGTTGTACTGGTTCTCGCCCTGGCTCGCTCGGTGGCGGTGCTCATGGCCGAGACCGGCCTGGATATGTGGATTCTAGAAAACGCGGCGAATGCGCTGGCGGGCATGTCGGCCATCGTCTTCGCGCCCTTGTCCTTCCTTCTGTACGTGGTCATCTCCTTCCTCATCGGCTCGTCCTCGGGGCTTGCCACGGTCTCGATGCCCATCATGGGCGGCCTGGCTCACCACCTGAACTTCTCCGTAGAGGCCATGGTCATGACGTTCTCGGCAGGCAACGGACTCGTGAATCTGCTGAATCCCTCCTGCGGCGCCATCATGGGAGGTTTGGCCTTGGCTAAGGTCGAGTACACCACCTGGGTGAAATTCATCGCGAAGTTGTTCTTGGTGCTCGGCATCGTCTGCATGGTCATCTTGACAGCGGCCACGGTCGTCTTGTCCTAAGCGATGAAGGAGCATCCCGTGACTGAACTTACCGTTATCCGCTGCAACCACAACTACAACGCCTGGAAGGCCGTCCGATCGGAGGTAGGCTGGGCCTTCGCCGGTACCTTCCGTTCTTTCGAACGTCCCACGGCCGCCGACGCCGTGGCCTCCGGCGCACTGTCCGGCGTGCCCTGCAAGACCGTCGACATTACCGATGCGGCTTGCAGTATCGCTCCCTGGGACACCCTTCCCCGGGCGATGTCCGACGCCGTGTGCGCGGCGGCCACCCGCGGCGACAAAGTGCTATCGCTGAACGGCTACTGCATGCTGGCCCCGGCGGTGGCTGGAGGCCTCATGCGCGGACTTCCTGCCGGCACGAGGCTCGGGGTCGTGTGGCTGGACGCTCATTACGACAACGTGGTGCTGGAAGCTACCGAAGCGCATGAGACAACGCTCGTAGGCATCCCGCTTTCCACCCTCATCGGCGCCACCGCCTCAGCGTGGCGAACCACGTCCTGCAAGATGCCCGAACCACTGCCCGCATCGTGTCTTCTTCACGCTGACGGCCGCGTGTGGGTTCCCGAGGAACGCGAAAGCGCCTTGGCCTCGGGCATGCGCATTGTAGAGGAGAGCGAGTTCGCCGATTTGGAACAGTGGAAGCGCCACGTAACATCGTTGGCCGACGCGGTAGACGCCCTCTACGTCATGTTCGACGCCGATATCATGGCGGCCGAGTGGGTGCCTGGCTTTTACCGTGCCGAGCCGGGCGGCCTGCCCCGCGAAGAGGTGCTCGAGCGCCTGGCCTGCGTGATGGAAACCGGCAAGGTTGTCGCCGCTTCCACCTGGTGCTTCGATTTTGACCGGGAGCCCGAGGCAGTTCGCGTCAACGCCGAATCCCAGGGCGCCGTCGTCCAGGAGATCCTCACAGGCTGGGGATTTTCGAGCTAAGCGAGTCGAAGAGCCCCATTGCAAAGCCAGCCGCAGGAAGGGAGCGGCTGGCTTTCTTTCTAGGAGCAAGAGAAAGTTAGCTTGCGAAACTCCTTGCAAGATTTGCCTCCCAAAACCGCGACAGCACGAGCGATCAGATGCCCGAAGATAAGTCGCTCGACGATATTGCTGCCGGCCTACTCTTCGTCGATGAGGTGCAAAAGTTCCTCGCGCTTATTGATGCCGAGCTTGCGGTAGATGTTGCGCACGTGGGTGCGCACGGTGCTGACGGAGAGCACGAGCGACTTCGCGATGTAGGCCGGGGTGAAGCCACGCGCCAGATACACGAGCACCTCGGCCTCGCGGGGCGAAAGGCCCCGGGCTTCGGTCACCTTGGCACAGCGGGCCTCCAGGGTGTTCTGCATGCTCGGCTCGGCGAGCTGGAAGGCGTCGCCGGGCGCATCGGCGCGGGCAGGAAGTACACACTCGTCGGAGGCTCCCGCGATTGCAGGCGCGTCCTCATATGCCGCGCGATCGCCCGAGGCGGTCCGGGCGTCGCCTGCAGCCGGATGCACGGCAGGAGCCACTCCTTCCGCAACGGCCGACTCGCGGGGCGCCACCAGCTCGTTCCACGACGTGCGGCCGAGAAACACCAGGAGCACCGCCACGAACGCACCGGTGAGCACCGCGAGCCACGGGGCGAAGTCGTCGGTCACCGTAAGCACCTGGGAGAGGATCTGCCCCAAAAGCGCCGCAGCCGCGGCCACGCCGCAGGCGAAGCCCGACGCCACGTTCGCCGGCAATTCGCGGTTGCGCACCACGGCGAGCAGCACCGCGCACCCCAGCAGGGCGAGGACGATGTAGAACACGTAGAGGGCCACCACCGAGGCATCCCGCGGGAACGTGCCTGCGGGAAACGCGCCCAGCACTACGAACGCCGCCGCCATAAGGGGCACGAGGATGCGGTAGGACCAGGGCAGCAGGGGCGTGCGCCCCCACAAAAAGCAGACGCCGAACATCACGAGCGCCGCAACCGCTCCCCCGAGAAACGACGCCTGCACGACGCCGAAAGCGCTATGGGCCATCACGTCGGTCATGAACGCGTACACGGCGAACCCCAGAAGGGGCAGCCAGGTCACCGACACGAGGCGGCGCATCGTGTCGGCGGGACGGGCGAGAGGAAGCGCAGGGTCGCCCATGCGGGCGGCCACCGGCGGCACGACGACTCCCGCCACGAGCAGCAGGCAGAACACGGGGACGAGCGCCGAGGGCGGCAGCAGCGCGAGAATCCAGCCGACAAAGGAGGCCGTCAGCACGACGAAAGCGCACAGGACGAGGGCCTGGTCGATGGGGACGGCCACGGCTCGGGCCCATTCCGCCACCAGCGGGGGCAGCGCAGCCCCCGCCAAAAGCCCCGCGCCTACGGCCGCCGCCGGCAGCGGCATCGGGGCGAACAGAAGGCCCACGGCGCCCATCGTGCCGAGCAGGTAGGCTGCGGCCGCGATGGCAGTGACCCGGGCGCGTGCGAACACTTTGCGCGGGCGCTGCAAGCCGCGCAGGAGCACCACGACCGACGAGGTGACGGCGGCGAGAAGCAGCGCGAACAGAAACGTGTCGGCGATTGCCTCGAACTGAGGGGCCTCGGCGAACGCCCCGATAGTCGGTGCATGGGCGAGCAGCGTGGCCACAAAAGCAACGAGAGCGAGATGAATAGGGCGCAGGGCGAGCGCGGCGTGTCCATCGTCGCCGGCATCGCGCAACGCGAAACCCTCCATGGCCTTTCCGCCTCCTTTCTTCGCTCCGGTACCTAGACGAGATGTCCGCACATCGCCGGGCGATCGCGCGACACAGCGCACCGAGCCGGCGCGCTCCCTTCCAAACGCCGATTCTAGCATCGCCGCGGGATAGCGCCCGTCGATCCGGGAACTCGTGGCCGACCTGTGATAATGCAGCCGGACGCATCTGTTTCCGACTGCGTTTTCCACAATACCCAAAAAGTGCGATGCCCTTACCCATAAGCGGCGATGGCGCCCGACGGCCGCGCTCCCTATAGTGGACGTCGTTCCTCTTGGAGGCGGACTCCCACGGCTTGGTCTTCTGGGGCCATTGAGGCCAGGCCGCTCCGCCTTCACCAAGGGCTATGCGGGAACCTGGCGCAGCGCGCCGGGAACTCGAGGGGCGGCGGTTCTCCTTTCTGGCCGCCGCCCGCTTTCTTTACCTTGTGCTAACTCGGAACGGCCGCGTATCATCAGGGGGACCGCGGCCGGAATCGCAGGGCCGTCGCGTCGGAGAGAGACGCAGCGGCCCTTCTTTTTTCGGCGAGGCCGCTCTAGAACGGGCTCGTATAGAGGCGCAGGCCGTCGGGGAGGCGCACGAGACCGGCATCCTGGAGCCACGAAGCGGCCGGAGTGGCCAGAACATCGCGGCCGTTGAAGTGCTCGACGACGATCTTGCGTCGCGCGGCAGAGGCGCCCTCGCGCTTGAGGGCGGCGCGCACCGAGGCGACCAGGGCGGCGACGGCCGCCTCCAGCAGTTTTTCGTCGTCTGAAAACGCCAGCAGCGATTTCAGACGCGGCGCGGCCCAGAGCACCGGCACACCGTCGGCGATGACCACCATCGCCCCCTCGCGGCGGGACGGCCGCGCGGCCACGACGGCGGAATCGACCGCAGGGGCGTCGCCCGCCACACCCCACGCCACGTCGGGCCAGGAAATGCCGGCGCCGAAGAGGCACGCGGGGTCGTCGGCGGGAAGCGCGACGAGGGAGACGGGCGCTGACGCATCCGCAGGCTGGGCGAAGGCGCGCAGGGTCTCCACGGTCTCGCGCTGGGCAAACTGGGCCGGCCCCATGTCCTCCACGAACATGCCGCGCGCCAGATCGCCCGCGTCCTCCATGGCCTTGAGCACCGGGTACAGCGTCGTAAGCCCGCCGGGCACACCTGCCGCCAGCGCGATGTCGCGCGTCACAACCCCGTAGCGGTCGAGCAGCGATTCCACCAGAGACACCGCTTGCACCGTGGAACTCTGGCCGCTCGGCGCCAGGGCCGACCAGCGCCCGGCGAGGGCGGCGTCGAAGGCGGTCGCCGCAACCTGGCGGCCCACCACGGCCGCACGGGCCGCCATGCGGGCCTCGCTGCGAAGAGACCGGCCCCGCCGGCTGCTCGCCCGCCGCCGCGAGGGCGAGGGCTTCTGGCCGCTGGCCGCGGACGCCGATGCCGCTGCGGCCAGCCCTCCGGCGCGGGGAAAGCCCAGACCGTCGCCGGTCGCCTTCCCCTGCCACACGAGCCGCTGCAGCGCCTCGGCCACCTCGCGATCCGTCGGCGCCACGGGCTCGGTGAGCCGCGCGGCGCCATCCGCCAAGGCGCGAAATGGAAGCGGCCCTTGGGCTGCCAGCACGTGGCGCACGATGACATCCAGCGGAGGGTCTTCCAGGGCGCCTGCGTCATCTTGGCCCGGCTCGGCTACAGCGACTTCCGCCACGCCCGCCTGGGCGTCCAGGGACACTGGCGCCAGGGGCGAGTCCGTCGGGAAGAACGAGACGAGGTGCGCCTCCCCCGCTATCGACGCCGCCCACAGCACTTCGCCTACGGCGATGAGCTCGTCCAGCATGGCAGGCCGATAGTCGGGCACGCGGGCCGGCAGCACGTCTCTCTCCCACTGCTCCATGGGAAGGGCCGCGCCCTCGAACTGCGCGATGACCTGGGCTACGCCGTCGATGCCCGCAAGCGTCGGCTCACCGGTGCGCGCGACGTCCTGGCGATCCAGCAGGAAGCGCACATAGGCGTCGGCGGGAACGGGGCGCACCGCCTCGCGGGCCCGGGCGAGGGACCGGCTGCGCAAGCGGGCGAGCACGGTGCCGTCCGCCCAGCGGTCGGGCTCGAGGCGCACGAGCCTCCCCTCGGCGGCCAACCGCTCCAATGACTCCGCCGCAAGCACCACGCCGACCCCCAGGCTAAAAGCGGCCTCTTCACTGTCGAAAGGCCCGTGGGTGCGGGCGAAGCGGGCCGCGAGGCCATCCAGGGGGCGGGACAGCTTTCCCTCCCTCTGAGCCCAGGAGGGAACCGCAATGCCGAGCACCGCGCTCAAACGCGGGCCGTCATCGGCGGCGACCCATCTTTCCGCTCCGCCGATGACGGCGGGGAAAGCCCGCCGGTCCGCTTCCAAATTAGCAAGAAGAGCAGCCGCATCAGCGCCCGCGGAAAGAGCGCCCGCCTCGCCGTTCTCAGTGCGCGCAGCGACCTCCTCCACCGTGAGCGGCCCCAACTCCCGCAGAAGGTCGGCCACGCCTTCCGCGCCCCGCGCCTTCCAGCCCGCGGCCGTCCGCTGCAGCTCGGCCACGGTGCGCGCCACCACCTCCGCATCCAGCATATCTTCCACAGCACCGGTGCCCAGAAGCTCGCCCAGAAGCACCGGATCCACGGACAGAAGCGATGCCTGGCGCTCGGCATGGGGCAGATCGCCCTCGTAGAGGTGCTCGCCCAGATACCCGAACACGAGCGGCGCCGCGAAAGGCGACGGCGCGGCCGTGCGAACTTCGCTCATCTTGATGGAGCCCGAGACAAGACCGTCCATCACCTCGCGCAGGGCCTGCAGGTCGAACACGTCCTGCAGGCACTCGCGCAGAGCCTCCAGAATGATGGGGAAATCCTCCTCGCGCCGGGCCGCCTCCAAAAGCTGACCGCCCTTGAGACGCTGCTGCCAGAGCGGCGCCCGCTTGCCCGGGGCCGTCGGCGCCATGAGCAGGGCCCGGGCCGCGCATTCACGGAAACGGGCGGCGAACAGGGCCGTGAACCCCACGCGCTCACGCACGATGGATTCCAGCTCGTCGGAATCGAAGCGGAACAGATCGCTTCCCGGTAGGGCGTCCTCGGCGGCGGGCACGCGCAGCACGATGCCGTCGTCGGAGGCCACCGCCTGCGGGTCGAAGCCCAGCGTGGAGGTAATGCGATGGGCCACGGCCAGCGCCCAAGGCTCGTGCACGCGGCGGCCGAAGGGAGAATGCAGAATGACACGCATATCACCCGTTTCGTCGGGGCATGCCTCCACCACGAGCCGCCGATCCGTGGGCACCGCCCCGGTACAGGCGCGCTGCGCCTCTATGAGAGCCGCCAAGTTGCGCAGGGCGTCCTCGTCCAGCCCGTCGGCCGTCAGGCGATCGCGCAGCGCCGGGGCCATGGCATTCTCCTCCGAACGAGCCTCCGGCGCTTCGTCCCGTTCGGCAGCGCGCGCAATGCCGCCGTCGAGCGCCCGCACAAGAGCCCCCCGGGCGCGGCCCGTCTCGTAGGGGCGACCAATGGCCTCGCCGTGCCAGAAGGGCAGTCGCGCGGCGCGTCCCGGCGCCGCTTCCACGATAACCCGGTCGGCGCCGATCTCCTTGATGCGCCAGGTGCTCGTGCCCAGGGCGATGATGTCGCCCACGCGCGACTCCATCACCATCTCCTCGTCCAGCTCGCCCACACGCCGGCGCCCTTGACGGGCGTCGCCCTCGGGCAGCACCACCGAGAACATGCCGCGATCGGGAATGGTACCCGCCGCCGTTACGGCCAGGCGCTGGGAACCGGGGCGCGGCGTGAGCAGCCCCGTCTCGCGATCCCACAGGATGCGCGGCGCGAACTCGGCCACCTCGCCCGAGCCGTAGCGCCCGGCGAGCATGTCGAGCACTCCCTCGAAGGAGCGTCGGCCCAAATCGGCATAGCAGGCCGACCGCCGCACGCAGGCGAGCCACTCGTCGGCTGGAAGGCCGTCCGGCGCCATGGCCACAGCGGCCACGGTCTGCTGGGCCAGCACATCGAGCGCATTGCGCACGAGCCGCGTGCTCTCGATGGCGCCGGCCTCCATGCCCTCGGCCATGACGGCGGCATCGATGACCTCCACCCGGGTACGCGGGAAGATGATGCCCTGGGAGCGGCCGCCCACCTGGTGGTTCGCCCGCCCCACGCGCTGCAGCCCGCTGGCCACCGAGGGCGGCGCGGCCACCTGCAGCACCAAATCGATGGAACCCATATCGATGCCCAATTCCAAGCTGGAAGTGGCCACCACGCAGGGCAGCTCCCCCGCCTTCAGCTCCCGTTCCACCTGCAGCCGCTTCTCCTTGGAGACCGATCCGTGATGGGCCTTCGCGATGACCACCGCGGGCTCGGTCACCAATTTGGTGGTGGAGCCGATGTCGGAGCGGAAGGCCGTCCCCGGCGCACCCCGCATGGCATCGGCGCCCGTGGGCACGCCGCGCACCGCATCGTCGCCGAAAGCCGTCGCATCGCCGCTACCCGCAGCTGCCCAGAAGCCGGCCACCTCGGAATGGGGCGCGTCCAAGCCGAGGCGCTTCGCGTACAGCTCGTTCAAGCGTGCCGTCAGCTTTTCGCACAAACCGCGCGAGTTCACGAAGACAATCGTGGATTTGTGGGCCAGCACCTCGTCCAGAATGGCCGCCTCGATATGGGGCCAGATGGAGGAGCTGCCCAGGCGGCTGTCAGGATGCGGCGCGGGCGACGCGCCCTCGGCCATGACAGCCCGCAGCGCCCGATCGGATTTCCATGCATCCTCGACGGGCGCCCGGCACGGACCGGCGCCCCGCTGCCGCGTGCCGTCCCCGGCACCGGCAAATCCCCCGAAGGCGGGGACGGCCGTCATGTCGCGCACGGGCACGCGCACCGAAAGATCGAGGCTCGGAAGCGCCTCCGTGGCTACCACCGTCACGGGCCGCACGCCGCCGAGGAACCGGGCCACTTCCTCGCGCGGGCGCACCGTGGCCGACAGCCCGATGCGCTGGGCCGGAGCCTCCAGCAAATCGTCCAGCCGCTCCAAAGACAGCGACAGGTGCGCCCCGCGCTTGTCGCCGGCCAGGGCGTGCACCTCGTCCACGATGACCGTCTCAACCGTGCGCAGCGCCTCTCGGGCCGCCGAGGTGAGCATGAGGTACAGCGACTCGGGCGTCGTGATGAGAATGTCGGGCGGATTGCGGGCGATCTTGCGGCGCTCGTCAGCGGGGGTGTCGCCGGTGCGCATGGCCGTGCGGATTTCGGGGGCTTTCGCGCCACGGCGCGCGCTCTCGACGGCCGCCAGCTCGGAGATGGCCGAAAGCGGCCCCTGCAAGTTGCGGTCCACATCGGCGCCGAGAGCCTTCAGGGGCGATACGTACAGCACGCGCACGCCGCGAACCCACTTCTCGCCTGTTTCAGCGACCCGAGCCTTCTCGCCCATGAGCGCGTCGATCGCCCACAGGAACGCCGCCAGCGTCTTGCCCGAGCCCGTCGGCGCTATCACGAACGCGTTCTCGCCCCGCGCGATGGCCTTCCACGCCTCGCCCTGCACCGCCGTGGGCGCCCCGAAGGCATCGGCGAACCAGTGGCGCACCGGTTCCGAGAACGAGGCCATGGCCTCAGCATCATCCATAGGTAAGTTCCCCTATCAACTACTGCTCTTAAGCCACGTCCACTGATGCAAGGTCTTTGTCGACAAGCCATCGCAAATAGTCGGAGCGCTTCATGCCTAAGCTATCCGCCCGCTTATCCATGCGCTCGATCTTCTGCTCGGTCTCCTTAAAGCCCACGAGCCTCAAATGCTCCCCAAACTTGAGGGGGCGCCCGACAACGACTTCGCCGACCGACACACCCGGGATCTCCCCCCGCACAAGCATGTCGTCCCATTCCTCGATCTGTTCCTGGGTAACACCAAAATAGTCTTCGATTTCCTTTGGGGACATGTTCTCAAAATCCTTTTTGGACATTACTGCCTCCTTGCAAGTCCGAGTTCCCGGAGAACACTTTTTGTAGGCGGCGTGAAAGCATGGTATATCAGCAGTACAGCTACCTACTTTCGTTAAACGAAATTATACTGCAGGGCGAGCGGCTCGGCAACAACCATCAACAAGCGTTGCCTCGCTGAAACCGTCTGAGAAAATGTGAGGGAAAACGGCCCATGACAGCCTCCTTTACATCGGACGGCTGTCCTTCGAGCACAGAAGTTAGGGATATACCCAGCCTTTAGAACATTTGTTTTCGTTCATTATAAGGGAACAGATGTTCTTGTCAAGAGTAAGTTTCGCCAACTTGCCTATGAAACCGAGACGGGCGCCGCCTCCCCCGTTCCCTCCTGGTAGGACTCGATGAGATCGATGAGCTCTTGCTTGGAATGCACGTCGGTCTTGGCGTATATGTGCTTGATGTGCGTCTCGATGGTGCTCTTGGAAAGGGTCATGACCTCGCGCATGTAGGGCACCGATCGGCCGCGGCCCAGATAGCGCAGCACCTCGGTCTCGCGCGGCGAGAGCTTGAAGGCCTCAGCCATGGCCGCCACGTAGTCGACGGGCTCGGCGATCGGCGCCGCGCAGGTTCCCTTCCCAGCCTCTTGCGCCACGACACTTCCGGCAAGCCCCTCTCTCGACGTCACCTCCGACCCCAACCGCACCCCAGCGCCGATTTCCGCTGCAACCGGGCCCAAAGCCCCGGCAACTCCCAGCATCCCCGGCGACTCAAAGCGTTTCTGCAGGTGCAGAAACAGCGGCAGCATCACCACGCACAGGCACACGAGCGCCAAGTACAGCGGCAGGCCAAAGCGCGGCGATACCGATGCCCCCAGTATCGCGCCCGCGAGAAATCCCAGCTGAACCATGGCACGGAAGATGCCGAACGTCTCGCTGGGAAGACAGAATCCCTTCGCCGTGATGCGCGCGAAGATCGCGAAGAACAGCACCTCCACGTACAGAGCCGCCGCACAGGCGAGCACCGAGGCGAGCACATTGCACGCCGGGTCGTCCAACGCCCGCAGCGAAAGCGAGAACACGATGAGCGGAATGGCCCACTCGTACAGAAACGAGAAGCTCATACGGCTGGTATGGGCAATGGCGAACACGGCGATGAGCCCCGCCACCACGCCACCAGCGATATAGAAGAGGATGCCGCGATCGTCCATGCCGAGCGCGACCAAACTCTCGGGGGAAGCGCTCGTCACCACGCACCCTGTGGCAATACTGCACACCATGGAGCAGAATGCCAATTTGACGAGGGAGGGAAGCACGCCGGAAAACGGCTCGATGGGCTCAGGGAAGGCGAAGCCCTCCGGTTGGTCGTTCTTGCAGAGCAGCAGCATGAGGCTCGATGCCAAAGGAAGCAGCGCCGCCACGATGCCCGAGACGGGCGCCGGAATCAGATAGATCAGCAGCACGGCCGCTACGAACACCGCCAGCGACGAGGGAATGCTCGCCTCGGTGACCTCGAGATCCACCTGGCAGAACAACTCGCCCCATGCTATCCAGAGCACTGCCGAGGCCAGCCCTCCCACGGCGCTGGTGAAAAGCAGCAGAAGGCCGTCGGGCATCACGAAGAACAGCAAGGTCGTCGCGGACACCACCGCCGATGCGGCCAAAACAAATCCCGGGGCCAAAGGTGCTCGCCGCCGGGGACGAAAGGCGAGCACGAGAAGCCCGACCGCCGACGCCGCGAGCGAGATGCGCAATGTATCGACGCCGCGCGCGCTATCGGGCGCGAAGATGCCGTTCGAGAACCACGACCCGTACACCCAGGCGATTAAAAGGCCCAGGCCCAAGTAGCGCAGCCGCGCCTGACGAAAAAACGAATCGAGCGATTGCACCCACGCGAACACGGCTCTCCTCCCCTTGAGCTTCCAACAATTCATTGTACCTGCCGCGCCCGATATGGCAACTCACGTGAAAGGGGTGATGCTTCTGAACAGGAAAAACAAAAAATCACGGAGTAGCACGATGGCAGAGGACGCCGGTAAGGCGCACACTGGACTCGCGCTCGACCCCCGAATCGGATGCGCCGAGCAACGCGAAAAAGAGAAGGAAGGGACCTATCATGACCATCGAGACATCGTTCAGTCGCCGTCACTTCATCACCGGCACGCTCGCCGCGAGCGCCGCCGCGGCCCTGGGGCTTGCCGGCTGCGCGCCGCAGGGAACGCCCACGGCCGCAACGGGCGGCGACGAGCCGGCGGCAGGCGCCGCCGCGGGCAATGCCCCTGCCGAAAGCACCCCCGCCTCCGACGTTCCCGCCTGGCTGGGAGAAGCGCCCGCCATCACCGACGCCGACTGCGCCGAGACCGTCGACTGCGAGGTGCTCGTCATCGGCGCCGGCTGCTCGGGCCTCGTGGCTGCGAACTTCGCCGCCATGGAGGGAGCCAAGACCCTGCTCATCGAGAAGTTCGACAAGGGAACGGGCCTGCGCGGCTCGGCCATCGGCGCCGTGGGCTCGCGCAAGCAGCAGGAAGCCGGCGTCAACATCGACCCGCAGGAGATCTGCAACGATCTGGTGCACTATTCCCTGAACAACGCCAGCATGGATCTGTACCAGCTGTGGGCCGCGCACTCCGCCGAGGCTGTGAACTGGTACTGCGATCTGACCGACGGCGTGGATCAGTGCAAGATCGACCTGGAGTGGAGCATGCCCGCCGAAGAGACGCGCTACAAGTGCTGGCCCACGGGTCATGGCGCCATGCTGGACAACGGCAAGGCCGGCAAGGACGAGGCCAGCGGAGAGGGCGTCACCTACGCCCAGGTGGAGGCCAATTTCCTGGCCCAGCCCAACGCCGAGCTGCGCTACCTGACGAGCCCGGAATGCCTCATCAAGGAAGGCGATAAGGTGGTGGGCGCCTACGCCTCCACCGACGAGGGCGCCACGTTCCTGCGCATCAATGCCGCGAAGGGCGTCATCGTGGCCACCGGCGGCTACGCGAACAACCCCGACATGTACATGGCGCTGCAGGCCGAGAACGCCAAGGGACTGTGCGGCGTGGTGCCCTTCGGCAACTTCAACGCCCAGGGCCAGGGCATCAAGGCCTGTCTGTGGGCCGGCGCGGTGAAGGACGAGAACCCCACCTCCATGGTGTTCGACCGCGGCATCATGCGTCCCGACCAGCTGCCCGGCGCCCCCTTCGATATGGACTTCGGCTACTTCCACATGGCCACGCAGCCCTTCCTGAAGGTGGATATCGAAGGCGAGCGCATCACCAACGAGTCGTCGCCCTACGACTTCCTCATCCATGCCCTGGCGCGCAAGTCCAGCCAGCGCGCCTGGTTCGACATCTGGGATTCCAACTGGCCCACCGATATCGAGCGCTTCCATACCATCGGCTGCTCGGGCCTCATCAAGGGCGAGGGCACCAACCAGATGGACCCCGAGGGCGTTGAGGGCACGGCCGCCATCATCGACGCTTTGGTGGAAGAGGGCAAGATCGTGAAGGCCGACACCTTGGAAGAGATCGCCGACGCCTTCGGCATCAACAAGGAGACCTTCCTGGCCACCGTGGAGCAGTACAACGGCTTCTACGATGCGCAGAACGACACCCAGTACGGCAAGGAGCCCTTCCGCCTGTCGGAGATTCGCACGGCGCCCTTCTATGCCTGCAAGCTGTCGGGCATGGCGCTCGCCACCCTGGACGGCATCAAGATCAACACGAAGTTCCAGGCGCTCGACGAGAACAACGCCCCCATCGAGGGACTCTACGTCATCGGCAACGACTCGGGCAATTACTACAACGGCACCTACCCGAACCTGGCCGCCGGCCTGAACGCGGGTCGCTGCGTCACCTTCGGCATGCTCTGCGGCCGCCAGGTGGCGAACTTGTAGGGGCACCTTCCGTCCCCTCGGGCGTTTTGCGGCAAGAGAATCTCCGAGCCCTCCCTTTTTGATGGCGCCCTCTCCCAGGGCGCCGCTTTTCCTTTCCGGGGTCAAACGCTCGAAAAGCCATTACAATGGAGGCAGCTGACGGGACGCGAGCAACCGCAAGGGAGGGAAATCGTGCGCAGCAACGAGGTGGCAAAATTGGCCGGCGTGACCGTGCGCACGCTGCGGCACTATCACCAGCTGGGGCTTCTGTCCGAACCGCCGCGGCGCGCCAACGGGTACCGCGACTACTCCCCTGCCGACGTGGCCCGCGTGCTGCGCATCAAGCGCCTGGCCGCCCTGGGCTTTCCCCTCTCGCGCATCGGGGACGTTCTGGAAGAGATGGATGCCGAGGGGCACGCGACATCCGCGAGCGCCTTAGACGAGCTCGACCGCGAGCTGGCCCTCGAGATCGCAAGGCTGCAGGAACAGCGACGCACCATCGCCGAACTGCGCGCCGAGCACCTCGATCCCGACCTTCCCGTGCGCTTCGCCCGCATCCTGCGCAAGCTCGCCGGCGTGGACAGCCTCGCCGAAACCTCCCCCGACGACCGCACCGCCCTCATCGTCGCCGCGCACCTCTACGACGAGAAGGAGCTCGGCGAGCTGGAGCGCGTCGTGGATACCATCGCAAGCGAGAGGCTCGTGGAGGCCATGGAACGGCTCGACGAGACGCTCTGCGCCCTCGCGCCCGATGCCCCCGAGCAAGAGCGCGCCACACTCGCCGCCGAGTCCCTCGAGACGCTTGTCCCCGTCATCGCCTGCTTCGATGCCGCCAACTGGCTGCGCCCCGCCACCGACCGCGAGCGATTCCTGGACGAAATAGCCTTCGCGGGCTACAACGAGGCCCAGCAGGACGTGTACGACCGCATCGAGCGCGGCATCGAGGAGATCATGACCGAGCGGGCGCAACGGGAGAATGCGACTGCGGCCTCTCCACAAGTCGTCCACGAGCCGTTTGACTCCGACGCAACGTCATAGTTTTTACTGGCCCCTCGAACCCCTGACCCGCCGTTCGAGAAAGGCCCCGCCATGACCCTCGCGTCCCCGAAATTCCGCCGACCGCGCAAGCCGTACCGGCCGCGCAAGACCGCTCCCCGCTACCTGCTCTCCTGCGCCTGCTCGCTGCTGGGCAATTCCGTGGCCAGCGTCGTCTTACCGCTTGTGCTCCTCGCCACCACCGGCGACGCCCTGGCCGCTGGCACCCTCGCGCTCATCTGTGCCGCACCCCAGTTCGTCATCGGCCTTGTCGGCGGGGCGCTCACCGACCGCTTCAACCGACGCAACGTCTCTGTCGTCTCCGACATCCTGTCGGCGGCCAGCGTGGCTTTGCTGCCCATCGTTGATATGATCTGGGGACTCTCCTTCGGCTGGTTCGTGGCACTGGGACTCCTCGGCGCCGTCGGCGACATCCCCGGCATGACGGCCCGCGACTCCCTCGTGCCCACCGTCTGCGAGCGCGACGGGCGCAGCCTGCAAAAGTTCATGGGCCTCACGCAATCGCTGGACTCCCTCGTGGTCATCGCAGGTCCCGCGCTGGCCGCCTTCCTCATGGGCGCAGCAGGAAGCGTGAACGCCCTGTGGTTCACGGCCGCCATGTCGCTTTCCGCAGCTCTTCTCACTCTCACGCTGCCCCGCTCCCTCGGCGCCGTCTGCGGCGCGACAACCCCCGCCGCCAGCCCGACCGGCGTCCCGGCTGCCAGAGCTGTCAGCTCCACCAAAGACGAATCCCGACGCGGCCTTCTGCCCGACGCGTGGCAGGCCCTGCGCGACGGCGCGCATGTGCTGTTCGCGAGCGATACGCTCTTGCGCTCGTCCATGCTCATCAGCTTCGGCATCGTCATGGTGATGGGCTCGCTCCAGGGCCTCGTGCTGCCGGTGCATTTCACGGCCGCGAACAGCCCGGAGCTGCTCGGCTACGTGCTGTCGGCCATGTCCGCCGGCATGCTCGCAAGCTCGCTCGGCTATGCGGCGCTCGCCCACAAGCTGCGCCGCCGCACCTGGTACATCCTGTCGCTCACCGGCATGGCCTTGGGCATTCTGGGCTTGGGCCTTTTGCCCCCGTTCCCGCTGCTCATCGCGAGCGCGCTCATGCTGGGCCTTTCGGCCGGCCCCATCTCGGCCCTGCTCGGCTTCTTCATCTTCGACCGCATTCCCGCCGAAAACCGCGGGAGCGCCCTGGGGACGCAGAATTCGCTCACCCTGGCCGCCGCGCCCGTGGCCGTCTTCGCCACCTCGCTCGTCGTGGAGGGCGCCGGGGTGTCCGTGGCCGCCCTGGCCCTCGCTGGCTGCTGGATGCTCATCACCGTGTGGGCCCTCAACACCCACAGCCTGAAGTACCTGGACGACAAGGAGAGCCATCCCGACCCCATTCCCTTCGTTCCCAATGCCGAGCGCGTCTAGCACCGCGCGACGTCCGAAAGCCAGCAGTACGACTATCTGGCTTTCAGCGGCGCAGCCATCTGGCAACGGTCTTCGAACAAGTTGCCCGCGAGCCGGAAGGCGGGCGCCCCGCAGGCACACCATGGAGCCGGAATCATTCCCCAACCAAGGAGACACCATGGCTTGCACAACGCTTCTCGTGGGCCGCCGCGCCACCAACGACGGCTCCACCATCGTCGCCCGCAACGAGGACGGCGAGGACTTCTCGTTCGACCCGAAGAAGATGATCGTGGTCATGCCGGAAGACCAGCCGCGCTCCTATACCGGCGTGGCCAGCCACCTGACCATCGAGCTGCCCGACAACCCCCTGCGCTACACCTGCACGCCCAACGCCGACCCGACCAACGGCGTGTGGGCCGAAACCGGCATCAATGCGGCGAACGTGTCCATGTCGGCCACCGAGACCATCTCGGCCAACGCCCGCGTGCTCGGCGCCGACCCGCTCGTCACCTACCAGCCCGCCGTTGGAAAGCCCGGCGACGCCAACTACAAGCCCGAGGTGCCGGGCGGCATCGGCGAGGAGAACCTGCCCACCATCACGCTGCCCTACATCAAAAGCGCCCGCGAGGGCGTTCGTCGCCTCGGCATGCTCGTGGAGAAGTACGGCACCTACGAGACCAACGGCGTGGCCTTCAGCGACGCGGACGAGGTCTGGTACTGGGAGAACATCGGCGGCCACCACTGGATCGCGCGGCGCGTGCCCGACGACTGCTACGTGGTGCAGCCCAACCGCCAGGGCATCGACCACTTCGACCTGGCCGACGCGCTGGGCGATCAGCACGACTACATGTGCAGCGCCGATCTGGCCCAGTGGATCCGCGAGAACGACCTGCTCATGGATATGCCCGCCCACGAGGAGGATGCCGGCGAGACCGTCGAGGGGCTGCCGCGCTACTTCAACGCCCGCATCGCGTTTTCCACCTACACCTGGCTCGACCAGCTGTACAATGCCCCGCGCAAGTGGTACCTGTGCCGTCGCCTGACGCCCTCCGATGCCCGCTTCGCCGGCCCGGCGCCCGCCTTCGGCCCCGAGAGCCTCGACATCCCCTGGGCCATGCGGCCCGATAAGAAGCTGTCGGCGTCGGATGTGAAGGATCTGCTCGCCACCACCTACGACGGCACCGAGTACGACCCCTACGGCACCAAGGGCACGCCAGAGACGCGCCACCAGTACCGCTACATCGGCATCGACCGCACCTCCGAGTGCTCCATCCTGTGCATTCGCCCGAACGCACCCAAGGCGCTGCGCGGCGTGCACTGGTTCGCCCCGGCGTCGGGCCCCTTCAACACCGCCGTGGCCCTGTACGCGAACGTGAAGGAGCTCCCCGCCTACCTGGACACCCCCACGGAAGTGACCACCGACAGCCTCTACTGGAACAACCGCCTGGTGGCCGGTCTTTCCGATCCGCAATTCTTCGAGAGCTACGAGGCCATCCAGGGCTATCGGCTGAACACCATGGCCCAGGGCTACCAGTCGCTGCACGAGACCGACGCCGCGCTTGAGAAGCTCGCCGCCGAGGGCAAGGCGAACCTGGACGATATGGACGACCCGACGGTGATCGCCGAGCTCGAGCGCGCGAATCAGGCGCTCGTCGATAGCGTGCAAACGCAGACCCGCGCTCTGCTCGGCACCGTGCTCGACCAACGCACGGTCACGATGAAGAACGCCTTCAACATGAACGACCACTGAGAGCGCGCCGTTGCGCCCCCGAGCGCAACGCCAATGCCTGATTGGGGCCGGCCCCGGCGCCTCGCCATTCGCTGGCGACGCCGAGGCCGGCCTTTTCGCATTCACGGTTCTTTCGCATTCACGACCCTTTTCGCATTCACGCCCCACTCGCTCCCCTCTCCCTGCAACACAGGGCTCTTCTCGTGCAAGTGAAGCGGCGCCCCCCTTGCCGTCGCTGCCTCGTCGAGGCACACTAGCGCTACGGACAGGAGACGGAAAGGAGCGCCCGTGAAGCTGACCGTGGAAGAGCGGCCCGACTTAGAAGAGGCGGAGGTCACCATCCGCTGCCCGGCCATCGACCGGCGGGTGCGGGCCATCATGGCGACCGCGAACGCAGTGGATTGCCGGCTTCTCGGCACCGACGGCACAGGCACGTTCATCGTGGAACCGTCGGAAGTGCTGTACGCGGAAACCGTCGACGGCCGCACCTTCCTCTACGGCCGCGACCGCGTGCTGGAGAGCCCGCTGCGCCTCTACGAGCTGGAAGAGGCCCTCGCCGGCACCGAGTTCGTGCGGGCCTCGAAATCTCTCATCGTGAACTTCGACCACGTGCGGGCGCTTCGCCCCTACCTGAACGCCCGGCTGGAGCTGGTACTCGATAACGGCGAATCCGTCATCGCCTCGCGCCAGTACGCCCCGGCCATCAAGCAGAAGATCGGGCTGTAGAAAGGATTCGCCATGAGAAACATCGTCAAGAGCGCCTTTGTCCGCGCCTGCATCACCTTCACCGTCGCCATGGCCCTCTGGTGCACAGCCGGCCTCATCTTCGCCGGGCCCGTCGAGGGCATCGTCATCACGCTCTCGCTGCTCGCCGCCGCCTTGGCCCTGTGCGCCCTGCAGGCATTCTGGTTTACCGAGGCGGTCATCGGGCGATTGAGCTACCCCGCACGCATCGCCGGGTTCGGCCTGACGGGCCTTCCGGCGCTCGTCCTGTGCGCCGCGCTCGGCGGTTGGTTCCCCCTGGACAACATCGGCGCCTGGGTCAGCTTCGTTGCCATCTACCTGGTCACCCTGGCCGCCATCACCGCCGGCTACACTATCTACTACCGTCGCACCGCCGGCAGCTTCGACGCCGCCCTCGCCCGCTACCGCGAAGGCCGGAAAGAGTAGGCCATCGCGACGAGAAGCGATTACGTCGGTCCTCGTCCGCGCTTTCCCCGCCCGGAAGGCCGAGTGCGCCGATTTAGTAGGAAATCTGCACTTATCAGCGTCTGGGGGGTGCGGACTCCAAGTTGGACACCCAGGTGTCCGGAAGGGAGTTCGAATGTA
>OLNR01000252.1_pt1 | contig 50655 bp, 42 predicted proteins | sample 1672231 | NCBI WGS metagenome assembly OLNR01 (sample SAMEA3136662, study PRJEB25190) | human gut metagenome
CGGTCGCTTGGCTCAGCGGGAGAGCATCGCCTTCACACGGCGGGGGTCACAGGTTCAAATCCTGTAGCGACCACCATGAATTCGCAGGCCCCTCCTCGGAGGGGCCTTTTCGTATTCAAAGAGCTTTTCGCCCGGGAAAGGAAGCCGTCGTGAAACGGATTGCATTTGCTGTGGTGACCGTGGTGCTCGGGGCTTGCGCCGGAGCGTTTTGCTGGGCGTTCTTCTTTCTCATGAACGCGGGCCTCGATCTTTTGTGGGTGAAGGCGCCGGCGTGGCTGGCGGCGATAGGGATGCCCGCTGTCGTGTACCCGCTTGCCTTCTGCGTTGCCGGTGGCGTTGCCATCGGATTGTTTCAAAAGAACGTGGGGCCGTACCCCGATGATATGAACGCGGTGCTCGCCGAGGTGAAGAAAACCGGGCGCTACGATTACCGGCATTTGGGAGCCATGTTCTTCGGCGCGCTCCTGCCGCTTCTGTTCGGCGGCAGCATCGGGCCCGAGGCTGGCCTCACCGGCGTGGTGGCGGGGCTTTGCAGCTGGGTGGGGGATCGACTCAAGTTCATGGGCGCCGAGATGCGCGAGCTGGCGAACGCGGGCACGGCGGCCATTTTGTCGGCGATCTTCTCGGCCCCGCTGTTCGGTCTGGCGGCGCCGCTGTTCGGCTATGCGGACGATGCCGACGGGCGTCGGCGCCGGATCGACTCGTTCACCGCGACGGTGGTTTCCGCGCCCCAGGTTTCCAAACCGGTCAAAACGGCGGTGTACCTGCTCTCCGTGGCCGGGGCGCTGGGGGCGTTCATGCTGCTCAACGAGGTGGCTGGCGGCGGTTCGGGGCTGCCGCACTTCTCCGACATGGCCGTGGGGACATCCGAACTCGCCTGGGCGCTTCCCGTCATTGCGCTTGGCGCCTGCGCCGGTTGGCTCTTTCATGGCTTCGGCTGGGCCATGGGCAAGCTGTCCGCGCGGCTCGGCGATCGCGTCGTAGTGAAGGCGGTCGTTGCCGGTGCGATACTGGGAGTTCTTGGGATCTTTCTCCCCTTTACCCTGTTCGCCGGCGAGGCCCAGACCGAGATGCTGGCGCAGCAGTGGACGGCCCTCGGTGCCGGGGCGTTGCTCGCGACGGGGTTTCTCAAGGTGCTGGCCAGCCAGGTGTGCCTCGGACTCGGTTGGCGCGGCGGCCACTTCTTCCCGCTCATCTTCTCGGGGATCGCCATCGGCTATGCCGCCGCCGGGCTCTTTGGCATCGACCCGGTCTTCGCGCTTTCCGTCAGCACGGCGGCCCTCTTGGGCGCCGCTATGCGCCAGCCGCTGATGGTGGCCTTGTTGCTCATCCTGTGCTTTCCCGCGAAAGCCGTCGTCTTCGTCCTTGCTGCTGCGTGCTTGGGCGCCGCCGTTCCGGTTCCGAAGGCGTTCTCTCGAAAACTGCCTCATTAGATGCTGGGTATATCGTGATTCGTTAATTCTGTCTCTTCTAGACGCTTATAACTCGAGATCTCGTGCAGAAAAGCAGCACTTCGTGAACCGAAGGAGGTCGTGCGCAGGAATCGCGGGGCTCTCTGCTATGGTACGGAGGTGTTTGGAATAACCTACTCGAGGAGGCGGCCGTGGGGCACGCGCAATATGATACTGATGGGTTCGATCAAGCCGCGGCGTCGAGGCCGAGGGAGCGCGTTGCGGTAAAAGGCTGCATCTTCAAGGACGGCCGCCTGCTGTTCCTGTTCAAGCCCGATGCGGCGCGCCGTCTCAGCATCGCGCCCGATCTCGAGGAGGATCTTCCGGGGGGATGTGTGGAAGCGGGCGAGAGCTGGCAGGAGGCGCTGGTGCGCGAGGTGCGCGAGGAGACCGGTCTGGAGATCGAGGTCGGCGAGCCCTTCGACGCCTGGACGTTGCGCGCCCCGGGGCGGCGGATCCTCGGCGTCGACTTCGTTTGCCGCTGGCGCTCCGGCGACGTGCGCCTGAGCCACGAGCACGAGTCCTTCGCATGGCTCACCCTGGAAGAAGTGGAGGCGAAGGGCTGGGAGGCGGAGCCCGTCTACCGGAAGGCCTTCGAATTGGTTGAGGCATGAGGGGGTGCGGACGGTTCCCGATAAGCCCAACAGCCGTTTTCAGAAGTACCGGAAGGCATAGCGGGGCGCATCGTTTCTCGGATGCGTTACACTATGCAGTTGGCAAAAGCGGGGCGGCTTAGGCGTCGCTCCTTGATGGAATGCGGGGCGGCTTCGGGCCGTCCCGAGACGACAAACTTCGGGAAGCGCTTATGATCCTGCAAACTGAACATCTTTCGAAATCCTACGGCGGTCGCACGCTGTTCCACGACGTGACGTTCCGCTTGGAAGAGTACGACCGGCTGGCGCTTGTGGGCCCTAACGGCGCGGGCAAGACGACACTGCTCAACATCATCTCCGGCGAGGACGATCCGGACGAGGGCCGCGTGCTCTTCGCCAAGGGCGCGCGCGTGGGCTATCTGGAGCAGGAGGCCATCGAGATGGGCGACCTCCCCGTCTTCGAAGAGGTCATCTCGTCGCAAACCGAGGTGCTCGAAGCCGAGCAGCGCCTGCACAAGCTGGAAGCGGAGCTGGGCGCGAACCCCACCGAAGCGCAGCTGGCGGCCGTGGGCCGGGCGCGGGACGCCTACGAGATGCTCGGCGGCTACTCGTTGGAGTCGAAGGTGCGAAGCGTGCTGTTCGGCCTCGGCTTCACCGAGCGCGACATGACCCGCTCCACCACCGAGTTCTCCGGCGGTTGGCAGATGCGCATCGCGCTCGCGAAACTGCTCATCCGCAATCCCGAGGTGCTCTTGCTCGACGAGCCGACGAACCACCTGGACTTGGAATCGGTGAAGTGGCTCGAGGGCTTTCTGCGCGGGTATGCCGGCACGGTCATCGTCGTCTCCCACGACCGCGCCTTCATGGACAACATGGTCGACCGCGTGGCAGAAATCGACAACGGGGAAGTGAATCTGTACAAGGGCAACTACTCGAAGTACCTGGTGGCACGCGAGGAGCGCTTGGAGCGCATCAAGGCAGAGCGTGCGAAATCGTTGGAGGAGATCGCGCACCTGCAGGCCTTCGTCGACCGCTTCCGCTACAAGGCCACCAAGGCCAAGCAGGCCCAGGAGCGCGAGCGTCGCATCGAGAAGATCAAGGAGACGCTGCCGGTCATCCCCGAGGAGAAGAAGACGGTGCACTTCAACTTCGTGCAGCCGCCGCGCACGGGAGACGAGGTGGTGCGGGCCCGCGGCCTCGTGAAGCGCTACGGCGACCACACGGTGTACGACGGCATCGACTTCACGATGTACCGCGGCGACAAGGTGGCGCTCGTGGGCCCCAACGGCGCGGGCAAATCCACGCTCTTGAAGATGATCGCCGGGGTGGAAAAGCCCGATGCCGGCACCATCGACTACGGCGTGAACGTCGATCTCACCTACTACGCCCAGCACCAGCTGGAAGAGCTGCACGCGGGCAACACCGTCTTCGAGGAGCTGGATCATGCCGCGCCCGGCTGGTCCATCTCCCAGGTGCGCAGCCTGCTGGGCGCGTTTTTGTTCACGGGGGACGCCGTGGACAAGAAGGTGTCGGTGCTCTCCGGCGGCGAGAAGGGGCGGCTTGCCCTGGCGAAGATGCTCGTGGCCCCCAAGCCCCTGCTGTGTTTGGACGAGCCCACCAACCACCTGGACATCTCCAGCGCCGACGTGCTTGAGCAGGCCCTGCAGCACTTCGACGGCACCATCCTGTTCATCACCCACGACCGGCACCTCATCCGCGGGGTGGCCAACCGCATCGTGGAGGTGAAGGACGGCCAGATCACCAACTACGAGGGCGACTACGACTACTACCTGTACAAGTCGGGCCAGCTCGATGGCGACGTGGACGCCGACCGCTCGGTGGTGGACGAGGCGCTCGCCGATGCGGGCATCCACGGGAAGGGGAGCGGCGCGGCCCCCGAGAAGCGCCGCGCTGGTGCGGCGGCCCCCACGAAGATCACCGTGAACCGCCGCCGCGACCGCCAAGGCTCGAGCTCGGCGGCTGCTCGGGATGGTTCCGTAGGGGCTGACCTCGGTCAGCCCTCCGCAGCTGCCAAGGGCGTCGGGAATGCGCCTTCCGCCCGCCCCGAGGTGCAGCTCACCGCGCCCAAGGGCAGCGCCCCCAAGACCAAGGAGCAGAAGCGCCGCGAGGCCGAAGCCCGCAACCGCGCCTACGCGGCCCTGAAGAACCACCGCAAGCGCATCGCCCAGCTGGACGAGCAGATGGAACGAGACAACGCTCGCATGGAGGAGCTGCTGGCCATGATGGCCGACCCCGACTTCTACGTGAACGAGGACGCCTCCTCCGATGCCATCGCCGAGCACGCCAAACTGAAGCAGCGTCTGGCCGCCGCCGAGGAGGAGTGGTTCACCCTCACCGAGGAGCTGGAAGCCGAAATGGCCCGCCAACAGGAGCGGGCTTAGGGGATCCCTCCGGTTCGAGCTGCGGGGTACCGTTCAGTCGCTCAGACAGTCCTCGCTCGGCGGAAATGCCCACCGGGCATTTCCGTTCGCTGCGGAACTCGCTTGGTGAACGGCACCCCGCATCTCGAACCTGCTCTACCAACTATGAAAGGGTTGCAATGTTGAACATTGTTCTTGTGGAACCGGAGATTCCCCAGAATACGGGGAATATTGCGCGGACATGCGCGTGCGTGGGGGCGCGGCTGCATTTGGTGGAGCCGATGGGGTTTCGGCTGACGGAGAAGAACTTGAAGCGGGCCGGATGCGACTATTGGGACGATGTCGAGGTTGTGCGGTGGCCGTGCGTCGAGGCGTTCTTCGCGGCTCACGGCGATGATGAGCTGCACCTTTTCGCGGGACAGGCGGCGTGCGGCTATCGCGATGCCGTCTACGGACCGGACGCGTTTCTGCTGTTCGGGCGCGAGAGCCGCGGGCTCGATCAGGCAATCATCGATGCCCGCGCCGACCGTTGCCGGCGCATCCCCATGCGCGAGGGCGCCCGTTCCCTCAACCTTTCCAATGCCGTCGCCATAGCTGCCTACGAGGCTCTGGCCCAGCAAGGCTTTCCGGGGTTGGTGTAGATGGAGACCTTCGAGCTGATCCTATTTCTGCTGACGGCGGTCATCGCCTCCAGCATTCTGGACAAGTTCCTGCCCCCGCTGTCGCTGCCGCTTGTGCAGATCGCCCTCGGCGCCGCGCTCGCGCTGGCGGTTCCCACACCGTTGGAATGGGGCATCGATCCGGAGTTGCTGCTCATCCTGTTCATCGCGCCTCTGCACTTCAACGAGTCGCGCCACGTGGACTCCGGAGCCCTGTGGAAAAACCGCTGGGGCATCGCGTCGCTTTCCGTGGGACTCGTCTTCGCCATCGTTGCTGCCTGCGGGGCGACGTTGCACGCGCTTTTGCCGGCGGTGCCGCTCGCGGCCGCCTGCGCGCTTGGCGGCGCTATGGGATCCACTGATGCGGTGGCTGTCACGGCGCTGACCCACGACCGTCGGTTCGGCCGCCGCCATGAGGCTTTGCTCAAGGGGGAGGCCCTGTTCAACGACGTGACGGGTACCGTGGTGTTCCAATGCTGCCTGACGCTTCTGGCCACGGGCTCGTTCTCGCTTCTGCACGCCGGCGAGGAGTTCGCCCTCGACCTGTTCGGCGGATTCTTCGGCGGTCTTGTCATGGGGCTTCTCGCCTGGGGCCTTTTGCAGGTGCTGCGGCGCACGGGACTCGACAACCCCACGCTCCACGTGATGCTGGAGCTGCTTTTGCCCTTCGTCATCTATCTGGCGGCGAAATCGTTGCACATCGGCGCGGTCATCGCCGTGGTGGCCTCGGGGCTTATGCTGTCCCTACTGCCCCAGCGCCACACGGCTGCCACGGCCCGCACCAAGCTGCAGGCCCAAAGCGTGTGGACGACCTTGGAGTTCGTGCTGAACGGGATCATCTTCGTCGTGCTGGGCATGCAGCTGCCGCGCCTTCTGGAACCGGCGGCCGAGGGGAGCTTGGGCGATCCGGCGACGCTGCTGGGCGTCGTGGTGGTGCTGACTCTCGTGTTGGAAGGAGTGCGCTTCGCGTGGCTGCTCGCCATGGACGTGAGGGCTGCGATCGCATCGGGCAAGGGGGCGCGCAGTTGCTTCGCCCCTGCGGCCCTGCGCGGCACCCTTGCCATGGCCTTCGCCGGCGCCAAGGGCGGCATCACGCTCTCCCTCATGTTGACGCTGACGGCGGCCGCGGGCTTGTCCGCTTCCGGTCAGGCCACGCTCGTCTCCATTGCCTCGGGCATGATCGTGCTGACCCTGGTGCTGGCCGACTTCGCGGTGCCGGCGCTCACGCCCTCAAAACGTTCGGCGAAGCGCACCCGCGATCGGGTGGATGCCGAGATCGACCTCACCCTGGGCGTGATCGCCTCCATCGAGGCCGACGCGCATCTCACCGGGGCGGTGAAGGGCGCTGCCGTCGACGCCGTTGACGAGCCGGCCACGGTCATCGTCATGCACCGTTACGCCGAGATGCTGGAAGATCTCGCGCCTGCGGCATCGCCCGCGGCGGCGGCCCGGGCCCGTGCGGAGGTCGCTCGGGTGCGCGGCTTGTACGACCAGCTGGACGGCATCGCTCGCAGGGCGGCGCGGTGGGATGAGGGCGAAGACGACATGGAAGGGGAGGAGAGTCCGGCTGCCCCCAGCCTGTCCGACCAGTTCCATCAGATGCGTGAGACCCATGACGCTGTGGAGGACGTGCAGGCCCAGGCCCTCGTCCGCGAGCTGCAGCTCATCAAGGCCATGGTCGCCGATGACTCCATCGACGCGGCCCATGCCAAGGATCTGCGCAATGACGTCTACATCCAGCAGCTGGTACTCGACTAGCGCTTTCTCCTATTTGCCCAGATGGGAGCCGAGTCGGTATAATGGCGCAGATGACGTAGCGCAAGGAGGGAATGTGGGCATCGGAGAACAGGGGTCGGCGAAGGACCGCACGACGGACAGTGCGGCGGCTGGTAAGGAGCGCCGGCCGGCCGTGCTGCGCAATTTCGACATCTCCTATATCGGTGTCTGCGTCCCACAGATATGGATCTACTGCATCGCCCATCGCAGCGACGGGGCCCTCGGCGAGGTCGCGTTGGGCGTGCCGCTGTATTTGGCCCTTTCGGCGACGATGGCCGTCGTAATGATGCTGGTGCTGAGGGGGTGCGTGCCGAGTCTCCGGCGCCTCGCGTGGCCCTTGGCCGTTGTGCAGGGGCTTGCCAGCGTCGCTTTGGTGGTGCCGCTGCTCCCAGCATCACCCTCAGCTTCGATCTTTTATGCGGTCGCCGCCGCGCTCGCGGGCGCGGGCGTCGCGTGGCTCTATCTGCAATGGGCGCCGTTCTTCGCCAGCTTGGGAGCCAAAGATGTCATCGCCTGTGTGTTCATCGCCATGGCGGTAGGTTCCGCGTTGAAGGTGCCCCTCGATATGCTGCCGGCTCCCGCTGCGGCCATCGTGCTGGCGCTGCTTCCGACCGTCTCGGTGGCCCTCGCGCGCCGCGCCGATGCCCACCCCGTGCCCGCAGGGCGCGCGCCGCGCATGTTCCACGAGGTGAATCCCACGGCGATTCCCTGGAAGATTCTCTTCGGCGTGGCCGTCTACAGCTTTGCCATTGGGGCCGTGAAGGGTGTCCCCGTGCAATCCGACCCCGTGCCCTTCGTGGCGCTCACCGTTGTGCACCACGGCGTCGAGATCGTTCTTGCTGCAGCCATGCTGTGGTGGGTGCTCGTGCGCGGGCGGCTCATTAACTTCTCGGGGCTGTGGCGCGCCGTGCTGCTGTTCACGGCGGCGGCACTGTTCTTTCTGCCCGTGGCCGGCCCCGCGGCCGTGCCCTGGTTGCTTCTCGGCGCCGGTATCGCCCAAACCCTCGTGGTCATGCTGCTGTGGGCCATGCTCGCCGATGTGGCCCACCATTCCACGGCCTCGCCCCTCGTGATCTTCGCCTCGGGATGGCTCGCCTACTCGCTACCCTTGGCCCTGGGCGAGACGGCGGGCGTGCTCCTCGGGCAGTTGGAATCTCCTGCGATTGCCGTGACGGTGCTGGCCTATGTCGTCACGGTGACGGTGGTGCTAGCCTTGAACGACAGCGCCTTCGCGCAGCGGCGCATCTTCGCCGATCTGGACGTCGCCGCTCCGGTGCCTGCGGTCTTCGAAAGTTTGGATGCGGGCTGCGAGCGCCTCGGCGCCGAGTGTGGCCTCACGGTGCGCGAGGTGGAGGTGCTCCAGATGCTCGTGAAGGGCCGTTCCAAATCTTATATCGCCGAGACGCCGTTCGTTTCCGAGAACACCGTGCGATCCCATTCGAAGCACATCTACCAGAAGCTCGGCGTTCACTCCAAGCAAGAGGTGCTCGACTTGCTCGGTCTTGGCGACTGAGATGCCGCCCCGCATCGTCCCCCCGGCCGCCACGGTGCGGCCTTTTTCTTCGGCAACGCTTTCAGGTTTTGCCCGTATTCTCAATGACCTGGGGAAACGTCCGTATCACCCCCTTCGTGTCATAGGGGTTCTCCGCGAAAACACACCGTTCGTGTACTAGTCCGCCCGCCGGGCCGGGCCCTAGGATGGCCTCATCGGCGGCGAGCAGACGGCTCAACCGCCCAAGGACATAGGGAGACCCGAGGAGGACACCATGAGCACTATGATTCAGAACCCCAACGAGATCGAGGCCTTCACGCGTCGTCAGCGCGCCCTCGCCCGTATCCATCGCAACATCGCGGAGAAGTTCCAGCTGAACCGCCGCCAGTTCATCAGCGGCAGCCTCGCCACTATGGCGCTCGCTGCGCTCGGTCTTTCCGGTTGCGCGCCGAAGACCCCGGCGGCCTTCACGGGCGATGCCGCGCCGGCCTTCACTCCCGGCACCTACGAGGCGACCGCTCAGGGCCGCAACGGCGAGATCAAAGTGTCGGTGACCTTCGAGGCCGACCGCATCGCCTCCATCGAGGCCGACCACATGGAGAGCCGCAACATCGGCGATGCCGCCGTGCGCCTTCTGACCGACAACTACCTGGACACCCAGAAGCTCTCCGTCGATACCGTGACCGGCGCCACCCTCACCTCCATGGCCTTCGCCACGGCCGTGGCCGAGTGCGCCGAGGCCGCGGGCGCCGACATGCGCGCCATCATGAAGGGCGACGCCTCCGTGAACGCTGCCGAGCCCATAACCGATGAGGCCGACGTGGTCGTCATCGGCTCTGGCGGCGCGGCTCTGGCCGCCGCCGTGACGGCCGCCGAGGCGGGCAAGTCCGTCGTCATGCTTGAGAAGATGGACATCTACGGTGGCAACACCAACGCCGGCGAGGGCACGTTGAACGCGCCGGACCCGGAGCGCCAGGAGCCCATGGGCATTGAGGACTCGCCGGACTTCTACTACACCCAGACCTTCGAGGGCGGCGACTCGGCGGGCGACCCGGCCCTCGTGCGCATCCTCGCCGACAACGCGCTGGACGCCGTGCACTGGATGGAAGACCACGGCCTTAGCTACGAGAAGGAGGTCTTCACGGCCATCGGCGGCCTGTGGCAGCGCGGGCACGCGGTCGAGGTCGAGCGCAAGGGCGAGCAGGGCGGCAGCTACTACGTCTCCTGCCTGATGGACGCCGCCCAGGCCACGGGCAACTTCACCCTGTACACCGATGCGAAGATCGAAGAGCTCATCGTGGAAGGCGGCGCGGTCGTAGGCGTGCGCGGCACCCGTCCGTCCTCCGGCGAGGCCGTGGAAGTGCGCGGAAAGTCCGTGGTGCTCGCCACGGGCGGCTATTCCCGCAACGCGGAGCTCGCCATGCAGTACGACAAGCGCGTGACCGAATCGATGCCCTCCTCTAACGTGTGCTCCTCCACCGGCGACGGCCTGGCTTTGGCCGAGGCCGCCGGCGCGGGGCTGCGCAACATGGAACTCGTGCAGATTCACCCCTTGGGCGACCCGCAGAACGGCGGCGTGGCCACCTTCGTGGGCAACTGGCTGGGTGTGGAGGACTACGTGATGGTCAACGACGATGCCGTCCGCTTCGTCCGCGAGGACGAGCGCCGCGACACCATCGCCGATGCCATCCTGGAGCAGCCGAACGACGAGATGTGGCTTCTGGTGGATTCCACGAACATCAAGGACGACCGCTTGGAGGAGATCGCCGACTTGGTGGCGAAGGGCCACAGCTTCAAGGCCGACACTATCGAGGACTTGGCGACCCAGATCGGCGTGGATCCCTCGACGCTCGCCGAGACCATCGAGGGCTACAACGCCTGCGTGGCCGCCGGCAAGGACACGCAGATCGCGCCCGGCAAGGAGCTTCTGGGCGACGCGGTGTCCGATCCCTCCTTCTACGCCTCCAAGCGCATCCCGACCATCCACTACACCATGGGCGGCGTGTGCATCAGTCCCGAGGCGCAGGTGCTCACCGCTGCGGGCGAGGCCATTCCCGGCCTGTTCGCCGCTGGCGAGGTGACCGGCGGTGTGCAGGGGGCCAACCGTCTGGGCGGCAACTCCTACACCGATCTGATCGTATTCGGCCGCATCGCCGGCGCCTCGGCCGCCGCTGCCGCCTAAGATCCCTGCGCCCTCCTCTTTTGAGCCCCGCGACGTCCCCCTCCCTCCGTCGCGGGGCCCGCTGTCGTTCATCGGCGGTTTCTGTGGGTTTGGAAAGCGGCGCGATGATGAGGGCGCGCGGTGCGCTACACTTATGCGCTATGGTTAACCTTCCCTACATCATCTGCTCGGTGCTGAGCTTCATTCCGGCCCTCGTGCTGCACGAGGTGGCCCACGGCTTTGCGGCCTACAAGCTGGGCGATCCTACAGCTAAGCGCTCGGGACGCCTTTCGCTGAACCCGCTCAAGCACATCGATCCCTTCGGCACGGTCATTCTGCCGCTTCTGCTCATGCTTATGGGCTGGCCGGTGTTCGGCTACGCCAAGCCCGTGCCCTACAATCCGCGCTACTTCAAGGATCCGCGCCGCGACGACGTCATCGTGGGCTTGGCCGGGCCGTCCGCCAACCTCGCCATGGCCGCGCTGGCCGCTGCGGTGGCGTGGGGCTGCTCGGGGCTCGTCAGCAACCCCGCCTTCGCCAACAACGAGCTGTTCGCTTACTTCTACGTGATGTTCCTGCCCACGTTCGCTCTCATCAACCTGTACCTCATGTTCTTCAACCTGCTGCCTATTCCGCCGCTGGACGGCTCCTCCATCTTCGCCATCCTGCTGCCGCCGAAGTACCTGCCGAAGTACTACCAGATCCAGCAGTACGCCTTCCCCGTGTTCATGATCGCCATCGTGGTGCTGCCCTACGTGTTCAACTTCAACCCGTTCTCGTGGTATCTGGGGGTCACGGCCGGCAATCTGTTCGATTTCATGTTCCCGCCGTTTTTCTCCTAAGAGACGGCGCCGCCCATGTCCTACAAAGTCCGCATCGACAGCTTCGAGGGCCCCTTCGATCTGCTGCTTTACCTCGTGAGTCGCCAAAAGGTGGACATCGGCGCCATCTCCATCACCGAGATCGCCGATCAGTACCTCGCCGAGGTGTCCCGCATGGAGACCCTCGATCTGGACGTGGCGAGCGACTTTTTGCTGGTGGCCTCTACGCTGCTCGAGATCAAGGCCCAAAGCCTCATCCCGCGCGAGCGCGACGAGCTTGACGACGACTTGGCGGAGCTCGCGCCTTCCGAGGCCCGCGATATGCTGGTCGAGCGCCTCATGGAATACAAGAAGTTCAAGAATGCCGCTGCGGTGCTCCACAACCGCTTCATCGCCGAGGGTCGCATGCACACGCGCCCCTTCGGCCCCGATGCCGACTTTCTCGGCCTCATGCCCGATTTTCTGGAAGGGGTGTCGCTGGACGCGCTGGCCTACCAGGCGGCCGCGGCCCTTGCGCGCCGCGAGGTGTTCCTGCTGGAAAGCGAGCACATTGCTGCCAAGCCCATTCCCGTGGAGGTGCACGTGCGCGCCATTCATCAGCGCATTCGCACGGCCAAGCACCTGCGTTTCTCGCAGCTTGTGGGCCCGGGCACGCCCAAGGACGTGGCGGTAGTGACGTTTCTGGCCATCCTCGAGCTGTACAAGCGCGTCATGGTGAGGCTCGAGCAGGACGAGCTGTTCGGCGATATCGCGATCGACTACATCGAGGGTTCGGGCGACTTGCGTTTGGAAGGCGACGACGCCCTCACGTCGGTGGGGGAGGAGTAGAGGCACATGTTTCAAGGATTGCAGGAAGACCAGCTGGCGGGCGCCTTGGAGGCGATGCTCTTCGTGACCGACGAGCCCGTGGGTACCATCGCGCTCGCGGAGATGCTCGAGTGCGAGGTGGGCGCGGTGGAGGCGGCCCTCGTGCGGCTGCGGGATGATTTGGAGGCCCGCGGCTCCGGCATTCAGCTGCGCGAAGTGGCCGGCGGCTGGCGTTTGTTCACGCATCCGGCCTACCACGAGCTCATCGAGAAGTACGTGCTGTCCTGGGATACGCGCAAGCTTTCCGCGGCGGCCATGGAGACGCTGGCCATCGTGGCCTATACCCAGCCGGTGACCCGTGCCGGGGTGGCCTCGGTGCGCGGCGTGAACTCCGACAGCTCCATCAACTCGCTGGTGGAGAAGGGACTCGTGCGCGAGGTGGGCACCGAAGACGCGCCGGGCAATCCGGTGCTCTACGGCACGACCCGCGGCTTTCTGGAGAAGTTCGGTCTGCGCAGCCCCGCCGACCTGCCCGATTTGGCCGATTTCGCGCCCGATGCGGAGACGCGTCGGCTCATCACGGAGCGGTTGTCGGCCACGCGCAAGGACGCGGTTGTCTCCGACGAGCAGGCCCGCACCATGGCCCGCGCGCTCATGGGCGAGGACTTCGAGGCCGACGACGGCGAGGCCATGCTATCTGACGAGGAGCTGGCCCAGGGCACGGATGCGGCGGCCGAGGTGCTCGCGGACGCCCTGGAGGGGGAGCGCGGGGAGGAAGCGGCAGCGATAGCAGCTGGTCGAGCGAAGATTGAGGACGACGAGGCTGCCGAGGCTGCTGGGGATGGTGCGGATACTGGAGCTGCCCGCATCGCCGTGCCCGGCGCTGCCGCCGACGCGCTCGGCACCGCAGACGCCGACGCCATGTTCGCTTGCGCCATCGCATCCACGCTAGGCGTCGTCGACAAGATCGACTTCGACTCCCTCGTCTTCGAGACCGACGACGAGTAGGTCCCCCGCCATGGCCGAAATGAGGTTGCAGAAGTTTCTGGCTCGGGCCGGGGTGGCCTCGCGGCGCCATGCCGAGGAGCTGATCGCAGCTGGCCGCGTGACCGTGAACGGCGCGCGGGTGACCGAGATGGGCGTGAAGGTTGATCCTGCTGCGGACATGGTGGCCGTGGACGGCGCGCCCGTCGCGCTGCCCGAGGAGAACGCCACGTTCCTGCTGCACAAGCCCGCCGGCTACGTGACCACCATGAGCGATCCCCAGGGGCGCCCCACCGTGGCTGCGCTCATGGCCGACGAGCTGCTCGCCCATCCGGGGCTTTTCCCCGTGGGGCGGCTGGACACCGACACTACGGGGCTTCTGCTGTTCACCGACGACGGACAGCTGGGCCATGGGCTTCTGCACCCGCGACGCCACGTGGAGAAGACGTATCTGGCCCTGGTGGAAGGGGTGCCCGATGCGGGCGACGTGCGGCGCTTGCGCGAAGGGGTTCTGCTGGACGACGGTCTCACGTTGCCAGCGGGCGTGCGCGTGCTCGAGGGCGCCGATGGCCGCCGGGCCGCGCAGCTTATCGGCGAGGGGGCCGGAGCCAGCGGGTACCGCCAGCGCCACGGGGGCAAGCGCGGCCGCGACGCGCTGGCCGCCAGGGGATCTTACGTGGAAGTGCGCCTGCGCGAGGGCCGCAACCGTCAAGTGCGTCGCATGCTGGAAGCCGTGGGGCATCCGGTGATCGCCCTGCACCGCGAGGCCTTCGGCCCGCTCGTCCTGGGGGATCTGCCCCGGGGCGCCTCGCGTCCGCTCGCGGAAGAGGAAGTGGCGCGCCTCAAGGAGCTCGCGTCCTAGCTCGGGCGCCGGCGAGGGCTTGGTTTGGCCCATGTTCCGGCGTCTGCGAGTATCTGAGCCGATCCGCGTCCCGGCGCGATCCGCGACGCGCGCCAACGTCGACCTCTTGTGGGGGCGCGGGTCGCAGCCGGCTTTCTTATAGATCGCAAGAATGGCAGTATCGGCAAATCTGATCGAAATCACCAACATTTCGGGATGCTGCGCCGGCGTCAGAGCTTATAATACGCGCCAGTGAAGGATACCGTTGCACCCGGGAGGGCCCGGGGCGACAGGATCGAAAGGAAGTAACCATGAGTGTTACCGTATCGACGTTTCTCAAAATGAAGGCCGAGGGCAAGAAGATCTCGATGATCACCGCCTACGACTACACCACGGCACGGCTCGTGGACGAGTCCGGCATTGATTCCATCCTCGTCGGCGACTCGCTCGGCAACGTCATGCTCGGTCTGGGCGACACTGTGTCGGTGACGATGGAGGACATGATCCACCACGGGGCCGCTGTGGCCCGCGGCACGAAGAACGCGCTCGTCGTCGTCGATATGCCCTTCATGTCGTATCAGTCCAGCGTCCACGACGCGGTGGTGAACGCCGGCCGCCTCATGAAAGAGGCGCGCGCCAACGCCGTGAAGCTGGAAGGCGGTGTGGAAGTGGCGGACCGCATCCGTGCCATCGTCGACTGCCAGATCCCCGTATGCGCCCATATCGGCCTTACGCCCCAGGGCATCAACGCGCTGGGCGGCTTCAAGGTGCAGGGCAAGACGGCCGACTCGGCCCGCAAGCTTCTGGAGGATGCCCATGCCGTGGAGGAGGCCGGCGCCTTCGCCGTGGTCCTCGAGGCCATTCCCGCCGAGCTCGCCGAACGCGTGTCGGCGGAGCTGACCATCCCCACCATCGGCATCGGCGCCGGCGCGGGCTGCGACGGCCAGGTGCTCGTGAACCAGGACATGCTCGGCATGTTCCACGACTTCACGCCGAAGTTCGTGCGCCGCTTCGCCGAGGTGGGCGACGTCATGCTCGAGGCCTACCGCGCCTACGATGCCGCCGTGAAGGACGGCTCGTTCCCCGCCGCCGAGCACACCTACGCCGCCCCTGCTGGCGTGCTGGAAAACCTCTAGGAGGCCGGCCATGGAGATCATTCGCACTGTTGCGGACATGAAGGCCCGCGCGGCCGCCTGGAAGGCCGAGGGGCTCTCCATCGGGCTCGTGCCCACCATGGGGTCGCTGCACGAGGGCCACGAGAGCCTCATGGACGCCGCCCGCGCGGCGAGCGACCGCGTCGTCGTCTCGGTATTCGTCAACCCCATCCAGTTCGGACCGGGCGAGGACTACGAGGCCTACCCGCGCGATCTCGAGCGCGATGCGCGCATCTGCGAGCGCCACGGCGTCGACGTCGTCTTCCACCCGGAAGTGGACGACATGTACGCCCCGGCCCACAACACCTTCGTGGTCATGGAAACGCTCACCGACTCGCTGTGCGGCGCCTCGCGCCCGGGGCACTTCCGCGGCGTGTGCACGGTGGTCACGAAGCTCTTCAACATCGTGCAGCCGCATCGCGCTTTTTTCGGGCAGAAGGACGCCCAGCAGCTCGCCATCATCAAGCGCATGGTGGCCGACTTGAACATGAACGTGACCGTCGTCGGCTGTCCCATCGTGCGCGAGGCTGACGGTCTGGCCAAAAGCTCGCGTAACGCCTACCTGAGCGCGGAGGAGCGCCAGGCGGCCCTCGTGCTGTCGCGGGCCATCTTCGCCGGGAAGGCGGCCGTGGAGGCGGGGGAGCGCGACGCCGCGGCGCTCAAGGCGCTCATGGGCGGCATCATCGAGGCCGAGCCGCTCGCGCGCATCGATTACGTGGAAGTCGTCGACGGTGTGACCATGCAGCCGACCGACGCCATCGGCGCCATGGCGCTCGTGGCCATGGCCGTCTACATCGGGAGCACGCGCCTCATCGACAACTTCCTGTACGAGGAAGGGGAATAGCCCATGCTGCTGAACGTCCTGAAGGGGAAGATCCACCGCGCCCGGGTAGTGCAGGCCGAGCTCGACTATGTCGGCTCCATCACCGTGGACACCGAGCTTGCCCGCGCGGCGGGCATCTTGGAGTACGAGAAGGTGCAGGTCGTCGATATCGACAACGGCAACCGCTTCGAGACCTACGTCATCGCCGGCGAGCCGGGAAGCGGCATGATCTGCGTGAACGGCGCGGCGGCCCACTGCGTGGAGCCGGGGCACAAGGTCATCATCATGTGCTACGCGCAGATGACCCCCGAGGAGTTCGCCGATCCCGACAACGCCCCGCGCGTGGTGTTCGTGGATGACGACAACCGCATCGCCCGCGTCACCCGCTACGAGAAACACGGACGTTTGGAAGATATGCAGTAGCGACTCCTCGGGGGGGGGCGGGACCACGGGGCACCTTGATTCGCTCAGACAGTCCTCGATGGTATCGAAGGCCCAAGGTCGCCTTTTCCCTGCGTCGTTGCGCCTTCGATACCATCTGCGGAACTCGCTCGGTCAAGGCGCCCCGTGTTCCCGCTGCGCATTGCCATCGTTGAATAGCAAGGAGGCTCCTATGAAGCCTATTGAAAATATCGCCATTGTCGGGTTCGGGTCGCTGGGGGCCATGTATGCCGGCTGCTTCGGGGCCGCCATGGGGCCCGAGCGCGTTTTCGTGGTCGCCGATACGGCCCGCACCGAGCGCTATCGCGCCGAGGCCGCCACGTTCAACGGCGAGCCCATCCGCGTCACCTATCTGACCTACGATGAGGCTGCCGAGCGCGCCGCGGAGGATCCCTTCGATGTCGTCTTGTACGCCGTGAAGTACGGCGCGCTGCCCGAGGCCATCGAGCAGTCGGCGCCGCTCGTCGGCCCCGATACTGCCATCATCTCGGTGCTCAACGGCGTCACGAGCGAGGAAGTGCTCGCCGAGCGCTTCGGGTGGGATCGCGTCCTTTTGTGCGTCGCCCAGCAGATGGACTCCCGCAAGGTGGGCGCCACGGTGACCGCCGGCTGCGTGGGCGTGATGGCCCTGGGCGTCCACGATGCCCAGGACGCGGCCCAGCGGGCGAACCTCGAGCGCGTCGCGGAATGGCTCACCGCCATCGACCAGCCCTTCATCACGCCGGATGACATCCGGCACCAGCTGTGGGGCAAGCTCATCTGCAACGTGGGGGTGAACCAGGCCTGTGCCGTCTACGACTGCTGCTTCAGCGGCATCCACGCACCCGGCGAGGCGCGCGAGGCCATGATCGCCGCCATGCGCGAGGTGGCGGCGGTGGGCCGGGCGGAAGGCGTGGGTCTCACCGAAGAGGACGTGGCCTACTGGCTCGATATCATCGACCACTTGAACCCGGAGGGTCTGCCGAGCCTGCGCCAGGATGTGCTGGCGCGCCGTCCCACGGAGGTGGAGCTCTTCTCGGGCACCATCAACCGCCTGGGCGCGGCCCACGGCATCCCCACGCCCCAAAACGAGCGCTTCTACGCCGCCATCAAGGAACTCGAAAGCTCCTTCTCGCAGGGGCGAACCTCGGTTCGCCCTCGTCAAGCACGTTGATCTCGCCTGAGAGGGGCGACCAAGGTCGCCCCCTACGGTTGGGTTGCGGGCCCTTTCAAGTTCACCGTCGAGTTACGTTCTCGTGACCGCTTGTTTTCAGTGATAAACTGACGCAGGAATAGCAAGCATGCACAAGGACGGCTTTTGGAGCGCAGAAAGTACATTGCCATCGTATCGGCCGCGGCGGTCGTCATCGTCGTCGCGGTCTGCGTCTACCTGGCCCAACTCTCCGCGACGGTCGCCGGCAACCTCATGACCTCCGTGGACGAGATATCCCGCCACGATGTGGAGACCATCGAGGGCACGCTGAACAATTGCTACGCGCGCTTGGGCTCGGTGGCCGACCGCCTCGAGGTCTACGACGTGCAGACGGTGCACGAGGCCCAGGAGCAGCTGAACTTGGAGGCGGCCTCGTCGGCCATGTTCAACGCGGTCTATCTCATGGAAGCCGACGGCACGCTCTACAGCAGCTCGTACGTGCGCCTCGGTGCCGACGAGCACGCCTACGACGAGCTTATGGAAGACGGGCGCGAGCACTTCGCCATGCTCTACGACGACGAGAACGGCCGGCTGGAAACCACCAAGGAGTCTCTCATTTTCGGCATCCGCCTGCCCGATACGGAAATCGGCGGGCGAACCTTCGTGGCCATGCTCGCCCGCAGCGACTTGTCCACTATCTCCAGCCAGCTGGTCATCGAGAGCTTCGACGGTCAGGGCGTTTCCTCGGTCGTGAACGCGCGGGGCTATTACATCGTGAGCGCCAGCCCTGCCACCGACCTCGCCGGGCGCGACAACTTCTACGACACGCTCGAGGCCGGGCGCATCGACGACGGCGTCACGGTGGAGGACATCCGCCGCAACATCGCCGCGGGCGAGAGCTTCGTCATCAATTGCACGACGAGCGCCGGCGAGGATCTCGTCATGTCCTTCGCGCCGGTCGCGGGCACCGAGTGGTCGTTTATCATGGCGGTACCGACCGAGGTGTTCAACCAGCGCTTCGCCCCCTTCATCGCCATGACGGTGGGCATGCTTGGCGCCATGGTGGCGGTCATCTCCATCATGCTGGCGGTGATCTACCGGTTCATGCGGCAGTCGATCCAGGCGCGGGCCGAGGCTGTCGCGCGCACGGAGTTCCTCTCGAACATGAGCCACGAGATTCGCACGCCCTTAAACGGCATCATCGGCCTGAACCATCTGATGGAGCGGCACGTGGACGACGCCACCGCCATGCGCGACTACGTGAATCGGCTCGGCAAGGCCGCCCAGTACCTGCTATCGCTCGTGAACGACATCCTGGACATGTCGAAGCTGCAGGCCGGCAAGGTTGATTTGACGAGCGAGCCTTTCGACGTGAACGCGCTGGTCGACAATGTCTGCGAGATGCAGCGCGGGCCCATGGCTGACCGCGGGATCCGCTTCGAGCTGTCGCGCACAGTCGAGCACCCGTGGCTTCGAGGCGATGAGGTGCGCCTGTCGCAGGTTCTCATGAACATCCTGTCGAATGCGGTGAAGTTCACGCCCGAGGGCGGCCGCATCTCCATGAAGGTGCACGAGGCGGTGTACGCGTCGGGGAATGAGGCCGTGCTCACGGTGTCGATCGCCGATACCGGCTGCGGCATGAGCAAGGAGTTCGCCGAGCACGTCTTCGACGCCTTCACGCAAGAGCGTAACCGCAACAGCGATTCCCAGAAGGGCACGGGGCTGGGCATGTCCATCAGCTACCTGCTCGTGACGCAGATGGGCGGCTCCATCACGGTGGAAAGCGAGCCGGGGTGTGGTTCCTGCTTCACCGTCATCGTGACGCTTCCTACTGTCGCGAATGGTGATGAGCTGACGCCTGCCCAGGCGCCCTCGCTGATTTCGTCGAGTGCAGAAGGCGCGGAAGGCGTGGGAGGCGCAGAACGCGCGGAAAAGGTGGAGGCCGAAGTCGCCGAAACCGTCGAAACCGTCGAAGCCCCCGGGGCTCCCGGAGCCGTTCGGGCCGTCTCCTCGCCGTCTGGTGCCGAAGCCGCTCGGGCGCCCGTCGAGATCCTCGTGGCCGAGGACAACGAGCTGAACGCCGACATCATCTCGTCCATCCTCACCGAGGAGGGCTTCTCCATCACCGTGGCCGAAAACGGCGAGGAGGCCGTGCGCCTGTTCTCCGAATCGCCGGCGGGGCATTTCGCGGCCATCCTCATGGACGCCCAGATGCCGGTCATGGACGGCTACGAGGCCTCTCGCGCGATCCGCGATCTGAAGCGAGCCGATGCCAAGACGGTGCGCATCTTCGCCTGCACGGCCTCCACGTTCGCCGAAGATCGCAATCGCGCTCTGGCATCGGGCATGGACGACTTTCTCAGCAAGCCTTTGAACGTGACGGTCATGCTGCAAAAGCTTGAGGCCGTTCGGAAGGGCGGTGCCTCATGAGTAGCGAGAGCCGCAGAACGCATCGCAGGATGATCGAGCCGGCATTGTCGCCGACGCAAAGCGTCGCGCCGCCGATCCCTCGTCGCGGCATGACCCGCCGCGCCTTCTGCGCGGGAGCGGCCTTCCTCGCGGCCGCGGGGGCGCTGCCCCTTGCCGGTTGCAGCAGCCTGCCCTTCACGGGTGCCGCGCCCGTTCGTCTGGTGGTCAAGGTGCCCCGCACGGGCCACGATGTCGTCTTCGACGACTCCATCAGCCAGGTGGAGATGGTCATCCAGGGCATGGCCGACGAGTTCCAGCGCACCTACGCGCGCCCCGTCGATGTCGAGGTCATCGTCTTCGAGCAGAACCAGTACGACGAGGCCGTCGAGGGGTCGTTCGATACGGACAAGTCACCGGACGTGCTTTACGGCGACTACTTCAACATCTCCACCTACATTCGCACCGGGCGCGTCGTGCCGTTGGACGATGTCGCCACTCCGGCTATCCGCGACGACCTCTTCGACGATTTGTGGAACATGGGCGTGGTGGAGGGCCGCGCGTATATGATGCCCTATCTGGCGCGCCAGAACGTGCTCGCCTACAACAAGGAGATGTTCCGCAACGCGGGGCTTGGGGAGTTCATCGCCGAAGGGGAAATCACCGCCTGGTCGCTGAGCGAGTGGACGCGCATCTTGGACGCGCTTTCCGCCTCGCTTCCCGAGGGAAGCTTCCCGATGATGATGTACGCGGGCAGCTCCCAAGGCGACACCCATATCGTGACGCTTCTGCGCTCGGCCGGATCCGACATCTACGACGAGGCTGGCCACTTCAATCTCTCGGCACCCGAGGGTGTGTCGGCGCTCCGGTGGATTCAGGACGGCGTGGGACGCGGCTGGTTCCCGCCGCACGCGGAGAATCTCGAGATCGAAGACTGCTCCAGTTTGTTCCGCCAGGGGCAGTTGGCCATCTACATGGTGAACAACGCCTCCATCACCCGCTACGGCGATGCGGTGGGGCTCGTGAACTTCCCGGGGCCCGATGCCGACGGCAGCGCCACCGCCTTCGCCTCGGGGTTCCAGATCTTCGACAACGGCGATGCCGAGAAGCTGCAGGTGGCGAGGGATTTCCTCTCCTTTGTGTACGGCGATGGGCACTGGCTCGACTACGCGGCGGGCGCGATACCGGCGAGCAAGCGCGTGTCCAACCGCTACGGGGCCGACATCCCCTTCTACGATCTGTTCCGCGCCAATGCCGGCAACGTATGGGATTTCACGGGCAACAACCCCGACACCCAAACAGTGCGCGAAATCTTCTATACGGGCATCCACGATCTGCTCATGGGCAAGACGACTCCCGAGGAGTGCGCCGCCTTTTTGGACGAGCGCTGCAACGCCGCCATCGATGAGGGCTGGGCCAAAAGCCAGCTGCATGAGTAGAGAGAAGTATAGCAAAGTTTCTCTAAAATACTAGTACAAATGTACGTTGCATTATGGTACCATATAGCTGGCTGGGTGGCATGGCTGCCTCAGATAAGGAGGTTGCCATGGTTACTTGGACGCAATTGCTGACATTCGTCCTCGTGATTATTGCGGTGATCGATCTGACCGTAAGGGCCAGAAAGTGAAATAGCCGCTCCCGGTACCACGGAAAACGGCTACTTCGCCAAGCTATAAACTTGAAAACGAGGTAGCCGCCGTTCGTCCCGGCAAGCCACCCAGCCCCGTCAGTATATAACCCCAAACGGAATCCTGTCAAACATTGCGGAGGCGGAGAGACGTGCGGAAAATGCGGCGCTGGCGGGTTTTGGGCGCGGGGGCGGCGGCTTCGTATACAATGGGTGGTGACTGGTACCTGATCGATTGAGGAAACAGACACTCCCATGACTGAATCTGCTGAACTGAACGGCGCCAACGCCCCCTTCTCGGCCGTGGCCGTCATAGGTCTCGGGCTCATCGGGGCGTCGCTGGCCGGGGCGCTTGCGGCCAAGATGCCCGGCGTGCGCGTCTTCGGGGTGGATACCGATGCCGCCACCTGCGCCGCCGCCACCGACCGCGGCTGGTGCGACGCGGCCTCAGGCCCCGACGACCCCGCCTTCCGCGCTTTCATCGAAAACGATTGTGAGCTCGTGGTCATCGCCACGCCGGTGGCCGCTGTGGACGACTACCTCGCCCGCCTGCGCGACTGGGGCTATACCGGCGTTGTCACCGACACCATCTCCACCAAAGGCCACATCCTCGCCGCGGCCGCCGAGCTTCTGCCGGCCCCTGCGCGCTACGTGCCGGGCCATCCCATGGCCGGCTCCGAGCAGAGCGGCATCGCCGGCGCCCGCGCCGATCTGTTCGAGGGTGCGAACTGGATCCTCTGCCCCGACGAGTCCACCGTGCCCGAGGACTTCCAGCACCTGCACGAGCTGGTGACCGGCCTCGACGCCCGCGTGGTGTCGCTGCGCCGCGAGGAGCATGACGCCGCCGTGGCCGTGGTGAGCCACGTGCCGCACATGGTGGCCTCCTCCCTCATGCAGCTGGCGAGCGCGCACGCCGACGACACCGGCTCCATCATGCGTCTGGCCGCCGGCGGCTTCAAGGACACCACCCGCATCGCCGCGGGCAGCCCGAAGCTGTGGTGCGGCATCGCCTTCGACAACGCCCGTGCCCTGAAAAGCGGCCTGGACGAGATGGCCGGCATTCTGGGCTCCTTCGCCGCCGCGCTGGAAACCGGCGACCGCGAGACGTTCACGCGCCTGCTCGCCGAGGCCGCCGACGCCCGCCGCGCGCTGCCGGCCGCCTGGGTGCCCTCCACCGAGAAGCTGCTCGAGGTGCGCATCCCCATGGTGAACCGCACCGGCGTGGTCGCGGAGGTCTGCACCATTGCCAGCTCGGTGGGTTGCAATATACAATCTATTGACATCGACCACATCAGCGAGGGCAACGCCGTGCTCTCCCTCATCCTCACCGACGAGGGCGATATCGGCCAGCTTTCGATGCAGCTGATTAACGCCGGTTTCTCCGTATCGTTCAGTCCGCTCATGCCGAAGGAGTACGCTCATGTCGAATAGCGAAGCCGCAGAACCCTACACGATCATCGAGCCGCTCGGCGGCCCGCTTGCGGGCGACGTCTCCGTGCCGGGCGACAAGTCTATCTCGCACCGCGCCGTGCTGTTCGCGGCCATGGCCGAGGGTACCTCGCATCTTTCCGGCGTGCTCGATTCCGAGGACGTGCGCGCCTCCATCCGCGCCGTGGAGGCCTTGGGCGCCGAGGTCGATTTGAAGGCCCAGCCCGACGGGTCGCTTTCCGGCACCGTCACCGGCTGGGGCGCTGAGGGGCCAAGCCAGCCCGCCGCCCCCATCGACTGCGGCAACTCGGGCACCACGGCGCGCCTGCTCATGGGTATTGTGGCCCCGTGGGACATCGAGGTGACCATCACCGGCGACGAGTCGCTGCAGAAGCGCCCCATGCGCCGCATCGTGGCGCCCCTGGCGAAGATGGGCGTCGATTTCAAACCCGAGACGCCGGAGACGCTGCCCATCACCGTGTGCGGCAACCGCGCCCTGCGCGCCATCGACTACGCGAGCCCCATGGCCTCCGCTCAGCTGAAGACCGCCGTGCTCCTGGCCGGCGTTTTCGCCGACGGCACCACCACCGTGAACGAGCCAGCGCCCTCGCGCAACCACACCGAGCTCATGCTGCCGGAGTTCAACGTGCCCACCACCGCCGGCACCCGCGTGGCCACGGTGACCGGCCCCGCCGAGATGCTCGCCTCCGACGTCGTCGTGCCGGGCGACCCCTCCTCGGCCGCCTTCGTGGCCGCGGCCGCCCTGCTGAAGCCGGGCAGCTCCATTACCATCCAGAACGTATCGCTGAATCCGGCGCGCATCGGGTTCGTGCGCACCTTGGAGCGCATGGGCGCCGACATCCGCGAGTCCTACGGCGGGCATGAGGGCAAGGAGCCCCGCGGCACCATCACGGTGAACTACACGCCCGTGCTGCGCGGCTGCGAGATCCCCTCCCAGCACATCGCCTCGGTCATCGACGAGATTCCCGTGCTCGCCCTTGTGGCGGCCCATGCCCGGGGCATCACGGTGTTCCACGAGGTGGGGGAGCTGCGCGTGAAGGAATCCGACCGCCTGCAGGCCATCATCGACGGTTTGGCGCTGCTCGGCGTGGACGCCTGGGAAGAGGGCGACGATCTGTTCGTCGAGGGCAACCCGCAGCTGCAGGTGCCCCAAGGCCTCGTCTTCGAGTCCTACGGTGACCACCGTCTGGCCATGACCTGGGCGCTCGTGGGCGCCTGCGGGCGCGTGCCCGTATCGGTGACCCGCTTCACCTGCGTGGCCGTGAGCTACCCCGACTTCCTCGCCGACTTGAAGGGATTGGTGAAATAGTGATCGTCGCCATCGACGGGCCTTCTGGGGCCGGAAAGTCCACCGTGGCCAAGGCCGTGGCCAAAGAGCTCGGCTTCTCCTGCCTGGACACGGGGGCCATGTACCGCGCCATCGCCTGGCGCGCCCTGCAAGACGGCGTCGCGCTCGACGACGAGTCGGCCTTGGGGGCTATCGCCCGTACCTACGACATCGCCTTCGGGCATGTGGAGGGCGACCCAGTGCCGCGCCGCGTGTTCATCGGCGACGATGAGGTGACCGACGCCATCCGCACTGCCGAGATCGATCGCGCCGTGAGCCCGGTGTCCGCCGCGCCCGCCGTGCGCGAGGCCCTGCTCGACCAACAGCGCCGCATCGGCAACGCCGGCGACTACGTGGTGGAGGGCCGCGACATCGGCACCGTGGTGTTCCCCGATGCGGCCGTGAAGGTGTTCCTCACCGCCTCCGATGAGGAGCGCGCCCATCGTCGGGTGCGCCAGAACGTCGATCGCGGCATCGGTTCCATCGACTACGACGAGGTGCTGGCCGACCTGCGCCGGCGCGATGCGGCCGACTCCTCCCGCGCCACAGCGCCCTTGCGCCCTGCCGACGACGCCGTGCACATCGACTCCACGGGCCATTACATCGAGGAAGTCATCGAGCAGATCTGCTCGCTGGCCCGAGAGGCGCGCTGATGTTCCTAAAATACTCCGAGATGTGGGACATGGATCTGGGCGGCGCGCCCAGCAAGAACGAGATCCCACACTGGTTCGGCAATGCGGCCTACGTGGTGGTGGGCGGCCTGTGCAAGCTGCTGTTCCGCTACCGGGTGGACAACCGCGACAAGCTGCGCGCCTTCCAGGGCGCGGAAGGGGCGCTCGTCATCTGCAACCACACGTCGTTCTTCGACGTCGTCTTCATGTACCTGGCCGCGCGCCCGAAGCAATGGGTGCGCCTCATGGGCCGCGACAGCCTCTTCGACAACGCCCACGGCCTGCTCGGCCAGGCGCTCTCGCGGGTGGGCGCCTTCCCCGTGAAGCGCGACACCGCCGACATGACCTCCATCAAGCGCGCCGTGCGCATGCTCAAGCGCCAGGAGCTCGTGGGCATCCTGCCCGAGGGCACGCGCCGCGGCAAGACCGACCGGGTGCCCTCCATCCACGCCGGCGTGTCGGTAATCGCCCGCATGGCGAAGGTGCCCATCCTGCCCATGACCGTGCGCGGCGTGGAGCGCATCAAACAGAAGGGCCAGCGTGTCCATTTCCCGAAGGTGACCGTCGACTACGGCGATCCCATTCTCGTCGGCGATTTCGACTTCCTGCCGAAGGACGAGCGCGTGGAGGCCTGCACCTGGTACGCCATGCGCGAGTGCTTCGCGCTGTACTACCGCTGCGCTCCCGAGGACGTGGACATGGCGGCGCTGTTCCCCGAGACGCGCGACTACGCCCCGGTGTTCGCCGAGCATCCTATCCCGCGCCACACGAGCGAGGAGCTGGCCCGTGCCGCCCGCACCGCTCGCGCCGAGAAAGCCGCCAAAGCCGCCGCGAAAGCGAAGGAGAGCTAACCGTGGAAGTGATTCGGGCGAAACGGGCCGGAGCCTGTTACGGGGTGCAGCGGGCGCTGGATATGGCCGACGAGGTCATCGCCGACGGGGGCCGGGCCTACACGCTCGGGCCGCTCATTCACAACCCGCAGGTGGTGGCCGATCTGGCCGCTCGCGGCGCCGAGGCCGTCGATTCCGTGGGGGAAATCCGCTGGGAAGGTGCCGCGGAAGCGAGCGCTCCTGCGGAAGGAGCCGCTTGCCCAGCCGAGGATGTGCCGGCGGTGGTCATCCGCTCCCATGGGGTGACGCCCCAGGTGCTGGCCGCCGTGGAAGACCGCGGGTTTTCCGTGGTCGATGCCACCTGCCCCCATGTGTCCCGGGCCCAGCACGCCGCCGCGGAGCTCGCGGCCGAGGGTTGCCGCGTCATCGTGGTGGGTGAGGCGGGGCACCCGGAAGTGGAGGGGCTCACCGCCTGGGCCGAGGAAGCCGGCGGCAAGGTGGACGTGGTGGCCGCGCCCGAGGAGATCCCCGAGGGCCTGTACGATCCGGTGGGCGTGGTGGCCCAGACAACCCAGCGCCGAGAGAACTTGGAGGCGGTGGTGGCCGCCCTGCGCGAGGCGGGGCTTGAGCCCATCGTGAAGAACACCATCTGCTCGGCCACGCGCCAGCGCCAGGAGGCCGCGGCCGATCTGGCCTCGGCCGTGGACGCCATGGTGGTCATCGGCGGCCGAAACTCGTCGAACACCACGCGGCTGGCCGAGGTGTGCGCGCTCACCTGCCCGCGCACCTTCCACATCGAGTCGGCCGACGAGCTGGATCCGGCCGCTTTTGCCGGCTGTCGCCGCGTGGGTGTCACCGCCGGCGCCAGCACCCCCGAGAACCAGATCGCCGCCGTGGAAGCGTTTCTGCGCACGCTGTAGCCATGGCAACCTATCCCGGAAAAGACATCGAGCGCGAGGCCCCCTGTGCCTCTTGCGCCGCCTGTGGCCAGACGACCCTCGCGCCGGCCGAGGCGGCGGCCGCGGCGTGGGAGGGGCCGGCGGCGCGTATCGTCGCGGTGGAGCCGGAGAGCCCCGCCGATGACGCCGGCTTTACGCCCGGCTGCTACCTCACGACGGTGGACGGCGAGCCTCTGCGCGACATCATCGACTGGCGTTGGCTTGCGGCCGACGACGTCATCTGCGTGGGCTATATCGATCTCGACGGCGAGGCCGGGGAGGTGGAACTGGAGCGGGAGTCGGGGGAGCGGTGGGGCTTCGAGTTCGACGGCGTGCTGTTCGATTCCGTGAAGCTGTGCCGCAACGCCTGCGTGTTCTGCTTCATGCGCCAGCTGCCCGATGGCGTGCGCCCCTCGCTCGTGCTGCGCGACGACGATTTCCGCCTGAGTTTCCTCTCGGGGACCTTCGTCACGCTCACGAACTTGAAGCCGGAAGACGAGGCCCGCATCATCGAGCAGCACATCAGCCCCCTGCGGGTGAGCCTGCACGCGAGCGAGCCGGAGCTTCGCCGCCGCATGATCGGCAAGCACGCCGCCCACGGCCTTGAGGCCCTCGACCGCCTGCTGGCGGCCGGCATCGAGGCTCACGCCCAAATCGTGCTCATGCCCGGCGTGAACGACGGCGACGCCCTGCGCGAGACGTTGGAATGGGCCTGGGAGCGCCCCGGCATAAGCGGCGTGGGCATCGTGCCTTTGGGCTTCACCAAGCACCAGACGTCCCTGCACGAGAGCTTCACCACGCCTAAGGCCGCCCTCGGCGTCATCGACGTCATCGCCCCCTTTCAGGAGCGCGCCCGAGCCGAGCGGGGGACGCCCTGGGTCTTCGCCGCCGACGAGTTCTACGTGAACGCCTTCGGCGCCGCCACGCCGGCCCATATCCCGCCGGCCTCCGACTACGGTGACTACGACATGTTCGAGGACGGCATCGGCATCGTCCGCTCCTACGTGGACGAGTTCGAAGAGGTCTGCGAAAACGGCCTGGCTGCCCGCGCCGCCGAGGTGCTCGCCGCCCGAAACCTCACGGCCCGCTATATCGTCGGCGAGGCCATGCAGCCCTTCCTGGACGCCATGATCGCGAACAGCCCCCTGGCCGGCCGTCTCGTCCCCCTCACAGTGAGAAACGACTACTTCGGCGGCAACGTCAACGTCACCGGCCTTCTCACCGCCCAAGACATCGCCCCCGCCATCAAGGCCGCCAGCGAGGAAGAGAAGAACTCAACCATGGTTGAGCAGGGGGCAGACGCGCGGTGCTCTGACCGAGCGAGTTCCGCAGATGATATCGAAGGCGCAACGAGAAGGGGAGTGAATAGCCCTGATGTCTTCGATACCAGCGAGGACTGTCTGAGCGAATCAGAGTACCGCGCGTCTGCCTCCGGAGGGACCCGTCAGCTCTTTCTCCTTCCGGGCGTTATCTTCAACGACAACGGCGTGACGCTCGATGACATGACCGTGCAGGATATCGAAAACGCGGCCGGCGCCCCGGTGTCCGTGGTATCCTGTAACCCGCTCGATTATCTGCCTGAGATCATAAAGCTCGCCCAAGACGAGTCGTAAAGAATAGCGAGGATACCCATGGCCCTTCCCATCGTCGCCATCGTGGGCCGCCCGAACGTGGGCAAGTCCACCTTGGTCAACCGCATCGCCCAAACCGGCGACGCCATCGTGCACGAGATGCGCGGCGTCACCCGCGACCGCAGCTATCATAAGGCCGACTGGAACGGCGTCGAGTTCATGCTCATCGACACCGGCGGCATCGAGATGGGCGGCGACGACGCCTTCCAAGGCTCCATCCGCGCCCAGGCCTTCGAGGGGGCGCGCGAGGCCGACGTCATCATCTTCCTCGTGGACGGCAAGGCCGGCATCAACACCGACGACGAGGAGGTGGCCCGCATCCTGCAGAAGGCGGGCAAGCCGGTGTTCGTCGCCGTGAACAAGATGGACAACCCGGCCCGCATGGATGAGGTGTGGGAGTTCTACGCGCTGGGCCTGGGCGACCCGTGGCCGGTGAGCGCCCAGCACGGCAACGGCACGGGCGACTTGTTGGATGAGGTTGTGAACGAGCTGCGAAAGGTAGAGGTCGTTCCGGAAGAGGAGGTCGAGGCCATCAACGTGGCCATCATCGGCCGCCCGAATGCGGGGAAAAGCTCGCTCACCAACAAGCTCACCAACAACAACCGCTCCATCGTGTCCGACGTGGCCGGCACCACGCGCGACGCCATCGACACCCTGGTCGAGCACGAGGGGCAGATGTACCGTATCGTGGACACCGCGGGCCTGCGCCGCAAGAGCCAGATCGACGAGGACGTGGAATACTACGGCTTCGTGCGAGCCATGCGCGCCATCGACCGCGCCGACGTGGCCCTGCTCGTCATCGACGGCACCCTGGGCCTCACCAACGAGGACCAGCGCGTGGCCGGGTACGCCGCCGAGCGCGGGTGCGCCATGGTGATCGTCCTGAACAAGTGGGATATCGTGGAGGGCCCCGAGGAGAAGGCGAAGATCCGCGAGCGCATCGAGGATCGCATGACGTTCGTGGGCTATGCGCCGGTGGTGGCCATCTCCGCGCTTACCGGCAAGCGCGTCGACCGCATCTGGAACGCCATTGATGACGTGTACGCCAACTACAGCCGCACCATCCCCACGGCCCGTTTGAACACGTGGCTCGCCGGCATCCGCGAGACGGGGCACACCGTGTCGAAGGGCAAAGCGGTGTTACGCATGAAGTACCTCACCCAGACCGGCACCTGCCCGCCGCACTTCACCTTCTTCGTGAACCGTCCCGATGTCGTGGACGACAACTACGAGCGCTATCTTGAGAACCGCATGCGCGAGGCCTTCCCCTTGGAGGGCACGCCTATCCGCCTCAAGTTTAAGAAGAAGGACTAGGCCATGGCAGCGATCATCGGTTGGCTCGCCCTTTCCTTCGCCGTCTCGTTCCTGCTCGGCTCTATCCCTTGGGGCGTCATTGTGTCGAAGCTGGCCTATCACAAGGACATCCGCGACGAAGGATCGGGCAACATCGGCACCACCAACGCCTTCCGCGCCATGGGCAAGGCCGGCGGCGCGCTCGTGTTCGTGCTCGATTTCGGGAAGGGGCTTCTGTCCGGCTGGCTCGCTTTCTGGTTCTGGGCGCCGCTCGCCGGTTGGGCTGAGATCGGCTATAGCCTGGCCGGCGCAACGTTGCCTGCAACGGTTGAAGGGCTTCCGGTGGATGAGGGCGCCTTGGCCCTGGCCCTCGCCTTCGCCGGCTGCACGCTCGGCCACATCTTCAGCCCCTGGCTCAAGTTCAAGGGCGGCAAGGGCATCGCCGTGGCCGCCGCCTGCCTCGTGTTCGTCTTCGGCCCCGTGGGCTTCCTCATCGAGATCGCCGTCTTCGCCCTCGGCATCGCGGCCACCCGCTGCGTGTCCGTGGGCTCCATCGCCGCGGCAGTCATCTGCCCGGTGCTCGCCCTGTACTTCTACTGGGGCCAGTGGGTCCCCTGGCTCATCATCGCCGCCACGGCCTGCGTCGTCATCTGGGCCCACCGCGCCAACATCGCCCGCCTGCGCGCGGGCACGGAGAACAAGATCGGGAGCAAGAAGACAGCCTAAGCATCAACTATGGTTGAGTGAAGCGGAAACGTCGGGTGCCTTGACCGAGCGAGTTCCGCAGATGGTATCGAAGGCGCAGCGATATGCGGCGAAAACGATCTTGTCGCCTTCGATACCAGCGAGGACTGTTTGAGCGAATCAAGGTACCCGGCGGTTCCGCTCCGGGGGAGCTTCAACCAAGAGAGAGGATCGATATGCGCGTAGCAGTGATTGGGGCCGGCAGCTGGGGAACGGCGTTGGCGCTCGTGCTGGCGGAAGCAGGCCACGAGGTGGTGCTCTGGGCCCGCACGCCCGAGGTGGCCCGCGCCATCAACGAGGAGCACCGCAACCCTCGGTACCTCTCGGACTACCGCCTTCCTTCCGCCATCCGCGCCACCGCCGACTACGCGTGTGCCTGCGAGGGCGCTGAGGCCGTGGTCATCGTGACGCCCTCGGCCGCCCTGCGCTCGGTGGCCGCCGACCTGCGAGAGCTCATCGCGCCTGGGACTCCCATTGTCATCTGCTCGAAGGGTGTGGAGGAGAAGACAGGCCTTCTGCCTATCGATACCTTCGCCGCCGAGCTGGGGAATGCGGGCCGCATGGCGGTGCTGTCGGGCCCCACCCATGCCGAGGAGGTCATCTGCCGCAAGCCGTCGGCCGCGGTGGTGGCGTCGGCCGACGAGGGGACGGCGCTCTTCTTCCGCGACCTGTTCGCCACGCGGTTCTTCCGCACCTACACCTCCGACGACCCGGTCGGGGTGGAGCTGTGCGCCGCCTTCAAGAACGTCATTGCCATTGCCGTGGGCATCTCCTACGGCATGGGCTTCGGCGACAACACCGCGGCCATGCTCATCACCCGCGGGCTCGCCGAGATGAGCCGCATGGTGGTGGCGGCCGGGGGAGAGGCGCTTACCTGCATGGGGCTCGGGGGCGCCGGGGACATGGTGGTCACCTGCATGTCGCAGCACTCGCGCAACCGGCGGTTCGGCGAGCAGTACGTGGCCCGCGGCCTTACCCTGGACGATTTCACGGCCCAGACCCACATGGTGGTGGAAGGGGCCATCGCCTGCAAGACCCTGGCTACGCTCGAGGCGCGCTACGAGGTGGATCTGCCTCTCACCGACACGGTGCGCAGCGTCGTGTGGGAGGGGGTGAACCCGCGCGAGGCCGCGGCCGCCCTCATCGATCGGCCGCTTAAGAGCGAGTTCTACTAGTAAGCTCGTTCCAGCTGTCCAGCCCGAGCTTCGGGGCGGGGGTGCCGTGCTCAGACAGCGGTCTATGGCATTTCTCGTCCGGGGTTCGGGCCTTTCCGTTTGCCATAGACCGAACTGCGCGCGGCACCCCCGCCCCGAAGCTCGGGCTTGCTTCGTAAAATACGAGCGATTGCCTTAAGATTTCGCCAGGTAAACGGGGTGCATACATGGTCGCAACCGTCGGGCCTTCCCGCTTTCACGAGGACGGGAAGGCCTTATTGTTGTCATCAGCCGAGCGGAAGGGCGGAAATCCGGGCAACCGGGCGCCTGTACCGCGAGGTCCTTGACAACCAATTCGAGCTTTCCGTCGCACCGTCTCCTGCGTGAACCCTCCTCTCTCCTCTCTCTCAAAACCCTCGCGGCGGAAACGATTTCCATGCGCACGTTATCCCCTTCTCCTCCGTGCGTACTGAGCAAAGCTCCTCCGGTTCCCCTGCCGGAGGAGCTTTTTTATGGGCATCTCTTTGCGGCCGCGCCTCGTTTTCCCCTTGTCGTATGCCGTTTTCGCCTTGCAGTTTCCCCTCTGATGACGTACTGTTAAGCAAGCAAATTTCGAAGGGGAAGGGTGCGCCGCCGCTATGAAGACGACCGAGAACGCCGTCCGGGATCGGAAGGGCTTCGCGCGCCTGACCTTGGTCATCGTGCTCATCTTCGCAGTCATGGGGGCCTCTATCTGGGCCGTCTCGAAGAAGACCTCCGACGACATGGCCGATGCCGCCATTCTGAACCTCAACGAGAACTTGAACCTCATGGAAAGCACCGTGGAGGCCATTCAGGATGGCGAGGCGCAGTTCCAACGGCTTTTGGCCACCGAGCTTGCCGCCGCGGGCGATCCGGCCGCCGCTGTGGAGCGCTTGGGCAAAAGCGATGCCGCCGCGCTCATCTCTGTCGTGCCCGAGGGGGCCGACGTCGGCGTCTCCAACGACGGTGCCCCCTTCGACCCGGCGTCGCTCGATTTCAGCGGCGGGGGAGCCATCAAGGGGCTGCCCGTCTCCCAGGCCTATGTGAACGCCGAGGGCAGCTGGGCCTACACGGTGAAGTGTCCCATCGAGCGCGACGGCGTCCCCATCGCCGAGCTGTACACCGAGTACACCTTCGACGCTATCGACCAGTCGCTGCCCCAGGGCTTCTACGGCCAGCGGGCCGTGCTCTATCTCATGGACGCCGCCACGGAGCGCTTCGTGCTGAAGCCCGAGGGCATGGGCGAGCGCGATGCGGGGCACGTGAACCTGGAGGACTTTTACCGGGCCAACAACATCACCGATCCGGCCATCCTCTCCATGGTGGCGGACGGCGTCGCAAACCGCGAGAACATCATGTTCGCCCATAAGGTGAAGGGCACCGAGGCCCTGTGCTATTTGTGGTCCATCGGAGATGGCACCACCTATCTGGTGGGCTATGTGCCCATGGAGGCCATCCAGCGCGAGGCCCAGGCGGTGAACGTCGCCCTGATCATGGTGGCCTCCATCACGATTGCGGCCTTCTGCCTGTGCGTCATCCTCTACGGCTTCAACCGGCGCAAGCAGGCCCGGGCCCAGCGGGCACGGGAGGAGGAACGCGCGCTGCACGCCGAGCAGCTCGCCCAGGCGCTGCGGGCGGCCGAGGTGGCCAACGAGTCGAAGTCGGCCTTCCTCGCCAACATGTCCCACGACATCCGCACCCCTATGAACGCTGTGCTTGGCTTCACCACCATCATCGAGAAGGAGGCCGACAACCCCGCGAAGGTGCGCGACTGCGCCGGCAAGATCATGGCCTCGGGGCGCCATCTGCTCGACCTCATCAACGACGTGCTGGACATCTCGAAGATCGAGAGCGGCAAAGCGTCGCTCACCTTGGCGGAGTTCGATTTGGGCGACTCTCTGGCGGCGGCGGAATCCATCATCGCGCCCATGGCCCGGGACAAGGGGCAGACGTTCTGCGCGGAGATCCGCTCCGTCCGCCACGAGCGCCTCATCGGCGACGAGACGCATCTCAACCAGATTCTGCTGAACCTGCTGTCGAATGCTGTGAAGTACACTCCGGAGGGCGGTCACATCTGGCTGCGCTTCATTGGGCTTCAGGCGCATTCCAACGCGCTGGAGCATCTGCGCATCGAGGTCGAGGACGATGGCTACGGCATGACGCCGGAGTTCCTTAAGACCATTTTCGACTCGTTCACGCGCGCCGAGAACTCCACCACCAACAAAGTGCAAGGGACGGGCCTCGGCATGTCCATCACCAAGAGCCTCGTCGATCTCATGGGCGGCACCATCGAGGTGGAAAGCGAGGTGGGGAAAGGGTCGCTCTTCCGGGTCGATTTGGAGCTGCGCATCCCCGAGGGGCAGGCCGCTGGCTACTTCTGGGAGCGCGCCGGCATCAAGAGCATGCTCGTGGCCGACGCCTCGGCGGCGGCGCACGCGGCCATCGCCGACTTCATGGAGGGCACGGGCGTGGAAGTGGACGGGGCGGCAAGTGCCGATGCGGCCTGCGAGCTGGTGGAGGCGCGCGGCGGCTATGACGTGGTGCTCGTCGGCGTCCCGTGGCTCGACGATGCCGCCGTGCGTGCGGCCGACGGCCTGCGGGCGAGCGCGGAGACGCCGCTTCTGTTCATGCTCGAGCACGCCTTCGACCAAGACGACGACGTGGCGCTGCCCCCGGGCGCGGCGGTGCTGACCAAGCCCTTCTTCCCCTCCATGCTGAAGCAGAAGATCGAGACCGTGCGCGGCGTGGGCACCGACGAGGACGACGATCTGGCCCAGGTACTTTCCGGCAAGCACTTCCTCGCCGCCGAAGACAACTTTCTCAACGCCGGCATCCTCACGGATCTGCTGGAGATGGAGGGCGCCACGGTGGAGATCGTCGAGAACGGCAAGCTGGCCGTCGAGCGCTTCGAGCGCTGCGAGCCCGGCGAGTTCGACGCCATCCTCATGGACGTGCAGATGCCGGTCATGAACGGGCATGCGGCCACCCGGGCCATCCGGGCGCTCGCGCGGGCGGATGCGGCGACCATTCCCATCTTCGCCATGACCGCCGATGCCTTCGTGGAAGACGAGAAGGCGGCGCTGGCCGCCGGCATGAACGCCCATGTGGCGAAGCCCTTGGAGATAGACGAGCTGCGGCGCGCCGTCGACCGCTTCGTCGAGAAAGGACGATCATGAGACCTATCGCGAGCAAGCGCGTCCGCAAGGGGGCCGTGGCAGTCGTCGCGCTCGTCGGCGCTCTGGTGCTCGGAGCCTGCAGCACCTCGGCGCCGGCGGAGAATTTGGCCGTGCAGGATGTCGACGAGGAGAGGACGGTGAACTTCTTCAGCCCCATGGAGAAGATCAGCCCCGACACCGAGAACACGGCCCGCACGGCCAGCGACCTGACGATCGCCATGGTGGAGGAGCGGCTCGGGCTCACGCTGGCCTATCACACCTACACGGCCGAGAACTACCAGGACAAGACCTACGACGAGGTGTGCCTGGAGCGGGCCCGCAATAATTCGGACGATCTGTACCTGCTGAACACCGACACCATCGTGACCCTCGGGTCGGAGGGGCACTTGGCCGACCTGTCGGGGCTTTCCTGCGCCCAGAACCTGCGCGAGGTGGTGCGCGCGGCCAACACGGTCGACGGCAAGCTCGTGGCCATTCCCCAAGAGGTGGTGGCCTACGGCCTGTTCGTGAACAAGGATATCTTCGACGAATGCGAGCTTTCGCTGCCGAACACGCCCGAGGAGTTTCTGGAATGCTGCCGAGTTCTCAAAGAGAAGGGCTATGAGACGCCCGTCGGCGCCAACCGCTGGTGGCTGGAGACCTTCGTTTTCGCCCAGGCCTACGCCGATCTGTACAACGGAGGAGATGTGGCCGCCGAGGTGCAGGCTTTGAACGAGGGCCGCGCCCGTTACAGCGACTACATGCGCCCCGGATTCGAGTTCTTGAAGACGCTGATCGACCTCGGCTACGTCGACGCCGAGAACGCGCTGGTGAGCGAGGCCTTCGAGGGGGCCGGCGAGGGCGAGGACTTCATGGCGGGAGAGTGCCCCATCGTCATGGCCTACTGGGGCGCGGCCAACACCGATACCGCCTACGGCAGCCCCTCGTTCAACATGGAGGTCATCGGCTTTCCGAGCGCGCGGGGGCAGATGCCCGTGCTCTCCATGACCGGATGCGCCGTGGGCGAGCGGGCCGAGCACCGCGACGAGGCTCTCAAGGTGGTGGACGTCATCTGCTCGGACGAGGCCCTGCAGCTGTACGCCGAGACCAACCGCGTTATCTCGCCTTCGAAGAACGTGGAAGTGGAATGCGTCGAGCCGCTTCGCCCCTTGAACGATTTGGTGCAGGCCGATACCTACGTGCTCGCCTCGAACGCGGGTATGGACGTGGAACAGTGGGGCAATGTGTGCCTCATCGTGCGCGATTTGCTCGGTGGGGCGACCGTTGACGAGTGCATGGCGAAGCTGGACGCCCTGCAGGACGCGGCGGCCTGATCGACCTGTCCGCGCTCCCGGGTGCCGGGGCGGTCGTCGCCTGTCCGCGTCCGAGAGCGCCGGCGGCATCGCCGCAACACCCGCTCCGCTGTTCGGCCTTCGGCCTCAGGCGCTGCGCTGCTTCATGCTTTTATGGGCGCCCCTTCGGGGGCGCTTTTTCAAATTGGTGTTCAGAGAGTTTCGGCGACGCCCCCGGCGCTCTCGGATGCTGCAGGGTCTCGGTTGCCCCGGTGCCCGGGAGCGCTACCTGGTGAGAGGCTGCTGCTCTAGTTTCAGGAGGGCGGCGTTGATGTCGTCGGTGGGCTTGCCGGTGGCGGTGACGATGCGGTGCGTTGGTACGAGCAGGGGAGTGGGGCAGGCGCGCAGGGCGGCTCCGACGGAGCGGAAGGAGCCGGGGCGGCCCAGCGTTTCGGCGAGGGCGCGGGCCGTGGTCGTGTGCCCGTAGGGGATGTTCGCCGCGGCCTTCCATACCTCCTGCTGGAAGGCGCTGCCCTCGGGGCGCATGGGAACGGTGAACGCCGATCGCTGGCCGGCGAGGTAGGCCATGATCTGGTTGGCGGCCTCGGTGGTGAGCGCTGTGGGCTGCCGGTCGCCGGGGAGGTTCTGCTCGCCGAAGCTGACGGCGGTCACGGCGGTGCCGTCGGCGGCGATGGTGACGGGCCCGAACTTCGTCGGATAGGTGAAGAAGGTGCTGCGAGTCGTGCTGGGCATGGGTGTCCTCGCTCTCGTCGGAAGGCGTCGGCGCCCCATCGGGGCGCGGGCGCATCTGCGGCGCCGGCCGTGGGCGCCGGGCCGCTCCGTGCAGGTTTGCCGCTGACGGTCATTATAGGCCGTCGGAGCACCGTCGTCGCGGTAGAATGTCGCCATCGGAAAGCCGCGAGATGAGGATGCGTCCTATGTACCAACCTGTGAAAATCGCCCCTTCAATCCTGTCCGCCGATTTCATGAACCTCGGGCGGGACATTCGCATGATCGAGGAGGGCGGCGCCGCCTTCGTCCACATCGACGTCATGGACGGCCACTTCGTGCCGAACCTCACCATGGGCGTGCCGCTCTTGAAGCAGCTCAAGCCCGCCACGAACCTTCTGTGCGACGTGCATCTCATGATCGACAACCCGCTGGACGAGCTGCCATGGTTCATCGACGCCGGCGCCGACCTTTTGAACGTGCACGTGGAGGCGCTGGACGAGGCCGATCTGGCGCGGGCCATCGCCCAGATCCACGAGGCGGGCCTTCTGGCGGCGGCGGCCTTAAAGCCCAAGACGCCCGCGAGCGCGCTTTCGCCGGTCATCGCCGAGCTGGACATGGCGCTCGTCATGTCGGTGGAGCCGGGCTTCTCCGGCCAAAGTTACATCGCGGGATCCGATTTGAAGGTGGCCGAGGTGGTGCAGATGGCGCGGGCGGCCGGCAACGAGGAGCTGCTCATCCAGGTGGACGGCGGCATCGGGCTGGCCACGGCGCCTTTGGTGGCTGCTGCCGGGGCCGATGTGCTCGTCTGCGGCAACGCCGTGTTCAAGGCCGACGACCCGCGGGCTGCCATAGGCGCCGTGAAAGACGCGGCCGATGAGGCCCGCGAGAATGCCTTGGCCCGCGGCCAATGGAATTAGGAAGAAGAAGGAGCGCGATGAGCAACACTGCGGAAAACCTTGCGGCCGTCGAGCGCGAGTTGGCGGCCGATGTGGCCATGGCCGAGGGGCGCGCCGATGCCGAGGACGCCACCCTGCCCGAGCCGGCGGCGGACTTCACCTACCTGGACTACGCCGCCACCGCCCCCTTGTGCGCCGAGGCGGCCAGCGCCATGGCGCCCTTCCAGGTGCCCGGTCCGGCCAACCTCGCCGTGAACGCCAACGCCAACGCCCTGTACGGGGTGGGGCGCGCCGCTTTCGACCTTCTGGAAAGCGCCCGGCGCCGCGCGGCCCGGGCCCTGGGCGCCCGGCGCCCCGATGAGATCGTCTTCACCTCCGGCGCCACCGAGGCCGACGACGCGGCCATCCTCGGCCTTGTGCAGGCGGCCGCCGAGCAGCGGCGCCTTACCGGCCAGAAGGACCGCGCCCTGCACGTCATCACCTCCGCCATCGAGCACGATGCCGTGCTCGCGCCCTGCCGGCGCCTTGAGGCCGAAGGCGTGCGCGTCACCTACCTGCGCCCCAACCGCCAGGGCTTCATCGAGGTCGCGTCTCTCGCCGAGGCGCTCACCGACGACACGGTGCTCGTCTCGGTGCAAGCGGCCAATTCGGAGGTGGGCGCCATCCAGCCCATCCGCGAGCTAGCCGAACTGGCCCACAAGCGCGGCGCCCTCTTCCACACCGATGCCGTGCAGGCCCTGGGCAAGATACCGCTCGACGTGCAGAAGCTCGGCGTGGACGCGGCCTCCTTCTCGGCCCACAAGATCGGCGGCCCCAAGGGCGTGGGCGCCCTGTACCTGAAGGCCCGCACTCCCTTCGCCCCCTACCTTCTGGGCGGCGGTCAGGAATCCGGTCGCCGCAGCGGCACCCAGAACGTCGCCGGCGTCACCGGCTTCGTCGCCGCCCTGGAGGCGGCCCAGGAAGCCGAGCCGGAGGAGTCCGCCCGCCTGCGCGCCCTGCGCGACCGCCTCTATGCGGCCATGGGCTCCATCGGCGGCATCCAGCCCACGGTGGAGGTGGACGCCGGCAGCGAGGACTTCCTCCCCAACATCGTCCACGGCCTGGCCGATGAGTGGGAGAGCGAGACCATGGTACTGCGCTTCGACCAGCTCGGCATCTGCGTCGCCGGCGGCAGCGCCTGCTCCAGCCACTCCCTGGAGCCGAGCCACGTCCTCAAGGCCATGGGCATCACCGGCGACGAGTCCTACAACGCCCTGCGCATCTCCATGGGAAGATACACCACCGATGCCGATATAGCGGCCTTCGAGAAGGCTTTGAACAAAGTATTGAACTGGTAGAATACGGTAGAAGATAAAGCATTTCATTGTTGTAAGAGCAGCGTGTGGGCTCGGGGCGGTGGTGCCGCGCGCAGTTCATTCTATGGCATGCAGATACGTCAGAACCCTCGACGAGATCTGCCATAGAATGCTGTTTGAGCACGGCACTTCCGCCCCGAGCCCACACGCGGACAAGCGGTCGAGAGATGCGGGGATTGCTGTTTGAGCACGGCACCACCACCCCGAATCCGCACACGGACAAGGAGAGCAATTAAGTGGAACGAGTAAACACCCATTGCCATTGCGTCTATTCCGGCCACGGCACCGGCACCATCGCCGAGTACGCTGATGCCGCCGCGGCCGCCGGCCTCACCACCCTCGCCTTCACTGAGCACTTCCCGCTCTCTGAGGCCTTCGACCCCGACGAGTACCTCTCCATGAGGCCGCAGATGGTCGATGCCTATCTGGCCGAGATCGACGAGGCCCGCGCCCGGCACCCGCAGATAGAGTTCGTCACCGGCACCGAGATGGACTATCTCGGCGCCTTGGAGGACCGTCAGCTCACCGAGGACGCCCTGGCCCCCTTCCGGTTCCGTCTGTTGTCGGTGCACTTCATCGACGGCTGGGCCTTCGACGACCCCGACCAGAAGGCCCGCTGGACGGAGCCCGGCGCACCGGACGCCATCTGGCGCCGCTACGGCGAGCTGTGGTGCGAGGCGGCTTCGAACACGAGCCTTCCCTACGACGCCATGAGCCATCCTGACTTAGCGAAGAAGTTCGGCTACTATCCGAGCTTCAACTTGGAGCGCCTCTACAACGAGATGGCCGAGGCGGCGCGCGCCGGCGGCCGCATGGTGGAGGTGAACACGTCGGGCGCCTACTACGCCTGCGCCGAGATGTTCCCCGCCCCGGGGCTGCTCGCTGCTTTCTGCCGCGCCGGCGTGCCCTGCACGGTGGGCTGCGATTCCCACGATCCGGTCAACGTGGCCCGGGACATCGAGCGGGCTTATGGGCTCATGTACGAGGCGGGCTACAGAAGCGTTACCGTCCCGACAGCCACAGGCGACCGCCGAAGCATTACCATCGAATAGGGTGCGTCCGCGATAGGGCGCACCGGTTCCGTTCCAAGAAAGAAGCTGATCGTATGGGATTGTTCAACAAGGCCGACAAGGCCAGCACCGAGGCTCTTTCCAAGCGGGGCGAGTCCCATCTCGCGCCGCGTACGTTCAACATGACCATCGGCGGCCTGGAGAAGGCGCTGCTGAAGGAGTTCCCGGCCGAGGATGCCGAGAAGTGGGACCGCACCGGGCTTCTGGTGGGGGAGCGCTCGCTGCCCGTGACCCGGGTGGCCGTGGCCCTGGACGCCACGCCGGCTGCCGTGGCCGCGGCTGCCGAGGCCGGGGCCAACGTGCTTCTCACCCATCATCCGGCGTTTCTCGAGGCCCCCGACGGCTTCGCGCCCGAGGCGAGCGCCCTGGAAAGCCCGGGCGCCGTGGTGTGGGCCGCCATCCGCAACCAGGTGGCGCTCATGGATTTCCACACGGCGCTCGATGTGAGCCCGGCGGCGGCCCGGGTGCTGCCCGGTATGCTGGGGCTCAAGTTCACCCTGCGCTTCGCCGAGCCCTTGGAGGGTTCGCGGCGCAAGGGCTACGGGCAGATCTGCGAGGTGCCCGACAACGACGGCGAGCCCGAGACCTTGGCGCGCCTGGCGGCCCGCTGCATGGCGGTCTTCGGGCGCGCGCCGCGGGTGTGGGGCACGCCCGACGCCGCGGTGCGCCGGGTCGTCACGGCCACGGGATCGGCGGCCAGTCTCGCGCCGGCGCTCGTCGCGGCCGGGGTGGACGCCGTCGTCTGCGGCGAGATGAAGTACCATACCGCGCTGGAGCTGGCGGCCGCGCACATTGCCGTCATCGAGCTCGGCCACGATGTGAGCGAGCTGCCCTTGGCGGCCGTGCTGGCCGAGGCGCTGGCCCGCGCCGGCGTCCCCGCCGAGGCGGTGACGCTCGTCGATCAGTCCGAGAACTGGTGGACGCCGGAGGCCGTCCGCGTCTAGTTGCGTAATTTTCTCCATTGCCCCTGCCCAAGATCTGGGTTTTCGCCTATTATTGTTAGAGAGAAACCAGAGATCGAAAGTGAGGTTCCATGGAGGCTACGCGCGACGATATCGAAGGTCTGTTCGAACTGCAGCGCATCGATCTCGAGATCAAGCGCCTGAGCAAGGAACTGGACGAGCTGCCCCAGCGCGGCATCATCGTGGCCGCCCGCGATAAGAAGACCGCCATCGAGGCCAAATCCGAGCAGGTGGCCGAGCTCAAGCGCGCCACTACGAAGAAGATCACCCGCATCGACGACGAGGACGCGTCGCTCGCCAAGAAAGAGGCCGGCGTCCAGGCCGCCATCGACGCGGCCCACGGCGACTTCCGCAACGTGGAGGCCCGCACCAAGGAGCTGGCCGGCATCGTTCGCCGCCGCGCCACCATTGCCGAGGACCGCGCCGCAGTGGCCGCCGAGCTGGACAAGATCAGCGCCATGGAGGCCCAGATCTCGCTTGCCCTGGAGGAGATCGGCGCCAAGGAGCAGGAGGCCATCGACTCGTTCCAGAAGCAGGGGGGCGACCTCAAGCTCGCCATCGCCAAGCTGGAGGCGGCCCGCGGCCAGGTGGAGACGAAGGTCTCCCCGCAGCTTTTGGACGTCTACAACCGCACGGCGGCTCGCTCCGGTGTGGCCATCGGCGTGCTCGACGGCAACCGCTGCGGCGCCTGCCGCACGGTCATCGACGGAGGCCGTCTCATCGATCTGCGCAACCAGGCACCGCTGGGTATGTGCCCCTCGTGCAAGCGTTTGCTGGTGATCGCATAATTTCTGTTGCCCTCTCGCCGCGCGCTGTGCTATAGTTGGCGAGCTGTGTCCAAAACGAAACAACAAGCACTACGGAGTTGATATCAATGTCGAAGGTTTGCGAAGTTTGCGGTAAGCACCCGGTTGCCGGTCGTAGCATCAGCCACTCTCACCGTGTGAGCAACCGCATGTTCCGTCCCAACATCCAGAAGATCACCATTCGTGACGCGAAGGGCCATGTTCGTCGCGCCAACGTGTGCACCTCCTGCATGAAGGCCGGAAAGGTGGAGCGCGCCTAGCAAGAGCGCTCCCGCTTTCTTTTCCAGAGAATCCAAAAGCCCGCCCCGCGGGCTTTCTCTGTTTTGGCACAAAGTTGACGACGCGAAGGAGGCGGGACGGCCCGCGCGCAGGTTGCGCAGCGACTGGAACAGCCCAGTGGGCTGTTCCACCAAGCGAGCCATTGCTTGAGCACGGGTCGTCCCGCCCCCTTCGCGGCGCCCCCGGTGATGCGAGTTCGTTTGTGGAATATGACCGACTGTCATCAGGGGGTAACGGCGGCGGAGTGTTCGTTGCGCTATACTCTTCTCGACTATGTATGCAAAGCTCAGCGGAAAGGATTTGTCCCATGAGTTCTACGATACCCGGCAACCTCCACGTTGCCAACGACGTGCTTGCCGATCTGGTCGGCAACGCCGCCATGGAATGCTACGGCGTGGTGGGGGTGTGCGCTCCCAACGCCGCCGACAGCATCGCCAAGATCCTGCCCGCCTCGCGCCTGCGCCGCGGCGTGGTGGTCAGCTCTCTGGAAGAGGGCGTGCACGTCGATTTGTACATCGTCGTGGAATACGGCACCAACATCGCCACGGTTTCTCGCAACCTCATCGACCAGGTCAGCTTCGCGCTGAAGGAGTACGCGCGCGTGCCGCTGGCCGGTGTGGATGTTCACGTCATGGATGTCAAGGTGCGCCGCTAAGGCTCATCGCGAGATGGGCTCAAGTGCCCGCCTGATGCGGGCAGCTCGCCCTTGAAGGAGAATTAACCCCTCATGTCTACTACGACTTACTCTTCCAACAACGTGCTGAACGCCGTGGCCGCCGCCGCCAAGGTTCTCGACGAGCGCAAGGAGGAAGTGAACCGCCTGAACGTGTTCCCGGTGCCCGACGGCGACACCGGTACGAACATGTCGCTCACCATCCAGTCGGTGGTCAGCAACGTGGCGAACCTTCCCATCGGTGCCTCGGGCGCCGACATCCGCAAGGCCGTCACCACCGGCGCCCTCATGGGTGCCCGCGGCAACTCCGGCGTCATCACTTCCCAGATCCTGCGCGGCCTATGCGAGGGCAGCCAGGGCTTCGACGAGTTCGACGTCGAGTCCATCGCCGGCGCCTTCGATCGCGCCCGCGAGGTGGCCTTCCAGGCCGTGCGCAAGCCGGTGGAAGGCACGATCCTCACGGTGCTGCGCGATTCTGCAGCCGCCGCCAAAAACGCAGCTGAGCAGGAACTGCCCCTGCCCGACGCCCTGGACGCCATCGTGGCCGAGGCCTACGCCTCGGTGCAGCGCACGCCCGACCTTCTACCTGTGCTCAAGGAGCACGGCGTGGTGGACGCCGGCGGTTTCGGGCTCGCCATCATCTTCGACGCGTTCACGGCCGCCCTGCTCGGGCGCTCCGGCACCATGGTCGACGAGATGTCCTTCGCCCGGGGCGCGCACCCCAAGGTGGAGATCGAGCAGGTGAACGACTGGGAGGGCTCCCAGTACCGCTACTGCAACGAGTTCCTCGTGGATTCCGACACCCTGGACAAGGACGCCGCCCTGGAGTTCCTCTCCACCATGGGCGACTGCGAGCTGTGCGTGGGCGAGGTGCCGAAGTTCAAGGTGCACGTGCACTCCGACCACCCCGATCAGGTGCTGAAGTACTTCCTCGATCACGGCCAGATCTCCGAGGTGTTCATCCACAACATGCAGATCCAATCCGCCGAGCGCAACGAGAAGCTGGCCGCCGAGGAACAGGCCGAGCGCAAGCCTTTGGGCTTTGTGGCCGTGGCCGCCGGAAGCGGCCAGGCGGAGATTCTGAAGAGCCTCGGCGTCGATGTCATTGTCTCCGGGGGCCAGACCATGAACCCCTCCACGAAGGACTTGCTGGATGCCGCCGGGTCGGTGAACGCCGATGCGGTCATCATTTTGCCGAACAACTCGAACATCATCATGGCGGCCAACTCCGCTGCCGAGCTGTCCGAGACGCCCTGTGCCGTCGTGCCCACCAAATCGGTGCCCCAGGCCTTCTCGGCCCTGTTCGCCGTGGATGTGGACGCCTCTTTGGAGACGAACGTCGAGGAGATGACCGAGGCCGCCCAGGCCGTGAAGACCGGCGAGGTCACTTGGGCCACCCGCGACTCCAAGGACGCCGAGGGCAACCCCATCGCCGAGGGCGACGTCATCGGCATCGCTGACGGCTCCATCGAGGCGGTGGACGATTCCATCGACGGCGCGGTGCTGACGCTGCTCGGCAAGATGGAGGCCGAGGACGCCGACACCTGCACTATTTTGGCTGGCGAGGGCTACTCCGACGAGGATCTGGAGGCGCTCGTGGTGAAGATCGAGGAAGCCTACGACGAGCTGGAAGTGGACGCCCAAAGAGGAGAGCAGCCTCTGTACCCCATCGTGTTCTCGGTTGAATAATCTGCTTGAAGCTCTCCCGGGACGCGAGCTGGACGGCATGTTCAGTCGCTCAGACAGTCCTCGCTGGTGTCGAAGGCGTTAAGGGCATCGTCTCCCCAGCACAAGCCGCCTTCGATACCATCTGCGGAACTCGCTTGGTGAACACGCCGTCCATCTCGCGTTTGGCTTTGCCATAATAGAAGGAAGATAGTTTGCCCATTGATCGGGAAAAAGCTACGCTCTCGCTGGACGAGCCCGTGTCGCGGGTTCGTCTGGTCAGCCCTGCGCGGGCTGCGGCGCTCGAGAAACTCGGCGTGCGCACGCTGCGCGATTTGCTGACGCACTTCCCCCGATCCTATATCGACCTCTCCCAGGTGGAGACCTGCGGCACCGCTCGCATCGGGGAAGTCTGCACCATTCGCGGCACGGTGCACGAGATCAAGCTGAAGAAGCCCCGCTACAATCTCAAGCTCGTGGAGATCGCGCTTGTGGACGGCACGGGCATCCTTATAGTCACCTGCTTTCGCCAGCCGTGGCTGATGGATCAGGTGAAGGCGGGGGATGCGGTGGCCGTCTCGGGCAAGGTGACCTTCGACTACGGCTACAAGCGCATGACCAACCCCTTCATCGAGGTGATCGGGGAGGGGGAGGAGGTCACCGGCTCGGTGGTGCCGGTGCACCCGGCCACCGAGAAGCTCACGGCGGCTTGGGTGCGCCGCATCGTGGCCAACGGATTGGAAGCCGCCGAGGGGCTCTTCGATCCGCTGCCTCTGGGGCTGCGCCTGCGCTACCGGCTCATGAGCCGGAACGCCGCGCTGCGCGCCATCCATTTCCCGCGCACGATGCCCGAGGCCGACGAGGCGCGGCGGCGGCTCGTCTACGAGGAACTGCTGTATTTGGAGCTGTTCCTCATGCAGGAGGGCGCCGCCCGCAGCGCCGGGTGCGTGCCCCACGCCCACGTGGTGGACGGCCCGCGGCTTGCCGCTTTCGCCTCCTCGCTTCCCTTCGAGCTCACCGGCGAGCAGCAGCGGGCGCGCGACGAGATTCTTTCCGCCCTGGCCGCGCCGACGGTGGCCAACCATATGCTTCTGGGAGACGTGGGCACCGGCAAGACCGTCGTGGCCGGCCACGCCCTGGCCGCTGCCGCCGATTCCGAGGGACAGGCCATGCTCCTCGCGCCCACGGAAGTGCTCGCCCGCCAGCACATGGAGGGCCTGGGCGAGCGTTTGGAAGGCGCCGGGGTGCGCGTCGCCCTGCTCACGGGCTCTACGGCTGCCGCCGAGCGGGCCGCTATCGTGGAAGGCTTCGCCTCCGGGGAGGTGGACGTGCTCATCGGCACTCACGCGCTGCTCTCCGACGACGTCGTGCCGCGCAACCTCACCCTGGCGGTCATCGACGAGCAGCAGCGCTTCGGCGTCGATCAACGGGCGAAGCTTCTGGAAAAGGGCGAGGCGCCCGACGCGCTGTACCTGACGGCCACGCCCATCCCGCGTACCTTGGCGCTCGCGCTCTACAGCAATCTCACCTTGTCCTACATCAAGCACCGCCCCCACGACAGCGCGCGGCGCACGACGCGGGTGCTCTCCCGCGAGCAGCAGGGAGACGCCTTCGAGGCGGCCCGCGAGGCGCTCGACCGTGGCGAGCAGGTCTTCGTCGTCTGCCCGCTCGTGGGCAAGGACGCCGAGGCGCGTGACGCGAAGGCGGCCGGCCGGACGCGAGATGCCGACGCCGCGGGGGAGGAGTACCACCCGGCCGTGGCCATCGAGGACGATGCCGACTTGTCCGGCGACGATGTGACGGCGGCTACCCGCGAGGCCGAGATGCTGCAGCGCACCACCTTCGCCGACTGGACGGTGGGGCTGCTTCACGGCGGCATGGGCGCCGAGGCCAAGCGCGAGGTCATGGAGCAGTTCCGCAAAGGAGAGGTCCAGGTGCTCGTGGCCACGACGGTCATCGAGGTGGGCGTGGATGTTCCCAACGCCACGGTCATGATCGTCCAGGACGCCGACCGCTTCGGACTCGCCCAGCTGCACCAGCTGCGCGGGCGCGTGGGCCGCGGCGAGAAGGCGGCCGAGGTGTTCCTCGTCTCCGCTTCCCAGCGCGAGGAGTCGCTCGCGCGCCTGGCGGCCATGGAGAGCACCGACGATGGCTTCGAACTGGCCGCCTTCGACTTGTCGCTGCGCCGCGAGGGCGATATCCTCGGGAACCGCCAGCATGGCGCCAGCGGGCTGAAGCTCGTGAACATCATGCGCGACGGCGCCGTCATCGAGGCCGCCCGCGCCGACGCCCAGGCCCTTCTGGAGGTGGATCCGAACTTGGAGGAGCCCGACCACGTCGCCCTGGCTCGCGAGGTCCGCCTCGCCTTCGCCCACGAATCCGCCATCGTCGGCGGGTAGCCTCCGCCCTAACCCCTTCGGAGCGGTCGCAACCGCTCCTGAACCCAGCGACTGCGGTCGCCCGTCCGACCCGACCCGTAGGGGGCGACCTTGGTCGCCCCTCCTCAAGCGAGAAGGAGACACCAATGCGCATCATCGCCGGAGAATTCCGGGGCCGCAAGCTGGACGCCCCCAGAGGCGACGGCACCCGCCCCACCACCGACCGCGTCCGCGAGTCGCTCATGAGCGCGCTCGTTTCCCTGCGCGACGGCCTCGACGGCGCGGTGGTGCTGGACGCCTTCGCGGGTTCGGGGGCCTTGTCCCTGGAGGCTCTTTCCCGCGGCGCCGATACGGCCGTGCTCTGCGAGCGCGACCGGGACGCCGCTGCCGTCATCGAGCGCAACATCTCCGCCCTGCGCCTCGGTCACGATCGGGCGCGCCTCGTGCGCGGCGATGTCCTCAAGCGCGGTGCGGCGGCGCCCGGGCGTCCCTTCGACCTCGTCTTCCTCGATCCTCCCTACGCCACCGATCCGGCGGAGATCTTCGGCCTCCTCGGCCGCCTTGGCGACGCAGGCGCCCTGGCCCGTGACCTCATTGTCAGCTACGAACACGACGCCTCCGACGACGATGCCGTGGAGGCGCTGGCCAAAACGTCCCGCTACGAAATAGCCTCCCGCCGCCACTTCGGCGACACCACCCTCGATCTTTTGGAGCGTTTGTGCACGGAATGAGGGGGGGTATTCCATAGTTTTTCCATCATGGTAGAATGGTAAAACTTAGCGTGCACGACGTCTGTCCGCGCGTGTCCAAATGGGGCCGTGGGGCGATGCGATATAGTCAGGAAGGAACAGCATGGACGAAACCGGAGTACTTGGGCTGCTCGAAGAGCTCTCGATCCTCTTGGAGGACTCGAAGCCGGTCTTCGGCAAGAACAACCTTCGCCAGGTCGATATCGCCGCCGCCTTCGACATCATGGACGAGATTCGCGACCTGTTCCCGGCGGAGTTCTCCCAGGCCCGCCAGATCGTGCGCGAGCGCCAGAGCCTTCTGGACGACGCCGAGGTCGAGGCCAACCGCATGATCGAGGATGCCCGCAGCCAGGCCATCACCATCGCCTCCGAGCAGGAGATCGTGCGCATCTCCCAGCAGCAGGCCGATACCATCCTGGCCGATGCCCGCGAGCTGGAGCGCCAGACCCGCGCCGGCGCCGAGGACTACGCCGACGAGGTGTTCGGGCACATCGAGCAGAGCCTCGACACGCTGCTGAACAACACGCGCCGCTGCCGCGATCGCCTGAACGCCGCCCGCTAGGCTGCGTGGCGCCAGTAAACAAGGAAGTGACGAGGGCGCGCCGTCTGTGGCGCGTCTTCTTTTTTGGAAGTAAATGCCACTTCGACCTAGAAATGGCATGTGACGATGCCACTTCATGGCCGAAATGGCACGATTTGAGTCAAAAAGGGCCGTTTTCGTGACGGCTCGCATGCCATTTCGGGGTCGAAGTGGCATTTACGGAAAGGAATTAGAAAATGGCTACGGATGCCACGGCGATTATCGCCATTCCCGAGGCGCTGCTGGAGACGGCGGCGACCCGGCATTTCGAAGGAACGCTCGATCTGGCCGAGCTGGCCGCCGGCCCCGACACCTACACCTTCGCCGCGCCCGTCTCCTGGTCGGTGGAGGCCACCAACACCGGCGACGCCATCCTCATCCAGGGAACGGCCGCGGGCGACGCCACGACCCAGTGCGCCCGCTGCTTGGAGGACGTGACCTACGGCTTGGAGGGTGATATCGAGGGGTACTTCCTCATCGGCGGCGAGGAGGAAGCGGAGACACCGGAGGATATGGAAGGCGACGAGTTCGACTTCCTGCCTGACAACCGCAAGATCGATCTGGTGCCGCTCATCGTGGCGGCCCTGCTGCTCGAGGTGCCGCTCGTGCCCCTGTGCGACGACGACTGCAAGGGGCTGTGCCCCCAGTGCGGCGCCAACCTGAACGAGGGGCCCTGCGGCTGCTCCCGCGACGAGGCGGACGTGGAGGCGAGCCCGTTCGCGGCCCTCAAGAACTTCGACTTCGGCGACAAGTAGAAGATCCGGTCCATAACGGCTTTTCAACGAAGGGCGGCGCGGCGGAAACGCTTCGCCGCCCTTCGGGCTATGAGTGCGAAAGGTCGTCTAAAGTTGTCCCGTACGGTTCGGATGCGTGAAAGCGAGGAGGCATGCGGTGAAAGGGGCATCGAGCGCGCAGGTGCTGCGCCACGGGGTGTTCGCCGTGGCCGTCGGCGTCGTGGGGGCGGCGGCCTCGGTGGTGCTGTGCCTCGTTGTCGGCTGGGCCTACGATCTCGTCTGCGCCCATGGCTGGCTACTGTACCTTCTGCCCATTTTCGCGGTGGCGAGCCTTCTGCTGTACCGTGCCCTAAGGCTTCCGCTGGACACCACGACGCACACGGTGATAAACGATATCTGCGCCGATCGCTCCATCTCGCCCGCGCTCGCCCCGGGCATTCTGCTCGGCACGGCGCTTTCCATTCTCGGAGGCGCCTCGGTGGGCAAGGAGGCGGCCGCTCTGCACATGGGGGCGTCGCTGGGCGATCTTGTCGCGCGCCCTTTGAAGCTGCGGCCCTTGACGGGGGTTTGGAAGGGCGGAAGCCGTGCCGACGGCGCAGGTGGCACGAGCGGCGGTGACGGCGCAGTTGGGAGCGCGGGCGCCAGCGGAGGCGCGGGCATCGGCGGAGGCGCCAGCGGCGGCGTGCGCGCCTATGCCGCCTCCTGCGGCATGGCAGCGTGCTTCGCGGCGCTGTTCTTCGCGCCCTTGGGGTCGACGGCCTTCGTCATCGAGCTCTCCCGCTACGACCGCTCGGTTTGGCGGCATGCGCCCTTCATGCTGCTGGCGTGCTTCGTGGCCTTCGGTTTGGCGAGCATCATCGGCATCGGCGATGTCATCCCCAAGGTGCCGCTGCCTGCGCTGTCGTGGCCCGTTGTCGGCCAATGCGTCGTGATCGCCGTCGCCTGCGCCCTGGTGGGAACCGTCTACATTCAAATCATCGACGGCGCCCAGCGCCTCACCAAGCGCATCTCGCAGAACTACTATCTGTGGGCGGCCCTGGGCGGCGTGCTCATGGCGGTGCTGGTCACGCTGTTCGATTGGCGCGGGTTCGAGGGCACGGGTGCCAACCTGCTCTCCGACGCTCTGGCCGGCCGCGCCGGCGGATGGACCTTCGCCGTGAAAGCGCTGCTCACCATCGTGTGCCTCGGGCTTTGGCTGCGCGGCGGCGAGATCATGCCCACCTTCACTGTGGGCGCGCTGCTCGGCGCGAGCTGCACGGTCATGACCCAGGGCGATCCGGCCTTCTCGGCGGCTGTGGGGCTCGTCGCCTTCTTCGCCGCCATGAGCCGCTGCCCGGTGACCGCCTTCCTCATGGGCTGCGAGATTTTCGGCTGGGCCGGCGCGCCCGCGTTCGCTTTGGCCGTGGCCGTCGCCTTCTCCCTCGGCCGCGACGTGGGACTGTACGGGCGCGGGGCCACCGGCATTCTGAAGCGCGCGACTTCGGCGGCGCGGGCGCGCCTTGTCGTGAAGAAGCCGTGACCGCTGGCGAATTCGTGGGAAATTGCCCTTGCGGGGCCGCGTGCGGTTGGGTATCATATCAGATCGTGCGTTTACAGAAGAAGTTGTGAACGGCACCCGCTGTTCCCAGCTATAGAAGGAGTAATCGAGATGGCAGTACCTAAGCGCAAAATGGGCCGTGCCCGTACCCACGCCCGTCGCAGCACCAACGACAAGATCGCGGC
>OLNR01000258.1_pt1 | contig 49983 bp, 49 predicted proteins | sample 1672231 | NCBI WGS metagenome assembly OLNR01 (sample SAMEA3136662, study PRJEB25190) | human gut metagenome
AGGGCAACGCGCGCGGCGGCGGATGCGCTACCCACATTCTGCAAAGGAGGATTTATGCGATTTTAGGGACGGCCGTCCTTCGGCGAGGCGACCGCCCTCCTTCGGCGATGTCGCGTTGTGTGCAAATCCGCGGGTCCCTTCCCCCACCACGCGAGGCATCTCGACCTCTTGCTTGCGTTGGCGCGCAAAACTGCGGACGCTGCTTGCTGAAATGGCTTGAAAATCACGAAACATCGGCGTCGGAGGCGAAAAAGGCGTTTCGTTGTAATACGCTACCTGGGAAAACTTCGCGAATCGAGGCGTAATCGTCCTTTTATGGGCGTCTGCTGATCTTTCGTGTTTTTCAAGCCATTTCAAGCGATTGAAGCGCCGATTTTCTTCTGCATTCCGATCTTTCGTCATTTTCAAGCCATCATGCCAGCTTCGCGCGGAGAAGGTGGCGTATGGGCGACGCGGGGGCTCTGTGTCGGCAGCAGGGCACCCGCTCGGCAAAAGATGATACATTTGCTTTCAGCAGAGGATATTTCATGTACTGCGCTATTCTGAGAACGAGTGGCGAGTATTAGCTTTAGAATGCCGCGAATGCGGTTGATCCTCTTTGGCATATCGGCTTTCTCCTACTGGCTTTGCGCGCCGTCGGCGCCCGATGCCTCGTGCAAGGTGTCGGCGAAAATTCTGAAGAATTGCGAGCCCGTCCTTGAAGCACTGCGCCATTTGGAAGGAATCTTCCCGTTCCTGCCCCGGCCGCATCATGTCTCTACGACGTCTCATACCAAAAGGCCGTTGTCGGAAGCGATCTGCCATCTTGTGGTTCGCATGCCGAAGGGAAAGGATTTCTGCCGCGTGGAAAGCGGCGTGTTCGTCTCCTGTCCCGAGCTCTGTTTCGTGCAGCTTGCGCAGTCGCTTCCTTTTCACGAGCTCGTTCGCGCGGGCAATGTGCTTTGCGGCCGCTTCTACCTCGACGCAGGGAAGAGTGGTGAGCTTGGGCAACGTGAGCCCCTTACCTCGAAGAGGCGCATCGAGGCCTTTATCCGCGCCAACCCTGGAATTAAAGGTGTGAAGGAGGCTCGCCGGGCGCTCCCGTGGGTTACGGAAGGTGCGGCCTCTCCTCCAGAGGCGTTTCTCGCCATGGTGTTTGGGCTGCCTTACCGCTATGGCGGCTTTCAGCTCTCAGACCTTGCGGTAAACCGGCGGTTGCGGCCGAGCCACAAGGCTCAGCAGATAGCACGCCGCACCACGCTCGTCCCCGATATCCTCTTTGCCGATGCGCGCCTTGCGATTGAGTACGACTCGACGGCCGAGCATGCCAGCTCCTCACAGTTGACGAGAGACGCCCAGAAGCGCCTGGCGCTGGAGGCAGACGGCTACAAGGTCGTTACCGTGACGGCGGGGCAGATTGGCAGCTCGGGCGAGATGCGGCGCATCGCCGAGCAGTGCTATCGCCGGCGGGGCAAAAGATTTCGCCCCCAAAGCAAGGAATTCGCGAATCAGCAAGCTCTCCTGTTCCGCATGGGCTGGTCGCTGGAGGATTACTGCCTCAAAGAGCAATCTCGCTAGGTGCTTTTCAAGAAAATAGTTTTCCCAGCTCACAGTAAAGGATTAGGAAAAAGATTACGAGAATAATCTTTTTCTCGCTCGCTTTCCGATGCGCGATGGCGCGGCAGCGGCCATAGTGGGGGCCGTCGCGGGGCGCAAGAGAGCGTCCGCCGACAGCGAGGCATCGGGACGCGCAGAGGCGCCCGGCGCAAGGAGAGGCACGAGGGCGCACGAAAGGCGTCCCGCACAACGGAAAGAGAGGGAGTTCACCATGACCACCACTGTTACTCGTCGCGACCTGTTCAAGTTCGGCGGCCTGGCCGCGCTCGGCGTGGCCGGCGCCAGCACGCTCGCCGGCTGTGGCCAGCCCAAGACCGTCGCCGAGGCCGCTGCCGAGAAGGGCCTGGCCGACACGGGCGCCTCTGCCGGCCCCGCGTTCCTCGCACCGCAGGAGCTCATCACCGATTTCGCCGAGACCCACGAGTACGACGTCGTCGTGGTCGGCGCCGGCGAGTCGGGCCTGTCCGCCGTGCACACCGCGCTTGAGGCCGGGGCGCGAGTGGCCTGCGTGCAGAACATCAACGCCGCCCAGACCACCGGCAACATGGCCGCCTCCATCGACCTCACCCAGACCGACGAGGCCGCCGTCCAGGCCTGCGTGAGCTTCATCAATTGGAAGAGCGACTACCGCTCCAACCGCGACCTCGTGAACATCTGGGCCCACAACCCCCAGGAGGCCCTGGCCTGGTGGGCCGAGGAGGCGGCGAAGGGCGGCGTGGAAAGCAAGCCCCATGACGCCGTGCTCTCCTACAACGGCTACGACATCCACCTGCACGCCAACACCTACTTCCACGTGGAGGGCAACCACAACGCCGCTGCTACGGTGATCGCCGAGAACCTGGCCGCCGCCGGCGCCGAGTTCTTCTACAACATGCCCTGCAAGCAGCTGGCCACTGACGAGTCCGGCGCGGTCACGGGCGCCATCTGCGAGGACGCCGACGGGGCGCACCACCTGTTCACGGCGACCAAGGGCGTTATTCTGGCCTGCGGCGACTACTCCTCCAACCAGGAGATGCTCGACTACTACGCACCGGACACCAAGGGCTTCTCGCTGTTCACCGACTTCCGCGACGGCAGCGCGCTTGTGGCCGGCATGAACGCCGGGGCCATCATGACGCCGCACACTCACACCAAGATGATCCACGGCGAGCCGGCGGCCGTGCGCCTGGAAATGCCCTTCCTCTTCGTCGACCAGGAGGGCAACCGCTTCATGGACGAGACCTGCTGCCGCATGGGCTACATGAACAACTTCGCCCGCCCGTACCTGGCGAAGGCCGGCTTCGCGGACTCCACGGCGGCGAAGTTCTTCAGCCTGGTGCCCGCGAACTGGGAGAGCTACTACGAGGAGTGGAAGGCCGCCAGCCCCTACGACATCTCCCAGTACAACGGCGACAACAAGGTGAACCCCGAGAAGTGGATCACCGCCGACACCATTGAGGGCCTGGCCGAGGCCATGAATGCCTACGCCGCGGAGAACGATTGGAAGCTCACGAACATCGATGCCGCCGCCCTGGCCGACACCGTGGCCCGCTACAACGAGCTGTGCGCCGCCGGCCGCGACGAGGACTTCGGCAAGGCCGCCAAGTACCTTGTGCCCATCGAGGGCGGCCCCTACTACGCCATCCCCCGCGGCTCCAACAAGCTGCCGGCCATCCTGGGAGGCCTCGTGGTCGATGGCAACCACCAGTGCCTGAACGGGGAGTTCGAGCCCATCGGCGGCCTGTACGCCGTGGGCAATGCCTCGGGCCAGTTCTTCGGTGGCGTGGATTACCCCATGGACATCGAGGGACTCTCCATCGGCCGCGCCATCACCTCGGGCTACTACACCGGCCGCTTGGTGGCGAGCCTGTAGGCCACCTGCCGTCTCACCCTCCCGTGCCCGGCCGACGCTCCCTCCCCGTCGGCCGGGTTTTTTGCTTGCGGCCCTTGGCGGCTCTTGCGGCCCCTTGCGGTCTTTGCGGCCCCGATGCCGCAAAGGCCTCGGGAAAGCGCCGACCCGGCCGCCGGCCGGCCCTGTCACCTGCTATAATGGCCGCCATGGGGAACCTGTTGAAGGACATACGGAAGGGGAGGGAAGACCGCTCCCTGTACCTGCGGGGCATTCTGCCCTACCTGTTCGCGCTCGGCTGCGCCCGCGCTTGGGTGACGCTGGCCGTGGCGGCGCCGGCCCTCGCGCTGCCGGCCGCCTTCGATCTGCACGACGTCTTCGACTACGCCTTCTGCCTGGTCTCCATCGCGGCGGCGCTTGCCGCGCGCCGCCTTCTGCCCCTGAACGCCACGGGGCGGATGCGCGCGGCGTCGGCGGCGCTGATGGTCGCGGCGTCGCTGTGCCTCATCGCGGTCGGCACCGGCCTGGTCGCAGGGCCGGCGACCATTGCGCTGGTGGCCGCGGGCGCGGCGGCGGGAGGCGCGGGCTTCGGCCTCTTCCTGCTTCTGTGGGCCGAGGTCTTAAGTTGCATCTCGCTCATCCGCATTTTCCTGTACACGACGGCCTCCCAGCTGGTGGCCGTCGTCTGCGTGTTCTTCTGCGACGGCCTGGACGATTTGCGCGTGGCCTGCGCTTTGGTGATCCTGCCGCCGGTGGCGCTGCTCTGCCTGCGCCGTGCCTTCTCGGCGCTGCCCGTCGCCGATCGCCCCTCGCCGGTCATTCCGAAGTTCACCTACCCGTGGAAGATCTTCGTGCTTCTGGCCCTGTACTCCTTCGCCTACGGGCTGCGCCAGCACCAGCTGGCGGCCGGCGCCGGCATGCACTCATCGGTCTCGACGGCCATCGTCATGGCGGTGCTGTTCGCGAGCGCCTACTTCTTCTCGAACCGCTTCAACATCGGCACGCTGTACCGCTCGCCGCTCGTGCTTATCGTGTGCGGCTTTCTGCTCGTGCCCGTCGAGGGCGTCTTCGGCACGGCGGTGTCCAGCTACCTCATCTCCATGAGCTACTCGCTCGTGGGCATCATCGTGGCGCTGCTTCTGTACGACATCGCCAAGCGCCTCGGGGTCACGGTCGTCATCTTCGCCGCCATCAAAGGTGCCGAGCAGGTGTTCGTCATCTGGGGCAAGGGGGTCGCCGAGGCCATGGCCGCCGCGGGCATGAACGCCGGCGCCCAGGACGCGGTCATCGCGGTTGTGGTGGTGGCCATGATGCTGGCGGCCACGCTTATCCTGCTGTCCGAGAAGGAGCTGGCGAGCCGCTGGGGCGTGCGCATCCTGGACGCGGGCGGTCTCGTGGAGAAGACCCCGGAAGAGTTGCGGCGCGACGAGCGGGCGGCTGAGCTGGCCGAGCACGCCCGCCTCACCCCGCGGGAGACCGAGATCCTGGTGCTGGTGGCCCAGGGCAAGAACGGCCCGGCCATCATGCAGGAGCTGTTCATCGCCGAGGGCACCTTCAAGGCTCATATGAGCCACATCTACGAGAAGTGCGGCGTCGCGAACCGCCGCGAGCTCGTGGCGCTGTTGGGTGCGTGATAGGGCGTCATCGCCGCAACCTGCCGGCCCTCGGATGGCTTGGAAATCACGAAACATCGGCGCTAAAAGCGAAAAAGGCGTTTCGTTGTAATACGTCAACTGGGGAAACTTCAGAAAAATGAAGGAAATAGCCTGCCGAGAGGCGCCAATCGTCGATGTTTCGTGATTTCCAAGCCATTTTGGACGATCGTAGGGTTCGTTTCCCTCTGTATTCCGATGTTTCGTGATTTCCAAGCCAATTTCCAAGCCAGATTGATAGCTTGCGGCCTTGAGGCGAAGGCGGGTGTATTCGTTTGGCGCTCTCGTCGCCGGGTGGAGGGGTCTTCTGGCGTTGGAGCACGCTCGTTTCACGGGTTCGCCGCCGAGCGGAGGAGCGTTGTCACGTTGGGGCGCGCCCCTGAGGCTCCCGAGGCGCTCCCGATTATGTCGCATTAGTTGTCGTGATGTCAGAATCAGGCGTTGACCTTCGGTTCATTTGTGGCACAATAGGCAAGTTACTGTGAAAGCGCCGCTTCGGGGGAGGCTGGGGCGCTTATCGCGCGAGAAGAACCACCGCGCGAGAAAAGAACGGAAGCGCGCTAAGAGAACCAGGGCGCGCAGGAGAACGGAACGCGAAAGAAGAAGGTCGCATCCCATGGCATTGGAACGCAACGTCAAGAAGAAGCCGGCCCGTACGGCGGATCGCCGCAACGTGTGGCTTCTCATCCTCACCACCCTGCTCATCGTCGTGTCGGTGGTGCTGTTCACCCCGCCCAACGAGAAGATCAACCAGGGCCTGGACATCCAGGGCGGTCTGTCGGTGGTGCTCACGGCGAAGTCCACGGACGGTGCGCCGGTTACCCCCGAGGACATGGAGAAGTCCCGCGCCATCATCGAGAGCCGCGTGAACGCGCTGGGCGCCTCGGAGGCCACGGTGCAGGAGCAGGGAAGCGACCAGATTCTCGTGCAGATCCCCGGCCTGGCCGACACGGAAGAGGCGCTCGCCACCATCGGGCGCACCGGCTCGCTGGAGTTCGCCCGCCTGGATTCGTTCACCGATGAGGACGTGAAGAACGCCATCGACTCCGGCCAGACTTCCGGTGAGGGCACGGTGACCGACGAGTTCGGCAATGCCTTCCCCTCGGGCCAGGTTGAGCACATGGCCGTGGAAGCGGGCACCTACACGCCCATCGTCACCGGCGCCGACATCACCAACGTCACCATCGGCCGCGAGAGCGAGGGCAGCACCTACTACAGCGTGAACATCACGTTGAACTCCCAGGGCGCCAAGGCCTTCGCCGACGCCTCGCGCGATCTGGTGGCCGACCACGGCAAGATCGTCATCATCTTGGACGGCGAGGTGCAGTCCGCCCCGGCCGTGCAGTCCGAAATCCCCAACGGCGAGGTGTCCATCACCGGCCAGTACTCTTTGGAAGACGCCAAGGCGCTGCAGACCATCCTGGAGTCCGGCTCGCTGCCGGTGTCCTTCGAGTACGCCCAGTCCCAGGTCGTCGGCCCCACCCTCGGCCAGGACGCGCTCGTCTCCGGCGTCGTGGTGGCGCTGATCGGCCTTGCGGTCGTCATGCTGTACCTGCTGTTCTTCTACAAGGGCCTCGGTATCATCACCGCCGCGGCCATGGCCGTGTTCGCCGTGCTCTACCTCGGCATCCTGGCGGCCCTTTCCGCCTTCCACCTGTTCAGTCTGTCGCTGGCGGGCATCGCCGGCATCGTGCTGACCATCGGTATGGCTGCCGACTCCTCCATCCTTACCGTGGAGCGCTTCCGCGAGGAGATCCGCATGGGCCGATCCGTGAAGGCGGCCTCCATCACCGGCGTGAAGCACGCCATCTTCACCTCCATCGACGCCGACCTCGTGACCATGGTCTCGGCGCTGTGCCTGTTCTTCCTCGCCGCCGCCTCCGTCAAGGGCTTCGGTATGACGCTGGCCTTGGGCATCATCTGCGACATCGCCATGATGCTCATCTTCAAGGCGCCGCTTATCCGCCTGCTCGCGCCGAAGGTCATTGCGAAGCACCCCGGCTTCTGGGGCATTAAGGACTCCATCGACGCATCGCGCGGCTATGCCGAGCTGGCCGCCGCCGAGGGCGTGCCCGAGGCCGAGGCCGAGACGGCGGCCCAGATGAACGCCGCCGAGACCCGCGTCGTCGCCGAGGGCGAGGGCGAGCCGGGCTCGGTCGCCGTCACCGCCGTGCGCAAGATCCGCGGCCGCTTCATCAAGCACGACATCAACTTCCTCGGCTACCGCCGCGTGTTCCTCACGGTGGCCGCCGTAGCCATGGTGGCTTGCCTCGCTATCGTCGGCTTCCGCGGCCTGAATTTCGGCATCGAGTTCGTCGGCGGCACGTCGGTGGCCTTCCACGGCACCGGCGATATCACCACCGAGCAGATGCGCGAGGCCATGAACGACGCCGGCGAGCCCGACGCCGTCATCCAGACCACCGAGACCAACGGCGAGCCCGGCTTCCTCGTGCGCACCACGACCACCTCGGCCGAGGACGCCACGGCCCGCGCCAACCAGGTGGCCGAGGCCCTCGGCATGACCGCCAGCGACTTCGAAGTCACCACCATCGGCCCCGACTGGGGCGCGAGCGTCATCCAAAGCTCGCTCATCGCCTTCCTCGTGTCCATCCTGCTCATCATCGTCTACATCGCCATCCGCTTCGAGTACAAGATGGGCGTCATGGCCATCGTCGCGCTGTTCCACGATCTCATCTTGGTGGTGGGCATCTACGCACTGGTGGGTCGGGAAGTGAACCCGAACACCATCGCCGCCCTGCTCACGATTCTCGGCTACTCGCTTTACGACACCGTGGTCGTGTTCCACCGCATCAACGACAACATGAAGGGCGAGGACATCCGCTGCACCTTCATGACCATGGCCAACCACTCCATGAACCAGGTGTTCATCCGCACCATCAACACGACGCTCACCTCGTTCATCCCGGTGTTCGCGATGCTTCTGTTCGGCGGCGAGACGCTGAAGGACTTTGCCTTCGCCATGGCCATCGGCCTCATCGCCGGCTCCTACTCGTCCATCGCCATCGCGTGCCCGCTCTACTGTATGTGGAAGACCCGCGAGCCGAAGTTCGCGAAGCTGCAGAAGAAGTACGGCACGGAAGTGGGCCTATTCGAGTTCGATCACTCGGCCTCCACCGGCATCGCCCAGGTGCCGCTGGCGCGCCTTGAGGCCAACGCGCGCGCCGAGGCCTACGTGGCCGAGCAGAAGGAAGCGACCGGCGAGGCACCCGACGCCGCAGCGGTGGCGGCGGCCGCCAAGCCCAAGCCGGTGAACAACAAGAAAAAGAAGCACCGCCACGGAAGGGCGCAATAGCAGCTCTCCCGGGGTCGGGCCACGGGGTACTGCTCAGTCGCGCGTACTGTCCTCGCTCGGCGAAACAGCCCACTGGGCTGTTTCGTTCGCTGCGGAACTCGCTTGGTGAGCAGCACCCCGTGTCCCTCTACGCTCTTCCACGCTTGAGAGAAAGGCGCGAACATGGTTCGTGAAGGTTCGGCTCCTAACTTTTGCCCGCCTACCGAAGAGGGCATCACCATCACGCTCGTCGATGAGAAGGGCGAGCAGGTGGAACTGGAGTTCCTCGGGCTCGTGCTGAAGGGAGAGAGCTCGTTCGGGTTCTTCTTCCCGGTGGACGATGAGCATCCGGCCACGTCTTCCGGCGAGGTGGTGGTGCTGGAAGTGACCGAGGTCGACGAGGACGGTCAGCCCTGCTCTTTCGAGCTGGTTGACGACGAGGTCATCGCAGCCGAGGCCTACGCGGACTTCCAGGAAGCCGCCAAGGACTTGTACGACTTCGCCTAAGGGCGCCCCGTCAAGGACATCCGATGATCTTCGTCGCCGACCCCGATTCTGTATTCACCCTGCGCGAGCAGCAGATTCTCTATTACATCGCCGGCGGTCTCTCGAACAAGGAGATCGCCGGGCGCCTTACCCTCTCCGAGCAGACGGTGAAGGCGCACCTGTCCCACATGACCACCAAGTGCGGTCGTGCGAACCGCGCGGCGCTCGTGGCCTACGGCTTCGAAACCGGCCTGCTGCGCCGCCGCTGATTAGCCCGAACGGGGGATGGCGGGAAAGGCGCCCTCGGATAGACTTGAACTCTCAGGCTGGGAGGATAGCGCGCTCATGACCCTGTTCGTCTTCGAAATACTCTGCATCTTGCTCTACGGCGCGGCGAGCGCCTTGGGGGCGTTCGGCCTCAGGCGCGGTCACCGTCGGGCCGCACGGGCGGCCAAGGGCGTTTATCTGACCGCCGTGGCAGCGCATTCCGCAGTCATCGGCATGGAGTCGGTAAGCACCGCAGGCACGCTACTTTCCGGCCCCAACATCGTCATGCTAGCCTCGTGGGTGCTCGCCGTGGTGACGGCGGTGGGGCTGCTCGTCACCCGCCGTGGGCTGGCCTTCTCCACCGTCGCCGCGCCGGTGGTGGCGCTTCTGATCCTCGTGTCCCAGTGGCTGCGCATCCTCGACCCCGCGGGCGCCGACAACATGGCCTTCTACCACTGGCCGCTGCTCGTGCCCCATATCGTGCTCGTGTTCGTCGCCCTGGCCTGCTTCGCCACCTCAGCCGTATCGGCTGCGCTCGACTGGTACCAGCGCCGGCTTATGACGGCCCGCAGCGCCAAGGTGCTCGAGCTGAACACGCCGGCGCTGGATACGCTCGCCCTCATCTCGCGCTTGGCGGGGCTTGTGGGCCTTGCGGTGCTCATCGCCGCCATGCTCATCGGGTTCACGCACCTGGTGGCGCTCTACGCGGCCATGGCGCAGATCGGCACCGAGAGCAACCTGGGCTATCTGGTGCCGCGTGTGGCGCTTTCCCTGGCGACGACGGCCGTGTGGTCGGTGTTCTGCGCCCTGTCGTTTCTGGCGCCCTGGGCCGCGTCGGCGAGAACCCGCGACGCTTTGGCCATTGCCGGCCTTGCGGCGGCAGTGCTGCTCATCGCGGTGTCGGCGGGGTAGGGCCATGGGTCTGTTCGTTGCGGGCGTGAACCCGCGCCGCCCGGTGTTCCCATCGGCGAGCCAGCATTTGGCCGACGCTGTCGGCCGCCGCGCGCTGCTCGGCGCCGTCTCGGGGCACCGGAGCCTGAGCGAGGGGCTTCTCGTGACCGCGGACGGCCGGCTGGAGCTGTACGCTGTGGCCGACGAGGGCTGCGACGCCTACGATATCGCCGCCGGACTTTTCGGCGCTGTGGCGGAGGGGGAGGTGGCCGGCGCGCTCTATTTCGCCGAGGGGATCGATGCCGCCTCTCACCTGTTCGCCGCCTTGTGCGGCCTGGACGAGTTCGCTCGGGGATCCCGGGAAAGCGCGTCGCTTCCCGGGGAATGCGACGGGCTCGCCGCAGCGGGAGAGCTGTCGCAGCCGGGAGGCCGCGGGGCTCTCGGCGCGCCGGGCTTGCCGGACGCTCTGGCCGCCTGTTGGGCGCGCGCCCTGTCGGAGGCGCGGAAGGCGGCCATGCTGGGCGATGCCCTGACCCGGCTCGCTGCGGCGGCCTCCGGTCTGTCCAGCGCTTTGTCCGCGGCGGATGCGTCCGCCTCGACGGCGGCGCTGGCCGAGACGGCCGTGGAGCTGGCCCGGCGCGTGTTCGGCCATCTCGAGCGCCGGTGCGTGCTTGCTGCCGGCGCGGGCGATTTCTCGCTGGCCCTCGCCGGCGCGTTCCTCGGCGCCGGCGTAGAACGCTTCCAGGTGCTCGGCGATGGAGACTGCGAGGAGGCCGCCCGCGTGCTCGGCGCGCCCGTGGCCGATCCCCAGCTGCTCTCGGCGCTGCTCGTCGATGCCGATATCGTCTTGGCGGAAAGCGCTGTGGAAGGCGCCTCGCTCGATCGGCGCCTCATGAAGGGCGTCGTCCGCCTGCGCCGGGGCCGGCCGATGCTGCTCGTCGACGCCAGCGCGGATGGCTCGCTTATCGATCATCGCGTCGCCTCCCTCGATGGCGTCTTCCTCTACACCGCCGCCGATCTGGCCGCCATCACCCGCGACGCCCCTTGGGCGCGCCTGGGCACCGACGACGCCCGCGAGCGCCTTTTTGCCGATGCAGTTCGCACTTTCGCCCTGCAGATGGGTTAAGGCGCGCGTCCTCATCTCCCGCGGCGTCCTTCCAACCTAGCCCGTTCGGGCGATTCCTGCGGAAAGCGCTCTGGGTATCCTTGAAACCACCTTGCGGCCGAACGCGCGGCAAACCTGCCGTCGAGCCTGCGGCACGTGAGCCGTCAGCCTGAGGCCGCGTCCATGCGTGGGAGAGGAGACCCCGACATGATCGTATCGTGGATGACCACGAACCAATGCAACCTGAAGTGCGTCCACTGCTACCAGGACGCCGAGGAGGCCACCGAGCGCGAGCTTACCACCGACGAGGCGAAGAAGATGATCGACGAGATTGCCCGCGCGGGCTTCAAGATCATGATCTTCTCCGGCGGCGAGCCCCTTTTGCGCCCCGATATCTACGAGCTGGTGGCCCATGCGGCCTCCCGCGGGTTGCGCCCGGTGTTCGGCAGCAACGGCACGCTCATCACCGACGAGGTGGCCTGCCGCCTGAAGGAGGCCGGCGCGGCCGCCATGGGCATCTCCGTGGACAGCCTGGACGCCGCCAAGCACGACAAGTTCCGCGGCCTTCCCAATGCCCATGCCCTCACCATGGCCGGCATCGAGGCCTGCAAGCGCGCCGGCCTGCCCTTCCAGCTGCACACCACCGTGGTCGATTGGAACCGCGATGAGGTGTGCGCCATCACCGACTTCGCGGAGGCGATCGGCGCTGTGGCCCACTACATCTTCTTCCTGATCCCCGTCGGCCGCGGCGAGTACATTCAGGAGACGAGCCTGGAGGTGCTGGAAAACGAGGCGCTTCTGCGCGAGATCATGGAGAAGTCGGCCGAGGTGTCCATCGACGTGAAGCCCACCTGCGCGCCGCAGTTCACCCGCGTGGCGAAGCAGCTCGGCATTGACACGCGCTTCACCCGCGGCTGCCTGGCGGGGCTCACCTACTGCGTCGTGGGCAGCGAGGGTATCGTGCGCCCCTGCGCCTACATGACCGAGGAGGCCGGCGACGTGCGGACGCAGCCCTTCGACGAGATTTGGAAGACGAGCCCGGTGTTCGAGCGCCTGCGCACCCAGGCCTATTCCGGCGCCTGCGGAAGCTGCGACTACAAGGACGGCTGCGGCGGCTGCCGGGCCCGCGCCGCCTACTACCACGACGGCGACATCCTGGCCCAGGATGACTACTGCGCCCACGGCCAACAACTCGACGTTCATTCGGCTATTGCCGAATGAACGTCCTGACGCTGCGGTTCCGACAGGCACCTGATCTGGCCCCTTGTTTTGGGCTCTGCGCGGCACGAAGGCCGCTTGGCCCAAAGGCGGGGCCATATCAGGCACCTGTCGCAACCTCGCTGACTTCCTTGGGCGAACCTGTGAGTTTTTGTATAGAAAGGATTTTGTTTTGAAGAAGTTTGTACTGTGCGCTGCCACCGCGGCGCTTGCTCTGGCGTTGGTCGGTTGCGGGCAACAGGGGAGTGAGGTTCCGGCGGGCAGTGCGCCCCAGCAGGAGCAGGCGACCGAGGCCCCCGCTGCCGAGGCTCCCGCAGCGGAAGCAACGGCGCCCGGTCCGGTCACCTTCACCGACGATGCGGGCAACGAGGTCACCGTGGACAACCCCCAGCGCGTGGTGGCCTGCATGGGCAGTTTCGCGAACGCCTGGGAGCTGGCTGGGGGCACGCTCGTGGGCGTCTCCGATGATGCGCTCCAGGCGGCCGGTTGGACCATCCAAAGTCCTGATGTGGCCACGGTGGGGGACTTCACGGCAGTGAACTTGGAGGCCATCATGGCGCTTAACCCCGACTTCGTCATCATGACGAGCGGCACCGGCGGCCGCGGCGGCGATTCCAGCCAGGCCGATCTGCGCGACGCGCTCATCGGCGCGGGCATTCCCGTGGCCTACTTCGAGGTGACCACCTTCGACGACTACGAGCGCTTGATGCGCACCTTCACCGACATCACCGGGCGCGCGGACCTCTACGATCAGAACGTGGCGAAGGTGGCCGAGGCCATCGACGCCATCGTGGGCGCGGTGCCGGCCGAGAACCCGCCGACGGCGCTTTTGCTCACCACGTTCTCCGGCGGCACCCGCGTGCAGAGCTCCGGCACCCAGACCGGCGCCATGCTGGCCGACCTCGGCGTGAACAACCTTGCCGACGAGAACAGAAGCCTCCTGAAAGACTTCAGTCTTGAGGCGGTCATCGAGATGGATCCCGACTTCATCTTCGTCATCCCCATGGGCAACGACACCGAGGCGGCCATGCGCAACCTCGAGGAGGCCACGGCGGCCAATCCGGCGTGGGCGAGCCTGTCCGCCGTGCAGAACGGCCGCTACATCACCCTGGACCCGACGCTGTACCTCGCAAAGCCCAACGCCCAGTGGGATGCGGCCTACCAGGGGCTCTTCGATAACCTTTACGGGCAGAACTAGCGGCGGAAGATGCCTTGCGCCATGGGTTCTGTCTCCCGCAACATCATCGTCGTGGCCGCGACCGCCATCTTTCTTGCGGCGGCCACGGCGGCGGCGCTCACGCTCGGCGCCTCCTCGGTGAGCCTGCCGGAGTTGACGGCGTGGCTTGTCGGCGGCGATGTCTCCGATATGGCCCGCAACATCTTGGAGAACGTCCGTGTGCCGCGGGTGCTGGCGGCGCTTCTGGCCGGGGCGGCCCTGGCTGCCTCCGGCGCGCTCATCCAGGCCTGCCTGGACAACCCGCTGGCGAGCCCCAACGTCATCGGCGTGAATTCCGGCGCCGGTCTTGCCGTGCTGCTGGCCGCCTCGCTCGTCCCCGGGGCGCTGTGGCTCACGCCGCTGGCGGCCTTCGCCGGGGCGCTGGCGACGGCGCTCATCATCTTCGCGCTGTCGCTGGGCACGGGACTCAGCCGCCTGACCGTGGTGCTCGCCGGCATCGCCATCACCACGGTGTTCGGCGCGGGCATGAACACCATCCTCATCGTGGATCCGGACGCCTATGTCGGCTCGTCCACCTTCCTCGTGGGCGGCCTGTCCGGGGTGCTCATGCGCGATCTGGCGTGGCCGGCTGCCTACATCGCCGTGGGCCTGGTGGCGGCGCTGGCGGGGGCGGCGAAGCTGAACATCCTCTCGCTCGGCGACGAGGCCGCCCACAGCCTGGGCGTGAACGTGCGCGCCGTGCGCCTGGGGATGCTCGCCGTGGCCGCGGTGCTCGCCGGCGCGGCCGTGAGCTTCGCGGGGCTTATCGGGTTCGTGGGGCTCGTGGTGCCGCACCTTATGCGCTTCTTCGTCGGTCACGACAACCGCTGGGTGGTGCCGGCCTCGGCCTTGGCCGGGGCGGCCTTCGTCGTGGGCTGCGACCTTTTGGCCCGGGTGCTGTTCGCCCCCTACGAGCTGCCCGTGGGAATTCTTCTGGCCTTCATCGGCGGCCCCTTCTTCATCTACCTCATCCTGAAGAACAAAGGAGGCGGCCTTGACTGAGCGTGCCACTCAGGGCGAGAGAACGCCGTCGTGTGCGCGTCCCGCCGACGTTGGGGCGCGCTCGCCGGAGTGCGCCATCCGCTACGAGGACGTCTCGTTCTCCTACAAGGCGGGCACCCTCTTCATGGAGGGGCTTTCCGCCGCCATCCCCGCCGGCGCGGTGACGAGCATCGTCGGTCCCAACGGCTGCGGGAAATCGACGCTGGTGAAGTTGGCCGCCGGCCTTCTGCGCCCCACGGCGGGGCGGGTGGAAGTGGCCGGCCACGACACCGCTTCTTTGGCCTCGCGCGAACGGGCGCATCTGATGGCCGTGCTGGCCCAGAGCTCGCGCGTGCCTCCCATGACCGTGGAGGCTCTGGTGGCCTGCGGCCGCCATCCGCATCTGGGATGGGGCGGTCGCCTCGGCCCCGACGACCGCGCGGCCGTGGAAGCCGCCATGGAACGCGCCGGGGTCGCGGCCTTCCACAATCATGACCTGCGCCAGCTCTCCGGCGGCGAGCGCCAGTGGGCGCATCTGGCCCGCACGCTCGCCCAGGACACCGACCTCATCGTGCTGGACGAGCCCACCACCTATCTGGATATCAGCGCCTGCCACGACCTCATGGCCCTCGTGCGCGACCTGAACCGCCGCGAGGGCAAGACCGTCGCCATGGTCATCCACGATCTGGATCTCGCCCTGCGCTACTCCGATTACCTTGTGGTGATGCAGAAGGGGAGGGTCGCCGCCCAGGGCCCCACCGACGAGGTGCTCGTGTCGGGCGCCGTCGGCGACGCCTTCCATATGGACATCTGCCCCCACGACCGCCTCAGCTCCATGAGGGACGAGGCGGTCGCGGGGGCGCGTGCCGAGACCGACCGCGGCTACGTCCTCTACCCCCGTCGCCGCTAAGAGGCGCCCCGAGGCATCGGCGGCGACTATGAACCGCTGCGCGCATCCAATAGCCCCAGGGGTTGCGCGCGGGGCGCCTGTCGCCTACAATGGGCGCCGTGAATTCTGTTTCAGGGCGAGGTGGAAATCCTCACTGGCGGTAAGCACGGCGGCGGACACGAGCCGCCCGCAAGCCCGCGACCCTGCGCGAGAGTGCAGGCTGACCCGGTGAAATTCCGGGGCCAACGGTCACAGTCCGGATGGAAGAGGCAGACGTTCGCGCTTTCGGCGTCCCGGCACACGGGGTCGGCATCAACGGAAGCGCGACATCATGGAAGCCTGTATGAAAGGAATTCATACGGGCTCGTTTCTTTTTGCGAGGGGAAACAGCTCCGGCAGGCAGACCTCGCGAAGAGAAAGAAGGTCCATCATGGCCAACAAACCCACGACTCATCCCGCTGTCGGTTCCTCCACCGTGCGCCCCGCCAAGGCGCCCACGGCCCAGAAGACCATGGCGAACACGAACCGCTGGTCCACCCGCGTGCTCGTGACCATCGCGCTCCTGTGCGCCATCTCGGTGCTCCTGTCCTTCGTCGAGTTCCCGCTGCTGCCCGGCGTGGCGTGGCTGTCCTACGACGCCTCCATCATGCCCGCGGCGGTCTGCGGCTTCGCCTTTGGCCCGGCGGCGGGTCTCGCCTGCGGCATCATCTCGGTGGTGGCCCACGGCATCCTGTTCGCCGACTTCACCGGGGCGCTCATGAACCTGCTCGTGGTCATCGGCTTCATCCTGCCCTCGGCGCTCGTCTACAAGAAGATTCACACCCTGAAGGGCGCCATCATCGGCCTTCTGCTCGGCATCGTGTTCGCCGTCGTCATGGCCGTGCTCGGCAACCTCGTGGTCACCCCGGCATGGCTCGGCGTGCCGCTGGATGCCGTCGTGGCCATGATCGTGCCCATCCTCATCCCGTTCAACCTGTTGAAGGGCCTTTTGAACGCCATCCTGACGCTTATCGTCTACAAGGCCATTTCGAACCTCATCACCCCGAAGAAAGACCAGGTTAAGGGCCGCTAATGAGTGCAGACGTCTTCGTCGATTTCCGCGATGCCGCCTTCACCTACGACGGCGAGGCCTTCGTCTTCCGCCACTTGAATCTGACGGTGCCCCAGGGGCAGTTTCTGTGTCTGCTCGGTGGCAACGGCTCGGGGAAGTCCACCCTGGCCAAGCACATCAACGCGCTGCTTCTGCCCGACGAGGGCGAGGTGGACGTGTTCGGCTGCGACACCCGCGACGCGGAGCAGACCTACTTCATCCGCTCCAACGCCGGGTTCGTCTTCCAAAACCCCGACGACCAGCTGGTGGCGAGCCTCATCGAGAACGACGTCGCCTTCGGCCCGGAGAACCTCGGTATCCCGAACCCCGAGCTGCGCGAGCGGGTGACCCGGGCGCTTGCCGAGGTGGGCCTGCAGGGCTTCGAGGCCCACGAGACCAATGCGCTTTCGGGCGGCCAGAAGCAGCGCGTGGCCATCGCCGGGGTGCTTGCTATGGACCCGGCCATCCTCATCCTGGACGAGGCCACGGCCATGCTCGACCCGCGCGGGCGCGCCGGGCTCATGCGCGTCGTGCGCGAGCTGCATGAGCGCGGCATGACCGTCGTGATGATCACCCACTTCATGGAGGAGGCGGCCGCGGCCGACCGCGTGGTGGTGCTCGACGGCGGCGAGGTTCGCATGGACGGCGCCCCGGAAGAGGTGCTCGTGCGCGCCGACGAGCTGCGCTCGCTTTCCCTGGAGGTGCCCTTCGCCTGCCGCCTTTCGCTCGAGCTGCAGGCCGCGGGCGTTCCCGTTTCCACCTGCATCACCGACGACACCCTGAAGGAGGAGCTATGCGCCTTGCGTTCGAAGATGTGAGCTACTCCTACGAGGGCGGCGAGGCGAAGAAGAAGCGCGGCCGCCGCAAGAAGGACGCCGCCCGCCAGGCCGATTGGGGCAACGCGCCCGATGCCGTGTGGGCCCTGCGCGATGTGACCTTCACGGTGGAGCCGGGGGAGTTCTTCGGCGTCGCGGGGCACACCGGCAGCGGAAAATCCACGCTCATCCAGCATATGAACGGCCTTGTGCATCCCACGTGCGGCCGTGTTCTGGCCGATGGGCGCGACTTGGCGGAAAAGGGCGTCGCCACCGAAGTGCGCCGCCAGGTGGGACTCGTGTTCCAGTATCCCGAGAACCAGCTGTTCGCCAACACCGTCTACGACGACGTAGCCTTCGGGCCGCGCAACATGGGGCTTGGCGCCGAGGAAGTCGACCGCCGCGTGCGGGAGGGCCTGGCCCTGGTGGGGCTGTCTTTCGACGAGCTTGCCGAGCGCAGCCCCTTCGATCTGTCCGGCGGGCAGCAGCGCCGCGTGGCCTTCGCCGGCGTGCTCGCCATGGAGCCGGAGGTGCTCGTGCTCGACGAGCCGGTGGCCGGCCTGGATCCGCTTTCCCGCGAGGAGTTCCTGGGGCTCATCCGCGAGCTGCACGCCGGCGGCCGCACCATCGTCATGGTGTCCCATTCCATGGAGGACTTGGCGGCCTTAAGCGACCGCATCCTCGTGCTGTCCGAGGGGCGCCTGTTCCGCCTGGGCACGCCGGCCGAGGTGTTCGCCGATGCGGCGGCGCTGAAGGCCGTGGGCCTCGGCGCACCGGCGCCCGAGGCTTTCGCCGCCTCCCTGCGCGAGGTCGGCTTTACGCTGGGGCGCGACCTCTACGACGAGCGCACCCTGGCCGCCGATATCGCCGCCCAACTTGCGGGCACCCCGGTGGCCGCCGCGCCCGATGCGGCGGTCGGCTTCGCGGCGTTGCGGGCTGCCGACGCCGTCGCCGAGGGTGGTGGCGACGATGCCTGATCGCGCCATCATCGGCCAGTACTGGCCCGAGGACTCGCTGGTTCACGCCATGGATCCCCGGGTGAAGTTCATCCTGTCCTTCGTGCTCATGGCAGCGGTGTTCTGCGCGGCGACGCCCTTGTCGCTGGCGGTGGCGGCCCTGTTCGTCGTGGGCTTCTACGCCGCGAGCCGCATCCCGCTGCTCCAGGCCATCCGGGCCATCGGTCCTCTTCTCGTGCTCGTGGTGCTGACGGCGCTCCTGAACGTGCTCTTCGTCCAGGGCGGCCACGTGTACTTCGAGTTCGGCATCATCTGCGTGAGCGAGAAGGGCATCCAGTCGGCCATCTTCATCGGCTGTCGCCTGCTGCTTCTGCTCATGGGGATGAGCCTGCTCACCTTGACGACCACGACCCTCGACATCACGGCGGCCTTCGAGCGTCTGATGGCGCCGCTTGCGCGCATCGGCGTGCCCGCCCACGAGCTGGGCATGATTCTCGGCATCGCGCTGCGCTTCCTGCCTCAGTTCATGACCGAGCTCGGCATCATCTACCGCGCCCAGAAAAGTCGCGGCGCCCACTTCAACGCGAATCCCTTCCGCGGCGGCATCCAGTCGCTCACGGCTCTGCTCATCCCGCTGTTCACGAGCGCTTTCCGCCATGCCGAAACGCTGAGCGCCGCCATGGAGGCCCGCTGCTACCATGGCGGCGTCGGCACCACGCGCCTGGAACCTCTGCGCCTCACTTGGCGCGACGCCGTCGGCACCGGCGCCCTCCTCCTGATGATCGCCGCCGTCATCGCCACCAACTACATTCCGCTTTCGTTTTGAGTTGAGTAGCGTGGGGCTGGAGGCGGTGGTGCCGCGCGCAGTTCATTCAATGGCAAGAGGAGAACGATATGGCCCTCATCGAGCAATGCCATTGAATGCTGTTTGAGCACGGCACCACCGCCTCCAGCCCCACGCGGACAAGCCACATTCCCGAGAAAGGACCCCGAAATGACCGGAAACGAGCTCATCGTCGACTACCTCACCAGCGTCCCCGCCTGGTACCTCGCCACGGTGGAGGATACCCCGGAGGGCGCCCAGCCCCACGTGCGCCCCTTCAGCTTCGCCGCGCTGCAGGACGGCGAGATCCAGTTCTGCACCGCCACCACCAAGGACTGCTACCGCGAAATGCAGGCCAACCCCCGCGTGGAGCTGACCGCCTGGAAACCCGGGCGCGGCTGGATCATCCTGCGGGGCCGCGCGAACTTGGAAGACCGCGCCAGCGCGGAGGTTCGCGAGGAGGGCTTCAAGCACATGGTCGCCCTCGGCGAGGACTGGGATGATGCGGCTGATCCGCGCCTCACCTTCTTCACCATCGACGACGCCGAGGCGTGGCTCTGCGACATCGACGGCTCCTGGAACCCCATCGAGCTGTAGAGGTCCCGCCCATCACTTTGTTGACATTCGGCGCATTGCGCGCGGAAGGCCCCTCGATGCAGTACAATCGCACCCATGATTGAACTTCTCACAACTATCGATTCTGTCGTGTGGGGCCCGGCGATGATCGCGCTGTTGCTCGGCACGCATATCTATCTGACGTTCCGCACGGGGTTCATCCAGCGCAAGCTGCCGCAGGCCATCCGCATGTCGGTGCGCCGCGACCCGTCAGGCAAGGGGGACATCTCCAGCTTCGGGGCTCTGGCCACCGCGCTCGCCGCCACCATCGGCACCGGCTCCATCGTCGGCGTGGCGACGGCGCTCCTCGCCGGCGGCCCCGGCGCCATCTTCTGGATGTGGATCGCGGGCCTCTTCGGCATCGCCACCAAGTACGTCGAGACCTACGCCGCCGTGAAGTACCGCGTGCGCGATAAGTCCGGCGCCATGCTGGGCGGCGCCATGTTCGTGTGGAAGCGCGCCTTCGCGCGGCCGGACGGTAGCGTGCCGTGGTGGGCGACGGCAGGTGCTGTGTCCTTCGCCGCCTTTGCCATTATCGCCACCATCGGGACCGGCTCGGCGGTGCAGGCGGCGGCCATCTCCGGCATCGTCACCTCGTCGGTGCCCGCCATTCCGGCCGTGGCCGTGGGCGTTGTGATCGTCGTGGCCGTGGCGGCCGTTATCTTCGGCGGCGTGAACTCTATCGCGCGGGTGTGCGAGTGGCTCGTGCCCATCATGGCCGGCGCTTACGCGCTCGGTTGCCTGGTCATCATGGGCATGAACGCCCCGGTGCTGGGAGAGGCGGTGGGGCTCATCCTGGAGTGCGCCTTCACGCCGAAGGCGGCCTTTGGGGGCGCCGTGGGCTCGGGCCTGATTATGGCCCTGCAGTTCGGTTGCGCGCGAGGGCTCTTCTCCAACGAGTCCGGCCTGGGCACCGCCCCCATCGTGGCGGCTGCGGCCAAGACGAAGAACCCCGCCGACCAGGCGCTCATCTCCATGACCGGCGCGTTTTGGTCCACGGGCGTCATCTGCCTGCTCACGGGGCTCGTGCTCGTGTCCACCATGATCGTGCACCCCGAGATCGGCGAGGACATCTTGGCCAACCCCTCCATCTTCACCGGGGCCGCCCTCGCGAGCGCCGCCTTCGCCGAGATCCCCGTGTTCGGGACGCCGGTGCTCGTGCTCGGCATGTGCGCCTTCGCCTATTCCACCATCCTCGGCTGGTCCTATTACGGCAACCGCTGCGTGGCCTACTTGTTCGGGCCCCGCGGCATCAAGCCGTACCAGGTGATCTACGTGGCCGTGGCCTTCTTCGGCGCCATCGGGGTGGGGGACGTGGTGTGGACCATCTCGGACATCGGCAACGCGCTGATGGCCATTCCCAACATTATCGTCATCCTGCTGTTGTCGGGTATGATCGCCCGGGAGACCAAACACTACGTCTACGACGGCAACCTCGACGAGGAGTACGGCGAGCCCGTGCCTCGCGTGGACAAGGCGCAGCTGTAGAAGGTGCCGCCGCTTGCGGGGAATTCTTCCATTGTTAACAAAAACGCTCAACTTCTCCCTCTATAATGCGGCTACTTTAGCACGTTAAAGTGCGAAGGCCCGATGGGCGCGCCTTGCCTCGCCGGGACCGCCGCGCCGAGCCGCTGGCTTTAAAGTCCCGCCGCACTGCGCTCACTGAGAGGAGAACCGCCACATGGACATGATCGTCGATATCATCAACAGCATCGACGCCTTCGTTTGGGGGCCGCCGATGCTCGTGCTGCTGCTGGGGTCGCACATCTTTCTGACCTTCCGCACCGGCTTCATCCAGCGCAAGCTGCCCACGGCCATCAAGCTGTCGGTGACCAAGGATCCCGATGCCCCCGGCGACATCAGCCAGTTCGGCGCGCTGTGCACGGCGCTGTCGGCCACCATCGGCACCGGCAACATCGTCGGTGTGGGCACGGCCATCATCGCGGGAGGCCCGGGCGCGGTGTTCTGGATGTGGATCACCGGCGTGTTCGGCATCGCCACGAAGTACTCCGAGACCTTTGCCGCCGTGAAGTACCGCGTGAAGGATCACAACGGCGACATGCTCGGCGGCGCCATGTACGCGTGGAAGCGCGGCTTCACCGACAAGGACGGCAAGACGCCGTGGTGGGCGCTGCTCGGCGCCGGGGCCTTCGCCCTGTTCGCGGCCATCGCGTCCTTCGGCATCGGCTCGGCCGTGCAGTCCTCGGCCATGACTGAGGTCATCTCCACGAACCTGCCCGGCGTGCCCGCCTGGGGCATCGGGCTTGCCATCGTCATCATGGTGTCGGTCGTCATCTTCGGCGGCGTGAAGGTCATCTCGAATGTGTGCGAGAAGCTCGTGCCCTTCATGGCCATCGCCTACATCTGGGGCTGCGTTGTCATCCTCGGCATGAACTGGGAGTTCGTCTGGCCGGCCCTCTGCCTTATCGTGGAGAGCGCCTTCACGGCCAAGGCGGCCTTCGGCGGCGCGCTCGGCAGCGGCCTTATGCTGGCGCTGCAGTTCGGCTGCGCGCGTGGCCTGTTCTCCAACGAGTCGGGCCTGGGCTCGGCGCCCATCGTGGCCTCGGCGGCCTCCACGCGCAATCCGGCGCGCCAGGCGCTCGTGTCCATGACCGGCACCTTCTGGGACACCGTCATCATCTGCCTGCTCACGGGCCTCGTGCTCGTGTCCACCATGCTCGGCAACGCCGATCTGAACGCCGCGGTCATGGCCGGCGACATCAGCGCCGGCGCTCAGCTGTCCAGCGCGGCCTTCGCGAGCATCCCCTACATCGGCACGCCCATCCTCATCTTCGGCATGATTCTGTTCGCCTACTCCACCATCCTGGGCTGGTCCTACTACGGCAACCGCTGCGTCACCTATCTGTTCGGCAAGCGCGCCATCCGCCCCTACCAGGTGCTCTACGTGGTGGTGGCCTTCCTCGGCGCTATCGGCGTGGGCGAGGTGGTCTGGACGGTCTCCGACATCACCAACGCCCTTATGGCCATCCCGAACATCATCATGGTGCTGCTGCTCTCCGGACTCATCGCGAAGGAGACGAAGCACTATGTCTACGAGCACAATCTCGACGAGCGCGACGAGACCCCCATCCCGCAGCTTGACAGCAAGTAGGTTCTAGCGACATAGTGTGTCATGAGCGAGCGCCCTGCCATGCGGGGCGCTCGTGCTAGAATGGCCAGATGGCCGACGGGCCGTAAGTCCTGAGCGCCAGGCGGTGCCTTCTTTTACGAAAGGAGGTGAATCGCTTGGACGTCTTCGTTTTCGTCGTGCGCCTGGCGACTGCAGTCGTTGGGTTGCTGAGGGAGGCGGTTGCGTTCTCCGAGACGCTCAGGAGGGGCCGACATAGGAAGGACCGCTAGCGCCAACTAGCGGTCCCGACTAAACGACGCTGCCGCCTGCACTCTACCTCAGGCTGGTCCGTTGGTCGTATTCTAGCATAGATCACAGCGGGAAGCGAGTGAACGGAAGCGGCGTGGGCGAAGCGAAAACGATTGCGATCATAGGCGGCGGGGCCTCCGGGCTGGCGGCAGCCGTGGCGGCTGGCGAGGCCGTGCGAGATGCGGAGGGCGCGGCGCGGATCGTCGTGTACGAGGCGTTCGACCGGGTGGGGCGCTCCATTCTGGCGACGGGCAACGGGCGGTGCAACTTCTCGAATGCCCGACCCGGCGAGGGAGACTACCGCAACGCCGCATTCGTGAGGCGTGTGCTTTTGGAATTCGAGGGTCAGGCGCACGGGCACGTGCCGTCCCAGGCCAAGACGAGCACCGCCTATCCGAACGGCGTGCTGGGGTTCTTCTCCGATCACGGGCTCATGTGGCGCGAGGAAGGGGAGGGGCGGCTGTACCCCTTGGCGAACAAGGCCGCGTCCGTGCTCGATTGCCTGCGAGCGGCCTGCACTGCAGCAGGGGTGGAAGAGCGCGTGGAATGCGAGGTCGCGGCCGTGGAGCCGCCGCGCGCCGAGGGCTCGCCGTTCACGCTGCGCCTGGCCGACGGGCGCTTCGAGCGGGCCGACGCGGTCATCGTGGCCGTGGGCGGTTCAGTCGCGCGCGGGCTTCTGCCCGAGGGCGTTCCCTTCCGCGAGCCGGAGCCGACGCTGGGCCCGCTGGCCACCGAGCCGCGCGGGCCGCGCCGCCTCGACAATATCCGCGTGCGCGGGGCGCTGGAACTGTGGCGCCCCGGCGAGGAGACGCCGCCCGAGGAGCGCGGCCGCCACGGCTATCCGATGGGCACCCACGAGGGCGAGCGCTTGGCGTCCCGCGAGGTGGGCGAGGTGATGTTCCGCAAGTACGGCGTCTCGGGCATCGCCGCTTTCAACCTGAGCCGCCTGGCTGAACCCGGCGACGTGCTCGCCGTGGATTTCGTGCCCTGGGTGCGCCTGTGCGACATGGAGGCGTTCCTCAACCGGCGCCGCAAGATGCTGCGCGCCTCGCTCGGGCACGATGTGACGTGGGACGATATGCTGCGCGGCATGGTGCTCGCGCCGGTGGCCGATGTGCTGTTGGAAGCGGCGGCGCTGGACGGGGCGCGCCCCGTGGCGAAGGGGGAGACGGTGCGTATGGCGCCGGTGCTGAAGGGTCTGCGCCTGCCCGTGACGGGGCTCGGCGACGTGAAGCAGTGCCAGGTGCACCGCGGGGGCGTGAGCGTCCGGGCGGTGGACGACCGCACCTGCGAGGTGCGCCGCGTGCCAGGGCTCTACGTTGTCGGCGAGGCGCTGGACGTGGATGCGGCGTGCGGTGGCTTCAACCTGCATTGGGCTTGGGCCTCGGGGCTGCTCGCCGGCTGGTCGGCAGCTGAAAGGTTACGCGCATGATTCAGGCTTCCAATGTTCCGGTTTCTCTTGATGCTCTCCTGCCAAAAAACGAATCGCTCTTCCGCCGAGAAATCGCGCGGGCGCTCGGGGTGAAGGGGAGTGCGCTTGTTGAGGTGAAGCTGCTCAAGCGGTCGATCGATGCGCGGAAGAAGTCGAATGTGCACGGGGTCGTGACCGTGGCGGTTGAGTTGGCGGAAGGCGCTGCGCCGCGGTCGGCGAAGGGCGTGGCGGTCAAGGCCTACGAGCCCCCTGAGCCTCTTTCGATACCGCACGTGGAACCGACTGGGCTGCGGCCCGTCGTGGTCGGGGCGGGGCCGGCGGGGCTGTTCTGCGCGCTGTATCTGGCGCGGGTTGGGTTGCGTCCGCTGGTGGTGGAGCGGGGCGCTTCCGTGGACGAGCGCGTGGAGATCGTCGAGGCCTTCAACGCCGGCGCGCCGCTCGATACGCGCACGAACATCCAGTTCGGCGAGGGCGGGGCGGGCACATTCTCAGACGGCAAGCTGAACACCGGTATCAAGTCGCCCCATATCCGCCATGTGCTGGAGGCCTTCGTGGAAGCCGGCGCCCCGGAGGACATTCTCGTGGACGCCAAGCCGCACATTGGCACCGACCTGCTCGTCGGCGTCGTGCGCAACCTGCGTCGGGCCATCGAGGAGGCGGGGGGAGAGGTACGGTTCCTTACGCGCCTCGACGGCCTTGTGCTTGAGGGCGGAGCTGCTGATCGTCCGGGCGTCGCTGATGCTGTGGATGAGGTTGGCGGCGAAGATGGCGAAGCGCGCGTCACTGCCGTTCGCCTCGTCGATGAGCGCACGGGAGCGGCGGAAGTCTTCGCCACCGATTGCGTCGTGCTGGCCTGCGGGCACTCCGCGCGTGACACCTTCCAAATGGTTTGCGAGGCCGGGGCGGACATGGCCCGCAAGCCCTTCGCCGTGGGCGTGCGCATTGAACATCCCCAGGCTCTCGTGAACGAGGCCCAGTACGGGCCAGCCGCTGGTCATGCGGCCCTCGGGGCGGCCGACTACAAGCTGGCGGTGAAGACCGACGACGGCCGGGGCGTCTACAGTTTCTGCATGTGTCCGGGCGGGGAGGTGGTGGCGGCCGCCAGCGAGGAGGGGCTGCTCTGCGTGAACGGCATGAGCCGCCACGCCCGCGCCGGGACCAATGCTAACGCGGCGCTGCTCGTGGAGGTGCGCCCCGACGATTTGCCCGGCGACGACCCCCTGGAAGGGGTCGCCTTCCAGCGTCAGCTGGAACGGGATGCCTACCTTCTCGGGCGCGGGTTGATGGCTGACGACGCGGAAGGTGCCGACGCTTCTTCGGAATCTGTCGGCGCACTTTGCCCGCCGTATACCGCCCCAGCCCAGACCGTCGGCGGCTTCCTCGCGAAAGCCGCGGACGTTCCGAGTGCCACGGTGGCGCCCACCTACCCGCGTGGCGTGGCCTGGCGCGACCTACGCGATTGCCTGCCACCGTTTGTGGCCGACGCCCTCGCCGAGGCGCTGCCGACCCTGAACCGCAAGCTGCATGGCTTCTCCGATGCCGGTGCTGTCATGACTGCCGTAGAGGCCCGCAGCTCGAGCCCCGTGCGCATCGTCCGCGACGACCGCTTTCAGTCGAATATCGGCGGCCTGTACCCTTGCGGCGAGGGCGCGGGCTACGCCGGCGGCATCACGAGCGCCGCCGTGGACGGCCTGCGCGTCGCCGAGGCCATCGTGACCGAACGGCTTTCAGAAACCGCAGCGCCCGTGATCTGCGAGGGGATCGCGTCGGCGCAACCAGTATCTGGCGAAACTGCTTTCTGCGAGAAGGAGGGCCGATGAGCAACTGCCCCTTCGATGGCGCCTGCTGTCCGCTCTCGCTCGGCGAGGCCGCCTGTGCCCTGGCCGCCGGCGAGGCTGTCGTCTTTCCGACGGACACCGTTTTCGGCTTGGGTGTCTCCGTGAAGGCGGCCGCAGGCCCCCGTCTCCTCTACGACCTGAAGCACCGTGACGCTGGCAAACCCGTGGCGTGGCTCGTGGAAGGCCCCGAGACGCTGGACGTTTACGGCAGGGATGTTCCCGCCTACGCCCGGCGCCTCGCCGAGACCTTCTGGCCCGGTGCCCTCACCTTGGTGGTGCGCGCGTCGGCGGCCGTTCCCGCTGCCTTCCGGTCGCCCGCGGGTACTATCGGGCTGCGCATGCCCGACAGCGAGGCGGCTCTCGCCCTCATCCGTGCCGTCGGCTGTCCCTTGGCCGTCACCTCGGCCAACCTCTCGGGAGCGCCCGATACGGCCCGGATCGAAGATCTCGATGGGGCTCTCATGGCGCGCACCGCCGGTGTGTACCTTCCCGATGATCTCCCGCCGTACTCGATCGCGTCCGGCGTCGCCGAAGCAGCTGAAGCTGTCGAAGCTGGCGAAGCAGCCGAAGCAGCCGAGGGCGCCGCCGCGCTCATGTCGTCGAGCGCTCGCGTCCGCGCCGACGTCGCGGCAGGAACCGCCGGCGATTCTGATGCCCCTTCTGCGGGCATCGCCTCCACCGTGCTCGACTGCACTGGCGACGTCCCCCGTGTCCTGCGCGCGGGCGCCCTCACCTTGGAAGATATGAAAGGATGCCTCTCATGAGCGCCGCAAACGATGCCTTCGCGACCACTGGCCGCACCGAATTCTCCTTCGATTCCGCCGACGGAAAAAGCCAAGTCCGCGCCGTGCTCTGGGTGCCCCTGGCCATGGAGCGGGCCGATGCGGCTGCCGGCGAGCCGTCGCTTGGCTGCTTCAAGCCGCGCGGCGTCGTGCAGCTCGTCCACGGCATGGCCGAGCATATCGACCGTTACGATGATTTCGCCCGTTTCCTCGCCGACGCAGGCTACCTTGTGGCCGGTCACGACCATATCGGCCACGGGGACACGGCCGCCGCGCCCGAATGCCGCGGCGTGATCGGTGCCGAGGGCGGTGCCGACGCCATGATCGACGACGTGGAACAGCTGCGCCTGCTCGTCTCCCAGCAGGTGGCGCCTGGCACGCCGTACTTCATCTTCGGGCATTCCATGGGCTCGCTCGTGCTGCGCAGCTATCTGCCGCGCTACGGGCAGGGCCTTGCCGGCGCTGTCATCTGCGGCACGGCCAACGAGGCCACCGCCGTCTCCCGCGCCGGCAACCTGGCTGCCCGGGCTATCGCGGCCGTGCGAGGCGACGGCTACCGCAGCGGCCTTCTGCACGCGCTCGCCGACGGCGCCTACAGCCGCGCCATCAAGGACGCCCGCACCCCCTTCGACTGGCTCTCCCGCGACCCGGCCGTGGCCGACGCCTTCATGGCTGACGAGGCCTGCGGTTTCATGTTCGGCGCCGGCGCCTACGCCACCCTAACCGACCTGGCCTGGCGCGCCGCCGCGCCGGCGACCTTGGCCGCCACGCCCCACGACTTGCCCCTGCTCTACGTGGCCGGCGACGCCGACCCCGTCGGCAAATGCGGCCGCGCTGTCGCTGCCGCCGCCGAGTCCATGGAGGCCGCCGGCGCCGAGGACCTCACCTTGCGCCTGTTTCCCGGCATGCGCCATGAAATTCTCAACGAATTCGGCAAAGAAGAAGTCTACGATTTCATCCTGAACTGGATAAACCTACACGAATAGGCCAAAGTGCAACTCGACAATCTCGTCGAGCTGCACTTTGATGTCCTCGAAGGGCGTATCGAGATCAAGCGTCTTCACGCTAATCTGGTTCCCGCTCATTCTGTAAACGCCATCTGGCTGTATTTCCTCGTCGGTTTGCGCGTACAGCAACATCCCCGACACCTCGTGGGGCACGTCGGCGCGTGCGAGTTCCGCCTCCTTATTTTTCACATAGGTGAAAATCTGGTATAGATTGTGCGAATGGACGCTATGCGTGTTGTACTGATGCTGCGTAGCATGCGAGTAATATTTCGCGTCGATGATGAGCGTCGTGTGGCCGAGTGAGAGCACAACGTCGCTCTTCATGACAGGCAGCATATCGTCGAAGTCGTCGTCAAGCGTCCAGCTGATGTGAGGAGCGCCAACATGTAGCTTGGGATGCTCGCGCTTGAAGTATTCTAGGATGAACCGTTCATACAATCGGCTCATGCGCTGTTCGTCTAGAAAGTCCATGAGTTTGGTTGATCCGTCTTCTTGGGTCTGCAGCAGCCCTTTGGCAATGAGCCAGCACACATTTATCAGCATGCGGTAGGTCTGGTTATTTCGATTGAAGCGCATCTGCCAGTTCGCGGTTGCCAGATCGATGTCGCTCACGTCGTCGAAGTATGCGAGCAGTCGCTTGATCTCCCGCTTGCGCTCTTTGCTTAGGTTCGAGCGTACCAGCAGCATCATCGTTGCCTTGAGGATGCGATTCATGGGTGTGTCGATTGAGAACTCGTCGTAGCTGCACACCATTTGTCGTCGCAGTACGGATCTTGTTTTCACCGAATCGGTAATCTCGAATTTTCCTCGTAAAGTCGAGAGTGCATCGGTATGGTCTATGTACTCCCGTCCGAGGCCGCGTTTGACTTGAGAGTTTGTGCCGCGTATCAAAATAGCAGCGCAGAGCTCCGCCGCGTTGTCGAACTCTTCGGTAGCCATCTCGCGATACCCTTGCTCGCACAGCACCTGGAAGGCGTAGGCGAGCATATGATAGATGTTCTGGATGCGGATCATTTGATGGACTTGCGCAGAGCGTCGGTCCACTCGCGAACCTTCGATGGCTCGTCGAACCAGTACTCGCGCAGCATTGGTGCAAGTTCGTATTCCACGATGGCCGAGAGTTTTGCGTCTGTTACGTCGGCAGCTTTCATGCCGCAGAAATAGCTATGCCCGATGCAAAAGCCATCGCCCAAAGTGTCATCGTCGGAGATGGCGGCGTTCAGCTTTACTGTGCATGCGAGAAGGTTGTTAAGCTTCGGGTTGCCCAGGCTATCGCGGTAGGCAATGAACCCCTTGGAATCGAATCCAGGACGCAGGTCGAAAAATGCGAACCGTCGACGTAGCGCATAATCGAGCATTGCGAGCGAGCGGTCAGCGGTATTCATCATGCCGATGAGATACACATTGCTTGGCACGTAGAAGCGTTCGCGTGAATAGAGTAGCTGCAACTTGTTATTGGGCCCTCGCTTGTCGTTCTCGATGAGCATGAAGAGCTCGCCGAAGATCTTCGATAAGTTGCCTCGGTTGATCTCGTCGACGATGAAGAAGTAATCATTGTCGGTATCGTCTTGCGCCTTCTTGCAGAACGTGTAGAAGCTTCCCTTGATGAGGTCGAAGCCCGATGCGGAAGGACGAAAGCCTTCGATGAAATCCTCGTAGCTATAACTTTGATGGAACTGCACCATCATCACGCGATCGCGATCTTTTGCGCCCATCATCGAATAGGCCAAGCGCTTTGCAACGAAAGTTTTTCCCACGCCGGGAGCGCCTTGCAAGATGATGTTCTTTTTTGAACGAAGCACACCGACGAGCGTGTCGTAAGTTTCCTCGTCCATGTATGCCTCGGAGAGGAATTGCTCGCGGTCGTAAGGGAGGTCTGCGGGGAGCGTCCCCCCGAGGGTTTCCTCGGCATCCTCCTCGAAATAGCCGTTTACCTTCTCCACGAAGTCGGTATAGTCGGTGACGTCAGTGAGGGTCTTCATCGCGAACTGGTCGTCATGGGTCCAGTGACCCTTGTGGGTCCACTTTACTTCGCGTAGGTTGGGGTAGTGGCCAGCATCCGCATCGTATGCGTAGCCCCCTACAACCACTCCGCGACCAAGGATTTCCGTACGCCCCCGCTTAACAAAGACGATATCGCCAGGTTTGATGTCGTGGGTAAACTGCCACACTGCGTGTGCCGAGTTTTTCTGCGAGGTTTCATTACCACGTATCTGCTGAAGAGCGAGCCTCATGTCTTCTTTGGTCGAATACTCGCGCAGGTCGCCGAGTTCGTGCCAACCGAGGCCCATGACGCCACGGGTGTAGAAGTCCTCCCACATGCTTGCGCCTTCGCCGGGTGCATAGAGCCAATAATGGACGACTTCCACCCCCGCGTCGCCAAGTGCGTTCTCCTCTGCTTCTTGTTCAGCGGCCTTGGCTGCTGCCTTTCTCTCTCTATTGACTCGTTCCGATTCGATAAATGCCGCATTAGAGAGTGAAGGAAAGCCATTGTATGAGCAGTCGGCGCTGTTAAGCTCTGCTCGGATAGTGTCACAGATGGCAAGATAATGTTTGCCATCGTGAATAGGCGCGTCTTTTTCTTTTGGCATGATGCTTGCTATAGGGACACCGGCCTTTGCGGTATCGCCCATGAACCACCTATTGCGCGAGTCTAGATTGATGAACGCGAGCGGTCTGGCCCAATAAAGCCCCATAGTGAGTTTCCAGCCCAGGCCGAACTGCCCAACTGTTTTATCGAAGGCGGCCGCAAAGGCATTGCGATTTTCGGGGTTGTCTGCGTCAGCTAGAGCAAGTTCCGCTTCGAACAAATCCCAGAGATTGTCGATATCGGATTCGCCGCGCCTGCTGTCCCCAATGAAAGCGTAGAAGGTGTCATTCAAGTTGTTGAGCAAGGGGGTTCCAGCGAAATCGTTTGGTAGTTCAGCGGTGATGCAGAATACGTCTGCGAGAGCGGCAACGATCTTTCGTCTGTTCTGACTTGAGATACCTTTGTTGAAGAGTCCGAATATCGTAAAGGGGTCAATATCGTTAGGGACGCCGCCGTCATCAAGCTTAGGAAGCTTCGTGTCGATGCTCTCGTACATCGCTTGCAGCTTGTCGATCAAGGCAGCGCGGTCGTTCTTGTAAGGCAATAGCTTGTTTGCCAGCTCGGTGTAAAAAGGAACCCATGTGTAGAGTTCTTCCGCCATGTAATCGCCTCTCTAGCCGATCTCTTTTTCCGTTATCGTATCATACCGTGCGCCAGAAGGGCTGTTGGACGCACTGGTCAGTCCATACCCTTCGCACCTCGTTGCTGGAACGGGGTGCTTCGGCTAAAGTTGAGCGAAGCGGGATGCGGGGTGCCGCTCACCAAGCGAGTTCCGCAGGTGGTATCGAAGGCGCAATGATACGGGGAGGAGTAATCCTTGGTGCCTTCGATACCAACGAGGACTGTCTGAGCGACTGAGCGGTACCCCGCAGCCCGCCCCCGAAGAGCCACAGCAAGAAAGCGAGAAGAGGAGAAACGAACATGAAAAAATACGTCATAGCGCTCGATGCGGGCACCACCTCTTCCCGCGCCATGCTCATCGACCGCGCCGGCCGCCCCGTCGCCTCGGTTCAGCGCCCGTTCCCGCAGATATACCCGCAGCCCGGCTGGGTCGAGCACGACCCGCAAGACATTCTCTCCTCGCAGCTGGGCGCGCTCACCGAGCTCATCATGTCCTCGAATGTGGACACCGCCGAGATCGATTCCATCGGCATCACCAACCAGCGCGAGACCACCATCGTGTGGGACCGCGCCACCGGCGAGCCCATCATGAACGCCATCGTCTGGCAGTGCCGCCGCACGGCGCCCATGGTGGAGGCCATCGCGAGCGACCCGGCGACCGCGGCCGAGATCACCGCGCGCACGGGCCTCGTGCCCGACGCCTACTTCTCCGCCAGCAAGCTCGCCTGGATCTTGGGTGAGGTGCCCGGCGCCCGTGCCCGCGCCGAGGCGGGGGAGCTCTGCTTCGGCACCGTGGACAGCTGGCTCATTTGGAAGCTCACCGACGGGGCCGTGCACGCCACGGACGTGACCAATGCGAGCCGGACCATGCTCTACAACATCCACGAGAGGCGCTGGGATCCCTTCCTGCTTAAGCTCTTCGGCATCCCCGAGGCCATCCTTCCCGAGGTGCGCCCCTCTTCCGGCAACTTCGGCGTGACGGCGAACCCCGGGCTCGTCCAGGGCATTCCCATCTGCGGCGTGGCGGGCGACCAGCAGGCGGCGCTCTTCGGCCAGTGCTGCTTCCATGCGGGCCAGGCGAAGAACACCTACGGCACCGGCTGCTTTCTGCTCATGCACACCGGGCATGAGGCCTGCGCGAGCGAGCACGGCCTCGTGACCACGGTGGCCGCCTCGGCCCCTGGCATCCAGAGCACCGAGTACGCGCTCGAGGGCAGCGTGTTCATGGCCGGTGCTCTCATCCAGTGGCTCCGCGACGAGCTCGGCATCATCGACAGCGTCGCCGCAACCGACGCCATCGCCCGCAGCGTGGCCGGAACCGACGGCGTCTTCGTCGTGCCCGCGTTCACGGGCCTGGGCGCCCCCTGGTGGGATGCCGACGCTCGCGGTGCTATTCTCGGCCTCACCCGCGGCGCCGGGCGCGCCCATATCGTGCGGGCGGCCCTGGAGTCGATCGCCTACCAGGTGTGCGACCTCGCCCGTGCCATGGCGGAGGACGCGCACATGCCGCTTTCGGTGTTGAACGTCGATGGGGGAGCGGCGGCCAACGACTTCCTCATGCAGTTCCAAGCCGACATGCTCGGCGCGCCCCTGCGCCGTCCCGACAACGCCGAGACCACGGCGCTCGGCGCCGCCTACCTGGCCGGTCTGGCCACGGGCTTCTGGAAGAGCACCGAGGAGCTGGCGGCCCTGCGCGAAGGGGAGGATCGTTTCCTGCCCACTTTCGACGAGCCGGCGCGTGCCGCCCGCCTCGCCGCCTGGCACCAAGCCGTCTCCCGCGTTCGCAGCTAGCGGCTTCGCCCGTCTCTCCCGATTTGGTGCGGAAAGCGTGAGCGAGGGGGCACGGCGGCGGTCGAGCGCCTACAATACGGCCTAAGGCATTCGCGACGGAAAGGAAGTGGCCCATGCGCGTGAGCATCGGAAGCGACCACGCCGGCTTCGAGCAGAAGCAGGCCCTGGTAGATTACCTGGTGGGGAAGGGGTACGACGTCATCGACCGCGGCCCCGACAGCGACGATCGCGTGGATTATCCCGACTATGCATTCCCCGTGGCCCACGACGTGGCCGACGGCACTGCCGACCGCGGCGTGCTCGTATGCGGAACGGGCATCGGCATGGCCATGGCCGCCGACAAGGTGCCCGGCGTGCGTGCCGCCAACATCATCAACCCCGAGTTCGCCGCCTTGTGCCGCGAGCACAACGATGCGAACGTCATCACCCTTTCCGGGCGCTTTGTGCCGCTCGAGGAGAACGAGCGCATCCTCGACACCTTCTTCGCCACCGATTTCGGCGGCGGCCGCCACGCCGGCCGCGTTCAGAAGATAATGCAGTTGGATTAGTAAAGGAGACGATAGATGGCTTTGGAATTTCTCACCGCTGAAGACCCGCAGGTGACCGACTGCCTGCGCGCTGAGCTCGCCCGCCAGCGGGGCAGCGTCGAGCTGATCGCGTCGGAGAACTTCACCTCCCGCGCCGTCATGGAGGCCGTGGGCAGCGTGCTCACCAACAAGTACGCCGAGGGCTATCCCGGCAAGCGCTACTACGGTGGCTGCGAGAAGGTCGACATGGTGGAAGACCTCGCCCGCGACCGCGCCTGCGAGCTGTACGGCGCGAAGTACGCCAACGTGCAGCCCCACTCCGGCGCCAGCGCGAACTTTGGCGCGTACCTGGCCATCATCGAGCCCGGCGACACGGTGCTCGGCATGAGCCTCGATCACGGCGGGCATCTCACCCACGGCAGCCCTGTGAACTTCTCGGGCCTTCTGTACAACATCGTCTCCTACGGTGTGAACCCCGAGACCGAGACCATCGACTACGACGAGCTCGAGCGCATCGCCAAGGAGTGCCGCCCGAAGGTCATCGTCGGCGGCGCCTCGGCCTATCCACGCTTCATCGATTTCGAGCGCATGGCAGAGATCGCCCATGAGGTGGGCGCCTACCTCATGGTGGACATGGCCCACATCGCCGGCCTTGTGGCCGCGGGGCTGCACCCGAGCCCGGTGCCGCACGCCGACATCGTCACCTCCACGAGCCACAAGACCCTGCGCGGCCCGCGCGGCGGCTTCATCCTCACCAACAGTGACGAGCTGGGCCCGAAGATCAACAAGGCCATCTTCCCCGGCGCCCAGGGAGGACCTCTCATGCACGTCATCGCCGGCAAGGCCGTGGCCTTCGGCGAGGCGCTGCGCCCCGATTACCGTGTTTATATGGAGCACGTGGTGGAGAACTGCCGCACCCTCGGCGAGGGCATGACCGACGGCGGCCTGCGCCTCGTCTCCGGGGGCACCGACAATCATCTGTGTCTCGTGGATCTCACGGCCTCCGACATCACCGGCAAGGACGCCGAGAAGCTTTTGGAATCCGTGGGCCTTACGGTGAACAAGAACTCCATCCCCAACGAGCAGCGCTCTCCCTTCGTGACGAGCGGCATCCGCGTGGGCTCCGCGGCCGCCACCACCCGTGGCTTCACCGCCGAGGATTTCTACGAGATTGGCCAGCTCATCGCGACCACGGTGTTCAACGCCACCGACGACGCCAAGCTCGCCGACGTGCGCGCCAAGGTCGACGCCCTGCTGGAAGCCCACCCCCTGTATCCGGGCTTGGAGTATTAAAAGAGGTTTTGGGTTTGGCTGAGCAGGCTGCGAGGCGGGCGGGGGCGCCCGCGCGCAGGTTGCGCAGCGAACAGGCGACACGGATGTTGCTGCGATAGCAGTTGGGTAGGTGCGGGGGCGGACGGGGCCTCCGCGCGCAGGTTGCGCAGCGACTGGAACAGTCCAGTGGACTGTTCCGCAAAGCGAGCCATTGCTTGAGCACGGAGGCCCCGTCCGCCCCCGCACCGGACGAAAGGAACTAAATTATGGAATGGAACGACCGCGTCGTCGTCCTCGATCACCCCATCGTGCAGCACAAGCTGGCCATCCTGCGCGACAAGCACACCCCTTCCAACGAGTTCCGCGATGTCGTGCGCGAGCTCTCGCTGTTCGAGACCTACGAGGCCACCCGCGACTTGCCGCTCACGAACGTGTTCATCCAAACGCCCATCGCGCCTTTCGATGCCAAGCAGATCACGGGCCGCAAGGTGGCCTTCGTGCCCATTTTGCGCGCGGGCCTCGGCATGGTGGACGGAGCGCTGGAGGTCATCCCCCGGGCCCGCGTGGGACATCTGGGCATGCAGCGCAACGAGGAGACCCACGAGCCCGAGAGCTATTACGACAAGCTGCCCCGCGACATCGCGAGCCGCCGCGTCTACGTGCTCGATCCCATGCTCGCCACCGGCGGTTCTGCCGAGGCGGCCGTCAAGTACCTGCGCGAGGCGGGCGTGGCGGGCACCATCCGCTTTTTGTGCCTCGTCTCGGCCCCGGAGGGCATCGAGCGTCTGCTCGCCGCCGACGATGATCTCATCATCTACACCTGCGCCATCGACGACGGCCTCAACGAGAACGCCTACATCGTCCCCGGCCTCGGCGACGCCGGCGACCGCATCTTCGGAACGGAGTAATCTGACCGGATTGATTTCGGCAAAGGCTGAGCAGGCACGGGGGATGGCGGGGGTCTCCGCGCGCAGGTTGCGCAGCGAACGGAACAGCCCAGTGGGCTGTTCCGCCGAGCGAGCCATTGCTTGAGCACGGAGGCCCCCGCCATCCCCCGCGCCGGACGAAAGGAACAACCATGGCAGCAGATAACCGTCCCAGCTGGGACGAGTACTTCATGAAGATGGCCAACGACGTGGCCACCCGCACAACCTGCCTGCGCCGCGGCGTCGGCGCCGTCATCGTGAAGGATCGCCGCATCCTGGCCACGGGCTACAACGGCGTGCCCACCGGCCTTACCCACTGCAGTGAGACCGGATGTTTGCGCGAGCAGCTGGGCGTGCCGAGCGGCCAGCGTCACGAGATCTGCCGCGGTTTGCACGCCGAGCAGAACGCCATCATCCAGGCGGCCCGCTACGGCATCAACATCGCCGGTGCCACCATCTACGTGAACACGCAGCCCTGCGTGGTGTGCGCCAAGATGCTCATCAACGCCGGTATTACCGAGATCGTCTACCAGAATCCGTACCCCGACGAGCTGTCTCAGGAGCTTCTGGCCGAGTCGGGCATCCTCGTTCGCGAGTACACCGGGGAGTAGATCAGGGGAAAGGCGGCGGCTGTGGCCAGGAGCACCCCGATGACCTCTGTTTTCGTGCACCTGCACAAATTTTCCCTGTTCAGAGGGGAGAGCCGCCGCCGCGCTCTTTTCACCGCTCACCCAGAAATTGGCTAAATCGTCCAGCTTTTGTAGATGAGCCATTATCATATACGGCGGTTTACATTGGGTATACAAGCGCGCGCAAGCGCCCCGACGGAAGCAGGTTATGGTACTGGCAATAGCACTCGGTGCGGCAGCGGGAATCGTGGGGTTTGCACCCCTCGTGTTCGGTTTGCATCGGGTGAAGCACATGACGGACGCGGGCAATCTGGGGCACATGGGCGTGCTCATGCTGTGCCTGCTCTTCTCATTCGTCCTCATGTTCGCCTTCGCCATCCTCTGCATCAACGTCAACCGGGATGCCGCGCTGCCCTTTGTCCTGTCGGAAGCCGGGGCCCTGTCCGTTACCGCCATCGTGTTCGGCGTGACGCGGCTGGCACGGAAAAGCTAGGAAAGGTTGATACGTGGACGCTCTTTCAATGCTCTCTGAAGAAGTGCCTCATCTTCAGGCATCCTTCGATCCCACCGTGGTTTTCGGCGGAGTCACCCAGTACATTGTGTGGATGGTCATCTGCTGGATCATCACGCTGGTGCTGATCCTCGTCGTGGGCCGCAAGCTCACGCTCATCCCGACGAACAAGTTCGTCAACACCGTTGAGTACGGTTACCAGTTCGTGCGCAACGACATGGGCGAGGGCATCATTGGTCACGGCTTCAAGAAGCACGTGCCCTTCCTCGCCACGCTGTTCTTCTTCATCCTCATCTCGAACTTCGTGGGTCTTATCCCCGGCTGCAAGACGCCGACGGGCACCATCTCGGTGACCTGGGCGCTCGCTACCATCTCGTTTATCTACTTCAACGTCTGGGGCATCAAGGCCAAGGGTGGCCTGACCTACCTGAAGTCCTTCGCTCCGGCGGGGCTTCCGAAGGTCATGGTGCCGATCATCTGGTTCTTGGAGCTCATCTCCACCTGCATCCGCTGGCTCACGCTCGCCGTCCGACTTTACGGCAACATGTTCGCCGGCCACATGGTGCTCGGCATCTTCGCGCTGGCCTCCAGCGTGTTCCTCACCTGCGGCATCCAGGCGCTCGATCCCATCAGCGGCGTGCTGTCGCTGCCCTGGTTCCTGCTGCTCATCGCCATGTACGCCCTGGAGACGCTGGTGGCGTTCCTTCAGGCCTACGTGTTCACGGTGCTCTCCGCGGTCTACGTCCAGATCGCCACGAGCGCCCACTAGGAACCGCTCCCGCGCGCCGCACCCCGCGCCGCGCACCCGGGGCCGCCAAGGCCCCACCCCCCCATCTGGGTTAAGCCGGCTCCTCCAAAGCCGGAAACCATAATCCGTAAGTGTTTTTGGGAAACAGGCTCAAAAACGACCTAAAGGAGGAAACTGTGGAAACTGTATTCGTCATTGCTGCGCTGAAGCTCGTCGGCTATGGCCTGGCCACCATCGGCCCCGGCCTCGGCATCGGCATCGCCTGCTACGGCTGCTGCGTGGGCACCGCCCGCCAGCCCGAGGTGGGTGGCCGTCTGTTCACGAACTTCATCATCGGTGCCGCTCTGGCCGAGGCCCTGGCCCTCATCGGCTTCGTTCTCGCCTTCATCCTCTAGTTCTAGTCTTTAACCGGTTGTCATAGCCGTTATAAGGCTGGAAGGAGGAATTGCACGTGAAGACAAGAGCGAACAAAGCAGTTGCGAAGGTCGCCTTCGGCGCCCTGGCTCTCAACGCTGCTTTCCCGGCGCTCGCGTTCGCTGCTGAGGCGGAACAGGAGGGCGGTATCTCCGCCATCCTCCCGGACATGGCGGAGTTCATCCCCATGCTCATCGCCTTCATCATCCTCTGGATCATTCTCGCGAAGTTCGGCTGGCCGATGTTTGCCGGCATGCTGGAGAAGCGCGAGAACACCATCCGCGAGGCCCTGAAGAAGTCTGAGGAAGCTCAGATCGAGAGCGAGCGCGTGCTGGCTGAGTACAACAAGCAGCTGGCCGACGCCAAGGCCCAGTCCGCGCAGATCATCGCCGACGCCCGCTCGGTGGGCGAGGCCGTCAAGGCGGACATCACCGCCCAGGCCCAAACCGAGGCCGCCGACATGATCGCGAAGGCCAAGGCCGCCATCGAGGCCGAGAAGAAGCAGGCCATTTCCGAGCTGCAGGCCACCGTGGCCGACACCTCGGTCGATGTGGCCGCGCGCCTGATCGGCGAGGATCTCACCGAGGGTGAGCACCGCGCCATCATCGAGCGCTACGTCAAAGAGGCGGGTAGTTTCAATGGCAACTAATCGTCTCGTCGTGAAAGAGGAAGTCGCGGTTTACGCATCGGTGCTCTTCGATGCCGCCCATACCGCCGGCGGCCAGGAGGCAGTGCTTGAGGTGCGCGAGCAGATGGGCGAGATCATCCGTCTCATGCGCGCCGATCTGGAGCTGACTCAGAGCCTGTCGAACCCGGACTTCACCCCCGCCCAGCGCAAGGAGCTGGTGGAAGGCACCTTTGCCGACTGCCATCTGGCGCTGCGCGAGGTGCTCGCGGTCATGGCCGAGCGCGGCCAGGCGGACCTGCTGCCGCGGGTCTTCGACGCGTACCGCGAGCTGCTGGGCGACAAGCTGGGCATTTGCGTGGTCGACGTGACCACCGCCGTGCCGCTCGACGACGGACTGCGCCAACTCATTACGGAAAAAGCCGAGGCCGATTTGGGACGGCGCGCGGTGCTGCGCGAGCGCATCGATGCGTCCATCCTGGGCGGCATCATCATGGATGTTGACGGCAACTACATTGACGCGAGCATGATCTCGCAGCTCAATCGCGCCCGCAACGTCCTCAAGGACACAACAGATGGAGGTGAATGCTAGTGACTGAAATCACCGCACAGTCCATCGACGAGGCGCTGAAGAAGCAGCTCGAGCAGCTGAACGTCAGCGTCGAGTCTCGCGAAGTGGGCACGGTCATCCAGGTCGGCGACGGCATTGCGCGCGTCGACGGCCTGCGCGATGCCATGGCCGGCGAGCTGCTCGAGTTCATCGGAGAGGGCGGCAAGACCGTGTACGGTCTGGCCCAGAACCTCGAAGAGGACGAGGTCGGCGCCGTGCTTCTGGGTGACGTCACCGCAATCAAGGAGAACGACCAGGTCCGCACGACCGGTCGTATCGTGGAGGTTCCCGCCGGCAAGGCCATGCTCGGCCGCGTGGTGAACCCGCTGGGCCAGCCCATCGACGGCAAGGGCCCCATCAAGGCCGAGGGCACGCGCCCGGTGGAGTTCAAGGCTCCCGGCGTTATCTCCCGCCAGCCCGTGAACGAGCCGATGCAGACCGGTATTCTGGCCATCGACTCCATGGTGCCGATCGGCCGCGGCCAGCGCGAGCTCATCATCGGCGACCGCCAGACTGGTAAGACCGCTATCGCGATCGACGCCATCATCAACCAAAAAGATCAGGACATGATCTGCATCTACGTCGCCATCGGCCAGAAGGCCTCCACGGTGGCCGGCGTGGTGGAGACCCTCGAGCGCCACGGCGCCATGAAGAACACCATCATCGTGGCCGCCACCGCCTCCGATTCCGCTCCTCTGCAGTACATCGCGCCGATGGCCGGCGCCGCCATGGGCGAGTACTTCGTCTACAACGGCGAGGACGGCAAGCCCGCGGGTCCCGAGAACAAGGGTCGCGCCGTGCTCATCGTCTACGACGACCTGTCCAAGCAGGCCGTGGCCTATCGCCAGATGTCGCTGACTCTGCGCCGCCCGCCGGGACGCGAGGCCTATCCGGGCGACGTGTTCTACCTGCATTCTCGCCTGCTGGAGCGCGCGGTCAAGATGTCCGACGAGAACGGCGGCGGCTCCATGACCGCCCTGCCGATCATCGAGACTCAGGCCGGCGACGTGTCCGCCTACATTCCGACCAACGTGATCTCCATTACCGACGGTCAGATCTTCCTGCAGACCGACCTGTTCTTCCAGGGCCAGCGCCCGGCAGTCGACGTGGGCATCTCGGTGTCCCGCGTGGGCGGCTCCGCGCAGATCAAGGCCATGAAGCAGGTGGCCGGCTCTCTGCGTCTGGACCTCGCCAGCTACCGCGAGCTGCAGGCCTTCACCCAGTTCGGCAGCGATCTGGACAAGGCTACCCAGGATCAGCTGACCCGCGGTTCGCACATGACCGAGCTTCTGAAGCAGGGTCGTTACATGCCGATGCCCGTGGCCGAGCAGGTCGTTGCCATCTTCGCCGGCAACGAGGGCTTCCTCGACGATCTGCCGCTCACGTCCGTGGTTCGCTTCCGCACCGAGCTGCTCGCGTCGCTGCGCGCCTCCAAGCCGGAGATCCTGCAGACGATCAACACGGAGAAGAAGCTCAGCGACGAGACCAAGGTCGCTCTGAAGGAGGCCATCGCCGCCTTCAAGCAGTCCTTCGACGCCGCAGCGTAAGGTAGGTAGACCATGCCCAACCTACACGACATCGAACGGCGAATCAAATCCGTCACCTCGACGAAGCAGATCACGCGCACCATGGAAATGGTCGCGGCTGCCAAGATTCGCCGTGCTTCCGAGCGCGTGGAGAGCGCGCTCCCTTGGGCGGTCGCCATCTCAGACATGCTCATCAGCACGGCAAAGTACGCTCACTTGGATAACGAGCCGCTGCTGCAGGTCCACGACGAGGTGAAGCGGGTGCTCATCGTAGCCGTCACCTCCGACCGGGGTCTCGCCGGCGGCTTCAACACCAACGTGCTTCGCTATGTGGAGAAGCTCTCGAAGGAAAAGCAGCGGGAAGGTGCCGAGGTGGAGGTGGCTGCCTGTGGCAAGAAGGCCATCGGGTACTTCACCTACCGAGGCATCGAGCCGGTGTTCTCCTTCGCGGGATATTCGGCCGACCCCGAGTTCGCTCAGGCGGCCGAGCTGTCCGGCTATGTGATGCAGGCTTACGCCGAGGGCAAGCTCGACGAGGTGTTCATCGTGTACAACCACGCGAAGAACGCCGCCGAGCAGACCTTGGTCGAGCAGCAGGTGCTGCCGGTGAAGGAGGAGTCCTACGCGGATCTTCTGGGTCTTAAGGCCAAGGAGGAGGACATTTTCAAGTCCTTCCGCGAGCGGGACGATTCCGCCATCCCGGGCGACATCGACTTCGAGCCGAGCACGGAGTCGGTCATGTCCTACATGATGAACGCCTACCTGAACAACGCGTTCTACTACGCGATGCTCGATTCCGCAGCGGGCGAACAAGGCGCTCGCCGCAACGCGATGAAATCGGCTACCGACAACGCGAACGAGATGGTCTCCACCCTGGAGCGCATTTACAACACGGTGCGCCAGGGCGCCATTACCACGGAGATCACCGAGATCGTCGGCGGTGCCGCAGCTTTGGAGGATTAAATGGCTGATAACACTTCTACTGAAGCGGCCAAGGGAGGCGCCATCGGACGCATCGTCCGAATCGTCGGCGCCGTTGTGGATGTGGAGTTCCCGGCAGACGCCATGCCGGCCATCTACAACGCCCTTACCGTGAAGGCACAAACCCCAACGGGTGAAGTGTCCACCGTGCTCGAGGTGCAGACGCACCTGCCCGGTGACATCGTCCGTACCGTCGCTATGACGTCCACCGACGGCATGGTGCGCGGCTTGGAGGCAACCGACACCGGTTCCCCCATCATGATGCCCGTGGGTAAGGCGACCCTGGGCCGTATTTGGAACGTGCTGGGCGAGCCCGTTGACGGCAAGCCCATGCCCGAAGACGTCGAGTGGCGCCCGATTCACCATCCGGCCCCGCCGTTCGACACCCTGGTGACCACCACCGAGACCTTCGAGACCGGCATCAAGGTCGTCGACCTCATCGAGCCCTACGTCAAGGGCGGTAAGACCGGTCTGTTCGGCGGCGCTGGCGTGGGCAAGACCGTCTGCATCCAGGAGCTCATCAACAACCTGGCTCAGGAGCATGGCGGCACCTCCGTGTTCACCGGCGTGGGCGAGCGTACCCGCGAGGGTACCGACCTCTACCTCGAGATGACCGACTCCGGCGTTATCGAGAAGACCTGCCTGGTCTACGGTCAGATGAACGAGCCTCCGGGAGCCCGTCTGCGCGTGGGCCTCGCGGGACTTACCGAAGCCGAGTACTTCCGTGACCAGGGCCAGGACGTGCTGTTGTTCATCGACAACATCTTCCGCTTCACCCAGGCCGGTTCCGAGGTGTCCGCACTGCTCGGCCGTATGCCCTCTGCTGTGGGCTACCAGCCGACGCTGGCCACCGAGATGGGCGATTTGCAGGAGCGCATCTGCTCCACGCAGACCGGTTCCATCACGTCCGTGCAGGCCGTGTACGTGCCCGCCGACGACCTGACCGACCCGGCCCCGGCCACGACGTTCACCCACCTGGACGCCAAGACCGTTCTGTCCCGTTCCATCGCCGAGCTGGGCATCTACCCGGCCGTGGATCCGCTGGAGTCCACCTCCCGCGCGCTGGATCCCGAGATCGTCGGCCAGGAGCACTACGACGTGGCCATGGGCGTGCAGCAGATCCTGCAGCAGTACAAGGACCTGCAGGACATCATCGCCATTCTGGGCATGGACGAGCTGTCCGAGGATCAGAAGCTGACCGTGAACCGCGCCCGTAAGGTGCAGAAGTTCCTGGGCCAGCCGTTCCACGTGGCCGAGGTCTTCACGGGCCTGCCCGGCGTGTACGTCAAGGTCGAGGACACCGTGCGCTCCTTCAAGGAGATCCTCGATGGCAAGTGCGACCACATCCCGGAGCAGTGCTTCGTGAACAAGGGCGCCATCGAGCAGGTCTACGAGGCCTACGACGCCATGCAGAAGGAAGGTAACTAATGGCCTCCATGGGCTGCATTGTGGCTCTTCCCGACAAGGCCCTGTTCCAGGGCGAGATCACCTATGCCAACATCCCGGGCACCGACGGCTACTTCGGCGTGCTGCCCGGGCATGAGCTGACGGTGTCGCTGAACCGCGAGGGCGGCGTTGTGACGCTGACCATCGGCGAGAACGAGAAGCTCGAGTTCCTCGTGATGGGCGGCGCCACCTCCGTGCTCGACGACAAGGTGACGGTGCTGGCCCGCTTCGGTACGGCCGTTGAGGACATCGACGCCGAGGCCGTGCGCGCCGAGGCCGCCGAGTGCAAGAGCGCCATCGCCGAGCTGGAGCAGAAGAACGATCCCCAGGATCAGGCGACGCTGATGACCCATCAGAAGAAGCTCGAGTGGTGCGAGGCCCAGCTTGCGCACGTAGGCCAGGCCGCGTAAGGCCCAGCCGAGCCAAGAAAGGGAGCCGCGACACGCGCAGCCCCAAATTTTGAGCCTGTTTCGAGAGGCGCCCACCCCGGGCGCCTCTCGTCGTTTAACTACGAAACCGACTTCGCTTCATGTCCGACGTACGAAATTGACTTCGCTTCATGCTCAACGGCATTTCCCTACGCTCGAGCGAGTCGGAAATTTTCGGAGCCTTCCCAGCGGCCACCCCTCCCAGTCAACGAACACCCCCGTTTTTGCATGAAATCTCGAGTTGTTAGCGTCTAGGGCCGCTGCGCGAAAAGATCGGGAAGATGCGCGCCAAATGCGCTCTCGCAAAACACCAGGTCAAGATCTTGCTCCCAAGAGATAGCTCCGAGCTCACCGTTCAGGTACACCCCCGAGACGCTAACAACTCGAGATTTCATGCAATTTCGGGACGGTTCGTCGACCGAACGAGCGATAAGCAGTAGTCTTGACTTTCTCAAAGGTTGTACTCAAAATGTTGTACATCGGAAAGGAGGTCACTGTGACCGATGCGATGGTGACGGGGCGGATGCCGGAGCGGAAGAAGCAGCAGGGGCTTCGTGTGCTCAAGCGAGATGGAATGAACGCCTCCCAGGCGGTGAACCTCTTGTTCGACCGGCTGATCGAGGAGGGGAGCGCCGACTTCCTTTTGCAAGATGGCGATACGTCTGCGGACGAGCGGTGGGCATCGGCGGCGCGCTTTGTCGACAGCCTCTCGCGCAAGCGCCCAACACGGTTCGACGATATGACGAAGGCCGAGATCAAGCTTGACCGTCTCGCCGCCAAGGGGCTGGTGTGACATGGCCCAAGCCAAGCTACTTCTCGACACCAACGTGGTTGTGGACTACCTGAATGAGTGCGAGCCGTTCTACGAGAAGGCGCGCTTGCTGATGATCGGCGGCCGAGTGGGGGAGTTCGAGCTGTGGATCTCCTCGTCTCAGGTGACCGACCTCGTGTACATCCTTTCCAACGGAGGACGAACGAGCGAGATGGATGTCGTCATGGGGCAACTGCGGGGCTTGCGCACCTTCGTCAACGTGTTTGCAGCGAGCGAGAGGGAAGTCGACCTGATGCTCGCCGCCTCGTGGCACGACCCAGAGGACTACCTCCTTTACGAAATCGCCCTGGCGCTTAGGGCCGATGCCCTCATCACACGCAACCAGCTCGATTTCCCCCAGGGCCTCGTTCCCGTCATGGACTGCGACGAGTTCTTCCAATGGATGCGAGATACGCACGGCCTCGACTACGGCGAGATCGAGTTCTGATTTGCTGAGGAAAGCGATGGCTTTCTTCACTGATTCCTTTAGAACTGCAAGATTAGTGCTGGGCCTCATCGTCCGTAATACTTCGTGCTAGAATCAGGCAAGTGGAAAAGGCCGAGCGTGAAAGGCGAGTGGCGAGCGTGCGATTTTGGGAAGACGGGGAGGGGCGCCTCTATACCGACGAGCAGCTGCTGCGCCATATCGCTCATTACGGCTCGTTGGGGGCGGCGCTTGCATATGGCGACATTCGCCTCGTGAGCGAGTCTCCACAGCTCTCGCGTACGCGCCCCGGCGAGCGTCCCCGTCTCGCCGATTACCTCGAGGAGGCCTAACGGCTCATGACCGACGAACTTCTGAAATCGGCCTACGAGGGTCTTGCGGCCACGTGGCGTGCGTTGAACAAGGGACATCGCTCGCAGCTGCTCGATCGGTTCAAGGTCTCCTATTCCTTCAATTCCGGCAACATCGAGAATCCCGAGATCACTTACCACGATACCGCCGAGATATTCGATGAAAACGGCGTGTCGAACTTCACGGGGGATGTGCGGACCATCTACGAGATCAACAACCTCAAGAACGCCTGGATCTGGCTCGAGGATGCACTTGCAAGTGATGCGGCTCTCGACGAGGAACTTGTCCTGTCGGCGCACCTCGTTCTCACGCGCGGCACCTACGATGACGCCCGTTGGGCCAAGGGCGAGCGGCCGGGAACGTTCAAGAAGGGCGACTATCGCGTCGCCGATGATGTGGGAGCCGCGCCTGAGGAGGTTCCCGGGCTTGTTAAAGCATTGGCAGCCGAGGTTCAGGAGGCCCTGCTCTCTGAAAGCGCCGAGAAAAATGCTCTGACCATCGCCGCATACCTTCATGCGCAGCTGGTCGATATCCATCCCTTTGCCGATGGCAACGGACGCACGGCGAGGCTGCTCATGAACTACGTTCTCATGAAGCTGGGCACCGCCCCCTGCACCATCAGCGCCGACGACCGCCTGGCCTATTTCGGCGCCCTGGACGCCTTCCATCAGGAGGGCGAGCTTGCCCCCTTCATCGACTTCTGCCGCATTCAGACCTTGAAGACTTGGGAGCACTTGCTCTGAGCAGCTATCGAATGGCCGTTCTCACCATGCAGGTTCGCCGGTGGCGATGAGGCTATCGATGTCGCGGAAGGCGTTCTCGATGGTCTCGCTGTGGTACATCTCGTACATGTCGTAGACGAACTCTGTCTTCCCGCGGGCGTCAAGGGCAGATAGCACGTCTGCTGCGCTAGTATGGCGACTCTGTGCATAGCTTTCCAAAAGATAGGCGAAGAACACGAACTCCTTAGGCAATCTCGTCACCCCGCAGATACAGCGAGTTGCGGGGATCCCCTGTGGCCTGCTCGTTCTCCCACATATCGAAGATGGCGAGCGGGCTGAAATGCCACATCTTCAGATCGTCGTCGAGGAGCATGGATCGGGTCTCAGACGCGAGAAACAGCCTGAGGGCATCCATTGCGCCGATCCCTCGGTGCTCCGCGATGAGTCGCGACACTTCCGAGTCGAAGTTCTGCATGATGGAGGGTTTCGTCTCAGTCAAGGAACATCACCTCTTTGCAGGCAAGGTGGCGAAGCGCCCTCTCGGTCCCGAAACGGTACTGATCGGATAGATTCTGCGGCTTCAGAAGGATAAGAGCCGTCTCGCGATCGATCTGATCATTCATGTAATCGTTGATGACGCTCATGGTACGATCGTTGGCGACAGGCCCGATAACGAGATCGTAAAGCTCTCCTTTGTACAGGCTCTTGCGATTCTCAACAACGAAATCGAGCCACGCCGCGTCTGCTCCTTTGAATCGAAGAAGCGAGAGCGAGTCGAAGGCGCTCTCGTCTATTTCATAACAAGAGACCGTGGCTCTACCGCTTCTGCGCCGCTGTGTTTGAAGCTGGGCCCATCTCTCCGCTTGGTTGAGGCTAGAGGTGGTGTAGAAGCCGGCGCCGAAATCAAGCGACCGGTTCGTGGTGAGGATGCGAGGAAGGCGCACTTCGACATTGCTCCCATGATAGAGAATCATGCGACGGCCCTCCCTTCTGCGTGTCGGATCCTGCCAAGGCTGCGCTGCCATTATACTCGAATGTTTTGTGGGTCCGGTGGGCTTACGCGTGCGTGCGCTTCGCCTGATAGCTCTCAAGGTAATCGGCGAATTCGGGCGAGGTGTCGGAGTTGCCGCTGCGCCAGGCCTTGTGGTCGATGATCTCGCTCTCGAAGCCATAATAGTCGTCGATGTAGGCGATGAGCGCATCCAGAGCATCGAGCTGTGCTTCGGGGTAATCGCCCTCGCCGCCCACGTGCACCATCTCGATGCCGATGGATGAGGCGTTCATACCGTAATCGGCGAAGTCGCCGCCGATAGGGGAGGAGCCCTTCATGTCGTCGCGACCGTCTTCGCTGATGCCGTACTGCTCGTTGTGTCCCGTGTCGCCGTAGCCGGCATGATGCGCAATACGATCCAAGGGCACGCATTGCCAAATGCTGCCGTCCTTGTTCACGATAAAGTGGGCGGCGACGAGGTTTCCGTTGGAATCCCACCAGTCGATCACGGAGGCCGCATCTGATTCTCCTTCGGTGTCGTGCAGCACGATGTACTTCTGGTGCCCGGATCCCTTGGGCCCATGGTCGAAGCTTTCGCGGAAATCTTCCGTGATAGCGATATCGGGGACGGCGGCTGACTCAGCGCCCGATGCTTCGCTGGCGTCGGTCTCGGCGTCAGTTCCGACGGGCCGTTCACTCGTGTCCGCTTCAGCCTCGTCCTGATTGTTTGTCGGCTCGGGGAAATCGCGAACGGGCTCGACCTCTATCTGCTGAGGTTCCGTCTCGACCGCTTTATCCGCTTCGCCTCGCTCGTCGGCTGCGTCGGTGCACCCGATGAGCAGTGTGGAAGCTATGGCTGCTGACATTGCCAGAATGACGAGCGAGAGTCGTTTAGTTGAGATAAGGTGAGTTGCGCTCATGTTCGATCTCCGTAATGAGGTCCGTGTTTGCTTTCTCGTATTCGTTGGGGCTGAACCAGCCGTCGAAATCTTCTGGCGAGTACTCACCGTTATACCACGGTTGAGAGGAGAAGTAATCGGCCAGATCATCATTCTTGAATTGTCGCCCGTGACGGGCAAACACCTCGTTGCGGGCCAAGTAAAGCTCCCAATCCGATAGGCCTTCGAGCTGATCGCGAGTGAAGTATTCGCTATCGCTTGCGGGGAGAACGTACTCATCGCCGTCCGAGGTGCCGGTGCTTTCTGTCTCAGCAGCGGTGGCCGTATAGTCTGGATTGAGGTTGACGTTCTCGGCATAATAGTTTGCCTCGTCGACTGCATTGCTTACAGCGACGTCGGCGTTTGGCCCCTCGCGATCAATGGGAACGACGGCGAAGACGGAAAGCTCTCCGGTGCCGGGGACGTCCAGCGTGCCGACGAGAACACTCGCGTCACTCTTCCCTGGTGTCGCGACTCCCCCGAAACATGCAATTTCGTAGATGAGCGCATCATTGCGATATATGTAAGTAATATATCCGAGGCCACCTTTTCCGTCCCACGAGGAGGTAGAGTAGGCATTGACGTAGTCGTATGTCCACTTATCGGTCGCGTCCGGTACCTTTACGGTGTAGTAACGTGTCTCGATGGTGTGAGAAGACGGTACGGGGACTTTGCCTCTCTGCGCGATTGCTTCCGCTGTGTCTTCTGTGTCGTCCGTCTCGTCTACGCTCTTCGAGGCCGATGCGGAAGGCGAGGACGTGGGTTGATACGAGGATTCCTCTTGCTTTTGAGGATAGCTCTTCGAGTGTGACGAGGAGCTTGCGGTTTTGGGGGACTGGGAGAAGATTCCTGTCAGAATGAGGGTAAGCGCAAGGATAATCGCTAAGGAAGTTGCGCAAAATATATAAATATTTCTTCTTGTGCGTCGACATAATGTGTCAATCTTCTGCACGGAGGGAATGGATCGATTCGCCTGCTCGATAACTTCCTTCGAATCGTCAATCGCCTTCGTCGTTTGAGATATCTCTAATGCCTGTTCTCTTAATACCTCAGAATGCTCCTGCAAGTGAACGCATTCGTCGATCTTGGTCTGAGCAGCCTGTATCAGCGAAAGCGCGTCCCTGTCTTGCCCATTGAGGGCGCGAAGAACGCTTCGTGCCTGCTGTTCTGCTGCGCGTTTCGGGGAAAGATCTGGCTCGAATTCCGCATGTTTGTCACGCAGATCATTCTCTGCAACGGAGAACTCGGACTCCAGGTCGCGTATCGTGCGCTCGCAATCACGTATGTCAGATTGGATCTCGTCAATTTCCCTTTCCAGTCCCTCAATTTCGTCCCGCAAATCATCTATTCTTTCTTGAAAGTCGTCTATAGACTCTTGAAGGCCGCTCGTTTCCTCGTCGCTGTTGTATATCTTTCTTTCGTATTCATAGATTTTCCCTTCAAGATCGACAATCTTTCCCTCGCTCTTGCGGATCCTGCCGTATTTTCTCTGAACGCCCTCCTCGTACCGTTCTTTTCGCTGCTTTTCGCGATCTATCTGGTCCTGTAGTCTGTCCACGGCACTTTGATAAGGCCTGCTTTCCTTGCTTCGCCTTGCTCGAACTTCGTCTGCGGCTGCCTTCTTTTCCGCATAGTTTTTCTCGGCGTCGGAGATTTGAGGCGCAAGATCTTGTCGACGCTTTTCTTGGATGGAGATTGTCCGTGAGTTCTCGGCGATAATTTTGTCGCTATTCTCGTAAAGATAGCTATCCCTATCCTGCCTTTTCTTGCAGTCGTGAAGATGATGTGTGCATTTTTCTTGCGATTTGCGCAAGAGGGATAATGTATTTGAATAATCACTGCCTATGTTTCTGTATTTGAAGCACATCTTAGGTCAGTTTACAAGGAACTACACGCAGACCACGAAACGGGGGCTGCTGACA